>Ga0257161_1000020_pt1 | contig 38063 bp, 35 predicted proteins | sample NR01A_FD_185954 | JGI IMG/M metagenome (GOLD analysis project Ga0257161, IMG submission 185954) | Soil microbial communities from H.J. Andrews Experimental Forest, Oregon, United States - NR-01-A | ecosystem: Environmental > Terrestrial > Soil > Temperate forest > Bulk soil | place: USA: Oregon... | reverse complement strand
ACGAAATAGGCGGAGGTGACTGCGGGCTGAAAATGCCGACGGCGATTGCGGAAACTTCGGCTCAACTTTCAGCGGCGCGAAACGGCTGCATGGGAGCGGGGCCAATTGCCCACGGCGCCGCACTGAAAGGAGCTGGAATCATGCATGCAGCAGGCATTGACGAGGTCGCGTCCAGGGTGGCGGCGGCCTCGTTTTCCTTACCGTTACCAGTTCACGTGCCAAGGGCGAGCCGACTGATTGCCCACGCTATCGACCGGACAGCAGGGGCCGAACAGACGGCTCGCGCACTCGATCACGGCAAGCCAAGCGTCTGCTTCATGAACGCCTCGCGAAATACCAGAAAGGCCTCTACCGCGCTTGAGATGGCGTAACGCTTTCCGCTTCCGACGATTGCCGGCTGCAAGTCATCGTCACGCTCGGACTGCTGCGTGAAGTCCATCGGCGGATGTGTGGCGTCTCCCGCTGCTTTGTTCGGCCACACCGCCCCGCCGCCGAGATCTGCAGGCGCGCCGTCCATCGGGTTCCCGCTGTAGTGATGACACCCGGCGCAGGTCTGCGTCCGGATTCGATTGATAATATTTGTTGGGGTCAATTTCGATCCCGCCGCATTCAGCGCGTCCTGGATAATTGCGCCCAGCGCCGGGTTCGGTGTCGTGCCATTGACAGCGCCCAGAAACGCCGCGCTCACATCTCCGAGCTTAACGCGATCGCCGTCCCTCTCATCGCTTTCAAAGGCGTTTTCGTTTTCGGCCGAGACAGAAAACCCGATGGAATTGATATCGGCCACTCCATTTGCTGGCCCGGTCCCGCCGAGCAGCTTGCCGATTTGCGCGCGGATGTCGGTCGCGAGCGAGGAGGCACGCGGATCAAGCGATCCGCTGCGGAACAGGTCGTTGCCGGGGTTGGTTTTAACCACGTCGGGAACGATGCGCAGCTTGCCATCGGATCCGGCGACCGTCTTGAACTCGCGCAGGGTCCAATCAAACGGCGGTTTCGTTGCCGTATCATTGTGCATAAACTGATTGGTCCGTATTTGCCCGCTGCCGAATGTGTAGTGTGCGATATCGACGATCGGTCCGACGTGGTGGTGCGGCAAGCCGTTCAAAAAGAAGTCGTGCAGCAATTTGCCTCGCGCTGAAGCGCTAATCGTCTTGTCGGACAAGCCGTGCCAAAAGTCGAGGATCGGACGGCACCCCTTAACTCCTTCCGCTGGCTCCGGATTCGGGACTCGCGCCTCGAAGATGATCAGGTTGCGATTAAGCCTCGCCTTGGGATCGACGCTGTCCTTCGGTTTTCCGCTGTTCCTGGCGAATACGATGCGATATTCGCCGCAATCCGGCGTCAACATCCGCCAGCGCCGGTTCGGGTCTGGAATATCGGCGCCAATCAGGTCGAACCGGTTGCTAAACGCAATTGCGCTGTAGCCCGCAGGCGCCGACTCGTTGGCGAACGGGTCGCTTGAGGCCTCACCCGCTTCGAGCCGTGGGCAGCGGTACGGAAAGCCGTTGCGTGTGGAAACCGCCAGGTCACCGGCAATGTCGCCCTGCGGGGCGGATTCGGCGTCGCAGTGCGGCCCCATGCCAAGCCCCTTGGCTTGGCCAACCGTATCCCACCATTGATGAAACAGCGCGAGTTTGGTCAGAGAGCGATCGCCGCTCTGTTTTACAAGCTGATCCATCACTTCCGAAAACTTGATCTGGCTGGTCGTTTCAACATCGCTGACAAAGATCGATAAATGCGGGTCGAGCGGTAATGCTGGAAGCGTAGCACCGGCGACCCCAAGCTCCCGGAGGAGGACCTCGCCACGCTCTGGGGAACGGCCCCTTTGGGAGGCGCGGGCTGCTTCTAAGCTGGACGATGTGCCACTCTGGGCGCCTGCGTTCGATTCAGCGAACAAGAAAAATGCCGCCGACATGGCTATGGATGTCATTAAGAGCCGGTGTTTCGTCACTGCCATATTGCCCTCCTTCGCTCTCTTCACCTTCGGCAATTTAACCGCGCGCCGGCACATGAGAGAGCGACTGGCCTGGCCAGCGGGCGTATTGCGGGCGATGACGAAAATGCCCGCTGAGTCCTTCCACACAATAAGATTCAGGCCTACGGTGTCCGATTGCCACAGTGGCGATCACGGACCTACCTTCTGCCTGGTTTGTTTTCCGATGCTGCGTCTAAGCGGGTGCGATCAGTTCGGCGACTGCGTAGACTGAGTTGCACTCGATCGAGCAGAAACTACGTAACGCGAAATACGCTCGGCTTTTGAGGTGTTTGTGCGCGCATTGCGGCTAACGCTCCAATTCTGGACAGCGCTATGTGATATTCTTTCTATTATGCGAGATTAACGGGCTTCCGCGCAATCATTCCGATAAGTCACGCGAGCTGAATTCATATTCGCGCATGTCAACTCCTTAAAAAGGTCAACTCCTAAAAAAATCAATAGCTGTATTTGCCAGATTTAAATACCACAGAGCAACAGCAAGTCAAGCGGGTTGTGCAAATCGTTTTGACGTTTATTTCGCCACACGTCAGGCGCGGAAGGACGGCTGTGGCAATGCTGGGGACACTCCGCGCCGAGCTTTATCCGTCATGCGCAGGAATATCGGGCGCATGGAAGGCGCCACTGAAGGCGCTTGGCCATCGTGATTATCGGTTGCGTGATTTCAAGAAAAATAAATTATCGATGCGGAGTCTTGCTGAGGCGGTAGAGTAGCCGGTCAAGCAGTAGCGCGTAAGGAGAAGATCGAAAGGCCGCTGGCGTTCCCTGGCAATGTTCAGCAAGCGGTCCCGTACGGACGCGCCCGTGTTGCGTCTGGGCTCACGCATTCGCCGTCATGGCCTCCAGATAGGGCTACACGACTTTCCAGACACCAGCTTCATTTGCATAGCGTGCAATTTCGCAGGGGCCTTGCGTAGACGTGGCGCTTCACGCAGACCTTCGAGCGCGAGTTTGCGTCCGGGGCATTCTGATAGCGCTTGCCGATAAATCGGCACAATTGAACTGGTGCCCCTGGCCGGACTCGAACCAGCACGATGTTTCCACCACCTGATTTTGAGTCAGGCGCGTCTACCAATTCCGCCACAGGGGCATGGGGCGAGGATAATAGCGGCGGGGTCTGCGCGGTCAACGCAGAAATGCCGTCTTCGGGAAGGTCGACAGCGTGACGCCGAGTCGCTATGGGCACAGTCAGCCGCGAGCGCTCGCTCTGCCGGAGCGGGTTGCGGTGGCTTTGAATGAGGGCCCCGCCCCCTGCCCTCGCCCGCGGGCCGGGAGGGTAGGGAGACGGGAGTTGCCCACGGCGTCGCATTGAAAGGAACCGGAATCATGCATGGCATGCAGGCATTGACGCGGTCGCGTCCAGGGGTGGCGGCGGCGGTCCTGGTGGCGGCAGGCGGCGCCGCCACCATACTGGGGGCGTACTACTTTCAATACGTGATGGGGCTGCGGCCGTGCCCGCTCTGCCTTGAACAACGCATTGCGTTTTACGTGTCGATACCGCTCGCGATCGCGGTGGCGATTGCCGCCGGCCGGGGCGCGCGGCCACCCATTGTGGTGGCGGGGCTCGGCGTCATCACGCTCGCCATGCTCTTCAACTCCGGGCTTGCGCTATTTCATGCCGGCGTCGAATGGAAATGGTGGCCGGGCCCTCAGGAATGCTCCGGGCCGCTGACCGATCTCTCAGCCGGCGGCGACCTTTTGTCCTCCCTTACCAATCTCACCATCGTGCGCTGCGATGAGGCCGCCTGGCGCTTTCTCGGCCTGTCGCTCGCCGGATACGACGTGCTGATTTCGCTGGCGCTCGCCGCGATCGCGGCCTCCGGCGCGGCCGCCGCCTGGCGGGCAACGCGGTGAGCGCCGCAGCGATGGGGAAGGGGCGGCTCGAAGCTTTCACCGACGGCGTCGTCGCCATCATCATCACCATCATGGTGCTGGAGATGAAGGTGCCGCACGGCGCTGACTTCGCCGCGCTGGCGGACAGCGCAGCGGTATTTTCTGCCTATGTGCTGAGCTACGTCAATGTGGGAATTTTCTGGAACAACCATCACCACATGATGCACGCCACCGGCCACATCGACGGCCGCGTGCTGTGGGCGAACCTGTTCCTGCTGTTCTGGCTTTCCCTTATTCCGTTCGTGATCCGCTGGATCGACGAGGCCGGTCTGGTGGCGCTGCCGGTTGCGGCCTACGGCGTCGTGCTCTTCATGGCGGCGGTTGCCTACTCGCTGCTGCAGGGGGCCATCGTAGCCCGAGACGGCCGCAGCTCCGCCCTCGCTGTGGCGCTCGGCAGCGACCTCAAGGGCAAATTGTCCCTCGCGATCTACGCCGCGTCTATTCCGCTTGCGTTTCTTCAGCCATGGATATCGATCGCGCTCTACGTCCTCGTTGCGCTGATGTGGCTCGTGCCCGACCGGCGCATTGAATCAGCGGTGAAGTGAGCGCGCATGGCGCGTTGGCCACGCGGTCGGGACCTCTTGGTGCGACCGCGTGGGCAAAATTGCGCGCCGCTTTGCGTAACACATTGCGGAACTCGGCGATCTGCGACCTGCTGGCGAGCGGGCCGTGGCCGGGCACGATCCTGGTGTTGTCGTTGGCCACCTTGAGGAAGGCGTCGACCGCGTTGATCACCCCGTTGACGCCGCCACCATTGGCGAAGTCGATGTTGGGGTAGCGGCCGTTGGTGAAAATATCGCCGGTCGCCAGCACGTTGGCGTCGGCGAAATAGACCCACGTGTCGCCATCGGTGTGCGCATTGTTGACATGGGTCAGGAGCGCCGTGCGGCCGCCGACGTCGAGCTTCTTGGCGCCGCCTATATAGGTGTCCGCGGGAATCGCGCCGGCCGGGGCTGGCGGCGTCTTGTTGCCGGTCAGGCCATTGACGGTGCCGGCGGCAAGCCGGCCCCTGATATTGTCCTGGGCCACGACCACGACGCCCTCCTTGGCAAAGGCCTCGTTGCCGCCGGTGTGGTCGCCCTAGGGTGAGCAAAGGCGCATGGCGATGCGGCCGCCGCTTGCACGGCCTCTCATGCGCACTGCCCACCCTACAGTTGCCCCGTTCGTTCCGACGATGGCGGCCCACTCTCGGTATCCAGCCCTGCCGAAGGCATCGCTTCGGGCGCGCCGATCGGGCGATCGTGGTCGCCGGCTGCGAACGAACCTTTCAGCGCTCGTTTCAACGCGGCCAATTGCCCAAAGTTGGCGCCGGGCGCGGTCTTGGCAAGCTTTCCTTTTCTCGCCTCGCGCTTGCGCCGCAGTTCTGCGCGCTGCCGCACCGCCAGCGCGGCCACTGCTTCGCTTTGATGCCGCCACCATGCGGCTGCACGCACCACGGTGCGACCGACGCGACCGCCGGCCCAAACGAGTTCAAACGGCAGGAAGCGCCGCCAGGTATCGTCGCCTTCCACGATGGCGCGTGCGATGAGGTTGCCCGCCATTGCCGAGGTGTTGAGCCCCTGCCAGCCGAATGCGCTGGCGAGCCAGACGCCAGGCTGGACTTCGCCGATTTGCGGCATGCCGTGAACCGCAAATCCCATCTCGGCCGGCCAGAGCTGTTCGAATTGTACCGGCCCGAGTTGCGGATACGTCGCGCGGACCGCACGCTCGAGCCATCTTTGTATCCTCTTCGAACGCGCCCCGACCGAAGCGCTCGCCGTCCACAGGAGGCGGTCACCGCCGACGATCCTATAATGGCAATTGGCGTGACGGGAATCGCAGACCGCCCCGCCGAACGTGACCGCCTCGGCGAACCGCCCTCCAAGCGGTTGCGTCACGCCGGTGAACACAGTGATGGGAACGAGCGTATCGGCAAGGCGCTGCGCAACGCTACCCAGATGAACATTGCCGGCCAGCACCACGTGAGCGGCACGCACGCGCCCGTGCGGCGTCTCGATCCGCTTACGCACGCCGGCCGGATCTACAGAGACAGCCTGTGTATTCTCGAAGACACGGGCGCCGGCTCGCTCAGCGGCGTCGGCGAGAGCGAGCGCGTAGGCCAGTGGATTGATCTGGAATGCATAAGGAAAATAGACGGCCTCAAAATAGCGGCTGGTTCGCAGCGCATCGCGGACCCGCTCCATTGGCCAGCCCTCGACCGCCACTCCCATTTCCTGCTCGAGGAGCCGGAGGCGGGCCATCGCGCGGCCAGCGTCCGGTGTCTTGAAGACATCGAGGGAGCCCTTGCCCTCCACGATCCCGCGGCCCCCAACTTCCTCGATCGTATCGTGGACATATTGGACACCGGCCTCCGACAATTCCCACAGCGCCTTGGCCGCCGGCAGGCCGATCCGCTCAACGATTTTTTCGATCTGCGCCGAATAGCCCGGCGACACCAAGCCGCTGTTGCGGCCCGAGGCGTTCCAGGCAACGCGGCGCGCCTCCACGACCGCCACCGACCAGCCGCGGCGCGCCACCTCGCGGGCCGCCGTCAAGCCCGCAAGACCCCCGCCGATGACGCAGACGTCCACATCGAGGTCGTAACTGAGCGGCGTCCGGGGCGGCGACAGCGGCGCTATTCCGGAATACCATGTTGGTCCATAGTCGGATTGTTCCTCGGCCCCCATATCACCTCGCAACGGCGCTGATTTTCCAGCCGCCTGGTTCCGTTGTGTCGCATATCCGCCACTCCACGCCCCTGGAAGCGCGGGCGTCCCGCCTCCCCCAGGCGGCGTAGGGCGGGGGCCGCCGACGCGGCGACACAGGATAGCATGCGCCCATGACCTGAAGCCGGTTCACGGCGATATTGCGTCGCACCCCGTAGCAGAGTTCCCCGGCAAGTCCGAATTCCAACGCCACCAGACATGCCTTAGATTGATGTGGAACGAAAGCGATTCTGCCGTCATGCTCCGCCTTATGTTGCTGCGCCACGCCAAATCGAGTTGGCCGTCGCCCGGGATGCAAGATGCCGCGCGGCCGCTGAACGGCCGCGGCGAGGCGGCCTCGCGCCTGATGGGGGGCTACATGGCGCGCCATTCCCTCGTGCCCGAACGCGTTTTGTGCTCGCCGGCACGCCGCACCCGCGAGACCTGGGCCGGGATTGCGGCGCAATGGCCAGCCGATATGGATGTTGTCTTCGACCAACGTCTCTACGCGGCAACGCCTCAAGTCGTCCTGTCGGTCGTCCGGGCCCAGGACAATGCAGCGCGCACGCTGCTCGTCATCGGTCACAACCCCGGCCTGCAAGAAGCGGCCGAGTTGCTGATAGCCGCGGGCGATGTGGAACTGCGCGAACGGCTGCGAGAGAAATTCCCGACCGTCGCGCTCGCCGTGATCGATTTCACGATCGACAAATGGAGTAGCATCCACGAGCGCTCGGGCCGGCTTGACCGCTACATCACCCCGCGCTCGATCGCGGCCGCGACGAATTGAGGGCACGCTTATGTTCAAGAAAATTCTGGTGCCGGTCGACCTCGCGGACACCGACCTCGCCAAATCGGCGATCGAGACTGCCGTATCGCTCGCCACCGCGTCCGGCGGCGCCGTGCGGCTCATGAACGTGTTGCCGATCACGCCGGCGATGCTCGCGAAATACGTGCCGTCCGACTTCGACGCCCGGCAGCGCCAGTCGGCCGAGGAGGCGCTGACGATCATCGCCAAGGAGAGCGGCCTCAAGGCGGCCCAGATCAGCGCGACCGTCCGTCAGGGCGGCATCTATCACGAGGTGCTCGAGGAGGCGAAGTCGATCCACGCCGACCTGATCGTCGTGAGCTCGCACCTTCCAGCGACGAAAAGCTATTTTCTCGGCTCCAATGCCGGCCATGTGGTGCGCTTCGCCAAGTGCTCCGTGCTGGTGGTGCGCCACACGCCGTGACCGCTCGCGGAGCGAGATGGCATCCGCAAAGCGGAGCGGCTAGACCGATGAAAGCCATCCTGATGCGGCGGGCACGCCTTTCCGTTTTAAGCGCAGCAGCCGTATTCTTGGCCATATTAGGCGCGGCAGCGGTATTCGCTGCCTTGGCACCTGTCCTATGGGAGCAACGTTTGCCACCCTTGCTGAGGAACGTAAGGGCCGAAAGCGGACAGTTCGGAGCTTGCCCAGCTGACAATCCAGGTAATCCTGAGCTGAGTAAGCGTTTGCAGACACAATTTCCTCCGGGTACGCCGGAAGAGCGCCTAATTAGGACACTTGCCGAACAGCACTTTGAACGACCTGTTCCATGCAAGGATGACAAGACTATTCGATCAGCAAAGCTTTATCAGGAGAGTGGACTTCTTGGAGGCAACACGAGGGCAGAGATTTTCTGGAAAGTCGACCTAGCGAACAACCTTGTTTGGACTAAAGGCTTCATATTTTACGTCTGGCTGTAGTGCGTGACGCGTAACCAGAAGCGGCGCCCCCTTGCTATCCAAGGCGTCACGAGTCCGCCGCCTGGCGTTTCTGGCCCGCATGGCGATCACAGCGGAATCGCCAGCAGCGTGTCGATCTGCCGGCTGTCGAGGACGACCGTCTTTTCCGCAAAGCGCGCGCCGTCCGATGCATCGAGGACGACGTGATCCTCGTAACAGCCGGTTACGAACAGCATCGTGTCGCCGGTGCGCATGACGCGCGCCACCATGAAGCTGGTTCGCGCCCGCAGCCCGTCAGCTTCGACGGCGGTGATCAGCGGTGTGCCGAGCACATGGCGGTAGCGCTGGCCTTCATAGACGTTGGCCTCGCGCAGCGCCGTAACGCGGTCGCGCAGCATCGCCCGCGAGGCCGCATACATGATGCTGAGCGGCAGGCCTTGCGCAACGTTCTCGGCGGTGGTGATGCGGTAGCGCGCGTCATCGAGGAAAAAGTCCGGCCACGCCTCCAGGCGGTCGGCATCGATTGCGTCCGCATAGCGGGCGTTGAGATCGGCAACGCGGGCGACGTGCTCGAGATTCATCAGAGCCCCATATGGCGCCGGTAGTCCTTCCAGAAGCCGCGCACGGCGGCCTCGCTCACCCGGCTCTCCTCCGACGCGGTGCCGCTGCCTCCCATCTCGACCAGCGAGGCTGCGTCGCCGGCCCCGGCAACGCCGCGTTGGACGAAGCCCGCAGCGGCCCCATCCTCCATGGAGATGAATCCGGCCGGCCCGATCAGGTTGGCCTGCCGCAACCGGAGCTCGGCGAGCGCATCGTCATCGGTCGTAAACCCGAAACAAGTCCACACCAGCTCGGTCTTGTCGAGGCCGCGCGGCACCACCCGCCGCACCGCCAGGCAATTGCGGATCTGCTGGAGCACGAAGCCGGGAAACACCGTGAGGATTTGCAGCCCGATGCCGTCGCCGAACTCATCGACGTTCTTCAAGAGCATGTCGGGCGCTTCCAGCGCATAACCCTCGTTGGCGGAGCGCAGACCCGCCTGCTCGTATTCCTTGCCGGCGACATCCTGCGTCATCGAATAGCTGATATGGTTGCCGCCCGCCTCGCTTACCACGAGCCCGCCCTTTTGCGACAACCGGTTGAGCCGGAAGGTGGTGAAGAACATATGCAGGAGGCTGGCGTGATAGCTGTCCTTGACGTTCTCGATATAGAGCTTCCAGTTGCTTGGAATGATCTGGCTGTAGCCGCCGATGAGCCTTGCGGGCGCGCGCATGACGCGACGGATGCGCGCCACGTGATCTGGGCCAAGATACTCTTCGAGCGGCGGCGTATTGCGGCCGAGCGTGCCGAACACCAGGCCGGCGAAGAGCGCGATGCGCAACCCACGCGGCGCATGCTCCTCGGGTTTGCAATCGGAGGGCATGCCGCCCTTGCCGGCGATGCCGCGGCGAAAAGCGACGCCGGTGAGCTTGCCGCTGAGGTCGTAGGTCCAGTTGTGGTAGACGCAGACTATCTCGCGCGCCTCGCCGCGCTCCTTGAGGCACAGAAGCGAGCCGCGATGGGCGCAGCGGTTCTCGAAGGCGTGAATGACGCCGTTTGCGTCGCGCGTCACCACCACCGGCATATCCCCGAGATTGGAGGTGCGAAAGCTGCCCGCCGCCGGCAGTTCGGCCTCCATGCACAGGAACGTCCAGGTATCGCCGCGGAAGATGCGCTCCTGCTCCTCGTCATAAAGCGCGTGATCGGAATAAACCCAATACGGCACACGGGTGAGGCCTTCCGCGGGCCATTGCCGCATGGCGGTGTGCATGTTCATGGCAATTCACTCCAGCTTCACGTCAGCGGCCTTAATGACGGCGCCCCACCGCACCGTTTCCTCGCGCATGAAGCGGGCCATCGCGTCCGGGTCGCTGCCGACCGGTTGCGCCGAGAGATCATCGAACCGCTTGCGCACGTCCGGCGAGCGGATCGCCTCACCGATGTCGGCGCTGATCTTGTCGACGATATCGCGCGGCGTCCGCGGCGGCGCGGCGACGGCGAACCATGCCGCCGACGTAAACCCCGGCAATGTTTCGGCGATCGCCGGCACGTCGGGTAGCGCCGCAATGCGCTCACCTGTTGCGACGCCGAGCAGCCGCAACTGGCCGCTCCGCACCAGCGGCAGCGAAACGCCGAGATTGTCGAATATGATGTCGCAATCGCCGGCGAGCAACCCCTGCAAGGCGGGCGCAGTGCCGCGATAAGGCACGTGGATGAACTCAACCTTCGCCATCATCTGGAACATGGCCGAGGTAAGATGCGAGGTGGTGCCGTTGCCCTGGGTTGCGGACGAGATTTTGCCCGGATTGTCGCGGGCGTACGCGATGAAGTTCGCAAGCGTCGTCGCGCTCACCTTGCCGGGGCTGACGACCAACCCGGTCGGCACAGTGCCCATCACCGAGATCGGCACGAACGCTGCCGGATCGTAGCCGAGCCTGCGATAGAGGTTCTGGTTGATCACGAACGGTGGTGCTGGCGACGAGAACAGCGTATAGCCGTCCGGCTCCGCATGGAATGCCGCCTCGGCGCCGACATTGCCTCCGGCCCCCGCCTTGTTCTCGATGACGACGGACTGCCGCCATTTGCGCGCCAGGACTTCGAACACGATGCGCGGCATAAGGTCTGCCGTGCCGCCGGCCGGAAACGGCACGATGACCTTGACGGAGCGATGAGGATAATCGAGGGCCGAGGCGGCGGTCATAAGTGCCGCCACGACCGCACTGCCACCCAAGGAAGAGATGACGAGTTTCCACATTGAATCACATACTGGCGTCGTCGCCGGGCTTGTCCCGGCGACCCCGCGTTCTCCGGCACCGAGCAAAAATGATCGAGGTAACCGGGACAAGCCCGGCTACGACCCGGTGAGGGCCTATTGCGGAGGCCGCTCGTTGATTTCGATGTAGGTTCCCCACGGATCGGTCACGAACGCGATGCCGATACCGATGTCGTTCACCGTGTAAGGCCGATCAAGCTTGATGTTGTTGGCCTCAAGCGTCTTGATGAAGGCTTTGAGGTCCTTCACGTCGAAGCCGATGTGATCGAGGATGCGACCTTTGGTGGGAGCCTGCGCGGCCTCGGCCTTGTTGAACCGAAGCTGTACGCCCGGAATGTCCGCGACCGGGCCGTTGTTGCGCTGACCCGCCTTGGCGCCGAAGGTCTTGCCGTACCATGCCTGACTTTGCGGTATCGCGGCTTCTGGCAGGAAGAAGTGGACGTGTTCGCTCTGGATCGGCGCCGCCTGGTTCTTGTTTTCCAGGATTTCGATGCGCAAGCCGTCCGGTGTGTTGACATAAGCCTGATCAACCCGGCCGTTGTTTCCGGGTTCCACGGGCACGCCGGCCGCCTTCCACTTGGTGACCTGCTCTTGCACGTTGTTGACGATGAAGCCGACGTGGTTGACCACCGATCCCTGGGTCGGGCCGGTCGGCGGCGGCGAACCGGGCGCCCCGTCAAGAATGATCATGACGCCGGGGAACAGCACGCGGTGACGGCCGCCGGCCTGAAATGCCTTGCCCCCCATCCCGACAAAGATCTTCTCGTTGGCGGCGACATCTTTCGAGTTGAGATGCCAGTGTCCGTTGGTCACGCCCGCCTCGTTGAACGGGAACGGCTGCGCCGCTGCCGCGCTGACCGCGAGGACGGTCGACGCGAGCAAGAAGCTCGCGAACAATGTGGTCTTCATCAATCCCTCCGTGTTGCACCGATACGCCGTTGCGCCGGCATTCGCCTCTTCCTTGCCCTCCCCCGCTGCAGGGCGGGGCAGGGAGGGGCGATTGACTATGAACGCTACCAGTTTGCGGCAAAGTGCGAAAGCGTGGCCACCCGCATGGTCAGGTCGCGGGCGAGCTGCCCCAACTCCATCGCTTCGCCAATCTGAAGGGATTGGAGCATCGACCAAAGTCACAACGTGGGGGGCGCAAGCGGCGTCCTGCAACATTGCCCGCGTAGGGGCGACCCTTGTGGTCGCCCCCGTTTGAGCACCACGTGCCGCCCGGATACGGGGCGACCACAAGGGTCGCCCCTACATCATTCTCAGGCCGGGTGAGTGAAGGGGCCGGGTTTATCCGAAAAGCGCTCTGCTGATGGCCTCCGGCGTCGTCGGCTTCTCGCATCGCTTCACGCCCGCGAAGCGGGCGGGAACCGCATTGGCATCATAGCCGGTCGTAAAGACGAAGGGTATGCCGCGCGCCGCCAGTGCATCCGCCACCGGATAGGCCATTTCGCCTCGCAGATTGACGTCGAGGATAGCCCCATCCAGTTCGCTGTGTTCCACAGCCTCGAGCGCGGCGCTCACGTTCGAAGCAGGCCCGACGACGTAAGCGCCTGCCGCCTCCAAATATGCCGACATGTCCATCGCGACCAGATACTCGTCCTCGACCACCAAAACACGCTTTTGGGAAATCGGTGACGGTGCGGTCATCATAGACGCTCCTGCCTTCCATCCATGCCGAGCGGCAGCGCTATCGAGCACCGCAAGCCCATCTCGTCAAGCTCATATCGGGTCTCGGCGCCATGCAAATACGGCAGCGCACCTTCGATGAGCTCGCGTCCGAGGCCCCTTAAGCTTTCGCCAGGCCAAGCCACTTCCCGATGTTTCCGACCGGGGTTGTAGACCAATCGCGGGTGCGGCTCAGAGCGCCTGTCTTGCCGCCGCCGATGGCCCAAACACGGAGACTTGAGGTAATGTCGCTCGCCATGTTTCTGCGCACCAAGCGTAAACGGAGGACTCTTCCAGTTTTGACTGGAAGCATTGATATGGACGGAACCGGGCGGCTTCAGCCGGCCGCAGCACCACGTTGGAGGCGCCACAAGGCCATTTCCGTTCCGATAGAATATCCCTGCCGGCTCGAAACAATTCCTTAACCCAGCGCAAGCGCGAAGCTTACTGCAAGGCATCGAGGATCGCATGTGAATTAATGGCTGAATCGCCTGTATTCCACACCGAAATCCGAGAAACTCGCACGCCAGCGGACTCAGAGTTCCACTCCCTTTCCCACATGCAAGGGAAGGTACGCACCCTAATCCGCGGGCATGGAAAACGGATTGAATGTCTTTACCCCAAACCGCCTGTAATCGCGGATATTACGGGTTGCGACGATTAAATCGTGGACTGCAGCTGTCGCGGCAATCATGGCATCTTCGATCAGGTCGTCGGACTGCCGGTGCATGAGGCGTGCCCAGGATCGAAATGTCCGGGCGTCCATGACGAGGATGTTGTAACTCTCGGCCACTTGCTCAAGCCAGAGCTCGAGCTCGGAAGCTTTTTCGGGGTCCTGCTCGCGCGTGAGCTCGATGATCCCCGCCTGAATCTCCCCGATCGTCACGGCCGAGACGTATAGGTTTGAATCCGGGATCGCCCGCAGCCATGCAACGACTGCGCCGTGGGGGCGAGGCCGTCGCAGCTCAGATACGACATTGGTGTCAAGCAGATACACCTTTCACGCCTGGGGCTTCGGCTGGCGCCGGCGACGCCCGCCGCGCGACGGCAACAGGAGCTTTGCCCGCGGCGTATCGGCCAGCAGCAACTCCTTGAGCGTCGGCCGGGCAGATTGGCGCAATCGCCGCCACTCCGCCATCGGCACTAAGACGGCTGCCTCCGCCCCGCGTTTGGTCACGATCTGCGGCCCCTCGCGGAGACAGACTTTGAGAAGCTCGCTGAATCGAGCCTTAGCGTCCTGCACGGGCCAGATCTTCATGGCGCAAATTCCACGGTAGACTGACTAGTATAGTAACTAGTCCATCCAGATGCAAGTGTACGTGCGGACAGTGTTACCTGCCGACAGTGTACGTGCCGTCGGCCGGCCCAGACTCTGCGCAATCCGGGGCGGCACTTGCCACAGAGCCAACACTCCGAACCGGGATTACGGGGCGCAGTTAATTCTCTGGTGGACCCGATGTGCGAATTCGGGCGATGATATTTAAATTAATGTCCGGTACGTCCTCAAGGGGAAACCAGATGCGAGCGATCGGCGCGTTTGCGACGGCCGTCCTTCTTGCCGCCGCCGCAATCGGCACACCCGCACGAGCCGACGACTATCCGAGCCGGCCGGTGCACATCGTGGTCGGGTTCATTCCGGGCTCGGCCGCCGACATCACGGCGCGGGTGCTCGGCAACGGCCTCGCAAGGCTTCTCGGTCAGCAGTTCGTGGTCGAGAACAAGCCAGGCGCCGGATCGAGCCTCGCGGGTGAGTTTTCAGCTCGCGCCCCCCGGGACGGCTATACGCTATTCCTCGGCTCATCCGCCAACATCGCCAATCAGGTCATCGCCGTGAACCCCAGCTTCGACATGGCGAAGGACTTCGCCCCGATCGCGCTCGCCACCACGGCGCCGGTGATTCTGGTCGTGCATCCCTCGACCGGCGTTGCCAGCGTCGGCGCGTTGATCGCGCTGGCCAAGGCGAAGCCCGGGGAAATCCTCTATGCCTCGACCGGCGTCGGTACGGCGCCTCACCTTGCGGCCGAACTGTTCAACACCCGCGCCGGGGTGAAGATGGTGCACGTCCCGTATCAGGGCAGTCCGCAAGCCGTGACCGACCTGATCGCTGGCCGCACCGCGGTGATGTTCTCGCCGGCATCCGCCGTGATATCGCAGATCGAAGCCGGCAAGGTCCAAGCGCTCGCCTCGGCGGCTGAGACGCGCCCGAGCATTGCGCCTAACCTTCCGACCATGGCGGAAGCCGGGATGCCGAACTTCGACACCAGCATCTGGTTCGGCCTGATGGCGCCGGCCGGCACTCCCGCGGAGATCGTCGACAAGCTCGCCCGCGCAGTGCCGGAAGCCGTCAAAACGAGCGAAGCTCAGACCGCCCTCAAGAGCCAGGGCTTCGATACGCTCAGCGGCGGACCCGAGGCGTTTGCCCGCTTCATCGTCGCCGAGACCGCCAAATGGAGCGAAGCCGCGAGGGCGGCCGGGTTGAAAAAGTAAAGAGGCCCTCAATGATCAGCCAGACCGCGCCGGAGGGCGAGCCACATTTCGTCCTCACCATGGCGGAGCACACCGAGATGTGCGGCCAGATGGCCCGCGCTTTCGGCAACGACCGCTTCGAGCCGCCCGCGCCGTTCGATGAGGTCGTCTACATCGTAGAAAATCACGATCGCGGCTGGGACTCCTATGATGCCAATCCTGGCCTCGATCGGGCTACCCGCGTGCCCTACATCATGGCGCGCACCCCGACGCCCGATGCGGTGAAGACCAACCGAGGCTCGCCGGATTTCAACGAAGCGCATCACCCTTATTGCGGGTTGTTGTCCAGCATGCACAGTTGGGGCCTCTATAACGGCCGCTACGGCTTCTCCAAATTCGTGCCGCGCACCCAGACCACGACTTCGATCTGCGTTGCGGACGCTCACCGTCCCCTGATCGACGCGATGCTGGCTTACGAGGAGGCGCGCCAGGCCCGCCTCAAGGCGGCGCTCGCCGCTGAGGAGGCAACGCACGACTGGGTCGAGGAACGCCACCTGTTCCAGAACTACAAGCAGCTTCAGTTCTTCGATACGATGTCGCTTTATTTCCATCTCCGCCACGCCGGCGAGCGCGGCGCGGAAACTTACGTCCACGTCCCCTTGAACGACGAGGCCGACACCACCGTGGCGCTCAAGAAAATCGACGACCGGGTCTATAGCCTCGATCCGTTCCCGTTCGCGAGCGACCGGCTTACGATCACATGCCGCGGCCGCTACGTCATGCCGTTCCCGGTGGATTTCCCGCCCGACCGCGTCGGCGCGGCCCTGCGCGAATTGCCGGCGGACCGGCAGACTTACGAGCTCGTGCCGGCGTGATGATCACTCATTACGCATTGTGCCTGGAAGAATACATCCCGGCGGCGCCAATGCCACGTCCATAGTTCGTCCAGCTCCGAACTGTCACAACTGCGCATCGCTTGTCCTCTGCCCCCAAATTGTGGTTGCAACGCATATTGAAACCATCGCGGGCCCCATCGCTCGCTTAAGGACTTGCCCTGTGCCCGATGTGCCCCTTTGGGTCGTTCTGTTCGCGTTCGCGGCCTTTCTGCTGGCGGGCTTCGTCAAGGGGTTCATCGGCATGGGGCTGCCGGCGATCGCGACGGGCCTGCTCACCATGATGATGGCGCCCGGCCAGGCGGCGGCGCTCCTGGTGATTCCGAATGCCGCCACCAATGCCTGGCAGGCGCTGACCGGCAAGCATCTGCTCCCGCTGTTGCGGCGCTTCTGGCCGATGCTCCTTGGCATCTGTGTCGGTTCCGCCCCCGGGGCCGGCTTTCTTGCCAGCGACACCTCCGGCCGCGCGACCACGGCGCTCGGCATCATGCTTTGCCTTTACGCATCGTTTTCGCTGCTCGCGTTGCCGTTGCGCGTGCCGCAGGAGGCGGAGTGGTGGCTTGCTCCGCTCGTCGGCGCCCTCACCGGATTGCTTTCGGTCCTCACCGGCGTATTTGTGATTCCGCTCGTGCCCTACCTCAACGCGCTGTCGCTTCGCCGCGACGAGTTGATCCAGGCGCTCGGCCTGTCGCTGCTGACGTCGGCCGCGGCGCTTGCGGTGGCGCTGGCGCGGGAGGGTGCGTTGCCGATTTCCCTCCTCGGTGCCTCGGTTTTTGCACTCGCGCCGGCCGGGGCCGGCGTGGTATTGGGCCAATGGTTGCGGCAGCGGACCCGTCCGGCGGTGTTCGTGCGGGTTTTTGCGGTGGGATTGCTCTTGATCGGCCTCCACCTGGCCCTCAGAAATCTGACATGAAAAACTGATACGTCGAAGCCAACGTGAAGCTATCGTGCTTCTGCCCTGATGTTGCCGCACGAGGTGCACAAAAGTATGGCGCCGGTTCGCGTTGCGGTCTTAAAGGGAATTCAACCTTGGCGATATTTCGGATGTCGGTCTGGTTTCGTTACGCCGTTGCGATAGCGGGTTTTGCCCTCGCGATTTGTGCGGCTGCTCCAAGTTGGGCGCAGGCGATTACACCCCCGGTCAACCCGCAGGCCGCTCCTGCGGTTGAGTCCACCCCACTCGAACCCAGCGTCACCGTCGAGCCGGCGACCGGCGTCGGCATCACCTGGTCCGTCGTCAATCGGTTCCGGCTGTTCCGCGGCGAGCGCGATTTCCGCCGCCACGCGCAGGCCGCCCAGGGGCGCACCGTGCTGGACGCAGAGCAGGCGCTGGCAGCCGCAAGCGACGGCGCCGGTTGGGCGCGCGACATGGTGGGGCGGCTCTGTCTCGATCGCATCGGCCAGATTGCGGATCAATGCGTGCGCGATGACGTGGCGGAGAATTATCTCAATCCTGCTGACCACGCGATCGAGGTCCAGCTCGCCGGCATCCTGCCCCCTGGGGCGACCTGCACGTGGAGCTTCGGCCCGGAGGGCGACGCTGTCCCCACGACGGCGAGCGCCGAATGCGGAGCACCGGTGCGGACGCGCGTGCCCTACGGCAAGTCAACCAAGGTGACGGTCGACCTGACGACGCCAGGCGAGCCGGTGCGCCGCGCGACCGCCGACATCGCGGTCCGCGATCTCCTCATTGCGGGCCTCGGCGACTCCATCGCTTCGGGCGATGGCAACCCGGATCGCCCGGTTGCGCTCTCCGACGAGGGCTTCTGCTTTCGCCGCTTCGCACTGGCCGGCAGGGCCGAATATTTCCGTCCTGGCCGCGTCGGCTTTTCCGGCGACAGGGCCTGCGACGGCGACGTTGCGACGGCCAGTCACCTGCCCGAATGGGCGCGGCTGTCGGCCCGTTGGATGAACGCGGCGTGCCACCGATCGCTTTACGGCTACCAGCTGCGCGCTGCGCTTGCACTGGCAATCGAGAGTCCCCATCTCGCCGTCACTTTCCTGCCCCTTGGCTGCACCGGGGCCACCATCGCGGATGGCCTTTTCAATGGCCAGCACTCCCGCGAGCTCGATTGCGCGCCGGACGGCACGCCATGTCCGACCACGACGCCGGCGCAGATGACGCAGCTTCGCGCCATCATGACGCGTGCCCAGCGCACCCAGCCGGCCCGCACGCTTGATCTCGTTTTCCTCACCGTCGGGGCGAACGACATCAATTTTTCCGGGCTGATCGCCGATATCATCATCGAGGCGAGAGGCGAGCGGGCGCTGTTTTCTCGCGCCGGCCTGATTTCCACGATCGAAGCCTCGCAGGCGACGCTGGAGAAGAAGCTACCCGCCGATTTCGCCAGGCTGCGCGCCGCGCTCAAGCCGCTGGTGAGCAATGCGCTCGAACGCGTGGTGTTCGTGTCCTACGGCCATCCCGCCCTCACGCCCGGCGGCGAGCCCTGCGCGGGCGGACGCGCCGGCTTCGATATCCACCCTGCCTTCGGGGTCGATGGCGAGCGGATGCGCCGCACTGCGGCGTTCGTGCAGGATCGATTCCTGCCGGCCCTGAAGGAGATTGTGACCTGTGCCGCCAGGGGCGCCTGCCCGGCGGCCCGGTCCGATGCCATGACCTTCGTGGACGGCCACCAGGGAGCCTTCGCAGACCACGGTTTCTGCGTCCGCGCCGACACCGATCCGCCCTTTGACCGCGAATGTTTCTCGCCCGACGGCAAGAGCTTCAACGACAGCCTCGTCGAGGGCGCGACCGAGCCTCTGGTCTGCGGCGCGGCGGTGAGCGAATTCCGCCCTTATGCGCCCCGCGCCCGCTGGATCAGGACGCCGAACGACGCCTACTTCGCCGCCATGACGTTTCCGGAAGGCGTTTCCGCCACCTTGCGCCCGAGCAGCCTGCACGACGCCACCTGGGGCGTGCTGTCCGCCGTCTATGGCGGCGCCATCCACCCGACCGCCGAAGGCCACGCCGCGATGGCGGATGCGGCGCTTGCGGCCGCAAAGAATGTCCTGCAACTGTCAGGCAGCAACGATCCGATCATTGCGGCGCCACTGCCGCCATTGCCGGCCGAAGCGAAGTGAAATGCCCTACGCCGACGGCAGCCGGTAATCCTTAAAGCGCTCTCGCAGGGTCGTTTTCTGTATCTTGCCGGTGGCGGTGTGGGGGATTTCGTCGACGAACACCACGTCATCCGGCATCCACCAATTGGCGACCTTGCCACGCATAAACCCGAGAATGTCGTCCTTGCTGATCGACTCGCCTTTCTTCATCACAATCACCAACAGCGGTCGTTCGTCCCATTTGGGATGGCGAATGCCGATCACGGCAGCCTCCGCAACCTTCGGATGGCCGACTGCAAGGTTTTCGAGATCGATCGAGGAGATCCATTCCCCGCCTGATTTGATCACATCCTTCGTGCGGTCGGTGATCTGCATGTAGCCGGACGGGTCCATGGTGGCGACGTCGCCGGTATCGAAGAAGCCCTCGCCGTCGAGGATGTCGCCGTCGTCTTTGTAGTAGGCGCGCGCCACGGCAGGGCCGCGCACCATGAGGCGGCCGAACGACTTGCCGTCCCAAGGCACGACCCGGCCGGCGTCATCCTCGATCTTCATCTCGACCATGAAGGGCGGGTGGCCTTGCTTCTGCAAGATATCGAGTTTGGCGTCGCCAGAGAGGGACGCGTATTCGGGCTTGAGGGTGCACAGCGAGCCGAGCGGCGACATCTCGGTCATGCCCCACGCGTGAATGACCTGGACGCCGTAGGCATCCTCGAATTTCTGCGCGATGGCGCGCGGACACGCGGAGCCGCCGATGACGACCCGCTTGAGATCGGGCAGCTTGCCGCCGCCGGCTTCGAGATGTTGCAGCAGCATCAGCCAGATGGTCGGCACCGCCGCGGTGCAGCTGACCCGGTAGGCCGTCAACATTTCGTGGATCGACGCGCCGTCGAGCTTCATGCCCGGCATCACGATGCTGGCGCCGGCCATCGGGGCTGAAAAAGCGAGCGACCAGCCATTGGCGTGGAACAGCGGGACAACCGGCATCACGATGTCGCGCGAGGACAGCCCGAATGCGTCGGGCCCGTTCGCAGTTAATGCCAGCAGGATGTTGGAGCGATGCGAATACACGACCCCCTTGGGATTTCCCGTGGTGCCGGAGGTGTAGCACATGCCGGCGGCGGTGTTCTCGTCAAACGATTTCCAGGCAAAATCGCCGTCCGCCTCGGCGATCCATGTCTCGTAGGCGACGGCGTTGCGCAGCGACGTCGGCGGCATGTGGGCGGCGTCGGTCAACACGATGTAGCGCTCGACGGTCGGCAGTTTGTCGGCGAGCTTTTCCAGGAGCGGCACGAAGGTCAGATCCACGAGGATGACGCGGTCCTCGGCGTGATTGATGATCCACACGATCTGCTCCGCAAAAAGCCGCGGATTGACCGTGTGGTAGATGGCGCCGATGCCCATAATGCCGTACCAGGCTTCGAGATGCCGCCACGTGTTCCAGGCGAGCGTCGCCACACGGTCGCCGAGCCTGATGCCGTCGCGTTCGAGGCGCTGGGCGACTTTAAGGGCGCGCGCGCGAATCTCGGCGTAGTTCGTGGTGTGAAAAGGCCCCTCGAGCGAGCGCGAAACCACGGTCCGGGCGGGGTGGTAGGTCGCGGCGTGGTCGATCACCCGATGGCACAGCAGCGGCCAGTCCTGCATCAGTCCCAGCATGGCGTTTCCCCACAATCTTGCTTGCCCGTCTTGGCGGGCCTCCTGTGGACCCTCGGCGTTCAGCTAGGATCCTCGCGTTCAGCGGAGTTTAACCTAGAGCGGATTCCAGCTATTTGGAAGTATAGCGCTCAACCCATCTTACGCGGCGCTCCCTCCCGACCCTCCCCCGGCGGGCGGGGGAGGGTCCGAGGTGGAAAACCGTGCCAAGGAAAAGCGCGAAATCTCATGCTCGGTGCGGCCCGTAGTGGCGAGGTCGGCAAGGATTTCGCCGATGACCGGCGCAAACTTGAAGCCATGGCCCGAGCATGGTGCGGCGACGATGATCTGGGGGCACTCGGGCAGCCGGTCCAGAATGAAGTCGCCGTCGGGTGCCATGGTGTAAAGGCAGGTTTGGGCGGCGAGGAGCCGGCCGTCGGCATCCGGCAGATGGGCCTTGAGCGCAAGGCGGATGACGGCCTCGTCCGCGGCCGATACGGCGCGATCGTAGTGGTCGGGATCGACCGCCTCGTCCAGATGGTGGTGCTTTGCGACTTTCAGCCCATCCGCGTCGGCCGGAAATCCGTAGAAGACGCCGTCCCCATTCTCCAGCAGGAACACCGGAAAGCGCTCAGCCGCGAACGACGGGCGTGCATGATCTGCCGGCTCGAACCAGGCGAGCACCTGGCGCGTCACCCGGAGCGGCAGGGCCAGTTGCGGCAGCAGCGACTTCAGCCATGGTCCCGCCGCCACGATCGCGCATCTGGCGCGGATATCGCCGTGCCCTGTCGTCACCGCGACGCCGTCGCGGTGCGGTTCGACCGCCAGCACCGGCTCGTTCCAGATGAGCTCGGCGCCCGAACGCGAAGCGAGCGCCTGCAGGGCCGCGACGGCCGGCTCCGCCCGCACGAAGCCGCCGTCCGGCTGGAACACGCCGACGAAATCGTCCGGCAGCCGAAAGGCCGGGAAGCGATTCATCAGGCGCCGCGCATCGAGGATTTCATAGGGCAGGCCATGGAGCCGCGACGACCGCAGCGTGCCGGCGACGAGGTCGCTTGCGGGCGCGCCGATTTCTACAATGCCGGTTATCGTCAGCAACGACTGCCCCGACCGCGCCTCAAGTTCGCGCCACAGCGGATAGGCAGCGCGCACCAGCGGCACATAAGACGGGTGCTCGAAATAGCCGAGCCGGATAACGCGGGTCGTCCCGTGCGAGGAGCCGCGATCATGTCCCGGCGCAAAGCGATCGATTCCGACCACGCGCCGGCCCCGCCGCGCCAGCGCCGCGAGCGCCGCACTGCCGATGACGCCAAGGCCGATGATTGCGACGTCGAAGGAGGGCATCGGCAGTTAGGAGGCTTGTCCTGAGACGGCGGCCAGGGGACTTGAAGCTCCTGTCACGCGGCGCGCGGCTCAACGTCGCGCTCGATCGCACGACCGCGTTCCCGTCGCGCCTTGGTCAAATCGTGCGTTGCCTGCAGGCCCATCCAGAACTCCGGGCTGGTGCGAAAGAACCGTGCCAGCCGCAAAGCTGTGTCTGCCGTCACCGCCCGCTCGCCCTTGATAATGGCGCCGATACGCGTAGCGGGCACGCGCAAAGCCATCGCGAGCGCATTCACCGACATGGCCAGCGGTTTGAGGAACTCCTCGCCGAGCACCTCCCCCGGATGGGTGGTGACGCGGTCGGGAGTTGCCACCCCTTCGGTTGGCCTTCGCCTAGTGGTAGTCGACGATTTCGACATGAGCCGGACCCTCCTTGGTCCATGCGAAGCAGATGCGCCATTGATCGTTGATGCGGACCGAATGCTGTCCGCGCCGATCCCCCGCGAGCGCTTCGAGGCGATTCGCCGGAGGCGCGCGCAGGTCGCCAAGATCACGCGCCTGATGCAGCATGTCGAGCTTGCGAAGCGCCTGCTTTTCGATGCCGCTGAAGCGCTTTACGCGCTCCCCCATCCACAGGCGTTCGGTGGCGCGGTCACGGAACGACCGGATCATGTCGCATCATCTATCGCGCCGTTGGTAATACGTCAAGCGTATAACGTATGACGGGGGACCGATGACTTATATTAGCGACCAGACGGCCGCCGCGAAGCCACAGCATGGCGGTACTGCATAGAGTTCGAGAAAATTACCGCACCGTCCGGCACGTCCCATCAACTTACATCCCGGCTTTCCGCAGCGCGTTCAAGTTCCCCCTCGGTTGCCTCCAGGGCATTCGCCGACGGACAGGTCAAAGTCCAGCCAACGCCGGAAGGGGCGTAGTCAAGGTGGACCTCGCCCTGGACGCTGCGCTTGGCCATCGCGTTGACGACCGTGCTGCCAAAGCCGCGATGGGTTGGCGCCGACACCGGCGGACCGCCACGCTCGGTCCAGTTCATGGCGAAGATGTTGTCGTCGAGCCGCCAGCACACCGCGACCGAGCCGGTCTCGGTCGAGAGCGCCCCGTACTTGCTGGCATTGGTGGCGAGTTCGTGCAGCGCGAGCCCCACGGCTTGCGCGGCCGCCGCATTGAAACGCAGGTTGGGGCCGTGCATCGAGATCCGAGAACCCATGAGATCGGCAAACGCCGCCAGCTGGGCGCGCACCAGGTCTGCGATGTCGACGCCGCCCCACTCGTTGCGGACCAGCAGGTCCTGGTTGGCCGAGAGCGCCTGGAGGCGCTCGGTGAACCGCGCGAGAAAATCTTTGGGGCTCTTGGCCGCGGTCTGATTGGAGATCGCCTGCACGACGGTGAGCATGTTCTTGGCGCGGTGATTGACCTCGCGCATGAGCAAATCGAGGTGCTCCTCGTGGCGCTTGCGGTCGCCGATGTCGCGGGTGACGGTCGCCAACAGGTTGGGGGTTCCTTTGCGGTCGAGAAGCAGGAAGGTTGAACAGATCACGTCGATCGGTTCGCCGGACGTCAGGTTCCGCAGCTTCATTTCAGCCGAAGCATGGCCGTCCCGGCGAACCGCCGGGATGAACGTGTTCGTGAAATAGTCGAGCGACTCCGGTGCGATATACTCGCTGAAATGCAGGTCGCGCTGCGGACCGAGCCCGATCATCCGCTTGGCCGCGGAATTCATGTAGATGATGCGCCCGTCGAGGTCGGCCGTACCGACGAAGTCGCTTGAGCGCTCGATCAGTTGAACGAGATCGTCGCGGGCCTGTTCGACTCGTGCCAGCGCTTCCGCCCGTTCGGCGCGAATGCGCGCGACCTCGGCTTCGTTTTGGGCACGGCGACGGTCCTCCACCGCGGCCTGCCATCGACGGGACATGCCATAGGTCAGCGCCGAGGCCAAAAGGGTCACCAGTCCGAACGGAATGATCTGACGCAGCCACGCCGTCCGAATGAGGACAGCATCCATGCCGTAGATCGCATAGACGGGATAATGCCCGACCTGGCGAAACTGCCACAGGCGCTCGATGCCATCCACGCCCGAGGGCGCAATTGTCCCGCCCTTGGCCTCGCCATCTATAAGCCGCATCGTCACGCCGTCGTCGGGCAATCGAAATCCGACGGGGTTGGCGGCGACGGGCGGACTCAAGACAAGCGCCATCCCGTCGGCCCGGGCGAGCATCAAGGCGTCATGCGGCGACGCGCGCCCCTCGGCGGGCCGCATGAACGAAACGATCGACATTTGCGCGACAGCGATGGTACCCGTTGCGGGATCGGACCGGCTGATGGTGAAGCCAATGGCGCCAAACGGCGCCGCGCTGACGACCTCGCCTATGTACGTATTTTGGTAGCCGGCGCGGTGCGCCTTGAGATAGTCGCGCTGGGAGACGTCCAGGTCCGGCGCCGGGAAACCTTGGCTCGAGGCGATGACGCGCCCGGTGTCGGAGCGCACCAGGCTGATGGCCTCCGAGGTGTGGGTATGCTTATCGATCTGCGCCATGAATTCATGGACCGTGCGGTCGGCGGCGATGCTGGCGGCGCCGCGCCCCTTCACGTGGTCGAGCACCGCTTCAAGCGCGGTCTCCTGGATTTCGAACGTCCGCTGCGCGTATTCCGAGAATGAGGCCGCGGTTCGCTCGGCGCTGGCGCTGGCGTCCGCCGCGACATTGCGCCAGCTCCACCATGCAAACAGCGTGAAAATCAGCAGCGGCACGAAGAATTGCGACAGGAACAGGCGGAAATCGCCGGCGCGCGCCGGCGATGACAACTGGCCATGGATCAGCACCGCGGCACAGATCGCGATCAAGGCGGCGACCGTCGGGAGCGCGACGGAGCTGAAGGGGAGAATTGAAAAGATATCGATGCCAAGAAGATGGCTTAGAAGCGCGGTCGCTCCGATGACGCCGGCGCCCGCGGCGAGGAAGCGCACGGCATCCCTCAGCCGCGAAATTGGCAGCAAAGCCGCGGCAGTCCCGGCCAACAGCACGGCGAGCGCGGTGGCCGGCGACATGCGGAAATCGCCGGACGTCGAGCCCGGTGCCGCGGCTGGCGCGAGCCAGGATTCCAGCCGAAAGTCCAAGCCGCCGAACTGCTGGATGAGGCTCGATGCGCCCAGAAGAGCGGCGATAACACCGAAGGCGAACCGCCAGCGCGGCCCCAGCGGCAGCTGCGGGAGAATGGCCGACGCAATCAACAGAGTAGCCAACGCCGTGACCGGCTTCATGGTGGCGAGGCCTCCCCAGTTCGTGACCAGGGGGAGGCCCGCTAACCAGCCGACCAGCGTGACGAGACCAACCAGTGCCGCGCCGGCGGATGCCGCACTGGCGACCAGCCGGAGCACGCCCAAGGGAGCGTGGTGTGCGAGCAGTCCGGATTGAGCTTTACGCATGCTGGTGTGCAGCACCTAAAGATTTTCTTTCGCTCTGTTTATGTATATTGTAAGTTCATTTTCCAAATATGTAAGTTAAATCATCTTTCCACATTGTTGATATTCAATACGATAAGCTATAAGCGCCTCTGATCGCAGTTACTTTTCTCTTTATACATCATTTATTCCATAAGAAAGCGTAATCGCTCGGTTCCTGCGACGTTTGGAACGGGGGCGGTGCGTCAAATTGACTTGAAGAGAATGAAGGCGGGGGCGTCGCGACGGACGTTGTGGGTCCGCGTGTGGGATGGCCATGCAGCGCGCTCAATCGGGCACGGGAGCCGACGCAACGCCCGACCCAGCCCAGTGTGAACGGCGGAAACCGCAGCATCGCCGAACATTGCAGACTGTGCTACCAGAATCTTCGCAGGTTCCTCCCTGAACTCGTCTCCCGGCAATTTGAAAGTTGCGACTAACGTGAGAATTGATCCGCCGATCGCGATAATGGCTTCCATCGTCGGCCACCTGGCCGCAGTCATTGCCTTGAGCAACGGCGCCGCTGCACAATCACCTCAAGACGAGGCCCCAACCGCCTGCCAGATCCGCCTCGCGTCCGATCGCGCCGTCTTCAAGCCGCTTGGCGAGCTTGGAGGCCCCGCCGGCTGCGGCGGGCCCGATGTCATTTCCCTGGAACGGATCGTCCTGGCGGATCGCACCGTGGTCGCGATCGAGCCGCCCGCCACGCTGCGTTGCGAGACGGCGGAGGCGATCGTGTCGTTCGTTCGTCAGGACCTGGCGCCGGCCGCAGCCACCATGGGGTCGGCGCTGAGCGCGATCGAAAACTACGATTCCTACGACTGTCGCGGCCGCAATCGTGTCGCCGGGGCCAAATTGAGCGAGCACGGTCTTGCCAACGCGCTCGACATTCGCTCGGTCCGGCTCAAGGACGGCCGCGTGGTGCGGCCGGCCGATTCGGGGGCGCCGTCGGAGTTTCGGGTCGCCGTGAAAGCTGCCGCCTGCAATCGCTTTACGACTGTTCTGGGCCCGGGGTCGGACGGATATCACGAGGATCACATCCATATCGACCGCCTCGAACGGCACGGCGGATATCGGCTGTGCCAATGGGATTTACACGATGGGGCGCAAACCTATGCGCTGCAGTCGGCCATGGCGCCTTCCCGCCCTGGCGCCGCGGCCTTAGCGGTTCCCGTGCCACTGCCGCGGCCCCGCCCGTTCACCGCCGCCAGTGCACGCGCGGTATTCCTGCCAGACGAAAGCCGCCCCTGATGAATGTGCTTAGCAATCTCGCGGTCCGCGACATCGAAACCCTGGTCCATCCCTACACCAATCTGGCGACATTCCGTGATGTCGGCCCCCTGGTCATCGAGCGCGCTCAGGGCGTTTACGTCTACGATACCGAAGGCAAGGACTACATCGAGGGGATGGCGGGCCTGTGGTGCACGGCGCTCGGCTACGGCAACGAGGAGCTCGTCGAGGCGGCTGCGGCGCAGATGCGCAAACTCTCTTTTGCCCATCTGTTCACCGGCCGCAGCCATGATCCGGCGATCGAACTCGCCGAGAAGCTCAAGGAGATCGCGCCGGTTCCGGTCTCCAAGGTGTTCTTCTGCAGTTCGGGCTCCGAGGCCAACGACACCCAGATGAAGCTCGTCTGGTATATGAACAATGCTCTCGGCCGGCCGAGGAAAAAGAAGATCGTGAGCCGCCAGCGCGCCTATCATGGCGTGACGATTGCGGCGGCGTCGCTCACCGGCCTGCCGACGAACCACGCCGATTTCGACCTGCCGATTGCGGGCGTTGTCCACACCGACTGCCCGCACTATTACCGCAACGCGATCGAGGGCGAGAGCGAGGAGGAGTTCGCGACCCGATTGGCGGTGCAACTCGAAGAGTTGATTCTACGCGAGGACCCCGAAACGGTCGCGGCCTTCATAGCGGAGCCCGTGATGGGCGCCGGCGGCGTCGTCGTGCCGCCGGCGACGTACTTCGCCAAGATTATGCAGGTGTGCGAGAAGTACGATCTCCTGATGATCGCCGACGAAGTCATCACCGGCTTCGGCCGGCTCGGCCGCATGTTCGGCAGCGAGGTGGTGGGCTATCGGCCGCACGCGATCTCGATCGCGAAGGCATTGTCCTCGGCCTATCTGCCGATCGCCGGCGTGCTGGTGCCGTCGCGCATGTATGAGGCGCTCCTCGACGAGAGCCGGAAGATCGGCGCCTTCGGCCACGGCTTTACATATTCGGGTCACCCCGTGGCGGCGGCCGTCGCGCTCAAGACGCTCGAAATCTTCGCCCGCGACCGCATCGTCGATAAGGTGGTGGCGCTGATCCCGCAGTTCCGCGACGGTCTAGATCGACTGAGCCAGCACCCGCTCGTGGGCGAAGCGCGCGGCCTCGGCCTGATGGGCGGGATCGAGCTCGTGGCCGACAAGCGCACCAAGCGCGCCTTCGATCCCAAGCTCGGCGTGGCGATGCAGTGCGTCGCCGCAGCCCAAGCGGAGGGCCTGATCGTGCGCGCATTGGCGGGCGACACAATATCGTTATGCCCACCGCTCATCATTTCAGCCCAGGAGCTTGATCTGTTGTTCGAGCGGTTGAGCCGCGCGCTCGACAGAACGCTCGCGTGGGCGAAAAGCCAGCAGCTCGTCACTGCGTCCGCGTAGCGGGTCAATTTCAAGCGACAAGTAGGAAGGCTTGAGCGCAATCGAAACTCATCGAAGGCACGCCGGTTGAAAGGCCGTTGATGGGTTTTCCCACTGTGCTCAATCCGGGCTACAGTTGCTGCGGCGCGGATCGGCCCGAACGCATCCCAGAATCGACTTTCGCACTCCGGGCGTGTCCGGTACTTCGACGGGCCTTATCGGATGCAGAAACGTCAGGGTGTGGTTTCCCCGATCTTCACGGCCTGCGTCGGCATGAGATGGCGGACGCGATGAATTTCGCGCTTCGCGTGCTCCAACCGCGATTCATGCAAGGCCTGCAGCAAACTTTGCATGAACCTCACGATCATTCCGAGCGCCGGGCCGCGCGGTCGCAGGGCACGGATGTTCGGGGCGATGGTTGGATTGCAGCCGATCCCGTTGCAATGGGATAGCGTAGCATTCAGGGGCAGCATCAGGGCATCCTTTCGCAAGTACGGCTCCTCGATTGCTCCGACAACTAGGCGCCGCAACCTTGATGTACAATTGCTTCCGAAATAATGTGATTTATCATTTTTGGTGATGAGTTGGCCGCAATGGACCTGAGGACATTGACGATATTCGTCAAGGTCGGCGAGCGGCGCAGCTTCGTGCGGGCCGCCGCCGAGCTTGGCATGGGCCAGTCCGGCGTGAGCAACGCCATCAACCGGCTCGAGGATGAATTGGGCGTGCAACTGCTGGCCCGCACCACGCGAAGCGTCAACTTGACCGACGACGGAGCCGCGTTCCTTCAGCGTTGCCGGCAGATTCTTGCGGACCTTAGTGAAGCGCAGCAGGTGCTCGGACGGGCGCGCTCACAGCCGACCGGACGATTGCGCATCGACCTTCCGAGTTCGTTCGGGCGTCTGAAAATCGTCCCGCTGCTGGGTGCATTCCGTGCCGCCTATCCGGCGCTCAAGCTCGCCGTCACCCTGACCGACCGTTACATCGATCTTGTCGAGGAAGCCGTGGATGTGACGATCCGCATCGGGGCATTGCAGGACTCCAGCTTGATCGCGCGCCGGCTGACGCAATCCCAATTCAGGACCGTCGGGGCGCCCAGCTATTTCGCCCGCCATGGCCGGCCGCGAAGGCCTGCGGACCTGATCGACCACAATTGCCTGTCATTTCCTCACCCGCGACACCGGCGCCGTCAGAGAGTGGCGATTCCGGCGCGACGGGGCGGAGTTCATGCTGGCGCCGCAGGGCGACATGAGCTTCAACGACGGCGGCGCGCTGTCGATTGCGGTGCGTGACGGCTACGGCCTTGCTCAAATCCAGGACTATTACGCCGATCATGCCATTGCGGCGGGCGAGCTTGAGCCCGTGCTGGCGAAGTTCAATCCAAGCCCCAGTCCTATATCGTTGGTCTATCCGCAGACGCGGCATCTTTCACCGAAAGTCCGGGCGTTTGTCGATTTCATGATTGCTCAATTTCGCTGATCGGCCGCAGAGCAGCTTGTCCGGTTGCCATGAGTCCGCCGGCACCGCCACCCGTATCAGATCGATCTATCAATATTGGTGATAAATAATAGTAAATCGGCGAGGGTTATATACAACGGTCGAGCTGCTTAGGTGTCGGCACGTAAGGTCTCAATTTGGAGCGTGCCATGACAAGCGAACACTGCAACAGCAAGACCCGGCCCGAACCCACCATGCACGTAACGACGCTTATCGTCGGAATCTGGATTCTTCTGAGCGCCGTCGCGGCAGCATACATCGCCAGCCATGCCGACTCGAACGGGATGCGACAATTCCTGGAGAGATTGAACGCGACCGATGTGCGGGCACTGCCGAATTACATCGAATAAGCACTTCGAGGTGTTATCGCCCGCGAAAGCGGGCGATCCGGTAACCACGTCACTTCGATTGGGACAAAGCCCATAACTCGGTGTCATGCCGCTTTCGCGGGGCATGACACCGAAGCGATTCACTTGTCTCTGGACGGGCTCTCACTCCCGTCCCGTCCCGCCGGTGAGCGCCAGCTTGGGACTATAAGGCGAATCGCCCTGACCGGGCGCCAGCACCACGACCGGGGTGCCGAGCTTCACCCGGCTGTAGAGGTCGATCACGTCCTCGTTGGTGAGCCGGATGCAGCCCGACGAGATCGCCTGGCCGATATATTCCGGCTGGTTGGTGCCGTGGATCCGGTACAGCGTGTCCTTGCCGTCGGCGTAGAGGTACAGGCCGCGCGCGCCCATTGGGTTCTGCGGACCACCCGGCACATGCGCCGGGAACGGGCCAAGACGCTGCTGCTCACCGGGGGTTGGGGTCCAGCCCGGCCACTCGGCCATGCTGCCGACCTTGGCGACGCCGGACCAGCCCTGCGCCTCCTCTCCTACCGTAACACCGAAGCGGATGGCCTTGCGGTCCGCCTGGACCAGGTAGAGATAGCGATTGTCGGTATCAATGACGATCGTTCCGGGCGCTTCCCGCCGGTGATAGTCAACGATATGGCGCTGGAACGGTTCGGGAATTCTGGCCTGGGCGTACGGCGCCCTGGCGAGCAGTTCCCTATCGTGCGGCTTTAGCGATGCGGTCGGCGCCGGCTCCAAAGTCGTCTGGATGCACCCGCTGAGCAGCAATCCAGCACCAAGGATCACAAACTTCCAGGACGCCATCACCCACCCCTCGCTGTAACGCCACAATTTCAACTATCACACTTAAAGAATAGTGGAACCTTATGTTTGATTCCAGTTTTGCCGTATCTTCACCGCGTTCAATCCTCTAATCTGTTGCAACCGTGCATCACATGAATTAAGCAATTGAATTAGCTAACAAAAAGGCTTGCAAATGCTCTCCGTCAGCGTGCCCTGCGGCGCTACCCTCGAACGCATCAATTTCGAGCATTTCGAGAATTTCGAGGCCGGCGGCAAGTTCCCGGACGGCGCCGTGTGGCTCGATCTTTATTCTCCGACCCCCGCGGAGAACAAGCTGGTCGAGCGCACGCTCGGCATCGCGCTGCCGACCCGCGAGGAAATGCAGGAGATCGAGGTCACCAGCCGGCTCTATGTGGAGAATGGCGCGCGGTTCATGACGGCGACGCTGATGTGCCATTCCGACACCGACGTACCGCGCACCACGCCGGTCACTTTCATCCTTTCGGGGCATCGCCTCGTCACCATGCGCTACGACGAGCCCAAGCCCTTCGCGATCGTGGGCGCCAAGCTCACACGTTTGTGTCCGCCGAACATTACCGGCGAGACGGTGCTGATGGACCTGCTCGACGCCGTGATCGATCGCGCCGCCGACATCCTGGAAAAGATTGGCAGCGACGTCGACGCCATCTCCCACGCGATCCTGGAATCCGAAGGCGGCATGAGCCGCGGCCGGAGTTTCAAGGACATGCTCAAGTCGATCGGGCGCCGCGGCGACCATACCTCAAAGGTGCGCGAGAGCCTGGTCTCGATCGGACGGCTTTTGCTCTATCTCGCCGCCGAGGCCGACACCATGAAGTGGGCGAAAGACCAGCGCGCCGCCATCAAGGGCATGCAGCGCGATGTGCAATCGCTGTCCGACCATGCCACTTATCTTTCGCAGAAGATCAGTTTTCTGCTCGACGCCATGCTGGGCGTGGTCAGCCTGGAGCAGAACAACATCATCAAGATCTTCTCCGTCGCCGCCGTGGTGTTCATGCCCCCCACCCTGATCGCCTCGATTTACGGCATGAACTTCAAGCATATGCCGGAGCTTGATTTCGATTTCGGCTATCCGTTCGCCCTCGCCCTGATGCTGCTCGCGGCCGTGCTGCCGTATTTCTTCTTCAGGTGGATGAAGTGGCTGTAGGGCGACCGGGACCGCGGGCGTCTCGCCCGCACGCTCGGCGCGGCGGCGCCAGCGCCCTAACTTGAAATAGATGCATCTGGACATCTAGACAACCTCACCTGATTGCCTGAAGATCGCCGCTCACCGCTGCGCGATCTCAGCGTCCGCCCTGCGTACCGCTGATCAACCCTGCGGCGGCGGGGCGAAGTCGGTGACGGATTTTACAAAACAAGAGGATGTGCGTCGCTGGCTTGAAGGCAAGCCACGCGAGGCGGCTGTTGCGCTCGCGGTTCGAGCGGCGCTGCGCGTCTTGCCAATGGTTGGATTGCAATTGGAAAAGCGCGGCCCCGGCATACTTCCCGTTGCGGATGCCCTGTTCGTTCAGTCGACTTTCCAAGCCCTGGCTGTGGCATGGATCGCATCAAGCCCATTCGCCGGGGACGCGCGTCAAAAAATCGAAGCTACCGCTTCGCGCGCCTCAGCGGAGGCGCTGCCGCCGTACCCTATTTGGAAAAATCGAGCCGCTTCGGCTGCTCACCTTAGTGCAGTGGAAGCGATGCGGGCCGTCTTCGCCGTCGGACCGGAAAGAGCGCGTGCGGTTGCGTCCGCTGTCAGTGCCGCGTTTTCAGCGGAAGCCGAAGACATGGATGCTCGCAGCGCATCTGCTTTGATCGACGACGTTGGATTATTAACCGGAGGTCGCTTTTCCCTTCTCCACAATGTGCCAATTTGGCCGAAGGGCGCGCCGAATTGGGCGGAGCCACGCTGGCGTGATTTGAAGATGTTGCTTAGCGAAGCGCACCAAAACTGGCACGTCTGGACAATTTGGTACGACCACCGGCTCGACGGCAGGGTAAATTCGAACACGCGCGAAGTAGCATATGTGGATGTACCCGATGAGCTATTGGGGCAGGTGCCGATCGCCATCAACGCGGCAATCGTCAGGCGGATTGAAGAACACGAACCTCCGCCTCAACCCATTTCGCCGCCCGAGCTATCAGCACAGATCACGCAGGGCGCATCGCGCAAGGGGTCGCTGCCGGATTTCTCGAATCGTAAGGAAGCGGAGAGCTGGCTCGCGGATCAGCCCCGCGAGGCAGCACTCATATTTGCGGCTCGCGCTGCGCTCCGAACCGTTCCTCGGCTCGCGGCCGCGTTTGCGCCGACCGGCAGCGAGGGTACGTTAGTCGGCATCGATATCATTTTGCCGGTGTTTCGTTGCATGGCCGCTGCGCGAGTTGCGGGCCGATATTCGATCGATGAAGCTGCGATTCGCCGCGCCTCCAAATCCGCCTCCGAATCAGTGTCCGCACCTCCGACCTCTGGTGCCGCAGTCGCCGTTTACGCGGCCGCCCGTGCGGCCTCAGCTTCCGCCAGCTCAGGGTCCGCGACGTTCGAATATGCTGCTGACGTGGCATTCGCCTCCGCTTCTACCTCTCACTGGGCTGCCGAGGCTGCCGTTGCAGATGCGGAACTGATTGATGAATGGAGCACCGCAATAGCGCTCATCAGCCGTCCCTTATGGCTCAACGGCATACCGAAGGAGTCGGCAGAGGATTGGGAGCGATTGGAGCAGGCACTACTCAAAGAACATCAAGATTGGAAGGCCTGGACCAATTGGTATCGCGCCCGCTTGGGAGCGGGTCGAGACATTGAGGCGCTCGAAATCGCGCGGGTTTTGATCGCGGATGATATTTGGGACAGAGGCCCACGGGTCGTGAATGCCGAGATCGTGCGATTGACGGAAGAATATGAAGCCGCGGGCACACAAGAGCGACAAAACGAAATAAATCAACAAGACAGCGCGGAACAACTGAGTCCGCCGATTGAGGCGGTTCCAACGCAAGTTCCACAGGCCCTTGTGTTCGGTGGGGAGGAGAATTCCCCGATCGTGCTGGTCGATCCACCGGGACAGGGCATACGCGATGTGCCCGATCAGCGACAGGGCCATGCCGATATTCGAGAGAAGGGCTCTTTGCTTGCAGCGGCTTGCGGCACAAGCAACCGACTCGCCGTCCTGAAGGGCAGCGTGTCCAAACTTATGGATTCAATGGGTGCTTCGCTCCAGAACATTCGGGTTCGTGCATTTTGGTCGCAGATGAACAGCCTGCGCCGACGTGCGGAAGCTGACGAACGCGCGCGAAAATCAAATGATCCGGATGACCCTCCACTGCCTGAAGAAGTCGCTGGCCTGCTCTACGACCTACGCGACACACTCAATATTTTTGCTGCGTATGAGCCAAAACTAGTTGCTTTGGATGAATTGAAGCTCGACCCCGCCGAACGAACCGCCAATGCGGCAACCATTGCCGCTGCGCGCCAAATTGCCGAAGCATCGACAACGATGCCGCAGGCTGTCGACCGCCAGGCGGCGGACGCGGTCGTGCAGGCGGCCTCCGAAGCATTTGGAACGACACCGGCTGATGAGCGTGCGAAAGAGTTCGCCGTCAAGTCAGCCAGAAATTTGGCTGTTGAAGCAATGCGGCGGGCCTATAAATTGGTATTGAATGAGCCCGCTGTAATGTTGAAGGGCGCTCGCGATGGCGCGTATCGTTTGGCTGGCCAAGCAGGTGCGGCTTACGGTTTGGCGTGGCTTATCAAGAATAATGAAGCCGCGGTTCGAACATTGATTGAATCGCTGGGCGGCAGCCAGACATTGCACAAAATCATCGATCTGATCATAAAATTAATCAGCTGAACGAGTCGGGCGCTTTTTCCTCACACGTACTGCCCGCCATTGATATGCACCTCCGCCCCGTTCACGTAGGACGACACCTCCGTGCACAGCACATAGATGATCTTCGCCACCTCGTCGGTGGTGCCGAGCCGGCGCAGCGGAATCTGCGCCACGATCTTATCCGTCCCGGGCGACAGGATCGCAGTGTCGATCTCGCCGGGCGCGATGGCGTTGACGCGGATGCCGCGGGGGCCGAAGTCGGAGGCCATTTCGCGGGTGAGGGAGGCGAGCGCGGCCTTGGAGGTCGCGTAGGCGGAGCCCGCGAACGGATGGACGTGGGAGCCTGCAATCGAGGTGACGTTAACGACCGAGCCTCTGGCGACCTCAAGCTCCTCCACCAGACCGCGGGCCAGCATGATGGGGGCGAAAAAGTTCACCTGGAACACCTGCTGCCACACCGCGTAGGTGGTATCCATGGTGCCGATGCGGCTGCCGCCTTTGCCCTTGGGGGAAATGCCGGCATTGTTGACGAGCGCGTGCAGTTCGCCGCCGATACGCTGCTTGATTTCCTCGATGGCGCCGAGCGTGCTTTCGGGATCGGCGAGGTCGACCTGGATGTGGTCCTCCGGTCCCATCGCCCATGGACAGTTTTCCGGGAAGGCATGTCGCGAGCAGGTAATGACGCGCCATCCGGCGGCGGCGAAGCGTTTCACGGTGGCATGGCCGATGCCGCGGCTCGCTCCGGTGAGAAGCAGCGTGCGCCGCGGCTGATTCGAGGCGGGGGCGTTCGGCATGACGTTGACCTGATGGTCCCTTCTGTGTTCTGGCCACATTATATAGGGGTTGTGCGTCGCCGTCTTAGCAGGATTGGGCGCCAATGGTGAGCGGCGAGTGAATGAATTTGGCGCACAGGCGCCTATCACCTCCCCTGGGGGCAAAGTCGGTTAGTGGGCCGGCCTGGGAGCGCGGGCGTCCCGCCCGCCTCTTTCTTCGCTGCAGCAAGAGCGGGCGGGACGCCCGCGCTCCCAGGCGCCCCCTACGGATAAAGCCGCGTTTTCGTCCACGCCGCCCCCTCGTCTGGCCGGCGAAACTCGATGCGGTCATGCAGCCGGAACGGCCGCTCGTGCCAGAATTCCATCACGGTGGGCACGACGCGGTAGCCGATCCAGAATGGCGGTCGCGGCACCGGCCCGACGGCGAATTGGGCGGCTTTGAGCGCGAGCGCCTTTTCGAAGGCGTAGCGGCTTTCGAGCGGGGCAGACTGCCTGCTCGCCCAGGCGCCGATCTGGGAGGAGCGCGGGCGGCTCGCGAAATAGGCGTCGGATTCTGCCGCGTTCACAGTTTCAACCCGGCCGCGCAGGCGGACCTGGCGGCGCAACGATTTCCAGTGAAAGGCGAGGCCCGCCTTGGAGTTCGTGGCCAGTTCGCGGCCCTTTTGGCTGTCCTCATTGGAATAGAACATGAAGCCGCGCTCGTCGAAACCCTTGAGCAGCACCATGCGCACATTGGGCAGGCCCTCGGCATCCACAGTGGCGAGCGCCATTGCGTCCGGATCGCTGGGCTCGGCCTGCCTTGCCTCCCCGAACCAGGCGGCGAACAGCCTTAGCGGCTCATCGGCCTCGGTAAAATCACTACTCCTTAACCCGGTTGGGTGTTCAATCGGGACGGTGTCGGACATTTTTTAAGGGACTTTCCTGGTGACCGGTCTTGTGCCGGGTCCTGCGTACCGCGTTGCGTGCCGTGGGTCCGCTTATAGTATATGTACTGGATCGCGCCTATGGCCGGCGCTGCGGCAGCTTTTGTGCCGGCGACACGCCGTGCGCCAAGACCCCCTCCCTACCCTCCCCCGAAGGCGGGGGAGGGTATTTCGATTTACCCTCCCCCGCCTGCGGCGGCGGGTAGGGAGGGGGATACTGGGTTGGCAGCGGGCGGCCTCCACCTTAAGCATTGTGCTCGTTGCCGGGGCTTGCGGCATGCCGGCCCAATTCGGATTCTCCGGCCCCGACAATCGGACCGATTCCAGTTCCGTCGACTTGATTTCAGCGCTGAGCACCGGAGCGCTCACAGGCGCCGATCTCGCGGTCGCGAGCGCGGCCACAACGACGCTGCTCGATTACCGCGACGGCGGGCCGTGGGAAAATCCGGACACTGGCGCGCGCGGCACCATCACGCCGCTCGCCGCCGCCTACCGGGACAATGGCGTTGAGTGCCGCGACTTCCTCGCGAGCTACGTGCACGAAAGGGCGGAAGCGTGGATGCAGGGCGAGGCCTGCCGCAATCGCATCGGGGACTGGGAAGTGCGCACCCTCAAGCCGTGGCGGCGGTAGCGGGCCGCAGCCTGCCCCGTCCGATCATCAGCGAGATCAAGGCGGCCGCAATTCCGGTGAGCCCGGCGACGACGAACGCCTCCAGATAGTCGCCTTGCAGGGTGCGCATGGCGCCCGCGAACACCGCAGCGCTGGCAGCGCCGATCTGGTGCCCGGCCAGGATCCATCCGAACACCACCGGGGCCTCGCGTTCGCTGACTGTCTCAGTGGTAAGCCGTAACGTCGGCGGTACCGTCGCAATCCAATCGAGGCCGTAAAACACCGCGAAGATCGACAAGCCGTAAAGGGAAAAATCGGAGAACGGCAAATAGATCAGGGAAAGCCCGCGGGCGCCGTAGTAGACAAACAAGAGCTTGCGCGGGTCGACGCGGTCGGTCAGCCACCCGGACGCGGTGGTGCCGAACAGGTCAAAAAACCCCATCAACGCCAGCAAGCTCGCCGCCTGCACCTCGGCGATGCCGTGGTCGCCGCACAGCGCGATGAGATGGGTTCCGACGAGGCCGTTGGTGGTGAAGCCGCATACAAAGAAGGTGGCGAACAGGAACCAGAAGTCGCGCTTGCGCACCGCGCGAGCCAGCGCCCCGAATGCCGCAGCCAGCGGATCGCCGCCCGACGCTGGGGCGGCGGACTCAGCGCCGGTCACAGCCCCATAAGGCGCAAGACCCGCATCGGCGGGTCGCTCCGGCAACAGCCAGAACACCAGTGGAATGAGCGCGGCCGCGCATGCCGCGACCGTCAACACCACCGGCTGCCAGCCGCCCGCTTCCGCCAGAGCCGCGAGCCCCGGCATGAAGATCAGCGTGCCGGTCGCGGTGCTCGCCGCGAATAGCCCCATGATCAGGCCGCGATTGGTGGCGAACCAGCGGCTGACGACGGTAGCGCCGAGCACCATGGCGACACAGCCGGTCCCGAGGCCGGACAACACGCCCCAGGTCAGGATCAGATGCCACGGCTCCGTCATGAAGGCGCTTGCCGCGATCGAGGCCGACATCAGGGCGAGGGCGCTGATCAAAGTCCGCCTGATCCCGAAAGTCTGCATCAGGGCGGCCGCAA
>Ga0257161_1000019_pt1 | contig 38262 bp, 31 predicted proteins | sample NR01A_FD_185954 | JGI IMG/M metagenome (GOLD analysis project Ga0257161, IMG submission 185954) | Soil microbial communities from H.J. Andrews Experimental Forest, Oregon, United States - NR-01-A | ecosystem: Environmental > Terrestrial > Soil > Temperate forest > Bulk soil | place: USA: Oregon... | reverse complement strand
GGCCGATTCCCGGCAAGTAGAAATCGCCAATCGAGAGTCAAATATTCGAGCCGGCTGAAGGCGCTGTCGAGGCCCGCCAGGTGTTGGTCGCCGAGAAAACCGCCCCACAGAAGACCGATCACAACGAACGCAAAGGTCAGCAGCGCTTCAATCGACGGACGTCGCAGATGCATCATTGGCCGAAGCGCGCCATCAGGGCGTCGATCCTTTTCTGAGCCCAGCGCGTGGCCACGATCGGGCCTGCGACGGCCGAGACGTCGACGCCTTCTCCCGCTCGGAGCACCGCACCGCGCCTACTGTTGCGTCGCGTCACCTCGACGGCGCCGGAAAGTACCAATGTGGATGTCTGGCTGGGACCGACCTTCACCGCCCATCTTGTGCCGCGAACCGCTGTGATGGCGTGTGGTGTCAGAATCCGGAAATCCCGCTGGCCTTCATTCGGTGTGAATTCGATCAAGAGAGCACCGGAATCGAGCCGCGCCCCGCCAGGTTGCCGGTTGTCGGGATTGGTCAGGCGGTAGGAGGTGTTTGGAGCGCTGCGGATTGTCAGATTGCTGCCGCACCGCAAGATCTTTTCAGACGGGTTGCGGCCGTCGGGAACCAGCACGCAGCCGTTGGACTGGCCAAGCACGGACGTGGGCGTGCAAAGCCAAATGGACAGGGGCAACGCAGCAATCATCAGACGCGAAAATGATATCGGCCCTTTTTCGCTCGGCGATTTCATCACAGCGGCGCTCCCTCATCGCGGCACGGCAAGTGAACTTTTATACGATCCGCAGAATGGCTCAATCGTCGGTCTTTTGCGCGGCCAGCGCGAGTTTCGCAGGTTCACAGAATATGCGGTCCGAAGTGCGGCGGATAGCACCGGCATTCTCCAGCACACCGAGAGCCGCGTTGACCTTCGGACGGCTGGCTCCGAGCAGCAAGGCGAGCTCGCCTTGCGAAAATCCCAGCTCCAGAGGCACCCGCCGTCCGGGCGGCGCCTGGCGGTCGTCGCCAAGCGCTGCCAGAAGAAATCGCGCCACCCGCACCTCCATCGGATAGAGCGCCATCGCCTCAAGCCGATCGCTTGCTTTTCTAAGGCGCCGGCAAAGAAATCCGATGATCGCGTTCGCGATGGCCGGACGTGCGGACCACAGCTCCTGAAACGCGCTTCTTTCAAGGGCGTAAGCCGTCACCGGCGTAAGCGCGGTTGCTGTCGCGCTCCGCGGCCCCCCGTCCAGTACCGCGATCTCGCCGATGAGATCTCCGGCGACGGCGATCTGGAAACTCAATCCGCGTTGGCTTTTGGAAGCAATCGCCAGCCGGACTTGGCCTTTCGCCATAAGGTAGAGACGAGTTCCAACATCGCCCTGTCCGAACAGAATCTGCCCCTTCTCGAAGCGCAGTTCCCGCATTTTCGCAGCGCAGACCGCTTGATCGTCCGCCCCCAAATCCTTGAACAAATCCGCACCCGCCAAAAGTCCGATGATGGTTTCGTGGCCAGCCGTCGTCGACATTCTCGAATATCCCCGGCGATGAAATGAGCTTCTGCTATTTTGACCTCTAGCCGCGCCTTGGTCTCAGGGCAATTCAGCCAAACACGGACTCCCGAGCTGGATATCTTGCCCAGGGAAGCACAGCATGGCGGCGAGCCATTGAGTTGTCTATCTCGACGAGGATTTGGCGAAATTCGATTCGCGGGCCCGGTTCTGTCTGGCCCTAACGTGAGGCCCTCCCATGACCGATGCCGTTCGCGATCGACCCGCCGGAGCGCTGGCGGGCGTGCGCATCGTCGATCTGACCTCCGTGGTGCTCGGCCCCTACGCGACGCAGATGCTCGGCGATCTCGGCGCCGACGTCATCAAGGTGGAAGGCCCGGAGGGCGACACCACCCGGCATACGGGACCGCGCCGCAATCCGCACATGGCCTCGCTGTTTCTCGGCGCCAATCGCAACAAGCGCAGCATCGTGCTCGACATCAAGGCGGCGGCGGCGCGCGAAGTCCTGCTTCGGCTCATCGATACGGCGGACGTGTTCGTCCACAATATCCGGCCACAGAAGCTCGCCCGCCTCGGCTTTGGCCCCGACGCCCTGATGGCGCGGCAGCCGCGGCTCATCTATGCGGCCATCCATGGCTGGCGCCAGGACGGTCCCTATGGGGGCCGGCCGGCCTATGACGACATCATCCAGGGCTTCGTCGGTGTCGCCGGCCTGATGGAGACCCTGACGGGCGAGCCGCGCTACATGCCGACCATCCTCGCCGACAAGACCTGCGGCCTGATGGCTGCGCAGGCCATTCTCGCGGCGCTGTTCCATCGCCAGAACACCGGCCGCGGACAGATGGTCGAAATCCCGATGTTCGAAACCATGGTTTCCTACCTGATGATCGAGCATCTCTATGGCGCGACCTTTGTGCCGGCAGAGGGGGACATGGGCTATGTGCGCGTGCTGGCGCCGTGGCGGCGGCCCTACCGCACCGCCGACGGGCGTATCTGCATGCTGGCCTACACCGACCGGCAGTGGCGGCGGTTCTGGCAGGCGGCCGGCCGACCCGAGATGATGAACGATCCGCGCTTCGTCGATCTCGCGGCGCGGACGAAGCACATCGACGATGTCTACCGCCTCGCAGGCGAGGCGCTCGCCACCCGAACGACCGGCGAGTGGCTGGCGCTCCTCGATGAAATCGAAATACCGGCGGGACCGGTGAATGCGCTGGCCGACCTTCCCAACGATCCGCATCTCGCGGCGATCGGCTTCTTCCGGCACGTGAACCACCCCACCGAAGGCGCGATCGTGATGCCGGACATTCCGCTGCGCTTTTCCGACTCCCCTGCCGAAATCAGCCGCCTGCCACCGCGCCTCGGCGAGCACGGCCGCGAGATCCTCGGCGAACTCGGGCTGTCGGGCGAAGACATCGACGCACTGGCGGCCACCGGCGCACTTGTGCTGCCGGAATCATAATTCGAATCAGTCCGGCTTCGCGCCAGAGAACCTCACCACGCGGCCCCACCTCTCGGTTTCCTCGGCGATCAGCCTGCCGAATGCGGTCGACGATCCGCCCAGCGGCGTTTCACCCAAATCAGCAAGCCGCGCTTTGACCATCGGATGGGAGAGGACCGCGTTCGCTTCCACGTTCAGCCGCTCGACGATCTCGGCAGGCGTGTTCCTCGGAGCGCCGATGCCATACCATTGGCTCGCCTCGAAGCCGGGGACGAATTCGTTCACAGCCGGAACATTCGTCAGCGCCTCGGAGCGCGTTGCCGCGGTGACGGCGAGCGCACGCAGCTTGCCGGCCCTGATGTATTCGACGGCCGCAGACATCGGCGCAAAGTAGAGGAGGACCTGGCCGGCGAGCAGGTCCGAAAGCGCCGGGCCGGCGCCGCGATAGGGGACGTGCACCAGGTTGACCCCGGTCTCTATCTTGAACAGCTCGCCGGTCACATGGGACGGGGCTCCATTGCCGCCCGACGCCATCGGAATCTTCCCCGGATTGGCCCTGGCCATGGCGATAAACTCCGGAACCGTGTTGGCTGGCACGGAAGGGTGCACCACCATGACGTTCGGTTCGCGAGCGAGCAGCACGACCGGGGCAATGTCGCGCATGAAGTTGAAACTCAGCTTTTCGTAGAGCGTCGCATTGATGAAATTGGCCGCCGTTGTCAGCAGAAGCGTGTAGCCATCCGCTGTCGCCCGGGTGACGGCCTCGGTCGCGATATTGGTGCCCGCGCCCGTGCGATTCTCGACGATGAATTGCTGGCCGAGCCGCTCCGACAGCCATTGTCCCATCAGCCGCGCGAGGATATCGGCCGAGCCCCCGGGCGCAAAGCCCACGATGACGCGCACCGGCCGCGTCGGGTAGGCCTGCGCCCACGCGATCCGCAAGACCGCCGGGCACGCACAAGCAAAAGCTGCAAGAGACAACGCTTTGCGACGGGCAAGCTCCATGCGTTTCTCCGGGAATAGTTGACGTCCCCTTCCGACCCTTACTGCGGCTCTTCCGCGCGGATCAGCCTTTCCAGGATTTTCTTGTAGCGGACTGGCCCGACGTCGATCGCCAGAATGACCGGGTCCACCGAAGTTTCCGCAGCATCGATGATCACCTGCTGCGCCTCAATGACCGGTGCATCCTGCTCTTCGAAGGCGAACCGGCGCGTCGTCGATATTTTCTCCTGTATCTGCGCATTCAAGGCGTCGTCCGCCGTCAACACGTTGAACCGCACGGCCGTAAAGAAATAATGCGTCGTCCGGTCGGTTTCCGGCGTGAGCATGTGGATCGCGTGATAACCGGTGCCGCTCTCAGGTGTCGCCTTGGGCAGGCAAATCGCGGTGACCAGGCGCAAATTGCTCGGCGGCATCCAGCGCATGCGGGTGAACTTGTCGACACGTCCGGGGTTTGACGGCATCAGAATGGCGAACAGCCCCGGCGCGGTCGCATTATGGGCGTGACGACTGACCACCACGTCGTCGCCCTCCTGTTCGACGGCGATCTCGGATTCAACCGTTTCCTGATTGCCGAGAATCCCCTCATGAAGGTAAGACGTGTGGCTGAGGTCGAGCAGATTGTCGATGATCAGCTCGTAATTTGCCCGAATGGTGATACGGTCGCGTTTGGTGGAATGGAGCTGGGGCACGTTGTCGAGCACGTTGAAGTCCGGCACCTTCGCGGCGTCCGCCGGCCGCTCCCCCATCCAAATCCAGATCGCCTTGTGCTTCTCGATCACCGGATAGCTGCGCACCCTCGCGCGCGACGGGATGTTCCGGCTGCCATGGGGGTTGTGCACGCAGGCGCCCGACGCATCGAACTCCAGCCCGTGATACGGGCACTGAATGTGATCGCCATGGATGACTTTGCCCATATGCAGGGGCGCGAACCGGTGCGGGCAGCGATCCTGCAGGGCGGCGACCTTGCCGTCGGATTTTCGATAAAAGACGATCGGCTGCTTTAAGATGGTGCGGCCAAGCAATTGACCGTCTGCGAGATCGTCCGACCAAGCCGCCACGTACCACGCATTTCGCAGATAGGTCCCACTTACCATTTTCTTCTTGCTGTCCAGAAGCTCGGCATTGAGGCCCATCATCGCTTAGCTCTCCATCCTCACTCGCCCGATCATCTATCGGGACGTCTTGACCGGTCAAGCTGCCTTCCTCCTGCGCCCCACGTCGTTTTGCCCGGGTTCGGCTGCCGAAGAGCTGGAATGCGCCGTCGACCGGTTCATCAAATCTGAAAGGATCGCAGCGCCGTGAAAAGCGATAACAGTGGATTCGTGCTGATGTACGGATGATGTAGGACGACCCTGGGGCGACCCTTGTGGTCGCCCTGTTGGTAGCCGATGTAATGGGCTTGACAGCGCGGAGAAGGTCTCGGCATGAGGCACTTTACCAATCCGGTGTTGGAGGACGCCGCTGGCAAGGTTAGTCATACGACCGCTTAGGCCAAGGGCGTCTTGGAGTCCTACCCGTGATCTGGTAGCGGTCGTCTGAACGGGCGGACGGGGCGCTTGACAGAGCGGCGCTTGTTGAAGCGGCCCCCTTGCCCTGTGAAGCACGCGAGCTGCAACGAGTCGGGAGAATACATGGGTAGCATACGCGACAAAGCGGGACGACCGATCGTGGTGGTCACCGGGGGCGGCCTCGTCACGTCGCTTGGCGCCGGCAAGTCCGACAACTGGCGCCGTCTCACCGCAGGCGAATCCGGAATCCGGGAAATCACCAGGTTCGGCACCGAGGGCCTCAGGACCAAGGTCGCCGGCACCGTGGATTTCATTCCGCTTGACCCCTATTCGGCGCCGGCGCTTTCCGAGCGCCTCGCCGAACTCGCCGCGGAAGAAGCGATCGCGCAATCCGGTCTCGGCTCGCGCGGCCATTTCCCGGGGCCGTTGTTTCTCGCCGTTGCGCCCGTCGAGATCGAATGGCCGCAGCGGGAGGTGCTGGCCAACGGTTCCGGCGCGAACCAAGCCGTGAGTTACGATGACCTGTTGCGCGCCGCCGCGTCAGGTCGCTATCGGCCCTATCACGAGCGGTTCCTGTTCGGCTCGGTCGGCGAGGCTTTGGCGACGAAGTTTGGCACCGTCGGGTCGCCGATCTCGCTGTCGACCGCCTGCGCGTCCGGCGCCAGCGCGATTCAACTCGGTCTCGAAGCGATCCGCCGCGGCGAGACCGATGCGGCGCTGTGCGTCGCCACCGACGGCTCCGTCAATCCCGAAACCCTGATCCGGTTTTCGCTGCTCTCGGCCCTCTCGATGCAGAACGACCCGCCGCAAGCGGCGGCGAAGCCCTTCGCGAAGAACCGCGACGGCTTCGTGATGGCGGAAGGCGCCGGCGCCCTGGTTCTGGAAAGCCATGAGGCAGCTCTAGCGCGCGGCGCCAAAATTCTCGGCGTTATCACCGGGTGCGGCGAGCTCGCGGACAGTTTCCACCGCACCCGGTCGAGCCCGGACGGCAAACCGATCATCGGCTGCATTAAGAGCGCCATCGCGGACGCCGGGCTCGCGCCGGACGACATCGACTACATCAACGCCCATGGCACCGGCACGCCCGAGAATGACAAGATGGAATGGATGTGCGTCTCGGCCGTGCTGGGTGAGCGCGCCCGGCGCGTGCCGATCTCCTCCAACAAGTCGATGATCGGGCATACGCTGTCGGCGGCCGGGGCCGTCGAGGCGGTGATCACCCTGATGACGCTGGAGCATCAGCGCATCCCGCCCACCATCAACTACCTGGTGCCGGATCCTACGATACCGCTCGACGTGGTGCCCAACGTTGCGCGGGACGCCTCGATCCGCAATGCCATCTCGAACTCGTTCGGTTTCGGCGGCCAGAACGTGTCGCTGGTGATGGCGCGGGAGCCGTCCTGATGGCGCCAGCGCAGGGAGTACGGCGCGTGCTCGTCACCGGCGGCGGGCGCGGCCTCGGCGCCGCCATCGTCAAGGCGCTGGCGGCCGCCGGGCATGATGTGACTTTCACCTACCGTTCGTCCGGCGGTGCCGCCGAAGCCGCCGCCAAGGCGCTCGCCGCGGACCATCCAGGGAGGAGGTTCGCGGCGCTACGGGTCGACCTCTCCGACCGCGACGCCGTCGCGGCGTTCGCGGCCGAGCTTGGCGACGACGCACACTACGACGGCTTCGTGCACAACGCCGGCCACACCTACGACGCCCTCGCCATGATGATGGACCAGGCCAAGGCCGAGGTCGCCATGCAGGTCAACTACTGGGCGTTCACGCGCCTTGCGAGCGCGCTGGTGCGCCCGATGATGCGCGCTCGCCACGGCCGCATCGCCGTGATCGGCTCGGTGACGGCGCTGCAGGCAAACCAGGGCAACGCCGCCTACGCGGCTTCGAAGGCTGCGCTGCTGGCCTACGCGCGCACGCTTGCCATCGAGGTGGCGCGCACCGGGGTTACCGTGAACTACGTGGCGCCCGGTTTCATCGATACCGAGATGCTGGCCCCCTACGCGAAGTTCCGCGACACCATGGAGGGCCAGATTCCGGCGCGCCGCTTCGCAGCGCCGGAAGAGATCGCCTCGGTGGTGGCGTTCCTGATGTCGCCCGCCGCGTCATACGTGACCGGTGCGGTGCTGCCCGTGGATGGCGGATTGTCGGCGTCGCTGGGGGTGCATCGATCTTGATCCGCGAATTCCCTGGGGCAGCGAATTTGGCCGGGAAGTTTTTTCCAGTCTGCAGCCAATTCGGTACTGCCTGGCGTCAATTCGCACGCAATTCCAATGTGCTGCGACAATTTCGAGAATTTCCTCCGCCAATCGGCGCAGGGAATCTTCATTGCCGGGGCAGGGAATTTTAGCCGTGGGGGCAAGGAATTCTCCCGCCCGGACGGCAATTTAGGGGAATCGGTCATCCGGTCCTTTATGCGTACATATCTATGTGCAACTAATTTAGAATGAAAACATGAATCTAATCGTCCAAATTCCCGATGACGTCGCCCATCGCCTCGCCCTGCGGGTGGCGATCTGTCTCGGCGGGCGTTGGAAGCTCTGGCGCTCGAAGAATACAAGCTTGGTCATCTTACGAAGCACGAACTACGCCGTTTTCTTGGCATCGGTACCCGCGATGCGCTCGATGGTTTTTTGAAGGCGCACGACGTGTTCGAGCCGTACAACCTTGATGATCTGGACCGCGAGCGGCGCGACTTGCGGCGGCTCGGCTTCTGATAAGCAGCAGTCCGGAGCCGCTTCGCGACTCCGAATCCGTCCTCACCACCGCCTTCGCCAACCCCAGCCCGGACCATAATAGACTCGCGGTCCGTAATAAGCCGGCCCATATACGGCGGCCGGCGGCGCGTAGTAGCCCGGCGCTTGGTAGACGGCGGGCGGCTCGGGTCCGTAGCCGTCCGCGTAACCGGGTTGCGGCCCACGTTGCGGCCCATATGTCCTCGCCTGCCGGGGCGCGCCGATGCTGAGGTTGCGGGCGATTGCATATCCGCTGTGTCCGTTCCACGTCACCTCGCACCACTCGCCGCTGCAGCCCGTGACCCGGACCATGCTTCCGGCCGGAATGGTCGTGATGATCTCGGAGTCCGTTCCCGGTCCGCTGCGCAGATTGACGGTGGCGGCGACCGCGGCAGACCTTGCGCGAGCCGCGCGAGCCGGGGCCTGGGAGGTTGGCGCCTGTGTGGACGGGCCATCTTGCGGCTTTGCGTCCGGTGCGGATTCCTGCCCGGCAGCAGGCGGGGTCTGCTGTGCGCGCGCCGGAGCGATCACGACCGCGGCCGCAACAATGCTTAACGCCGCGCTGAGCGCCTTGACATGGAAGGGCATGAGAAAGTTCTCCTCGCCGAGAAATCGCCCCGCTCCCTGGTCAACGGCCAGGAAACGGCTTGTAAACTCCATCAGCGTGACCAATTTGCGGCCGAAATTTCGCCCCAGAGGATGCGGCCGGACGCGCCGCTATCAGACGATGTATGTCGTTTCCGAAACGAAATGACGACAGAGGACGGATGACGGGAGGGTGAAAGACAGTCCGCCTTTCTCGTCATCCATCATTCCGGCCATGGCCGTTGCGGCGGCCGCATGATTTCATAAGCCCGCGCCATGCGCAGTACGCCGGCATCGTCGAAGCGGTGGCCGACGATCTGTAGTCCGATCGGCATTCCGTCCGCATCGTAGCCGGCGCAAATCGAGGCCGCGGGCTGCTCCGACATGTTGAATGGCGCCGTGAAGGAGATGTGCTCGAACGGATGCGCCGGATCATTGCCGGGCGTCGCCTCCTCGGCCGCATAGGCGGTGATCGGCGAGGTCGGGGCAATGAGGAAATCATAACGTTCGGTCGCGGCCACGGCTTTCTCGCGCATCAGCATGATGAGCCCGAGGTTGCGCGCGGCATCGGCCGCACTCAATGTCTCCGCCCGACGGCACCAGGCGACGATGAACGGCAGCACCTTCTCCTGGCGTTTCGGTGGCAGCAGTTGGAATTCCGCGAGCAGGCGGGCCTGGAAGAAACCATCGAGGCCGGCGGCGATCTCCGCATTCAGGAACGGCGCGACAAGCTCGACGGCGGCGCCGGCGCGCTCGAGGGCGTTTGCGGCGGCCGCGACGGCGGCGCGCACGGCGGGCGCTAGCGAAAGACCGATGCCGATATCGAGAAGGAGCCCGAGCTTCTTGCCCTTGAGGTCGGCTTCGGCATCGCCTTGCAGCGCACCCGGCCAATCGATCTCCTGGTACGGCAAGGCCATATAGTCGCGCGCGTCCGGCTTCGTCAGCGCCGTCATCAACAGCGCAGCGTCCGCGACCGTGCGGGTCATCGGGCCTGTCACGCGGCCGAGATACGGCGGATAGATCGGCACGCGGCCGAGCGAGGGCTTCAGGGCGAAGATCCCGTTGTAGGCGGCCGGGAGCCGCACCGAGCCGCCGATGTCGGTGCCGAGCGCCAGCGGCGTGTAGCCGGCGACCAGCGACGCGGCGGCGCCGGAACTCGATCCACCTGCGTTTCGCGACAGATTCCAGGGATTGCGGGTGATGCCGTGGAGACTCGAGACGCCGGACGCCAGCATGCCGAAGTCCGGCATCGTGGTCTTGCCGATGATGACGCAACCGGCTTCGCGCACGCGTGCAGACGGCGGCGCGTCCGCGGCCGCGGGGGTCATGTCACCTGCGGCGGTGCCGACCGGCGTGGCAAACCCTTTCAGCGCGATGTTGTCCTTGATGGTGATCGGCACGCCGTCGAGCGCGCTCAACGGCGTACCCGCATGCCACCGCGCCTCCGACGCTGCGGCCTTGGCGAGCGCGCCGGCCTCATCGACCACAAACATGGCGTTGATCTTCGTCTCCCAGGCCGCGATGCGGGCGAGCGCTGCCCGCGCTGCTTCCAAGGGGGACAGCTGCTTCGCCCGGTAGGCCGATGAAAGCGCCTGGGCGGTGAGTTTGTGGATCGGGGTCATGCGGGAGGTCTCGGCGTGAGCGGAGGAAAGCTGTCGTCCACATGGGAGATCGATTCCATGAAATCCGTCGGTGATTCGATGAAATCGATCAGTAGGGTGGGCAAAGCGAAGCGTGCCCACCTCGGGCATTCTCAGGTGGGCACGGCGCGGAGACGCGCCTTTGCCCACCCTACAGTCTGCGCGACGGCGCTGCTCGATTAATGTGCTGGCCCGGAGATTGCATCATTTGAAGCGGCAGTCAAAAAGAAGTGGCGCTCACCGCACCGCTACTTCAATTGATCGGGCGGTGCCTGATTTTTCCGGGTGTGCTAGAAATCCACAGCCGTATCGAGGAGTTACCATCATGTGTTCCGGCGACGATCACAATTGTCCACAATTTGAGCTGCATCGCCAGAAGCTGCTCGAAGAACTCGACTCCGAACGGCGCAGCTTTCTCAAGAGCGCGTTCGCGGCGAGCGGGGGTGCGGCAGCGGCGTGGGCAGCCGGGGGCGCGGTGGTCGCGCCGGCGTCCGCACAGAGCGCGGCGCGCCCCGGCAAGCCGACCTACCACTACCTGCCCGCGACGGCCGAGACCGTGCATTGGGGCTATTTCAGCAAGCTCCTCAAGCCCCAGCTTGAAATCGACTCCGGCGACTATGTGACCATCGAAGCCCTGACCCACCACGCCAACGACGATGCGGAGCGCATGGTCAAGGGCGATCCGGGCGCCGAAAGCGTGTTCCTGTGGACCAGGGAGAAGAAGGGCGTCGACCGCCGGGGCGCCGGCCCGGTCGACGGCAAGCTGCTCGGCAGGGGCTCCGGCGAGGGCTTCGGCGTGCACATCTGCACCGGGCCAGTCTATATCCGCGGCGCCGAGCCGGGCGACATTCTCGAAGTGCGCATCATTGACGTGAAGCCGCGGCCCTGCGCCAATCCGGCCTTTGCCGGCAAGGCGTTCGGCAGCAACGCGGCGGCATGGTGGGGCTTCCACTACAAGGAGCTGATCACCGAGCCGAAGCCGCGGGAGGTGTGCACGATCTACGAGATCGACGCCAGCGGGCAGCGCAACTGGGCGCAGGCGGTCTACAATTTCCGCTGGACGCCGCAGACCGATCCGTTCGGCGTGGTGCACAAGACGATCGATTACCCGGGCGTGCCGGTCGACCATGCCACGGTCCAGGAAAATCACGGCATCCTCAAGAATGTCCGCATTCCGATCCGTCCGCATTTCGGCGTCATGGGCGTGGCGCCGAAGGAGGCGGATTACGTGGATTCGATTCCGCCGGGCTACTTCGGCGGCAACATGGACAACTGGCGCGTCGGCAAGGGCGCGACCATGTACTACCCAATCGCGGTGCCCGGCGGCCTGTTCTCGGTCGGCGACTCCCACGCCTCCCAGGGCGACTCCGAACTGTGCGGCACCGCCATCGAGTGCTCGCTGACCGGTACGTTCCAGCTCATGGTGCACAAAAAGAACGCTCTTGCGGGTTCGCTCGCGGGGCTTAACTCGCCGCTTCTGGAAACCCAGGACGAATGGGTTCTGCACGGCTTCAGTTTCGCCAATTATCTCGAAGAGCTCGGCCCCAAGGCGCAGTCCGAAATCTACGAGAAATCCTCGATCGATCTCGCCCTCAAGGATGCGTTCCGCAAGATGCGGGCGTTCCTGATGACCACCAAGGGATTGAGCGAGGACGAGGCGATCTCGCTGATGTCCATCGCGGTCGACTTCGGCGTTACCCAGGTGGTCGACGGCAACTGGGGCATCCACGCCATCATCAAGAAGAGCTTGTTTGCAGGGGCTAGCGTGTGAGATCAGAAAGCCCAGGTGGCGGGTGCCTTCACCTCTCCCCGCTTGCGGGGAGAGGTCGGCGCGCTTTTGCGCGCCGGGTGAGGGGGCGTCTCCGCGAGTCTGAGCCTGTGGAAACGCCCCCCCCCCCCCGCCCCCTCCCCGCAAGCGGGGAGAGGGAGAAGAAAGAAGCTACCGCCATCTCCGGTGCACCCACAGCCACTGCTCCGGGCGCTCGCGCACCCACGCCTCCACCACATCGGTGATTGCCTGCATGGTGCCCTGCACGTCGATGCGGCCTTGGGCGTCACGCGCCGGCTTTACTTCTTCGCTGATCTCGCCGCGGAACCGGTTGCCCGGCAAACGGATCACGCGCGTACCATGGATCGGGCATTCGACCTCACGCGCCAGCATGGCGATGAGCGGATTGACTTTGCAGGTGCGCCCGAAGAACGTCACGTCAATGCCGCGCGTATAGTGCTGGTCGACCAGCATGGCCACATGCCGGCCTTGCTCCAGCGCGCGGGCAAGCGCCACCGGCGCTCCCATGCTCGAGGCCACGAGTTCGCCCATCAGCCCCTTGCGCAGCGCCATTACGGCATCCGCGATGGCGCCGAGATTGGGGCGGCGGTAAAGGACGACCGAATCAAGTCCGTCGCTCCCTGCGATGACGGCGGGCAATTCCCAGTTGGCGAGATGGGCGGCGAAAACCAGCGCGGGCTTGCCGTCGTTTTTCAAGGCAATGAAGCGCGCAATGGATTCGGGCGTGTAATCGATGAACGTGCGTTTGTAGGGGTCGCCGGAGCAGATGTGATCGAGATGCGCGATCTCGGCGGCGACGCGGCCGAGATTGTCCCACACGCCGCGCAGAATGATTTCGATCTCGGCGTCGCCCTTGTCCGGAAAGGCGGCGCGCAGATTGTCGCAGCCGGTCCGGTGCTCGGGCAGCCACGGCCCGACTGTGCGCATGAAGGCCCCGGCAATATTGCTGACGGCAACGCGGTCGCAGCGGCGAATGCCTGCCAGCAGCAGCGCCACAAGCCATCCGGCCACAGCGTTCGCGGTCCGCTTGACGCGGTCGGACAGGAGGCGGCGATATTTCTTCCAGGTCATGTTCCGTGTTTAACTGCTTTTCCACGAGTCATGGCCGGGCTTGTCCCGGCCATCTACGCCTTGCTTGCTGAAGCGCCAAAAGAAAGGCGTGGATGGCCGGGACGAGCCCGGCCATGACGACCACTTGAGTGGTTCAACATGACTGGCGCCGCTTCTCAGAAGTTCACGATGACCTTGCCGAACACCTGCCGGGTTTCGAGGCGCGCGAGGCCGCGCTCGAAGTCCGGAAGGGCAACCTCGGTGTCGATCACCGGCAACAGGCCGCCCGCCATCTTGGCGAGTACGGTGCGGATATTTTCGATCGAGGCGCCGAACGAGCCGAAAATCTTGTACTGCTGCTGGAACAGCTGCATCAGATTGAACGTGGTCGAGGGCCCCGACGTGGCCCCGCATGTGACCAGCCGCCCGCCGCGCTTGAGCGCAAGCAGGGAGCCGTTGAAGGTCTCGGCCCCGGTGTGCTCGAACACCACGTCGACGCCCTTCTTGGCGGTGATTTTCCGCACCACATGCTCGAAACGGTCGGCGCGGTAATTGATGACGTGGTCAGCGCCGAGCGCGCGCGCCTTTTCGGCCTTGGCGTCGTCGCCGACCGTGGTGATGACGGTGCAGCCGATCGCCTTCGCCATCTTGATGGCGGCAGTGCCGATCCCGGAGCCCCCGGCATGGACGAGGATCGTTTCGCCGGGCTGGAGCTTGGCATTGTCGAAGAGCATGTGCTCGACGGTCGCAAACGCGATCGGCGCACACGCGAGATCGCGCATCGCAATGCCGGCTGGCGCCTTGATGACGAGCCGCTCCGGCATGGTGACGGCATCGCGCGCGAAGCCGTCCACATGGAAGCCCATGATGCCGCCGACGTTCTCGCACAAATTGTCGCGACCCTCGCGGCAGGCCTTGCAGGTCCCGCAGGTGAGCGCGCCATACATGACCACCGGATCGCCGGGCGCGAGCGCGGATACGCCGGCCCCGACGGCCGTCACCTCGCCGGCCGCCTCTGCCCCCACCACCAGCGGCAGCTTGCGCTTGACGAAGGCCATGCCACGGTAACCCCACAGGTCGATGTGATTGAGTCCGACCGCCTTGATGCGGACCTCAACTTCGCCCGCGCCCGGCGCCGGCGGCGCCGCCATGTCTGCGAGCTTAAGCTTGCGGTCGGCAACAAGAGTGAGGGCGCGCATGTGGGTCTCCGGATATCGTGGGCCGTCGTATGTCCCACAATGGGCCGCCATGCAAATCGAATGTCATAAATTGTCGCGGTGTTTATTTCCAACGGCACAAAATCCGCCCTAACCCAACTTTACCAATTCGGCTAACATGGCCGTTCTCGTTGGGAGGAGATCGTGGATCGGCGCTACGCCGCCTTGGTCGTGACGTTGGCAACCGTGATGGCCTCTATGGCCACCACGGCCGCTGCCGCGCAGGATCGCGACGCGTTCCTGGCCGGGCAATCCATCAAATGTCCGGGCTGCGACCTCAGCGGCGCGAACCTCGACCGGCGCGACCTCACCGGCGCCGACCTGTCGGGCGCCGACCTGCGCGGCGCAACGTTCTCCCGTACGGTCCTTCGCGGGGCCAACCTCGCCGGCGCCAACCTCGCCGGCGCTCCGTTCAAGCGGCACGACCTCGCCGGTGCAGACCTTTCTGGCGCTAATCTTGAGGGCGCGACCTTGCACCGCGCCATCCTGCGCGGCGCCAACCTGTCCGGCGCGAACCTTTCGGGCGCCAACCTCAACGCCGCGGTCCTGACCTCTGCAAACCTTAAACGCGCAAAACTGGCCCAGGCCCTGCTGTTCCAGATCGAGGCCGGCGGCGCCGATTTCACCGGCGCCGACCTCAGCGCAGCCCTCATGGCGAGCGCCAGGCTGATTGTCGCCAAGCTCGACGGCGCCGACCTCACCTTCGCGGATCTGTGGGAGGCAAGGCTCACCAATGCCAGCCTGCGGGGCGCGACGCTGACCGATGCAAACCTGCATGGAGCCACATTGCTGCGGGCCGATCTGAGCGGCGCTGCGGCTGAGCGCGCCAACATGATCCGGGCCAACATGCGCACCGCAAACCTCTCCGGCGCCGTACTGCGCGGGGCGGATTTTTTCCAGGCCGATCTGGTCGATGCCGACCTCAGCGGTGCGGACCTTGGCTCCTCGCGGCTGTCGGCGGCAAAGCTGTTCAATGCGAACCAGACCGGCACCAGGTTCGAGGGCGCCATCATGCCGGACAACAGCGTCCATCCGTGAGCGGCGATTTGTCGGTTACGCCTCGCCTGTAGCCCGGGTTGAGCGCAAACGAAACCTCGGACGCGTCACGACCGTCGGCCGCTACTCCGCCGCTGCCATCTTGCCCTCGGGCGCACTGGCCTGCGCTTTGACGCTCGGCTCCTCGAACCATGCGCTGTGGTGTTGCTTGGCCCAGTTGAGGTCGACTGTGCCGTTCCACATCGCTTCGAAGGCGCCCTCCATCCCGATTGTGCCGATATAGATGTGAGCCAGCATGGCGGCGACGAACAGCATTGCGACGGCCCCGTGGGTCATTTGGGCCAATTGCATACCGGCGATGTCGGTCATGTAGAACGGGAACATCAAGAGATAGCCGCTCGTCGCGACGGCGGCGCCGCCGATGACGACGATCCAATAGATCATCTTCTGCCCGGCGTTGAAACGCGGCGCCGGCGGATGCTTGGCCCCGAACAGCCCGCCGCCCTGTTTTAGCCATTCGACATCGAGCCTGGTCGGAATGTTCCAGGCGACCCACATCAGGAGGATCGCGGCGACGCCAAGCGTGAACGGAAAGCTCAGATAGTCGTGCGCGTACTTGGCCCACTGCGACCACGTCGCGAACGTCTCCTCGCCGACGAGGGGCATGAGCAGGTCCTTGCCGAACGTGATGTTGAGGCCGGAAAGCGCGAGAGCCACGAAGCAGGTTGCCGTCATCCAATGCACAAGGCGTTCGAACACATTGAAACGAACGATTGTGCGCCATGACCGTCCGGATTCGAGCTTGACCATTCCGCGGACCAGATAAAACAGCACCAGCAATCCGAGCATGCCGAGGATCGCGATCGCGCCGAGCCAACGCAGCGTGATCTCGTGGAACTGCCGCCACTCGCGTCCGGCCGGCTGCTCGATATTATATGACTTGACGTCCGGAATGCTGCCGCGCCCGCTGATGATACGCATCTCGCGCAGCAGCTCTTGTTCCTTGACGGAGCTCGCCGTCGGATTGACCGGAGTGTCGGGGCCGCGCTGCTGCGCGCCGGCCGGTGGCGCTGGCACGACGCATGCGAGGAGAAAACCGAAGAGAAGAACGGAACGCAGGAGGGCGGAGGCGCCGGCCGCAAACCGAATGCGCGAAAGAAATTTTGTCATGTTTGTTCCCTCCTGCGCGCAGGGTTATTCTCCGCCGTCATGGCCGGGCTTGTCCCGGCCATCCACGCCTTGCTTGCCCAAACCCGGCAAGAAAGGCGTGGATGCCCGCGACAAGCGCGGGCATGACGCTGAAGAGGTTGCTCGATCATCGGAACGCGCCCTAAGACTCGATGGTCTCGCGGTAGGCGGTCATCCATCCCCACGCCCCCGACCCGTAGCCGCGCGTTGCGACGCGCTCCTTGTAGATGTCGGCCACCTCGTCGCCGTCGCCGGCAAGCAGTGACTTGGTCGAGCACATCTCGGCGCACAGCGGCAGTTTTCCCTCCGCAAGACGATTGGCGCCGTATTTTTCGTACTCTTCTTTCGAGCCATCGAGCTCCGGACCGCCGGCGCAGTAGGTGCATTTGTCCATCTTGCCGCGGGAACCGAAATTGCTCACCTGCGGATATTGCGGCGCGCCGAACGGGCAGGCGTAGAAGCAATAGCCGCAGCCGATGCACAGGTCCTTGGAGTGCAGCACGACGCCGTCGTCCGTGGTGTAGATGGCTTTGGTCGGACACACGGCCTGGCAGGGCGCATCGGTGCAGTGCATGCACGCCATCGACACCGACCGCTCGCCCGGCTTGCCGTCATTGATGGTGACGACGCGCCGGCGGTTGATGCCCCACGGCACCTCGTTCTCGTTCTTGCAGGCGGTGACGCAGGCGTTGCACTCGATGCAACGGTCGGCGTCGCAGAGAAATTTCATTCGCGCCATGGTCCCGTCTCCTCAACCTGCCCTGATCTGGCAGAGCGTCGCCTTGGGTTCCTGCATGCCGGTCACCGGATCGAAACCGTAGGTCGTGACGGCGTTCACGCTTTCCCCGATGACGATGGGGTCGCAGCCGGGCGGATATTTCGCCCGCTGATCGACGTTCTGGAAGCGGCCGGCGAAATGGAACGGCATCCAGGCCACTCCTCTGCCGACTCGCTCGGTGACGAGCGCCTTCACGCGCGTCACCTTGCCGCTTGCCATCTCAGGGCCCCACACCAAAGCCCAGCCGCCGTCCTTGATGCCGCGCTCGGCGGCATCCGCAGGATTGATTTCGACGAACATGTCCTGTTGCAGCTCGGCGAGCCACTTGTTGGACCGCGTCTCCTCGCCGCCGCCCTCGAACTCGACGAGGCGGCCGGAACTCAGGATGATCGGGAATTGCTTGGCGATGCCTTTCTCGACCGCAGCTTTTTGCACCGTGAAGCCGACATTTGGCACGCGGAACTGCCGGGCATCGGGCAGTGTCGGGTATCTGCCGACGAGGTCGGGGCGCGGCGTGTAGATCGGCTCCCGGTGCACCGGGATCGGATCCGGCAAGGTCCAGGCATTTGCGCGCGCCTTGCCGTTGCCGAACGGGATGCAGCCGTGCTCCAGCGCCACGCGCTGGATGCCGCCGGACAGGTCGATGGCCCATGACACGGCGTCCGGCGCGGCGCCGCCGATCCGCTCGATCACGGTCTTTTCGGCGCCCGTCAGGTCCTTATCCCAGCCGAGTTTCTTGAGCACGCCGTAGGTGAATTCCGGATAGCCGTCCCGGATGTCCGAGCCGAGCGCGTACGACCCCTCAGCCAACAGGTTGACCTTGACGGTGCCGCCGCCCGGCCGTGGCTCGTCGCGTTCGACCCCGAACCGCGCCCGGAAGGTGCCGCCGCCATCTTTGACATGGAGGTTGGTGTTGTAGAGCGTGTGAGTGCCAGGATGGCGAAATTCCGGAGTGCCCCAGCACGGCCACGGCAAGCCGTAGTAATCGCCCTTGGCGGGCCCATCCTTGGCCCGCAACGTGACGAGATCGAAATCCTTCTGATTGGCCATGTGGAGCTTCAGGCGCTCCGGCGATTGCCCGCAGTAGCCGGTCGACCAGCCGCCGCGATTGATCTCTCGCAGGATGTCCTCTGACGAAGGCTGCGTGCCCTCGACTTTGATGTTTTTGAACATGCGGTCGGCAAAGCCGAACTTGCGCGCCAAGAGATACATCGCCTCGTAATCGTCCTTGGACTCAAAGATCGGCTTGACGATCTGTTCGCCCCATTGGAGCGAACGATTGGAGGCGGTGCGTGAGCCCGAGGTTTCGAACTGCGTGCAGATCGGCAGCAGGTAGGTGTCGTTCTTGCGCTCGCTGAGCACCGCCCAGGTGGTCGGATGCGGATCGCCGACGACCAGCAGATCGAGCGCCTCGATGCCGCGCGCGGCCTCCGGCATGCGTGTCACCGTATTGCCGCCGTGACCGAACACCACCATGGCCTTCAGGGCGTCCTTCTGGGACACCTGCTCCCTCGGCAGCAGCGTGGCGTCGAACCAGCGGGTCGACGGAATGCCCGGCGCTTCCATCATCTTGACAGGCTTGCCGTCGGCGGCGGTCTGCACGTCGAAACGCGACGACATCCAGTCGTAATCGACCTCCCAGACGCGGCACCAGTGCTTCCAGGCGCCTTCGGCGAGGCCGTAATAGAGGGGCAGCGTCGTGATATCGAGGCCGAGGTCAGTGGCGCCCTGCACATTGCAATGGCCGCGGAAAATATTGGCGCCGTTGCCGAACCCGCCGACATTTCCGGTGGCGAGCAGCAGAATGCAGCTCGCCCGCACATTGGCGGTGCCGACGGAAAACTGAGTTTGACCCATCGCCCAGATCAGGGTCGCGGGCTTTTCCTTGGCGATCATCTCGGCGACGCGGCGAAGCTGCCCCTCCGGGACGCCGGTGACGTTCTCGACCTCCTCCGGATTCCACTTCTCGACTTCCTTGCGCACGTCGTCCATGCCGTAGACGCGCTGCGCGATGAACGCCTTGTCCTCCCAACCATTCTGGAAAATGTGCCAGAGCATTCCGTAGATGGTCGGAATGTGGGTGCCGCCGCGGACGCGGACATACTCGGTCGCATGGGCGGCAGTGCGGGTCAGGCGCGGGTCGATAACGACGAAATTGGCGCGGTTGAGCTCCTTGCCTGCCAACAAATGCTGCAGCGACACCGGATGGGCTTCCGCCGGATTGCCGCCCATGATGACGATCGTCTTGGAATTACGGATGTCGTTGTAGCTGTTGGTCATGGCGCCGTAGCCCCAGGTATTGGCCACGCCCGCGACCGTCGTCGAATGGCAGATACGCGCCTGGTGGTCGACGTTGTTGGTTCCCCAGAACGCCGCGAACTTGCGGAACAGGTATGCGCCTTCGTTCGAGAATTTCGCGGAGCCCAGCCAATAGACGGAGTCAGGCCCGGACTTCTCGCGGATTTCGGTGAGCTTGTCGGCGATCTCGTCGATGGCCGCGTCCCAGGTTATTCTTGTCCATTGACCGTTGACGAGCTTCATCGGGTATTTCAGGCGCCGGTCGCCATGCACGAGCTCGCGCACCGCCGCGCCCTTGGCGCAATGGGAGCCGCGATTGATCGGGCTGTCCCAGCTCGGCTCCTGGCCGATCCACACCCCGTTCGCGACCTCCGCCGTGACGGTGCACCCGACCGAGCAGTGCGTGCAGATGTTCTTTCGGATCGCGACTGCAGCGCCGGGCGGTGGCGGCGGCCCAGCCGTGGCCTTGCGCACCGCGCCGAGCGGCAGTGCGCCGAGCGTCGCCAGGCTGCCGGCCGCGAGACCGGAGCGGCGCAGAAAACTGCGGCGATCGAGGCTGCCGTTCGGTTGCCCCTGCAGCGCCGCCGCAAGCCCGCCGCGCTGCGCCTGATGTTGCGTCCGCTTGATCAGCACGGGTGCCTCCCATTAGTAACGGTTGACCCGGTAGAATGTCTTGACATGTTCGGTCGCACGATAACGCGACTTGCGCTTCTCGCGGCTCGTTTCGGTGTCCGCAACGGCTTCGCCGGAAAGCGCCCCGACGCTGGCCGCCGCAACCGTGGCGCCGCCGCCGAGCGCACGAAGAAACTCTCGACGGCCGAGCTTTGCCTTCGGCACGATCATCTGATCTCGCTTCATCGCCGCTATTCCTTCTGCCGTGCGCCGTCTGCGTCCTTCGCCAACGCCAAGGCGGCGGTCTCGATTTCAATCCATGTTCTGCCGAGGGCTCCCACCGTGCGGTAGAAGTCGGCAGCCTCAGCGCGCTCCAGGTCGGCGAAAAATCGCCCGATCCAGGGCGTCAGATGCTGCTCGAAAACTTCGCGGTCGGCGCTCGCCGCTGCCGGCAGCGCGCCGTTGGCAAGCCCTGCCATGACTTCGCATAGGATCGCGGCGTGATCTTCCGGCTCGGCCTGGCCTTGCGCCCGTTCGATGCCGAGCCGAGCTAAATGCGCACGCAAGCGCGCCAGCGGCCGCTCATGCAGAAAGCCTGAAAGATAATACGATCCGTAGGGCAGCAGCTCCCCCCGCCCAAGTCCGATGAACAGGTGGAAATATTCCCGCTCGACTCGCTCGGCATTCGTTCGGCGTGCGGCTTGCGCAAGCGCCCCATGGGCAACGCCGAGCGGAGTTGGGTCGCCAGATAAATCGGCCAAGCGCTTGAGCAGGGACTGATCAGGTGCGCGCGCAAGCAGCACCGACAGCAGCGCGTATTCCCGCCCGCGCGCCGCATCGATCTCGTCGATATCGGCCGCCGACGTCGTCGCGATTGCTGCGCTAAGTGACACAGCTTTCCCGCTGCGCGCCAGCGCCCCAACGACCTCAGCGTCCCCTAGCGCCTCGCCAAGGCTCCCATCCACCATACGTTCTTTCTTTGGGTCTTCACGTCCTCATTGATTAAATTTTGTTTACTCTGCTCCCGGTTTGCATAGGCGGTCAATAGTCGCAGCCGAAGCCCGCCAGCTACTTTGGTAGCGCCCCGCCATGTTGGCGTCTGACAAGGACATTCCTGTTGTCGGGCTTTGTCGTTGTATATTGCACTGCAACGCGCCCCTGCTCACTATGGGTCAAATCATCGGCATGCGCAGGTGCGCCAATCTCATTTGCCGGCTGCTCCCTGTCTGTTGCGTGGTTATGCATTTCGGTAGCGGCGCTGTGAGCTGCGCCGATGTCGGCTTTGTCCGTGGCCTCTCCGGCTTGCGGGATCGTCGGTGCGGGATCGTCGGGATTGCAAGGTCCTGGTTCGGTGCGGTGGGGCTCCAGGACCTTGGGCTCCAGGACCTTGGGCTCCAGGACCTGGGCCGCCATTTTCGCCGCGTCGTCGGTCATCCGTAGCGGACCGAATCCAGCGATCGAATCTGACGCGTTGAAATCCCAGTCGTAGTCCGCAAGTCCGACGAAATTCCTGATCGCAGGGTCGCAAGCCCAGGCGCGGCGAAGTGCGGCGCGGGTGAGTTCAGAGGGCACCCCCGCGCCAAGAAAACCGCGGATGTCGGTCTCTGCCGTAATCGATTGGATTGGCGGCAGGCTCGCGGGGTCGAACGCCAGATCGGGTGGGGTGGGCGCAGCGTCGCCGGATGTATGATCGTCTTCGGCAAGGGCATTCGCCGTTGGCGCCGGGCGATCTGCTCGTTCGGTTTCCCGCAGCCCCTCGCGCTTGCGACGCGACCAACGCAACAGAAAGTTCTCGGGACCGCTCATCGACCCTTGTCCTTCTCGGTTGGTCGGCGGTGCGCCAGACTTTGCGGATCGGCGCGGTCGCGTTCGCGCTTGAAGAACGGCTGCTCCACATGGTGTTCGACCACGAATGCTTCGACCATATCGCGCACCGCCGCCGGCATCGGCACTGCTCCCACGAGATCGTCGCCCGCCTGCGTGAACGACTCGCCCTCGGCCGGATCGGCCGTCACCGCGACCACGCGCAAGGGCGGCTCGCCCCCGGTCGTCCGTAACGCCACCCACAGCGACGGCGCGCCGGACGCAAGATTATCGCGGTATTGGCCAGTCTCGGTCCGATGCAGCACGAGATCGACGGCGCCAGCGTAAAACGTAGCGGCCTCGCCGTCGATGGCAAGCACGGTCCATGGTTGCGCCTGCGGTTGCCCGGGCAAGACCGCGACCGGCCGCCAATTATAGTCGGTCCAAGGGCTCGCAGCCTTGCGTCGCTCGATCACCACGCCGACGGACATGCGAGACAATGCGGGCGCAGCGTTCACGCTGGTCTCCCGATCCAAGAATTCAGCCCCATCCGGCGTTTCACCTCCGGGGCGCCCCGCTCACCGGATCGAGCCAGGATGGCGCCGCAAGCGCACCCGCCAGGGGATGCCTTTCGACCTTGCCCGTGTCGGGGTACCGTATCAACAGATTTCCCTCATGGTCGATGTCGCGGCGAATGGCGTCCGGACGGTCCGCCGGCCCGGCCTTTCCAAGCTCCGCCCCTGCGGGCGCGAGACGGGAGAGATAATTCCTCGCCACCTCGCCAAACCCCTTCTCTTGACCGGTGTCGAAGGCGGCCATGAGATGGCGTGCGAAATGGGCCGCCAGCACCCGGCCGTCAAGCGTGCTGCCCCCTTCATCGTCGAGCACCGCTGCAAGCGGCCGCAGCGAAGGCTCGTCTCCTTCGCCCATTGTCACGAGGCGGATCATCACCCCGAACACAAGCCAGGGGGGTGGTTCATCCTGATCCCCCGGCGGCCAGGCGAGACGCGCCCCGCCGACAAGCCCACCGTCGACACGGACGGCATCGGGCCAATCAAAGCTGATCGCCTTGTTGGGCGGTGCGATTGCCGCCAATGCGTCGCCGAGCGCGCACATTCCAGGGTAGATGGCGCGCCGCGCGGTCCGCAGCGGTTCGTCGGGCTCCAGCACCACGGCAAACTCCGCAAGGTCGAAGCGCCCGACATGAACCAGCGTCCCGGCGCCCTCTTCCGCCGCAATGGCGACCGCGTGAGCGAAGGCATCGCCGACCTCGCGCAGCGTCACCGCCCGGAACGGCGGCGGCAGATCAAGCCCTGGCGAAATTGGCGCGCCGCGGCGGATTTTGATCTCTGTCGGCATGTTAACCTTGATATATCAGCTTTGCGGCCGCATCCCCGCCCCGGAGGACAAGGTGACGACAAAATTCGACGCTTCGGTTTCCCGCACGTTATTCCGCACGGCCTTGCTCGGTCTCGGCGCCGCGCTCGGCGGCGCGGCCCTTGCTCTGTCCGGCGCCATGGCGGCCGAGGTCACGTTCGAGCGGCTCGCCAATCCGGAGCCGGGCAATTGGTTGATGAACCACCACGATTATGGCTCGCACCGCTTCTCGGCGCTCGATGCCATCAACAAGACCAACGTGAAGAATCTCAAGCTCGCCTTTGCGGTCCCGCTCGGCGGGTCGAGCGGCAACGAATATAACGAGGCGACGCCCGTGGTCGAGGATGGCTTCCTCTACATCACCGACGTGTGGAGCGTCGTCTACAAGATCGACGTGCGCTCCGGCACAGCCGGCCGCGTGGTCTGGAAGATGGACCCCGGCACCCAGAAGCCGGACCGCAACCGCGGCGTCGCGCTGTGGGGCAACTATGTGATTTCGGTCACCGGCCTCGACGGACGGGTCATCGCCACCGACAAGGAGACCGGCAAGATCGTGTGGGAAAAGAACCTGCTCGACCAGCCCGACCTCGAGATCACGGCGGCGCCTCTCGCGCTGAAAGACGCCATCATCGTCGGCGCCTCGGGAGGCGACAACGGCGTGCGCGACTGGATCGCCTCGCTCGATCCCAAGACCGGCGACACGCAATGGAAGACCTTCGTCATCCCGGCGCCGGGCGAGCCCGGCTCGGAGACCTGGAAGGACAAGAACAACGCCTGGAAGACCGGCGGCGGCGCCATGTACGTCACCGGCGCCTACGATCCGGCGACCAATCTCACCTATTGGGGAACCGGCAACCCGGTGCCGCGCTACGATTCGGGCTCGCGGCCCGGCGACAATCTCTACACCGACTCCACGGTGGCGTTCGGCGTCAAAGACGGCAAGATCCAGTGGCACTTCCAGCACACCGCAAACGACATCCACGACTACGACACCTCGGGCTCGCAGATCATCATCGACGGCAAGGTCAATGGCGATGACCGCAAGCTGGTGGTGCACGCCGACCGCAACGGCTTCAACTACACCTTCGACCGGCTCAACGGCCAGTTTCTCAAGGCGGTGCAATATGCCAGCAAGGTGAACTGGACCCGGGGCCTTGACCCCAAGACCGGCAAGCCGCTCGACTACGACGCCGGCAAGGACGTCCAGACCTATAACCACGATTGGAAATCCGTCACCGACACCATCAGGAACTCGTGTCCGGACGTCCACGGCGGCACCAACTTCTGGCCGCCGTCCTACTCCGACAAGACCAAGCTCCTCTATATCGGAGCGAGCGAAGGCTGCGCCGACATCACGCCCGACCCCACGGCCCGGGTGCGCGGCCGCTTCGGCGGCGGCGGGTACGCCAACCCGGAGCGCATCGTCGGCAGCCTGACAGTCGTCGATCCGCTCACGGCGCAAGTGAAATTGCGCAAGGATTTGCCTTATCCGGACCTGTCCGGCGTGCTGACCACCGCCGGCGGCATCGTCGTCACCGCGATGCTCGACGGGACGATCCTGGCCTACGACGATCAGACGCTCGACGAGTTGTGGGAGGTCAATGTCGGCACCGGCTTCGTGGCGCCGCCCATGACCTATGCGGTGAATGGCAAGCAATACATCGCCATCGCCTCCGGCATCGGCCCGGTCGGCAAGGCGAAGATCGCGCGCTCGCCGGAGCTCAAGTCCCAGGGCAACGCGACCATGTTGTTCGTGTTCGGACTCTAGCGGCGCGACCCGATGAGATCGAATCACCTCTCCACCGTCATGCCCGCGCAGAGACACCCCGCCGCGTCACGCGGCGGGGACCCCGTCTTCGCGGGCATCCACGTCTTTCTTGCGGCACCATAGCAAGCAAGACGTGAATGGCCGGGGACAAGCCCGGCCATGACTCGGAAAAGTGGTTCAATATGATCGCAACACGCTTTAGCGGCGCGCATGGAGCGTCGACTTCAACGCAAAACCAAATAGCAGGGAGGATTGTGATGAAGAGCTTTGAAGAGGGAACGCGCGCATTCGGACTATTTCGGCTCGCCGCATTGGCAATTCCACTATGCGTCGTTCTCGGCGCTTACGGTACAAGCCGCGCTCAGGACGCCGGCCAGCTTGATGATTGGAACGTCAACCCGCTGCGCGGGCCGGTCGATCTCGGCCTCACCGACCCGGCGCTGGCGGGCGCCATCGATGTCCATGTGCACCTCGATCCGGACGCGCCCGGCCCCAGCGGAGTGATCCGGGCGCTCGACATTTTCGACGCCGTGACGCTCGCCAAAGCCCGCGGCATGCGCGGCTTCGTATTCAAGACCCACCAGGACGCCGGATCGGCGGGCGCCGCCTATCTGGCGCGCAAGCATGCGCCGGGCCTCGAGGTGTTCGGCCGCACGGCGTCGAACTATTCCACCGGAGGCGTCAACGTCGCCGAGCTTGTACACTACTCCCGCATCAAGGGCGGCTGGGGACGCATTTTTGAGATGCCGACCCTCGATTCGATCACGGCGACCACGCGCCCGGGGAGCATGGACGCGGCGAACCTGGAGCGCACCCGCCCCTGGATGCTGGCGATGCCGGAAGGCACCCCGCCTTACATCCCGGTCTCCAAGAACGGCGAACTGTTGCCCGAGGTGAAGCACCTCATCGCCGTGCTCGCCAAGATCAGGACGGTAGACAGCAACGGCCGCATGGTGCTCGCCACCGGCCATGCCACGCCCGAGGAACACCTGCTGCTCGCGCGCGAGGGACGCGGGCAGGGCCTCAACGTCCTGCTGACCCATCCGGGAGATATTCCGCAGTTGCCGGAAGCCGCGAAGCTCGGCGCCTTCATCGAGGTCACGGCCTCCAACATTTACAAGAACGAAGCCGGACGCACGGCGGCGGCGAGCTTGATCCGCAAGATCGGGGCGCAATCCATCATCATTTCGACGGATTGCGGCCAGACCGGAAACGTCTACCCCACCGATTGCCTGGCGCTGGCGGCCCGTGGCTTGCGGGCCCACGGCATCACCCAGGCCGAACTTGATCTGATGTATAAGACCAACCCGGCGAAATTGCTCGGGCTGCCGCCACTGTAGCCGCGCTGTAGCCCGGATGGAGCGACCGTCTTCGGTCGCGTAATCCGGGACGGCGCTGCATCGTAGGGTGGGCAAAATCGCCCGCGCTGGCGGTGGTATTGTTGGCGGGCGTGGCCTGCGATTTTGCCCACGCGGTCGGAGTTGCCAGATTGGACCGCGTGGGCAAAGGCGGAACCTCGGCCATCGGCTCTGGCACCGCTTCGGCCGCCTTTGCCCACCCTACGCACCCATCCTACGCCTCTCACAACCCCACCCGAACCTCGTCCCCTTCGGGTGTCAGCTTCGTGCCAAACCGCCTGCTCGCTTCGATGACCTCGGCAAGCGCGTCGGCCTCGTCCGCGAGCCGGCACAGATAGGTCTCGTTGCTATCGTTATGGCGCACGAACTGGAACGACGCGGCTTCGATGCCGTGGCCGGCGGCGACACGCGCCATCATGCCGACCCAGCTGTCGTGCCTGCGCCCGCCATGGCCCGTATGGAACGAGAAGCTGCCGAGCCCATAAAAGACCGGCCGTCCCCGGTAGACCTCCACGGCCAGCGCATAATGGGGACCGTGACCGACCACGATGTCGGCGCCCGCGTCAATCGCCGCGTGAGCGATCTCCTTCATGTATTGCAGGACCTCCTTGCCGAGCCCCCAATGGCACGACGCCACCAGCACGTCGACCCGGGGCCGCAGCGCCGCAATGTCCTCGCAGAACCAGCGCAGGTAGTCTGCATCGGCCCAGGTGACGATCTGCGGCGCAACGCCGGGCCGGTTGGGCGGCGGCACGCCGATCCGGGTCTTGAACACGGGCACGTGATAGGCGGTGTGGCCGCGGATGACCGCGATGCCGGCGGCATCCGCCTGGGCTTCGTGATTGGTCGGCCAATAGACCGAGCTGCGCTGCAGGAAGCCGTAACGGACCCCGGCGCGCTCGGCCACGACCGGCGCACGTGCGGCCGCCAGATTAGCGCCTGCGCCGGCATGCAGCACGCCGAGTTCATCCAGTCGTGCGATCGAAGATAGAATGGCGGCGTCCCCATAGTGCACGTTGTTGGCGATGCCCACCACCTGGATGCCGCCGAGCGTCAGCGCCTTGCCGGATTTGGGATTGGCGAAGAAGCCCTCATTGCGCACCGAATGCCCGGCCGGCGTCTCGTAGAGGCAGCATTCGAGATTGCTGAACACCATGTCGGTGTTGCGAAATTCGTCCGCCACTTGCGCGAAGGGTACGGCGGGGTCGGTAACGTTCATCAGGTTCACGTCGCCGGTCATGATCATGTTGATTGGATTCATGGCTCCCTCGTTGAGACCGTTCGGCGCACACTATTGGATTTCCGGACGAATCGCATTGCCACAAACGGCGCCTTGTTCGCCCCCCATCGGCAGGCCGACAATCCCTTGCGAACAGCACGAAAACCACTCATTCTGTGGGAGACACCGTTGTCGAGGAAACCCTGCAAATGAGATGCAATCTTTCCCTGAAGGTGGCGTTTTTCCTGGTGGCTGCCGCAAGCCTGACGAGCCGCAGTGCGCCGGCCGCCGACGCCCCCCAGTTCGATCTCACCGAATGGACGCCGCCGCAATTGCGTTCGGTCGGAGACGACCCGTTCGGCAAGCTCGTCAAGTACGGCCATGCCCTGATGGTTGATACCGCAAACCAGATCGGCCCCACGGCCGCGGATCCGGCCAAGCGGTACTCCGGCAACAATCTCACCTGCCAGAACTGCCACCTCAAGGCCGGGACCCAGCCCTATGCCATGCCGCTCACGGGCGTGTGGGGTCAGTTCCCGCAATATCGTGGCCGCGAGGGCGAGATCGGGACGCTGGAGGAGCGCATCAATGGCTGCATGGAGCGCAGCATGAACGGCCGCGTTCTGCCGCTCGACGGGCTGGAGATGAAGGCGTTCCTCGCCTACACGAAGTGGCTCTCCACCGGCATTCCGGATGGCGCCAAGCTCACCGGCGCCGGCACCATCAATATCAAGGAACCCGATCGCGCCGCCGACCTCGGCAACGGCGCAAAGGTTTATGCCAACACTTGTGCGGTATGCCACGGCCAGGACGGCCTCGGTCAGCGCGCCGCGACCGGGAGCGGCTATCAGTTTCCGCCGATCGCCGGACCGGACAGCTACAACAATGGCGCCGGCATGACCCGCGTCCTGAACGCCGCCGCCTTCGTGCGCCACAACATGCCGCTCGGAACGACCTTCGACGCCCCGGTGCTGTCCGATGCGGATGCCTACGACGTTGCGGCTTACGTCAACAGCCTCGAGCGGCCGGCCAAGGCCAATCTCGAGAAGGACTTTCCTATCAAGATGCAGAAACCGGTCGACGCACCGTACGGCCCGTATGTCGACGACTTCCCGGCCGAGCAGCACAAGTACGGCCCGTTCGGTCCGATCCGCGCCAAGTTGAGGGAATTGGCGGCGGCGAGGAAATAGCGTTCGCGCCGGGACGTGGCTAGCTCGTAGGGTGGGCAAAGTCGCCTGTCGCAGCGGATGACATGGTGCGCTGACGTCGCGCGACTTTGCCCACGCGGGCAAGCGGCGAAGTCGGACCGCGTGGGCAAAGGCGCACGACGGTCCGTGCCACCAACCCCGCGCTGTGCAATGCGCCTTTGCCCACCCTACTTCGCAGCCGGCTACGGCTTGAGATACTTGAAGCCCTGCTCCTGCAGTTCCACCAGCCGCACCACGCCGGCCGGAACCACCACCGCCTCCGGAATGATCGGGATCGTCTTGCCTTCGGTCCGCTCCATGGCGCGCTTGGTGTTGTTGCAGGCTCCGAAGGCGAGTTGCGGCACCTTTGCCCGGGTCGTCCGGATTTCCTCCTTCACGGGCGAGGTATCGTCGCGCAGCATGTGGAGACCCTGGCTGTAGCAGACGATTTCGATCGCGATGTCCTCGCCCATCGACGCGTACAGTTCATAGGCATTGCGGGTGTTGCCGAGCGCGAGCCGCATCACGGCGGGATCGTTCTGGTCGACATGAATGGCGAGTTTGTGCTGTTTCTTTTCGGTCGCCGCACCAGCTTTGCGACCGAACAGCGGGGCGACCGCCAGTGCGGCTAGGCTTGCGCGGAAAATCGATCTGCGATCCATGGCTCTCCTCCAAAATTGATTTTAGAGAGTCACAATACCAGAAGCGAACCCGTCATTGAAATGGGGCTGCATGGATTCGTCGAGCAGAGTTGTCTTGATCGGTGGGAGGGGTGGGGATCAAAAGGGTCGATCTTCAGTCTTTCTCGCGCCACAGCGTTGCAATAGTTGGACTCTCTCCGAATTAAGCGCACCGGGGGCGGTCATCTTTGAGCGTGTAACATACGGCGACATAGGTTGGGTCGCGGCTTGTGGGCGCGCATGCGACATCTCGTTCGCGTGAGGGCGGCAAGCGGCAAAGGGTCGACAGTCCCTTACGGATAGCGAGGATGCAATGAGCTCTCTTGCGCGGTTAATTACGAGCTGGCGAGCGTCGGCTGACCTCCACACGTTCAGGCAGGGCGCAACTGAGTCGGAAATCGAGGATTTCGAAATTCTTGCAGACTGGAAGTTGCCAGCGGAGTGGCGTGAACTATACCTGTTCACGGACGGCGCTTACCTTTTCAAGGAAAACCTGCGCTTCTACCCACTACGCCAACTCCTTGACGAATCCGAATCCTGTCGCGGTGACGATTGGCCCGTTCCCGAGGAGCTCTGGCTTGCCGGGGGCAATCGACAGGGCGACAAATTCGGGCTCTGGCTTCCTGCCGCAACCGCGGATTCCAGCCCCGTTGTACGCATTGGTCCCAACCTCGTAGACTATGGCCTTCGGGGCTTAATAATCATGGGCAGTTCCTTGAGCGCATTCCTGCTGGGAGAAACCGCCTTCCGCCTTCTGAGCGAGGAAAATACCCCAACCGGGGCCGCCCTTGCAGCTTTGGACATCCCTCCGGAAGTTCGGTCGAAGTTTCCCGATGATCTTGGCTCGTGGGCTACTGGCTGGTGGGATTCGGATAGCACGGCCTGGCACGCTGTAAGTAAGTGGGCCGATCCGGAATGCCCGTGGGCTGACGATCCTTGTGATGCGCGGGCCGTCAACGCGGCGCTGGGCGTCAGCTAAGGTTATGCGAGGGTAAGGAATTCTACTCGCAGGAACGGGAATTTATCGATCGGGAGCAGGGTTCCAAATCGACGATGTCCTCATAGTCGTCGCAGTCCGCGATCGTCCCGCACGGCATCTCCATCCACAGGCTTTTCTCCCAACGTCCAACGTCGCTTGGGCGGGGGGCCCGCCGCTGCTAACGCTTCGTTTGGGTGCACGCGTTGATTCGGGCCAAAGCGCAAGCGAGGCGGGAGCAGGATGAAATTCGTTCACGCTGCGGATCTCCATCTGGACAGCCCGCTGTTGGCATTGTCGCGTCAGGAACCTCGCCAGGTCGAGCGCATGCGGCGCGCCACCCGCGAGGCCTTCGAGCACATGATCGATCTGTGCATCGAACAAGAGGTGGCGTTACTGGTGCTCGCCGGAGACCTCTATGACCACGACTGTCCGAACATGCAAATCGCGGTGTTCCTTCGCAGCCAGCTGAAGCGGCTGGAGCAGAAGGGAATTCGCGTCGTCATCATCAAAGGCAATCATGACGCCGGCAACAAGATCACGAGCGCCCTAGCCCTGCCGGCAAACACTCGCATCCTCGGTGAACAAAAGCCGGAGACGATCACGTTCGACGATCTGCCGGTCCGCGTCGCGGTCCATGGCCAGAGCTTCAGGCCGGGGCCGATCGCCGAAAATCTCGCTGCATCCTATCCCCCGGCGCTGCGCGGCCATTACAACATCGGCCTCCTGCACACCTCGCTCGCCGGCGCCACGGATCACGAGGCCTACGCGCCATGCACCTTGGAAGAGCTGACCACCCGCGGGTATGACTACTGGGCGCTCGGCCACATCCACAAGGGTGCTGTTCATTGCCGCGACCCTTATGTGATCTTCCCGGGAAACCTGCAGGGCCGACACGCCAAGGAGAGCGGTCCCAAGGGCTGCCTCCTGGTGGAGGCCGATGACGCCGGCCGCACCGTGGCGGCGGAGTTCATTCCCCTCGACGTCGTGCGCTGGCACCGGGCGGAGGTCGACCTCAAGGGTTGCAATGTCGAAGCCGAGCTGGTCGAGGGCGTACGGGGCGCTCTGGCTCAGGCCTACCGGGACGGCGACGGGCGCCCCGGCGCGGTCCGCGTCGTGCTGACCGGCCGCACATCGCTCCACCAGCACATTGAGCGGACGCCGCATCGTCTGCGTCAAACGACGCTTGAACTCGCCGCCGAACTCGCCGGCGACGACATCTGGATCGAAAAGATCGTCAACAGCACGACCGCGCCCGGGGAGCGCCTCGATGCGATGTCGAACGACGAGACCCATGATCTCGTCGGCATCATGCAGGAAATCGCCGGCAACACCGAGCTGATGGGACCGCTGCTGGCGAAGGAGCTTGAACCCTTGCGAAGCAAGCTTCCGGGGGAACTGAAGGAGCATTCCTCTCTCAAGCTGATGGAAACTCCAGGCCTGTGCGCAGAGGCCCTGGAGCGGCTGCGACCCCGGCTTGCTGCCCGTCTTGCCGCCGAGGAGGATGCGTGATGCGCATCCTCGCGCTCCACCTGCGTGCCTATGGCCATTTTACAGGCTATTCGCTCGACTTTGGCGCGGGACCGGGTCTTCACCTCATCTACGGGCATAACGAAGCGGGCAAGAGCACGACGCTGCGCGCCCTTTCGAGCGTGTTGTTCGGCTATCCGCATGGTGTCGTCGACGACTTTAAGCACGACGCGAAGGATATTGCGATCGGCATCGCTCTTCTCGGCAGCGACGGTCGGGCGCTGTCGTTGGTACGCCGGCGCCGCGGTAAGCACGCGCTCACGGCCGCCGACGGATCGGCGCTTGATGACGGCGCGGTCGAGAGCTTTCTCGGCGGTGTGTCGCAGGATGTGTTCGAGAAGGTGTTCGCACTCGATCACCATAGGTTGCACGAACACGCCAAAGCGCTGCTCGCCGACGGCGGATCGCTTGGCTTCAGCCTTGCCGAGGCGGGGTCCGGCATAGCCGGCCTCAAGGCCGTGCTCGACAAGCTGAAAGCGGAACGCGCCGCCCTGTTTCTCGCCGGGGGCTCCAAACCGAAGCTGAACCATGCCATCGCCGAGGTCATTGAACTGCGCAAGGGCGCACGGCGGCGCACAGTGTCGCCCGCCGACTACAGGACCCGGGAGAAGCGCATCGAGGAGGCGGATGCGGAACTTCGGAAGATGCGCGAGCAGCGCAAGACGATTGAGTCAGATATCGTGCGGCTACAGCGCATCGGAAAAAATCTGCCCTTGCGGGCGGAGCACCGCGCCCTGACGCAGCGCATCGAGGCCCTCGATGATGTGCCGGTACTGCCTCCCGAATTCGCCGAGCAGCGCGTCAAGGCGCAGACCGATCTGGAGGCCGCCCGCGAGGACATCGATGTGAGCTGCGCGGCCGTCGCGGATTTGGAGCGCCGCATTGCGGCAATTTCCGTTGATGAAGACATATTGGCGCGGAGCGCGGAGATCGAGAAACTGGCGCAGAAGCGCCACGTCATCGAGGACTACGAAGCCGACAGTGTGAAGCGGGAAGCGGAACGGGCCCAGCTTTATGCCGCGGTCGCAGACCTGATGGCGAAGGCCGAACTTGACGGCGGCTCCCCCCTCCCTAACCCTTCCCCGCTTGCGGGGGAGGGTAGGGTGGGGGCCAGCATGTTGCCCTCGGCGCTCAAGCGCAAGGCGATCCTGAAGCTGGCGGATACCGGCAAAGAGCTTGCCACTCAGCGGGCGACGGCTCTCAAAAATGCGGAAGCGGAAGCGCGCGCCCTGACCAAGGCACGCGATCGCGCCGCGCAGATTCCCGAGCTTCGCCCGATCGGTGATCTGTCGCGCGCGCTCACGGCAGCTGACAAGCTTGGCGACATCGCCGCCGATATTACCAAACGGACCCGCGCGCTCGAACGAAAGGCGAAAGCGCTGAAGGAGACGATCATCGGCTTGGGTTTGGGGACTGATCGCGTGTCCGTGTTGCGCGGGCTCGCGGTCCCGCCCGAAAAAACCGTCGTGCGCTACGCCGACATGCTCGCCACGGCGGAGCGGAAGATGAAAACGGCCGAGGACGACCTCCACCGGCTCGATCGCGACATAGCAGAATGCGACCAAGGCATTGCGGCGCTGAAAGCAACCGGCGATGCCGCCACCGAGGACGACTTGAAGGCCGCGCGCCACGCGCGCGACCAAGGCTGGCTGCTGGTCCGCGGTCTCTACGTCGATCGTCGATCTGGGTTGGAGGAGCTTGCCCAACAATTCGCGCCGGACGGTCGCATTGCGGATACCTATGAACGTCAGGTTCTCGAGGCCGACCAGTCCGTCGATCTCATGCGTGTTCATGTGCGGGAGTCGACAGAGCTGTCGCTCCTGAGAAGTCGCAGGGCCGACCTGGAAGCGAAACGAACCGAGGCGGCAGCGGCGGTGAATGCGCTCGGCGCCCGACGCGAAGCTGTCGGGTCGCAATGGCGCGCCCTGTGGCCGGCGGGCTTGATCACGGTGCAGTTGCCGGGCGAAATGACCGAGTGGCTTGCCCAGCGAAGCGCCGCCATTACGGTGGCGGACGGGCTTGAAGAGGAGCAGGACGCCATCCAGGAACGCATCGACCGGGAACGCGATGCGCGGCAGGCGCTGGCCGCCACAATGGCAGCCTTTGTCGTCGAACTCAATGGCGAGCTGGAATCCCTGCGGGAACGGGCACGAGACCTCCTGCGTGATGTTGTCAACGCCAATACCCTGCACGAGAAGGCCGATGAGGCCGTCCGCACGCAATCCGCCCGTAAGGATGCAGCGGACGAAGCGGTCGACAGGCTCAAAGCGCGCATCGACCGCTGGGAGGCCGCTTGGCGCGCAGCACTGGCGGAGGCCGGCTTGCCGCCCGATCTGACCACCGAGGCAGCCTGCGCCACTCTGGAGATCATGAATGAGATCGATATCGCCAAATCCAAGACCGATGAGCTCACTCATCGCATCGAGGCGATGAGGCGTGATCGGGACACATTCCGCAATGCCGTTGCTGCCTTGGCTGTCGACCTGCCCGGAGCGCCGACCGGAGATGCGGTGGAGGTCTGCCGGCAACTGGACAATCGGCTGCGAGTCGCACGCGACAAGGAGGCGAACCTTCGCGGCCTCAAGGAGCAGGTGAAACCTCAGGCGGAAGGACGTGAGCGCGCCAAAGACAAGCTCCGCCGAAGCAGAGCGGCGCTCGATGCGCTGTGCGCGCAGGCCGGCTGCGCGAATGTCGACGAACTGCCGGAGATCGAACGCCAATCGATGGAGAAACAGGCCGCCTTGTCGGGGCGCGAGAAAATCGAGATGCGCGTTCGGGAGGACGGCGGCGGACGCGATTTTGCGGCCCTGTTTGCGGAATGCGAAGACGTGCCGGCAGATCAGATTCCCGCCGACCTTCTTAGCCTGAAAGCCGATCGCGACGATACCGAGGCCGGTATCGAAAAGCTGATGGCGGACCGCGCGGCGCTGCAGGCCGACTTCGACATCCTGTTGGGACAAAGCCAGGCCGCGGATTTCATGCAGGAGGCCGCAACCGTCGAGGCGGAAATCGAAGAGGCGGTCGAAGCCTATGTCGACCTCACGGTCCAGGAAACGCTGCTGCGCACCGCGATCGATGTTTATCGCGACCGCAACCAGGGGCCGATCCTCATGCGCGCCAAGGAGCTGTTCGCGGAATTGACCGACGGCGCCTATGCGGGTCTGCGCGCCGACGTCAACGAAAGAGGCGAAACGATCCTTATCGCCGAAGATGCGCTTCGCGGCAGCCTCGAAATCGACGCGCTGAGCGACGGGACGGTGGACGCGCTGTACCTGGCGCTGCGCCTCGCGGTCGTGCAGGAACACAACGCGAGGCGCGAGCCCATGCCGTTCGTCGCCGACGATCTCTTGCTCAACCTCGACAACAAGCGCGCGCAGGCGGCGCTGCGGACGCTGGCAGCGATTGCCGCCTCAAGCCAGGTCCTGCTGTTTACCCACCACGCTCACATGGTGGATCTTGCCCGGATCGCCGTGCCGCCTCCGATCCTGATCGAGCATAACCTGTTGCCAGCGACGAGCGAGGCGGGAGATCGCCGAATAGCGGTGTAGAACGGCCCTCGATCGTTCGCGGCGTCGTCGCCGGGCTTGTCCCGGCGACCCCGAATTTCAAGCACAGACCGAGAATAATCGGGGTGGCCGGACAAGCCCGGCCACGACCCGAGGGATGGCAGGTGCTTCAAACCTACGCGCTCTGATTTTTTTTTCAGTGCTCGAAATTCATGCACGCATTATGCGCTGGCGGGATCGGCCGGCTTCGAATAGGCTTTCAGCAAAACGATCCGGGAGGAACTGCCATGGTGGCAAATATGGTCGCAAAGCTGGTGATTGCCGGCGTCATCGGCGCCGTGGCCGGAGCCGCTGTGGTGGCCGCGGCGGCGCCGGAATTCAACACGCGCGGCAATCGGTTCAAACCGCTGAGCTACGATGAGCTTGCCCCCCCGCAGCGAGCTTTCGCCGATCGGGAGCTTGCCGCCGGGCGCAAGCCGGAGACCGGCCCCTTCAACATCTATCTGCGCAGTCCCGAAATGGCGGAATTGTCGCGACCATTAAGCGACTACTTGCGCTTCAAGGCGCCGGCGCCGCGCAAGCTCAAAGAGATCGCCATCATGCTGACGGCGCGCTACTGGGGCGGGCAATACGTGTGGTATTCGCACCGCCAGCAGGCGCTGGACGCGGGCCTCAGTCCGGCTTTCATCGCCGCTCTCGCGGCCGGCGAACGGCCGGCCAATATGCCGGCGGACGAAGCCACGACCTATGACTTCGTCACCCAGCTTCTGACGACGCGGCAAGTGAGCGACGCCAACTTCAAGGCGATGGCTGTGGTGGTCGGCGAGCGCGGTATCGTCGAATTGGTCGCCCTGATGGGCCAATACACCGGTCTCACCATGCTGTTCGTGGTCGACCGATACCCGGTCCCGGCGGGCGCGCCGGACGAAGTCAACAAGCCGATGTGAGACGGAGCCAGGAGCCGTAACCAGGAGCCGTAGCCCGGATGGAGCGAAGCGCTGGGAGCGCGGGCGTCTCGCCCGCTCTTCTACTTGGTCTTCACTTGGTGCCAAAGAGCGGGCGAGACGCCCGCGCTCCCAGGGCGGCGGCTACATCCGAGCTTCTACAAATCTACACGAGAAACCATTGGAGGAAGCATCATGAGGAGCAGGTCGACCCCCGCGGGCTTGGCGGGTGCTTTGGGACTGCTGGTCATCTCGTTCGCCGTGCCAACACAGGCGGCCGAAATCACCGTGCTGGCGGGCATGGGCGTGATATCCGGCGTGAGCGATCTTGCGCCCGCTTATGAAAAGCTCACCGGTCACTCGGTCGTCGTCAGGTTCGAGCAGGCCGCCGCGATGAACGACAAGATCAATTCCGGAGCGCCGGCCGACATTGCGGCGCTGCAGCCCGAGCAGGTCGATAACTTCATCAAGCAGGGCAAGATGGTGGCGGGCACCAAGACCAATTTCGCCCAGGCGGGAGTAGGCGTCGCGGTCAAGACCGGCGCGTCGAGACCCGACATCAGTACGGTCGACGCGTTCAAGAACGCGATGATCAATGCCAAGTCGATCGGCTATTCGCAGGGCGGCAGCGGCCTCATCGCCGCGAAAGTGATGGAGAAACTCGGCATTGCGGATCAGCTGAAAGCCAAGACCAAGTTCATCAACGGACTTCCGGTCGCCGAGGTGGTGGCGAAAGGCGACGTCGAAATCGGGCTCCAGCAGATCAACGTCATCATTCCGGTCGAAGGCACCGATTACATCGGCCCGTTGCCGAAGGAGTTGCAGGACACCGTCCGGTTTGCTGCCGGCGTGCTGACGGTATCGAAGCAGAAGGATCTGGCGAGGGCCTTCCTCAATTTCATCGCCTCAGCGGACGCCGGCCCCCTGCTGCGCCGCAGCGCGATGGAGCCCTGGCATTGAGTAATCTGAGGGAAACGATGCTTTACCGAAACCTGATCTTCACCGGCGTTTTCGCGGCCCTGCTGGCCACCTCGACGACCGCGCAGGCCTTCGACGACGCCAAATATCCCGATCTCAGCGGCCAATGGGTCGCGGTTCGCATTCCGGGCGTCACCGGCCAACCGGCGTTCGATCCGACCAAGCCCTGGGGCCGCGGACAACAAGCCCCGCTGACGCCCGAGTATCAGAAAGTCCTGGAAGCAAGCATTGCGGATCAGGCGATGGGCGGTCAGGGCAATTGGCACACCGGCTCCGAGTGCCTGCCGCCCGGCATGCCGGCGATGATGACGCTCTATCGGCCGATGGAGATCGTCGTGTTGCCGGAGACGACCTACATTCTGGTCGACCATATCATGGACTCCCACCGGCGGATTTACACCGACGGCCGCGACTGGCCGAAGAATGTCGAGCCGAGTTTCATGGGTTATTCGATCGGCAAGTGGACCGACCAGTGGACCGACGAGAAGGGCGACGGTCGATTTACGGCGTTGGAGGTCGAGACCCGGCACTTGAAAGGCCCGCGCCCGCTTGATCCCGCCGGCATGCCGACCCACGCCGACAACGAATCGATCGTGAAAGAGCGCTTCTCCTGGACAAG
>Ga0257161_1000018_pt1 | contig 39208 bp, 29 predicted proteins | sample NR01A_FD_185954 | JGI IMG/M metagenome (GOLD analysis project Ga0257161, IMG submission 185954) | Soil microbial communities from H.J. Andrews Experimental Forest, Oregon, United States - NR-01-A | ecosystem: Environmental > Terrestrial > Soil > Temperate forest > Bulk soil | place: USA: Oregon... | reverse complement strand
AACGCTTGGCAGACCTCGGATACGCCGTCGAACTCAAGCCGCTCGCCGCCTGAGCCGCGCTTGTGGCACCGCCAGCAAGAGGAGTTTGTGGCACGGTCCGAGCAAGTTAGTTTCTTGCTAGGGAATTCGCGGATCAAGCCGCCCGCGGGTTGCCTCACCCCGCTCCGATCAGCCGCACCGCCTCGTCGCGCTCGAACAGATAGAGCAGCACCCGCAGCGCCTCCCCCCGTTCGCTCGTGAGAGCCGGGTCGCGCGCCAGCACCAGCGCGGCGTCGTCGCGGGCCGTGGCCATGAGGTCGCGGTGGATGGCGGGCTGGGCGATGCGGAAGCCCGGCAGGCCGCTCTGCCGAGTGCCGAGCACGTCGCCCTCGCCGCGCAGGCGCAAATCCTCCTCGGCGATGCGGAAGCCGTCCTCGGTGTCGCGCATGATGGCGAGGCGCGCCCGGCCGGTTTCGCCGAGCGGCGCCCGGTAGAGCAGGATACAGGTGGAGCGCAAGGCGTTCTGGCCGCGGCCGATGCGCCCGCGCAACTGGTGAAGCTGAGAGAGGCCGAAGCGGTCGGCGTGCTCGATCACCATCACGGTCGCCTCCGGCACATCGACGCCGACCTCGATCACCGTGGTGGCGATGAGGATGCGGGTTTCGCCCGCCGCGAAGCGCACCATGGCGGCGTCCTTGTCGGCGCCCTTCTGCCGCCCGTGGATAAGGTCGACGGCATCGCCGAAAAGTGCAGTCAGCTCGGCGTAGCGCGCCTCGGCGGCCGCGAGATCGGTGTTCTCGGACTCCTCCACCAGCGGGCACACCCAATAGACCCGCCGGCCGTCCCGGACGGCGCGGCCGATGGCGGCGATCACCTCGTCGAGGCGGTCGAGCGCGATGGTGCGCGTATCGATCGGCTGGCGGCCGGGCGGCTTGTCGCGCAGCTCCGAAATGTCCATGTCGCCGAAATAGGTGAGCACCAGCGTGCGCGGGATCGGCGTCGCGGTCATCACCAGGAGGTCGACCGCATCGCCCTTGCGGGCGAGCGCGAGGCGCTGATGGACGCCGAAGCGATGCTGCTCGTCGACGACGGCGAGCGCGAGGTCGGCAAACGCCACATCGTCGGAATAGAGCGCATGGGTCCCGACCAGGAGATCGATGTCGCCTTGCGCGAGCCGCGTCAGCAGGGTGGCGCGTTCGCGCCCGCGCTCGCGGCCGGTGAGAATGGCGACCCTGATGCCGGCGGCCTCCGCCAGCGGCGCGATGGTCTTGAGGTGCTGGCGGGCAAGGATTTCGGTCGGCGCCATCAGGGCCGCCTGGCTGCCGGCCGCGATCGCCATCGCGCAGGCAAAGAGGGCGACCACGGTCTTGCCGGCGCCGACATCGCCCTGCAGCAGGCGCAGCATCCGGTCAGGCCGCGAGAGATCGCGCCCGATGTCGGTGATGGCAGCCTCTTGGCTCGCGGTCAGGGCGAAGGGCAGGGCGGCGCGGAGTTTGGCCTGGAGGGATTGGTCTCCTTCACTTTCAGGCGGCGGGGGGACCTGGGATTGGCCGCAGTCTCCTCCTCTCCCCGCTTGCGGGGAGAGGGTGGGTGAGGGGGCGTCTCCGCTAGTCTGAGCTTGTGGAGAGGCCCCCTCACCCCGACCCTCTCCCCGCAAGCGGGGAGAGGGAGCAGAAGCGTCCGTGATTTGGCCAGCCCCCCTCCGCCCCGCCGGCCGGCGCAGATGGGCGCGCACCAGAGCGAGAGCCAATTGACTCGCCAACAGCTCGTCATAGGCGAGCCGCGACCACGGCTTGCCATCGGGCGCCACGTCGGAAGGTTCCGACGGCCGGTGCACCCTGGCGAGCGCAGCGGCGAAATCCGGCCAGCCGGAGCGGGACGGATGGGCAGCATCGAGCCATTCCGGCAGCGGCGGCGCCAGGCAGCCGAGCGCCGCCACGATGGCGCGGCGCACCATGTTCTGGGTCAGGCCTTCGGTCAGCGGATAGACCGGGTCGACCAGCGCCATCGCGGCAAATGCTGCCGCATCGGCGACCCGTTCCGGATGCACCATCTGCAACATGCCGTCGTAGAACTTGACCGTGCCCGACACGTAACGCTGGCTGCCAACCGGCAGCAGCCTTTCGATGTGGTCCCTGCGGGCGGAGAAGTACGTGATGGTCAGCGTACCGGTGTCGTCGCTCGCATAGACGAGATACGGCGCACGGGGCCGGTTGGGCGGCGACGGGCGGTGAGCATCGACGTGGACCGCGACGGTGACGACGCTGTCGGGCGCCACGTCGCGCAGCTTCGGCTGGTGGCGCCGGTCGATGGCGCCGGACGGCAGGTGGAACAGGAGATCGACGACGCGCGCGCCGTCCTCCCGTCCGGTGAGCTTGCGGTAAAGCGTCGCCGATTTCTCGGCGATGCCCGCTAGGACGGTGACGGATGCGAACAGGCGATTGAGCAGACTTGGTCGCATGACTTCGATCGTGCGCCTGGGAGTGAGTGATGTCATCGCCCGGGAGGGCGCTTGACCGCCGCCGCAATTGCCGGCTCATGTGGCGGCGCGAGGCGCATAACACCCCGGAGACGCCATGAGCTACACCTATACCGCAGCGGCGACGCTGCTGGCGCTGCTGCTTTATATGGGCTTGTCGTTCGTGGCCGGCCAGGCGCGGGGGAGGTATCGCATCAAGGCCCCGGCCGTCACCGGCCATGAGAATTTCGAGCGCGCCTACCGGGTGCAGATGAACACTGTGGAACAAATGGCGTTCTTCCTGCCGGCGCTGTGGCTCTGCGCAGTGCTGCTGTCCGACAAAGGCGCCGCGGTCGGCGGATTGATCTGGGTCATCGGCCGCGCCGTCTATGCGGTCTCCTATCTGGACGCACCGGAGAAGCGCGGACCCGGCATGGTCATGTCGGTGCTTGCGCAGACCGGGTTGTTTCTTGGCGCCGTGTACGGGCTGGTGCAAGCGGCGATCGGGTAGGGGCGTTAGACCACGAGCAGCGGAATTTTTGCGAACTTGCGCACATCGACGAGGCCGACGTCGGAGATGCGCAGCTCGGGGATGACAACGAGCGCCAGCAGCGAATGCTGCATATAGGCGTTGTTGAGGCGGCAGCCGCATTGCGCCATAGCGGCGATCATGCGCTCCGCCTTGGCGGCGACGATCTCGGCGCGCGCGTCGGACATCAGGCCGGCGATCGGCAGTTCCACCAGGGCAAGCTCGCGCCCCTCGCAAAACACCACGATGCCGCCGCCGACGGCGCCGAGGCGGTTGACGGCGAGCGCCATGTCGGGCTTCGAGGTGCCAACCACGATAATGTGGTGGCTGTCATGGGCCACCGTGCTGGCGACGGCGCATGGCGGCCCGTAGCCAAAGCCCGACACGAAGCCGTTCGCCACCGCGCCGGTGCCGCGATGGCGCTCGACCACCGCGATGTGGCAGACGTCATTCGCAATGTCGATGTCGACGAGCCCGCCGCGGCAGGGCAGGCGGCGGACCAGCGCGCGGGTGGGGGCCTGGTTTTCGATCACCCCGATGACGTTGGCATGGACATGCGACGCGCCGGCCGGGGCGGCCACGTCGAAATCCTGAGATCTGACAGCGCGGCCGAGCCGCACGGTATTGCGGGCAGACGCCGGGTAGGCATAAGGCGCGATGTCCGCGGTGAGCTTGCCGTCCCGCGCCAGCACGCGGCCGCGGGCAATGACGAACTCGATCGGCAGGCCGACGAGGTCGGACGAGACGACGACGTCGGCGCGGCGACCGGGCGCGATCGCGCCAAGCTCGCGTTCAAGACCAAAATGCTGGGCGGTGTTGAGCGTCGCCATCTGGATCGCGACGATCGGCCTCACGCCCTGCGCAATGGCGTGGCGGACCACGCGGTTCATGTGGCCGTCGTTGACGAGGGTGCCGGAATGGCTGTCGTCGGTGCAGAGAATGAAATTGCGCGGATCGAGACCCTGCTCGGTCACCGCCTTGATCTGCGCCGCCACATCATACCAGGCGGAGCCCAGCCGCAGCATCGCCCGCATGCCCTGGCGCACCCGGGCGACGGCATCGGCCGCCGTGGTGCCTTCATGGTCGTCCGCGGCGCCGCCCGCCGCATAGGCAAGGAACGGCACGCCGAGATCCGGCGACGCGTAGTGCCCGCCGACCGTCTTGCCGGTGCGTCGGGTCTCGGCGATCTCGCCTAGCATGGCGCGGTCGCCGGCGGCGACGCCCGGGAAATTCATCACCTCGCCGAGGCCAATGATGTTCGGCCAGGTCATTGCCTCGCGCACCTCGTCGGGCCCGAGGCCGGCGCCGGAGTTTTCCAGCCCCGGCGCGCTCGGCACGCAGCTCGGCATCTGCACGAACATGTTGATGGGGAGCTGCGCGGCTTCGTCGTGCATCAGCCGCACGCCGGCAAGGCCGAGCACGTTGCCGATCTCGTGGGGATCGACGAACATGCTGGTGGTGCCATGGGGGATCACGGCGCGGGCGAACTCGGTCGCCGTCACCATTCCGCTCTCCACATGCATGTGGCCGTCGCACAGACCGGGCAGGAGGTAGCGGCCGGCGGCATCGATGACGGCGGTGTCCGGGCCGATCGTGTGGCCGGCATTGCCGATCAGGGCGAACCGGCCGGCGGCGATCGCCACATCCACAAGGGGAATGATCTCGCCCGAATAGACGTTCACCCAGCGCCCGTCGCGGATGACGAGGTCGGCCGGCGCCCGGCCAGCGGCGACATCGACGAGGCGGGCGACGCAATCATGCCAGGGTTGAAGGCTGTATGGGTTCGACATGGGTCCTCTCGCCCAGCACTCGACTGCTTTGAAGGAGGATCGTCAATAGGACGATGGTTGTGCGCCATGTTGTTCCGTCATTCCGGGGCTCGGCCGCAGGCCGAGAGCCCGGAATCCATGACCACAGGTCACGGAGTATGGATTCCGGGCTCGCCTCCGCTTCGCTACGGCGCCCCGGAATGACGGCTCTAGACGTTTCCGTCGCCGCGGAGCTCGCTTGCGCCATGTGTTCTTCACGCCGGCTTATTGGCAGACGTCTGACGATTGTCTATTGACAGACGTCTGACGATTAGCAAATCATCCGCCATATGAGGAAACATGAGGAGACGGCCATGAATGCTCCCGCAGGCGAGCTGCAAAAAGTAAGATCATCGATGATGAATGCGGTTCACGACTTGCCGCTGCTTGTTGCTCGTGACGAAGGCTTCTTTCGGGACGAAGGCCTGGATGTGGAGATCCTCAAGACGCCGGGGTCCGGCCAGCACGCATCCGATCACCGGGCGCTGCGCGACGACATTTTCAAACGCACGCTGGAGGCATCCTACGAAGAGGGTCAGTGCGATCAGTTCCGCATGTGCGAGTGGGGCATCATGAAGCGTGCGGTCGAGTCCGTCGTCGATACCGGGCATCGCAAGGCCAAGATCGTGGCGCTCGGATCCGCCATGTCAAGCTTCGCGATCGTCACGGATCCCAAGCTTGGCATTTACGAGCCGGAGCAGCTGAAGAACACCCCGATCGGCGTCAGCCCGTTCAACGGCTCCCACTTCACGATGCTCAAGATGATGGAAGGATTTGTGAAGCGCGGCGAAATCAAATGGGAGTTCGCCGGCACCCATCGCGAACGGCTGGAGGCCTTGCGGGCAGGCAAGATCAAGGCCGTGAGCCTGCAGGAGCCCTGGATCAGCGTCGCCGAACGCCAAGGATGTCGCGTTCTGATCGAATCCCACTCGACCCGCAGCGAGGCCGCGGGCGAGGAGCTGGACGGTCCGACGCTCGCGAAGATGTTCCGGGCGCAGGCGCGCGCCGCTGCCGTAATCGACAAGCACCCCCAAAAATATGCCCACTATCTCATCGAGGAAGCCGGCGGCCTGATCGAGCTTGAGGACCTCAAGCTGTCTCGACTGCTCAACGCCCCGCCCACGCCCTACACGCGCGAACGGTTCGACGACAACTATCAATGGACGCTCGGCTGGGGTCTCGTTCCGCCCGGCGCCACGTATGAGAACACGGTCGACAACCGGGCTTGGCAGTAAGTGCCAAGTTTCATTGGCCGCGCTCTTTCGGCGTCGTCATGGTCGTACTTATCGCCGCGTAAAACGGGCAAAACTCGCGGCGGCTCCTTACTTCTCCCCGCTTGCCATCAGGGCGTTCACGCCCGTCTTCGACGGGCTATGGAGAGGTCGGAATTTGCGCGTTCTTCGCGCAAATTCCGGGTGAGGGGGCCTCTCCACGAGTCTGAGCTTTGTGGGAAGGCACCTTCAGCTTCGCGCGTCCGCCCTTGTGGAGAGGCTCCCTCTCCCCGCAAGCGGGGAGAGGGAGCTTAGAAATGGCAACCTCGCAGAACGATCCGCTGGAAGAGCTGTATCGACGTCCGGGCTTCATGATCCGGCGCGTGCACCAGATTGCCGTGTCGCTGTTCATCGAGGAAACCGGCAAGCTGGGCGTGACCAACAGACAGTACGGCATCTTGTTCGTGCTCAAGCACCGGCCCGGCATCGACCAGATTTCCGTCGCCAATCTGTTGGGTCTCGACCGTTCGACAACCGGAATGGTGCTCAAGAAGCTGGCACGAGATGGCCTCGTGGTGCGGTCAGTCGGCGTTCACGACCGCCGGCGGCATAGCCTGCAACTGACAAGGTCCGGCGAGAAATTGCTTTCCGAACTCGCCGAGCCGGCGCGCAAAGCCCACGCCCGCGTGCTGTCGGCCTTCACACCGCGTGAACAGACACTCTTTCTTGCGCTGCTCGACAAATTTACGCGCGCATTTAACGATTCTACACGTGTCCCGCTTGATCCGCACCGGGTTAGCGAAAAGGCTCTCCCCAGCATGCGTCGACCCAGCGCCGTTCGCACGCGGAAAGTGCGCGAAGGGCGTGCCAATCCGCAGGTCCGTAGCCCGGGTTGAGCGCAAGCGAAACCCGGGGACAGCGTCGCCGCGTTGACAGGGCGATCCCGGATTTCGCTGCGCTCAATCCGGGCTACGAGTTTGATGGGTTCGCTGAGTTTACCATCGGGCCGGCCAAAGGCCGGACCCGGTGGCCCAGCCCATCCTACCGCTGCACTACTTCAACGTGACCAGATACGCCACCAGGTCGTCGCGATCCTTTTCGGCGATGCCCTGGAACACTCCCATGGCAGTGCCGGGGATCATGGTGGAGGGAAACATCATCCAGCCACCGATGGCGTCCTCGGTCCATTCCCAGTTGGCGCGGTTCTTGAAAGCATTGGTGTAGCCGAACCCCGGCACGGTGCCGGCCTTCTTGCCGACGATGCCGAACAGGTTGGGACCGAACCGGTTGTCGCCGCCTTTTTCGCTGGTGTGGCAGATCGCGCATTGGCGCACGAACGCGGTCGTGCCCTTGGCGGCATCGCCGTCCGCATGGGCGGCGCCGGCGAGGCACGTGAGGGCCAACGCGCCCACGGCGAACGTCCCCAGAGCGGCGCCCTTTTGCATTGCATTTCTCTTCAATCCGCCGCGCAGGCTTCCCCTCAACATGCTTCCTCCAGCCCATTCTTTGTTCGTGATATTGCCGGCGCCCGACGGGCCGCCACAGGATTGTTGTTTGTAACGTTTTCGCTGCGGATTCCAAGTGCATCAAAGTGGCGCCGTTACTATAATGAGCATGAAAGGCGCTGGCGTGGCCCCCTCCCTACCCTCCCCCGTTTGCGGGGGAGGGTAGGGAGGGGGAAACAACGGCGCCGCCGAATGAACAACGGCCGGGCGCAAGCCGGCTGCGGACGGACACGGAGGGAGGCGGTCGATGACGATTAAACAGGCATTATTAGCCGGAACGGCGATTGGCTTTGCGATGCTCGTGGCCGGCGCGCCGATTGCGGCGCGGGCGCAGCAAGCCTCCCCCGTGGCTGCGCCGGCAATCGACGCCGATGATATCGGCGGCGTCGTGAGCAGCCGCATGGGTCCGGAATCCGGCGTCTGGGTGGTGGCGGAAACGACCGACCTCGGAACACGGTTCGCCAAGATGGCGGTGACCGACGATTTCGGACGCTACGTGGTGCCCGATCTGCCGAAGGCGACGTACCGGGTGTGGGTGCGGGGCTATGGTCTCGTCGACTCGCCCAAGGTCACGACCGAGCCCGGCAAGGCCCTCAACCTCACCGCCGTCATCGCCCCGAACCTTGCGGCGGCGGCGCAATATTATCCGGCGATCTACTGGGCCTCGATGATCAGGGTGCCGGACAGGAGCAAGTTCCCCGGCACCGGCGCCGACGGCAACGGCATTCCGGTCAGCTTCAAGGCCCAGGACTTGTGGCTCAACACGGTCAAGACCAACGGTTGTGGCAATTGCCACCAGATTGGCAATTATGCCACGCGCACCATTCCGGAGGCGCTTGGCCACTTCGATTCCTCGCTTGCCGCATGGGCGCGCCGCCTGCAGTCCGGCCCGGCCGGCCGCAACATGATCAGCGCCATTGCCAGCCTGATGACGCCCGACGGCGGCCATCTCGCAGCGCTCGCCGACTGGACCGACCGCATCAAGGCCGGGGAGATTCCAAGCGCGACGCCGCCGCGCCCGGTTGGGGTCGAGCGTAATCTCGTCATCACGGTGCGCGACTGGTCGGACCCCAAGCACTATCTCCACGACCTGACGCTGACCGACCGGCGCAAGCCGACCGTCAACGGCTACGGGCTGATCTATGGCGCGGCAGAACTCTCCACCGACAATCTGCCGATCCTCGATCCGGTGAAGAACACCAAGACCACCATGAAGGTGCCGGTCGCCGATCCCAAATACGCGCCGAGCTCGGCGCTCGCCAATCAGGTGCTGGCGCCATCGGCCTATTTCGGCACGGAGCAGGTGTGGGATAGCCAGGTCAATGCGCACAACCCGATGATGGACCAGGACGGCCGGGTTTATTTCACGGCGCAGACTCGTTCGCCGAAAGATCCGCCGGATTACTGCAAGAAGGATTCGCCGATCCGCTCGGCGCAGCTCTACCCGCTCGCCGGACCGCAGACGGGATTCGTGCAGAATGCGCGCCAGGTCACCGTGTGGGATCCGAACACGAAGAAATTCTCCCACATCGACACCTGCTTCGGCACCCATCACCTGAACTTCGCCGAGGATGCCAACAACACGTTGTGGCTCAGCAACAACACCCAGGGCGAACGCGCCGTGGTGGGCTGGATCAACACCAAGCTTTACTGGGAGACCGGCGACGCCGTGAAGTCCCAGGGCTGGACCGCGCTGATCGTAGACACCAACGCCAACGGTAAGCGCGACGAAGGCTACAACGAGCCCGGCAAGCCCGCCGACTACAGCAAGGACACCCGCATTCCGTTCGCCATGTACGGGATCGGCTACAGCCCGGCGGATGGGTCTATCTGGGGATCGAATCTCACGCACCCCGGCTACATCGTGCGCCTTGCGCCCGGCTCGAACCCGGCGGAAACCGCACTCGCGGAAATCTACAAGATTCCGCTGCCCGGCTTCGGCATTCGCGGCAGCGATGTCGACCGCAACGGCGTCGTGTGGATGCCGCTCGACTCAGGGCACATCGCAAGCTTCGACCGGCGCAAGTGCAAAGGCCCGCTCAACGGGCCGGGCGCCGAGCTTGGCGAGAAATGTCCCGAGGGCTTTGCGTTCTATCCGATCCCGGGGCCAGGCTTCCAGGGCGATTCGGGTGCGGAGGAAAACCCGTATTACACCTGGGTCGATCAGCACAACATCTTGGGGCTAGGCGCCGACGTTCCAGTCGCCACCGGCAACCAATCGGATTCGCTCCATGCATTGGTTGGTGGCCAGGTGATCGAGCTGCGGGTGCCTTATCCCATGGGCTTTTTCGCCAAAGGCCTGGACGGCCGCATCGACGACCCAAACGCCGGCTGGAAAGGCCGGGGCCTGTGGGTGACATCCGGCAACCGCACGCCGATGCATATCGAAGGCATCGACGCCCCGGTCCCCGGCGCCCCCGGCAAGACCCCGGAGACCTTGTCGAGCCCGCTGGTGGTGCACTTCCAGCTGCGGCCTGATCCGTTGGCGCATTGAGCGGAGTGCTCGCGAGCTGGGGTAAGTCGCATTTGGTGCAGCCGCGCTGCTCCCTCTCCCCGCAAGCGGGGAGAGGTGGAGGGGAGAAGAGAACCGGAGACCTCCATGCGGTTCATCCCGATCGGACACGCGTTCGTTGCCGAGGTCACCGGCATCGATCTCCGCTCACGTCTCGATGCCGGCGCGGCGGCGAACATCCATGCCGCCATGGACCGCCATGCAGTACTGCTGTTCCACGATCAGCCGCTGACCGACGACCAGCAGATCGCGTTCACCAAATCGCTCGGCAAAATCGAGCTTAACACCGCCAACAACGTGACGCGGCTCGATCAGCGCCGGCTCGGCATCGAGATGAGCGACATTTCCAATCTCGATCAGCAGGGCAACCTGCTGGCGCGCGACGACCGCCGGCGCGCGTTCAATCTCGGCAACCAGCTGTGGCATTCGGATTCCTCGTTCAAGGCGGTGTCGCCGAAATACTCGCTGCTGTCCGCCCGCATTGTCCCGTCCGCCGGCGGCAATACCGAGTTCGCGGACATGCGCGCCGCCTACGATACGCTCGATCCCGAAACCAAGGCCGCGATCGAGGATCTGATCACCGAGCACTCGCTGTTGTTCTCCCGCGGCCAGCTCGGCTTTACGGATTTCACCGCCGAGGAGCGAGCGAAGTTCGCACCCGTGCGCCATCGCCTGGTGCGGACCAATGCGGCGACCGGGCGCAAGTCGCTGTTCCTGTCGTCGCACATCGGCGGCATCGTCGGCTGGCCGGTGCCGGAAGCGCTCGCTTTCGTGCGCGAGCTCGCCGAGCACGCAACTCAGCGGCCATTCGTCTACGCCCATGCCTGGCGCCAACATGATCTCGTGATGTGGGACAATCGCCAGACCATGCATCGGGCCCGCCGTTACCGGGACACGGGCGAGGTCCGCGACCTGCGCCGCACAACGCTCGAAGGCGCCGGACCGACGACGGCGCAGATGGCGGTGGCATAGAATTGGTGGGCAAAGGCGCCCCAGCGGTCGTCGTACTCTTTCGGAGGCGCGGCCCGCGATTTTGCCCACGCGGTGGGGAGTTGAGAGATTGGAATGAGTGGCAAAGGCGGAACCCCGGCGATACAGCTTGGGCACCGCCTCGGCCGCCTTTGCCCACGCACTACGCATTGAGAGGGGGTCATCATGAAATTTCCCCGCCGTCGTTTTCTAAAGCTGACAGGCATCGCGGCCGTTGCATCGGCGCTACCATGGCCCGCACCGGCGCTCGACTATCCGACCCATCCGGTGCGCTTCGTGGTCGGCTTTCCGCCCGGCGGACAGCAGGACATCATGGCGCGGTTAATGGGCCAGTGGTTGTCGGAGCGGCTCGGGCAGCAGTTTCTGGTCGAGAACCGCTCGGGCGCGGGGGGCAATATCGGGGCCGAGGCGGTGATCAATTCGCCGCCGGACGGCTACACCATGCTGCTCGCGGGTTCACCGAACGCCATCAACGCCACGCTCTATGAAAAGCTTAACTTCGTATTTCTGCGCGACATCGCGCCCGTCGCAAGCTTCGCCCGCACCCCTCTCGTCATGGAGGTGCATCCTTCGGTACCGGCGAACACACTTCCGGAGTTCATCGCTTATGCCAAGGCCAATCCCGGCAAGGTCAACTACGCCTCCGCCGGAATGGGCACGCCGCAACACGTTTCCGCCGAGCTGCTCAAGATACTGACCGGCATCAACATGGTGCACGTTCCGTATCGCGGGGCGGCGCCGGCGCTGGTCGATATGCTCGCCGGGCAGGTGCAGGTGATGATCGACCCGCTGCCGGCCTCGATCGAATTCGTTCGCACCGGCAGGCTGCGGCCCTTGGCGGTGACGTCCGCGGCGCGTTGGCCTGCACTGCCCGACGTGCCGACCGCGACGGAATTCATTCCAGGGTATCTGGCTGAATCCTGGTATGGCGCCGGCGTACCGCGTAACACGCCGGCCGAGATTGTCGACAAGCTCAACCGCGAGATCAATGCCGGCCTCGCCGACGCCAAGATTGCGGCACGGATCGTCGAGCTCGGCGCCACGGTGCAATCGGGTTCGCCTGCCGATTTTGGCAGGATGATCGCAGAAGAAACCGAGAAGTGGGGCAAGGTGGTCAAGGCCGCTGGCGCGAAGGTGGAGTAGGGGGGCGGCCGCTCTCGCTCACTCAATCGACACGCCACTCGCCTTGATCGGCCCCGCCCATTTCGCAATCTCGGCCGGGATGAATGCTGCGAGGTATGCGGGGCTGCGGCGTTCCGGCGCTACCACGGTGACGCCGACGCCTTCGAGTCGCTCGCGCACCGCAGGTGAATCAAGGGCCGCGCTCGTCGCCTTGGCGAGCCGCTGTACCGCCTCAGCGGGCGTTCCTTTCGGAAACACCAGCGCGATCCAGGCATTGCAGTCGAGGCCGGGCAGGCCCTGCTCCTGCGCGGTCGGGACGCTCGCGAGCACCGGTGGCCGCGTTGGCCCGAGCGTCGCGATCGCCTTCACGGCGCCGGCTTCGATTTGGGGAAATGCGGTCGAAATCTGCTCGCAGGAATAGTCGATCCGGCCCGCGATCATATCCTGCATGGCCGGCCCGGCGCCCCGATAGGGCACGTGGGCGATGCGGGCGCCGATGAGGGTATCGAGCATGATGGCGCACACGTGTCCGCCCGATCCGCCGCCTGCGGAGGAGTATTGCAATTTCGCCTGATTGACTTTGGCGTAGGCGACGAATTCCGCGAGCGTGCTGGCGGGAAAATCTTTTCGGGTGATGAGAATCCGCGCCGAATCGGTGACGAGGGCCACCGGCTCGAAGTCGGCGGCAGCGTTGTAAAGCGGCCTCTTGTACAGGTTGGGAACCTGCGCCAGCACCGCGAGGCCGCCCAGCAGAAGCGTGTAACCGTCTGGCGCCGCCTTGGCGACGCGGTTAGCCCCGGTCATCCCTCCGGCCCCGCCCACGTTTTCGATGATGATCTGGCCGTTGAGGATTTCCGCGAGCCGCCCCGAAAGGACCCGTGCAATGGTGTCATTGGGCCCGCCGGCCGCGTAAGGCACGACCAGCGTGACAGGCCTCGCCGGCCAGTCCTGTCCAGCAGCCGGCCGCGCCAGCATTGCGAGGACAGCCACCGCCATGGTTGCCAGCTTGCGCATCGTGCCTCCATCTGTGCGCGAGAGTAGGGTGGGCAAAATCGCTTGCCCCGGCGGTCCTAATTATGCACTCACCGCTGGCGATTTTGCCCACGCTGTCACACCCGATAGGCTTAACGGCGTGGGCAACGCGCCGCCGCGCTGTCGCACACGATGTAAGTCACGCGACGGCGCGTTGCCCACCCTACGACCTGGGCGGTCCGCTCAATGCCGCCTGTGCCTGGCAGCCCCGAGTGTGGCTGAGGGCAATTCGCCGAATGCAAGGCGATAATCGCGGGCAAAATGGCCCGGATTAAGAAAACCGCACGCGAATGCCGTGGAGACGACAGTTGTTGCGCTGTCTGGCTCAAGAAGCATGCGACGGGCGTGCTGCAGCCTGATGCTCTTGACGAAGGCCATGGGGGAGCAGTCGCGCGAGTCTCTGAACGCCTTGAATATGCTGCGGGCGCTCGCGCCGGCAGCGGCCGCAAGCGCCTCGACCGTGATCGGGCGATTCCAATTGGCAGCGATGTATTCCTCGACCAGGCGGACCTGCCAGGGTGCGGGACGCGGCTGCTCCCGCACGAGAACGTCGCTGAAATTATGCGGGTTAGCGGTCAGGAAGGCGATGAGCAACATCTGCTCGAATTCGACCAGAGCCGCGGCCGGCACCTTTGCGTCGTCACGGTCGAGTTCGCTCACCATGAATTCGAGCATGCGCCGCATGCGCCGCAGCGCCGGGTTGTCAAAGCTCGAGCGGTGAGCGAATTCGATATTCCGGGTGACCGGAATTCCGATCGCGGCACTCAGCTTGGCCTGCAGTGCCGCAGTCTCGACCCGGAAAATGAACGATTCGAAGCCGGGCTGATATTCGTGCGTCATCTCGACTCCTGCCGGAATGACACATGCCTCGTTGTGGTCGATGTTGAATTGTCTGCCGCCAAATGTCGTCCGGCCGGACTTGTGCAAGGCGAATTGCTGTTTGATGACCGGCGCGGCCGGAAAGTGGACGCGGTAGGCGGCCGAGCACGCGCCAAACAGGAGATCGACGCTCTTGAGCCGAACATAGCTCCTGTGGACCTCGAACAGGGCCGCATCGGCGCCCACTTCAAACCCTACCGCCCCGAAACGCGTGAGGAGCATCTGCCGGAATTCGTCGGGACTTTGCGTATGGATGAGTGGAAACTTATGCAGCGGCCGCAGATTGGATCGACTGAGCATTTCCGGTGATCTTTGCCAGGAAGTGATACGCGTGCAACTTTTCTTGCATGATAAGCCGTGGCAAGCCTTAGCGCAACGGTTGCAGCACGCAACTGAAGAGGGGGGCGTTCTGATAACTCTACCGCCCCCGAGGCGAGCCGCTTGGCTGCCCGACTTGATTGCAAGAGAGAATATGTGCCCACCCACCTGACAACGCCGTCTCCGGTCGCTATATCGAACCGCGCGCCCGGCACCGTCCGGGCTTTTGGCGTTTATCACCCCTCCTTACTTCGTAAGGGAGGGGTGTCGGAGGATTTCGGCATGACCGGGTCGGTACGGACGAGCGCAGGTCTCGATGAGCGGCGGCGGCGGCTGTTGTACCGGGCGTGGCATCGCGGCACGCGGGAAATGGACTTGATCTTGGGACGCTTCGCCGACGCCGCTATCGGCGAATTGACCGAGGCGGAAATCGCCGAGCTGGAGCGGCTCACCGAAGTGCCGGACCCTGAGCTTTACGCTTGGCTCACCGGCGACCGCGAGGTTCCGGACGCCTATGACCTTACCGTGTTCCGCCGCTTGCGGGAGTTTCATGCCCTGAGGCCGATCGAATGAACATTGCGCGCGCCAAGGCGAATTCCCCCGCCGATCTCTTAGAGGAGGGCCGGCCGCTGACGCTCGCGCGCGTCGCCGATGGCGCCGAGGGGCTGGTGCTCGCCGATCTCGCACGCGCGATTGCGGCTAAGCCAAAAGCGCCCGCGACCAGCCTGCTTGTGGTTTGCCGCGACGGCAGCCGCATGGCGCAGCTCTCCCGCGCGCTCGGCTTCTTCGCGCCAGATATCGGCGTGCTGGAATTCCCGGCCTGGGATTGCCAGCCCTATGACCGCGCCTCCCCCCACGCCGGCCTCATGGCCCAGCGCATGACGGCATTGTCGCGCCTCGCTCACCTCAAGGAGCAAGCCGGGCCTCAATCGCGGCCTTCGATCCTGCTTGCCACCGTCAACGCGGTGGTTCAGCGCGTGCCGGCTCGCGCCGTTGTGGCCGGGCAGGGGCTGTCGGCGGCGCCCGGCAATGTGCTGGCCATGGACGGCATCGTGCGCTGGCTCGAACTCAACGGGTTCATCCGCGCCTCGACGGTGCGCGAAGCCGGCGAATATGCGGTGCGCGGCGGCATCATCGATCTGTACCCACCCGGTGTTTACGATCCGGCGCGGCTCGACTTCTTCGGCGATACGCTGGAGTCGATCCGCAGCTTCGATCCCGAGACCCAGCGCAGCACCGATCAATTGCGCGCGCTCAACCTCGTTCCGGTTGCGGAGTTTGCGCTTACGAGCGAAACCATCCGTCGCTTCCGCACCGGCTATGTGCAGGCGTTCGGGGCCGCGACGCCGGATGATCTGCTCTACGAGGCAGTGAGCGAAGGACGCCGCTATCCCGGCATGGAGCACTGGCTGCCGCTGTTCCACGACGGTCTCGACACGGTATTTGATTACCTTCCCGGCACTCCGGTTGCGATGGAGCCATTGGCCGAGGACGCGGCTCACGAGCGCTTCGCCCAGATCGCGGACTATTACGATGCCCGCCGGCAGGACCTCGCTCGGGGCGCCGAGCGGGCTTCCGGAGTTGCTTACAAGCCGCTGCCGCCGGACCGTCTCTACCTCGGCGAGACCGAATGGCGCGAGCGGCTCGACGCCGTCAAGTTCGTCCGTCTGGTGCCGTTTGCAGCGCCACCCCCTCCCTACCCTTCCCCGCATGCGGGAGAGGGTAGGGAGGGGGCAGTGATCGACGCCAGCACGCGGCAGGGCCGCAATTTCGCGCCCGAGCGGGCCCAGCCGGACGCCAATGTGTTCGATGCCGTGAGGGCCCACGTGAACGCCCTGCAGTCGGCTGGCAAGCGCGTGGTTTTCGCGCTCTGGAGCGACGGTGCGCGTGACCGCATGAGCCATGTGCTGGCCGATCATGCGCTGCTCAATCTGGTCAACGTTGAGACTTGGCCGCAGGCGCTGGCGCGGCCGGCGCACGAGATCGCGCTCGCGGTGCTTGGCCTTGAATCGGGATTCGAGACCGATGCGCTCGCTGTCATCGGCGAGCAGGACATTCTGGGCGACCGCCTGGTGCGGCCGCGGCGCGTGTCCAAGCGAGCCGAGAATTTCATTGCCGAGGTATCGGCGCTCTCTGCCAGCGACCTCGTGGTCCATGTGGATCACGGTATCGGCCGCTTCATCGGCCTGAAAACCATTCAGGCGGCTGGCGCGCCGCATGACTGCCTCGAAATACACTATGCCGGCAACGACAAGCTGTTCCTGCCGGTCGAGAACATCGAGCTGTTGTCGCGCTACGGTTCCGAGGACGTCGCGGCCGAGTTGGACAGGCTTGGCGGCGCAGCCTGGCAGGCTCGCAAGGCGCGGATGAAAAGCCGCATCCGCGAAATGGCGAGCGAGCTCATCAAGATCGCGGCCGAGCGCCATCTGCGCGAGGCGCCGCGGCTCGCGGCGGCGCAGGGCCTTTACGACGAATTCTGCGCCGGCTTTCCGTATGAGGAGACCGACGACCAGCGCACCGCCATCGATGCGGCGCTCGACGATCTTGCCTCTGGCCGGCCGATGGACCGGCTCATTTGCGGCGACGTCGGCTTCGGCAAGACCGAGGTGGCGCTGCGCGCTGCCCTTGTCACCGCCATGGCCGGCAAGCAGGTGGCCGTGGTGGTGCCGACCACGCTGTTGGCCCGGCAGCACTTCAAGACCTTCTCCGATCGGTTTCGCGGGCTCCCGGTTCATGTCGCGCAGGCGTCGCGCCTCGTCGGCAACGCAGGGCTTGCGAAGGTGCGGGAGGGACTCGCCGCTGGCACGCTTGACATTGTCATCGGCACCCATGCGTTGCTCAGCAAGACTGTCAAGTTCCGCGATCTCGGGCTGCTGGTCGTAGACGAGGAGCAGCATTTCGGCGTCGCCCACAAGGAACGCCTCAAAACCCTGCGCGCCGACGTGCACGTGCTGACGCTGACCGCAACGCCGATCCCGCGTACGTTGCAGCTGGCGCTCACCGGCGTGCGCGAACTCTCGATCATCGCGTCGCCGCCGATCGACCGCCTGGCCGTGCGCACTTCGGTGTCGCCGTTCGATCCTCTGATCGTGCGGGAGGCGCTGCTGCGCGAGCGCTACCGGGGGGGCCAATCTTTCTATGTCTGCCCGCGCATCGAGAATCTTGCGGAGGCCAAAGAGTTTCTCGATAAGAATGTGCCCGAGGCCCGCGTTGCGGTGGCCCACGGTCAGATGCCGCCGACCGTGCTGGAAGACGTCATGTCGGCCTTCTATGACGGCAAATACGACGTTCTGCTTTCCACCACCATCATCGAGTCCGGCCTCGATATTCCGACCGCAAATACGCTGATCGTTCACCGCGCTGACATGTTCGGCCTTGCCCAGCTCTACCAGCTGCGCGGCCGGGTGGGGCGCTCGAAGACGCGCGCCTACGCTCTGCTCACGCTGCCCGTCGGACGCAAGCTCACCGCGCAGGCGGAGCGCCGGCTCAAGGTGCTGCAATCGCTCGATACACTTGGGGCGGGTTTCCAGCTCGCCTCACACGACCTCGATATCCGTGGCGCCGGCAATCTGCTTGGCGAGGAGCAGTCCGGTCACATCAAGGAGGTTGGCTTCGAGCTCTACCAGCAGATGCTTGAGGAGGCGGTGGCGAGCCTGAAGGCCGGCATTGTCGAGCCCGTGGCCGACCGCTGGTCGCCGCAGATCATGATCGGGACGCCTGTGCTCATCCCGGAGGATTATGTGGCGGACCTCCCGGTGCGCCTCAACCTCTACCGGCGGCTCGCCGAGCTGGAGGACGAGCGCGACATCGACGCGTTCGGGGCCGAGATGGTGGACCGCTTCGGTCCGTTACCCGACGAAGTGAAGCATCTGCTCGCCACAGTGGTGCTCAAGGCGCTTTGCCGACGTGCGAACGTGACAAAGATCGAAAGCGGACCTAAGGGCGCGGTAATCTCCTTCCGGGACGACCGTTTTGCCAATCCGGAAGGGTTGATTTTGTTCATCCGCAAACAAGGCCGGGATGCCAAGGTGCGCCCCGACATGAAACTCGTGCTGTTCGACGCCTGGGAGGAGCCATCGGACCGGCTCAAGGGCACGACCGCGATCCTGCGCCGACTTGTCGCGATCGCGGAACAAGCCAAGGCGGCGTGATGGCAGATCGTCACGGCACGTCGGTAGATCATTGAAAGGTCAATTGAATGACCGATCGGAGGGGCACGAGCTTGCCGGTTTGTTCCAACAGCACCGCGAACGGGCGCGGCCCTTTGCATCCACGTAATTTCCAGTAATATTCCATCAAACATCATGACGTTTTATTGCGCTCACTCTCAGGCCGCGACAGCGAGACTTATTTTCGGCGGCGTTCCGTGCCAACGCATGAGCCGCATGACAGTGGGGCTTGGGGGGAAAGCGTTGCCGGAATGAACACGCCGTTGGCTCGTCAACATTGGTTCGTTTTGCTCAACGGCAAGCGCCATGGGCCGTTTACGTTCGCGACCCTCACCCAGGCGGCGAAGAAGGGCGTCATCACGGCCGAGACCAATATCTGGCGGCGCGGCTGGCAAAAATGGCATCCGGCCCGGCAGGTGCCGGGACTCCTCAATGAGGCCCCGCTCGCCCCCGATGACGCCGAATGGACCGACGAGCAGCTGCGCTCTCCGAGCGAGGAGGCATTGCTTTATGCGCCGCAGCGGCGGGGCATGCGGTCGTCGCCTGGTATCGACACGCTACGCAGGGATCAGCGGTTACCGGAGGATCAAACAGAGCACATCTTTGCGGATGAGTGGCGAATGCTCGCCGAGCAGCCAGCCCAGGATCGTAGCAGGACCGGAGGTTTGTCCTGGTTTGGGCGAAAGAAGAAGTCGGACGCCGTCGGCCTCGATGAAGCAGCCCGCGACGTTGCAGAATATCCACGGGTAATCCGTCGCGAACCGGCCGACAACAAGCCAACTGCCGGGCGATTCGGCAGGTTCGGCAAACGTGCCGCCGTCGGGCTGTGCGCTATCCTGTTGTTGTGGGGTGCTGGCTGGGTCCTGTTGGGGCCGGGATCGTGGCGACAGTCCGGTGCCCCGCAGCCGCTGAAATCCACCGCGGCGGCGCCGCGGCCGGCGGCCGTGGCTTCCGCGGCCGACCTGCCGGCCACGGTTGCGAGTCTGCCGGCCGTGGTTGCGCTTCAACGCAACGATCCCGCGGCGTACGAGCGTTTCAAAAAGCGCTATGCTGACAGCGCGCTGAACGCTCGCGACGAAGAGGTTATGTCGGTCGCGCGCTCCGCCCTGCGCAAGAGCGTGAAGCACTTGCTTGCCATTTCATCCGGCGATGTGCTGCTTGAAATCACGGAAACGTCTCTTGCCTATATGCAGGCCTTGCAAGCCTCCAATCCGGAAGGCTGCGTCGCATTGAGCGACGAAAGCAAGGGGGCGAAGTTGACCAGCAACCTTGCCAAGGAGCTTCCGATTCAGTTTGTCCGCGACATGTCGGTTCTTGAGCGCATTGCCGGTACCAACCCGCACACCGCGGTTGCGCCCATGACCGCGGAGGAGGTGCGGCCGTATCTCGAGACGGTGTTCAACACGCTGCGCCGGCAGTCGGTCAAGAGCGAGTTGCTGGGGCGCGGCAAGCTCGAGCCGTCAGATTTTCAGCCCTATTGCGCGCTGGTGATCGCGTTCTACCAGGCCGTGCTCGAACTCTCGCGCGACGACAAGATCAATCTGTTGCGTTATCTTTACGCTGCGGCTGCGGTGGATGCAGATCGCGATCTCGCAAAGTAGTTCACAGTTGCTCCGGCAACCTGTGCCAAGCTCTACCAAGCCGTAGCCTGGATTGAGCGCAGCGAAATCCGGGACCGTCCTATCAGTATGGCACGCCGCACCCGGGCTTCGCTGCGCTCAATCCGGGCTACGGTGCTATTCCGGTGACCTGCGGCATTGCTGATCCGGTCATGACGAAGCGGGGGACGGCAAAATTCCAGTCATCGCCATAATGCTGCTGCTGTGGGCCGCCAGTGCGGCGCCGGCGCTTGCCCATGGCGGCGGCGACATTGCGGCCGGGTTTGCCGGCGGGTTTGGACACCCATTGTTCGGGCCCGATCATGTGGCCGCCATGGTCGCAGTTGGTCTGTGGGGGGCCGTGCTCGGATCGCCGGCGATATGGGTTCTTCCAGTCGCGTTTCCGCTCGTCATGGCGTTTGGCGGCGTCTTGGGGATCGCGGCCGTACCGATGCCCCGGGTCGAGGTCGGCATCGCGGTCTCCGCCATCATGCTCGGCTTGATGGTGGCGCTTGCGGTGCGGGCGCCGCTCGCGGTGGCGATCGCCGTGGTTTCAGCCTTTGCGATCTTTCACGGCCATGCCCACGGCGCTGAACTGCCGCGGGGCGCCGATGCCATCGCGTTCTCGGCCGGCTTCGTCGTCGCAACCGGGCTCCTGCATCTGTGCGGTGTCGGCCTGGGCCTTGCGACGCGCTGGCCGGCCGGCCGGCTCGCGGTGCGGCTTGTTGGAGCGGGCATCGCCGGCGCCGGCGCGATTTTTCTGCGCGCCGCGTTATCTTTGTGATGCGTTCGCGATGGCTCCGCCCGCTGGCATCGTAGTCGGATTGGTGCATCCGGTTTCGACGCCGGCCCACGTCATCGCCTTGATCGGCCTCGGCCTCATGGCGGGCCGCAATTTCTCGCGCGCAGGCGCTACGATCATCGTTGCGTTTGCGCTTGGCCTTACGGCCGGGCTCGGCGCTATCGCCTGGGGAGTGGGGGAGACGCCGGCAAGCGACGTGCTGCTCGCGAGCACAGCCCTGTGCGGTCTGATGGCTGCATCAGGCCTCACCGGGCCGGTCTCGTTCGCAGTGCCGGTGGCGCTGGTGTCTGGCCTCGCGCTGGGGCTCGACTCACCGCCGGAATCCATCCTGCTCGGCGAGGCCGTGGCGATGCTGTTCGGCACGGCTTGCGGCGGCATCGGGGCGCTGGCGATGATTGCGTTCCTGGCATCCAGGATCGCCCGCTGGCGCCGGGGCATCCTGCTGCGCGTCGCCGGCTCCTGGATCGCGGCCATTGCCATTCTGGTGTTGGCATTGCGATGGGGCGCGTAGCCCGGATGGAGCGCCGGCTCTTGCCGGCGCGTAATCCGGGACCGGCGGATCCGCTCATCGCGCCGGCAAGGTCGTCCCCGGATTACGCCGCGCCAGAGCGCGGCTCCATCCGGGCTACGGCGTCGCGTCAGGCGACTTGGTGCGATCCTTGGCTGGCCACTGTTCCGAGGCAGCAGGAAGGGGCGTTTCCTTGCCTGTAAAACGCTCGGGTGCGATGGCGTAGAGCGTGACCTCGTCGAGGCGCGGGTAGAAATGCTTCGGCCGGCCGGAATCTGGGTTGCCGTATTTCGCCATCAAGGCATCGAAGAACCGCTGCTTGGCGCGCGCGTCTTCGACGATCCGGACGGTGCCGAACAGAACCACGCTGCGGTATTCCACCGAGGAATCGCATTCGAAGCGGCCGTAATCAAACACCTCGCCCGCTTCGTCGACCTCGAAGCAGACGCGCGGATTATGCTCCACGTTAGTACGGAAATGGCCGCCCGCCGCCGGATTGTGCACCAGCACCTCGCCGTCGGCCCACACATAGAGCAGCGGCACGCAATAGGGCCAGCCGTCGGCGCCGACGCTCGCGATCCGTCCGCAGAAGCCGCGCGCGAGAAATTCCAACGCCTGCGCGTCGGTCATCAGCTTGTCCTTGCGGCGCACCGGCGGAGCGCTCATGCGGACCCTCCAGAATTGTTGAACATGGTGCCCCCTCACTCTGCCTGTCATCGCCCGGCTCGACCGGGCGATCCAGTAACCACCGACCGGGGGTACTGGATTGCATCGAAATCGGATGTTTCCGATTTCGACAATTTAATGCCGAAGTCGGGCAGGCCCGACTTCGGGTCAAGCCGGGCAATGACACCGACAAAGTCAACCGAGCGGAAGAACGTGCCCAGCTCAGCGCGTATGGGTCAAGCGCGCGGATGACGGTACCGGCTAAACCTCAAGCGAGCAGCGGCGGCAGCCGCTGCCTCGTCCAGCCGGTGGCGAGATCATAGGCATGGGCGAGCTGCAGGCAGGCAAGTTCGCCGTGATTGGGCGCTGCGATCTGTATGCCCATCGGCAATCCCGCGGCATTGAAGCCTGCCGGCACCGCGAGCGCCGGGTTGCCGGCCATCGTGGTCGGGATCACGCCCTTCTGCCATTCGTAATAGATTTTCATCTCCACAGCGGCGATTTCCCTAGGCCAATGGAGGTTGGCGTCGAAGGGAAACAGCTGGGCGGTCGGCACGATGAAATAATCATACCTCTCGAAGAACCGCCGCGTCGCCTGGTACCACTCGGAGCGCACCGCCGACGCCGCGGTGATGTCGAGGGCGCTGAGCTTCTGTGCGCTTTCGATTTCGAAGATCGCCTCCGGTTTCAACAGCGCACGTTTCGCCGGATCGCGGTAGTGGACGGAGAGCGCCCCCGCGGTCTGCCAGGCGCGCAGCGGCAAGAATGCGGCCCACAGCGCTTCCATGGAGAAATCCGGCCGGGCTTCCTCGACGATGCAGCCCATCGACTCGAAGGTCTTCAGCGCAGATTTGCAAAGGTCGAGCACGCCTTCCTCGTAGGGTATGTAGCCGCCGTAGTCGCCGGTCCACGCGATCCGCGTGCCGTTGAAATCGCGCTCCAGCGATCCGTGAAATGCCGCACCGTCGCCCGCAATCGACAGCGGCACGCGGGCGTCGTAGCCGGCCTGCACGGCGAGCAGCAAAGCAAGATCGGGCACGTTGCGGGCCATCGGCCCGATCACCCCCATGGTTGGCATGAAGGCGTCGCGCCCATCGGCGGGCACGCGGCCGACGCTGGTGCGAAAGCCGAAAACGTTATTCCAGCCGGCTGGATTGCGCAGGCTGCCGGCGTAGTCGGTGCCATCCGCCAGCGGCAGCATGCGCAGCGCCAGGGCCACCGCGGCGCCCCCGCTCGAACCGCCCGCCGAGCGCGACTGGTCATAGGCGTTGCCGGTAATGCCGTAGACCGGATTGAAGGTGTTCGAGCCGAGGCCGAATTCCGGCGTGTTGGTCTTGCCGATGAAGATGGCGCCGGCGTCACGGACGCGCGCCACCATGGCGCTGTCGGCGGCCGGTACGTTGCCCTTCAGGATCGGCGAGCCCATGGTCGTGCGGATGCCCTTGACGGGCGTCAGGTCCTTCACGGCAAACGGAAATCCGTGTAACGGCCCGACCGCTTTGCCACCCGCAAGCGCGGCATCCTTCTCGCCCGCCTGCTTGATGAGATCGGCGCGCTCCTGCAACGCCACGATAGCGTTCACTTTGGGATTGAGCCTGTCGATGTGGTCGAGATAGGCGGTCATCAACTCGACGCAGGAGATTTTCCAGGCGCGGATCGCGCCCACGAGTTCTCCCGCATCCATCATCACAATATCGGAGGGCATTTCGACCTTCCCGCCTACGCCTGCGCCATTTCTGCCGCTTCGCGTTTGGCGCGTTCGGCGGCGGCGCGTTCCATCGCGTCGGCGAGATACTCCGGCGCCTGGGCGCCGGACACCGCGAAGAGGCCGCCCAGGATGAAGCACGGCACGCCGTCGATGCCGGCAGCCCTCGCCTGCTCCGCTTCGGCGGAAACGCTGTCGACATCCTCTTCGCCGGCGAGCCGCCGCCGCACCTCCTCCCCGTCCATGCCGCAATCCCGCGCGGCTGCGACCAGCACTTCGCTATCCGAGAGGTCGGCGCCTTCAGTGAAATAGAGCTCCATCAGGCGCTGCTTCATGCGCGCGGGATCGCCGCTCTCGCCCGACCAACGGATCAGCCGGTGGCAGTCGAGCGTGTTGGGCTGCCGCGCGATGCCGTCGAGATTGTAGGCAAGGCCATCCTGCCGGGCCGCCATCACAATGCGCTGGGCGTTCGCCTTGTAACGGTCGACCGAGCCGAACTTGGTGGTGAGATATTCAGTCCGGCTGATGCCCGCGCGCGGCACCCAGGGGTTCAGGAAATAGGGCCGGTATCGGACCGTCACGGAGATCTCAGGCTTGAGGGCGATCGCCTTTTCGAGCCGCCGCTTGCCGATGAAGCACCACGGGCAAACCACATCGGACACGACGTCGATCGGCAGTTCGGTTGCGCCGGGGTTTGCTGGTGCGGGCATTGGGTTCTCCTCGATGTTCGAGGAGAAGATAGGACGTCCGCGGGGAAAGGGGAACACTGCTCTCGGTGTCGTCGAATTGGCAGATTTGCATTGGCGGTCCGGACGTGCGGTCTTCCCGTCCTGCGTCTGGGGAGCGGACAGGTGAAGGCGCCGCCGTCCTCGCTGATCAGCGCAATGCCTTCAAAAATTCCTTGACGACAGATGCGGAGTTATCCGACGCGAGCTGCCTGAACGTCTCGATTGCATTCTCATGCTCCTCACCGCCTGCGAGGTCGGATAGGCTGCGAAAAGCGATGAACGGGACCTTGTTGGCATAGGCGACATGCGCCACTGCTGCACTTTCCATGTCGAGCACATCGGCATTGAAAGCCTTTCGCACGTATTCGCGAAACTCCTTGTTGTCGACAAAAGCCTGGCCCGAAACGCCTTGACCGCCCACTACGACCTTCGGCTTGGGCGTCAGACATTTGCTTTCGGCAGTACAGTCCTTCAACGTGATTGCGCCCGCCGTCGCCTTCGCGACCTCCAAAAGCCTCGCGTCGACCTCAAACCAGGCGCGCCTTTCAAGGTCGCCGCCGCCTTTGGCGATTTGCACTGGCTGCGGGAACATCATGCCGAAATTCTTCGCAAACTGTCTCTCGGCGAAGCGCGGCGGCAACTTATAGGCGCCGTCCGTTCCTTCGCGCGCGAATACCGCCTCCAGATACTCGCTCCATCGATCCGGAACGACCACGTCGCCGATCGAAAGGTCCGGATTGACACCTCCGGCGATGCCGGAGAACACGATCGCGTCGATGGCGAAGCGCTCGAGCACGAGCTGCGTCGTCATGGCCGCATTGATCATGCTGATGCCGCTGAGAAACAACACGACGGGCCTGCCGTCGATCGTGCCGGTCGCGAAGGTCACTCCGTTCGCCACATAGTCGCGACGGTCACGCAGTTCTGTCTGCAACGCCTTCCATTCCGGTTCAAAAGCGGACATCACCGCGGTTCGCCGGACCGCGTCGAAGACCTCGCCGGCCGCAGCGCCCGGCATGACCGGGATCAACGCCAGGATCGAGGCAGCCAGCACACCGGCGAGCGACACAATTTTGCGCATGGAATTGGTCCAGAAATCGAAGCGATGGTAGGTCGGCATGTAGCGCCAAATCCCCGCGCGCCACAGCCCGCGGGAGCAGTGGCCTAAAGATTTAAGTTACGCGATGATGCCACGCTTGTCGAGAAGCCACCTGGTGAAACGGCGCTCCTCGGGATGAGGTCAACAAAGCTCAACTAAACTTTGTCATTCAGCCGCTGCCGTCGCCGGCCCGGACACGCGGGCGAGCAGCGATTGCGGCGAATCCGTCGACTTCAGTGAGGCAAGGGTCACCATCGCCTCCATGCGGCTGCCGTCTTCGCGTTCACGCTCGAACATCGCCTGCCGCATGACGCTGGCAATGCGCCGGGCGATGACGTGGCAATGATGCAGCGCCGAGGAGGTCATCACCACCGTGATCGCGCCATCGGGCGTCTGGCAGGCGAAATCGGCGGCGCGGATGAGCCGGCCCACGAGCCGCGCCGCATCGACCTGGGCGCGCCGCGGCAGCTCGGCCGGGAGATCGAAGCGTGCGATCGACATCGGAATGTTACGCTCGCGGCAATCCGCAATCGCCCGCGGCAGGTCGCGCTCGAACGCCGCGACCGTGAACAGGCCGGTTTGAGGATCGATCATGCCGCGAGCGTCGAGCGAAGCGACGTGGCGGCACAGTCGCGACCCGAAGGCATGGACTCGCACCAGCGGCATCATGTGGGCGGCGATAGCGTCGGCAGCGCCCTTCACCGGTTCGATGCCGGCGAGGCGAGCCCGGTCGATCGACGCGGGCAGCTCAGGCACGACGCCGACCGGAAGATCGCGGAAACGGCAATCCTCGCCGAGTGCGGTGAGGAACGCTTCGACCGTCGGCGGGCCGAAACCGTCGCCGATGATGATGCCATCAACGTCGCGCGTGTTGAGATAGCGCGCGGCCGTCTCGACGCTGAGCGCGCCGATGCAGCCGACCCGCTGACCGACCTCCGCGGCCAGCGCCGGATAATGGCGGCCGCGTCCCGTCACCAGCACGGTCGCCTCTTCGAGCGGATCGGTGTCCGGCAGCAACGGCACGTCGGCGCCGCTGTTGCGCAGCTCGTCGATCCGCCGCAGCACCGTCGCGTGCAGGTGACGCACGCCCAGCGCCGCCGCAAGACGGGCGATGATCTGTTCGTTCGGAGCGTTGGCGTCGATCGGCAGCGCCTCTATGCCGGTTGCGCCGCAATCGCTGACCCGGGCCATGACCGGCATGAACGGCGCCGGCAGGGCGTCGATCGCGGCCATCAATTCATCGGCCAGAAGCCGCGACGGCGCCGGGTCCGGATCCGCAAACAGAACGGCGACCGGTTGGATTCGCGAAAGCGCAGCCGCGGCTTCGGTGAGAGCGCTTTCGACCACGGGCGATGCGCCAGCCGCCGCAAGCGCGGCTGCGAGCTTGCGGTCGGGGCGGTCGGAGATGATGAGGATAGGGCCCGCCAGCGACATCTCACTCAACCTGAACGTCAGCCTAACGTACGCGATGCCTGTTAACGTCTCGTCAATAGGATGTTCATCTCGGCGGCATGACGGCGTTTGGCGTTCGACCCCGCCATGTGCTTGCGGTGTCGAGGACGCTGTCGGCCAGTTGACAACTTGCGATGGAGTCCTATAATAGGCCTACTAACAGTGCGTCGTCGGCATGTTTCGCAGTCGCGGTCGGGGAATTGCCCGGGGCTGCCTCCCTCTCCTCAGCGAGGGAGGACGGGGCGGGCAGGGGGTCGGGAGATGGCGGTGCGCAAACGCCCTTTTGCCGACCCCCAATCTCCCCCGCTTGATGCAGTTGCCCTGTCAAAGCGACTGCCTCCTCTTCCACCGATGGCTTCCGTCTGCTAACCGCCTCGCCACGTCCTTTTATGCTCACGTTTTTTCATTGGAGAAAAACGGATGACAACGCGACGCCCGCTGGTTGCCGGCAACTGGAAGATGAACGGCCTCATGGGGTCGCAGGAAGACTTTCGCAAGGTCGTGGCCGGCGCGAAGGGGCTGCGCGAAAAAGTCGACATCATGGTATGTCCGCCGGCGACGCTGGTCCGGCAGTTCGTCGGCAGCTCCGATGGCATCGTCGAGATCGGCGGCCAGGACTGCCACGCCGAACCGAGTGGGGCCTTTACGGGCGATATCTCGGCCGAGATGCTGGCCGATCTCGGCGCCCGCGCCGTGATCGTCGGCCATTCCGAGCGCCGCGCGTTCCACCACGAAACCGACGCCGAGGTGTGGCGCAAGGCCCAGGCGGCGTGGCGCGCCGGGCTCCTCGCCATCGTATGTATCGGCGAGAGCAGAGATGACCGGACTGCTGGCCGGACCCTTCCGGTGGTCGGCATGCAATTTGAAGGCTCGATTCCAGACGTCGCGACCGCCCAGAACCTCGTCATTGCCTACGAGCCCGTTTGGGCGATCGGCACCGGGCTCACGCCCACGCCTGCCGATGTCGCCGAGGTCCACGGCTTCATCCGCGGGCGGCTGACCGCGCGGTTTCCGGGGGCCGCCCAGGGTGTACGCATCCTCTACGGCGGCTCGGTGAAGCCGTCGAACGCCAAAGAGCTGATGGCGGTCGACAACGTGGACGGCGCGCTGGTCGGCGGCGCCAGTCTCAATCCCGATGAATTTTTGGCAATCGCCCGGGTGTACGCGTGAGCACCCGCCGGCTTCTCCGCAGACCGTGACACTGCACGGTTGATCGGTTAATGCCATTGGAACAAGCAAAGAGCTGTTTCTGGGAGGACGCCATGAGGCTCTTGAAGCTGACAGCCGCCATCGCCATTGGAGTGATGGTGACGAGCGCCCGCGCCGCCGACATCAAAGTCATTTGCTCCAACGGCTTTGCGGCCGTCATGCAAGAGCTTGGCCCGCAATATGAGCGCGCCACCGGCCATAAGCTCATCGTCAGCTACGGCCTTGCGGCCGTGCTGGGCAAGGCAATCGAAGGCGGCGAAGCGTTCGATCTCACCATCCTGGCCCCGCCGCAAATCGACGCCTTGATTCGGCAGGGCCAGATCGCGGCGGACTCCCGCACCGTACTAGCGCGCTCCGGCATCGGCGTCATGGTGCGCAGCGGCGCGCCGAAACCGGACATCTCGACGGTCGACGCCTTCAAGCGCGCGCTGCTGGGCGCCAAATCGATCGCATTTCCACCGCAGGGACAGAGCGGCATCTACCTCACCGGCCTGATCGAGCGCCTTGGTCTCACTGAAGCGCTCAAGACCAAGATGATGCCCATCGCCAACGGCCCGCTGACGGGCGAAACCGTGGCCAGGGGCGAGGCCGAACTTGGCATCACGCCGATCGGCGAATTGCTCGCCGTCAAGGGTGTCGCGCTGGTCGGCCCGCTTCCTGCGGAGGTGCAGAGCTACATCGTCCAGACCGCCGGCGTCAGCGCCACGGCCGCCCAGGAGGGGGCGGCGGCGCGCGATTTCCTGAAATTTCTGATGGCGCCGGCGAATGCCCATGTCATTGCCGAAAAGGGCATGGAGCCGGGAGCGTGAGTCCGGCCCCGCCTTCCGGAAGGGAGGTCGGGCTTGGCGGCTGGGCGCGATCGTCCTACCATGCGGCATCAATCGGAAAGTAGGCCTTCGTTCGAAAGTCCTTCCTTAAGCCTCCCCCGCAGCGGGGGAGGGCAAGGAAAGGGGGCGAGCCTGGGGAGTGAAACGAAAATGAAAGTATCGATGATGGTGCAGGCAGGCGTCGCCCTTTGCGGGACGTTATTGGGCGTCGGCGCGATGGCGGCGGACGCCTCCCACGGTAAAGAGCTCTTTGTCGCCTGCGCGGCGTGCCACACGGAGAAGGCGGACGCCATCGGGCCGAATCTCAAGGGGGTGTTCGGCCGCAAGTCGGCGGTGCTCGATGATTTCCGCTATTCCAACCCGATGAAGCGCGCGAACCTCGTCTGGGATGCGGGCAATCTGCGTGCCTATCTGATCGATCCGCAGTCCAAGGTGAAGGGCAACCGGATGCCGTTCGGCGGCGTCGCCGATCCTGCCGAGGCGGACGATCTCGTCGCTTATCTGCAGTCCTACAAGTAGAGGTTCGAGCGGGACGTAAGGATGTAGGGGCGACCCTTGTGGTCGCCCTCTTGCCGGCGGACGTGGTGGACGGTGTAAGAGCGGCTCTGATTGCGGGCGACCACAAGGGTCGCCCCCGCAACGGGCAATGTGGGAGGGACCAACATGACGTCGACCATGCGTAAACGCTTCACCTCCTCGGTTCTCGTCTCGTTTGCCGTGGTAGCGATCCAAGTCCTTGCCGCCGGCATCGCCATGACGGCCGCCTCGGCGCAAACCTATCCGAGCCAGCTCGTGCGCATCGTGGTGCCGTTCACGCCCGGCAGCCAGACCGACATTCTCGGCCGCGCCTATGCGGACAAGCTGCAGGAGATCTGGAAGCGCGACGTGATCGTGGAGAATAAGCCCGGCCTCGCCGGCACGGCATCGACCGCCAAGGCCGCGCCCGACGGCTACACGCTGCTGCTTGTCTCCAACGGGCATGCGATGATCGAGAGCCTCAACGCCAACCTGACATTCGACCCGGTGAAGGATTTCACCGGCGTCGCCAAGCTCGCGGTCATACCCGGCATCCTGGTGGTGAATCCGCAAGCCGGCCCGAAGAGCCTCAAGGATCTCGTCGACCTCGCCAAGGCGAAGCCGGGCACGCTCAACTACGCCTCGGCCGGGCTCGGCAGCGCATCAAGCATCGGCGTCGAGTTGCTCAAGGCGCGGGTCGGGATCGACCTGGTGCACGTGCCCTATCGCGGGTTGCCCGAGGCGCACACCAGCGTGATCCGCGGGGATGCGATCGTCTTCATGACCTTCTTCAGCGCCGGCGGCGATCTGATCGAGGGCGGCCGGCTGCGGCCGATCGGCGTCACCACGGCGCAGCGCCTCGCGGTGCTGCCTGGCGTGCCGACGCTGCAGGAGGCCGGCATCGCCGGCTATTCCTACGACCCCTGGTTCGGCCTGCTGGCGCCCGCCGGTACTCCGAAGCCCATCGTCGACACCATCAACAAGACGATCGTGGCCGCCTCGAAACTGCCGGACCATGTGGAGCGCTTCACCAGGCTCGGCGTCGACCTTGCGGTCTCGACGCCGGAGGAATTCGATACGCTGGTGAAATCCGAGACCGAGCGTTTCACCAAGCTGTTCGGCAAGGCGCATAATTAGGTCGACGGGTAGGGTGGGCAAAATCGCCTGCCGTGGCGCATCCACTTACCCGACGACCGGCGGCGATTTTGCCCACGCTGTCACCGACCTGAAATTGCGGACGGCGTGGGCAACGCGCCGGCCACGGCAACATCATTCTGGCATCTTAAAGCCTACGCGTTGCCCACCCCCTACGGCCGCCCTACGGCCGCTCTCCCACCGCGATCAACGCATCGAGTGCCATTACGCCGCCCCCTCGTTCGAATACGACCAGCGGATTGATCTCGACCTCCGCGATCTCTGGCCGTGCCCGCATCAGGGATCCGATCCGCCCAACGACGTCGATCAGCGCCGTGACGTCGCGCGCGGGCGCGCCACGGGTCCCCTCGAAGAGCGGCGCAGCTTTGAGCGTCTTGAGTGCGGCGCCAAGTTCTGACGCGTCGAGGTCGGGCGGTAACACCAGGATATCCTGCAGGGCTTCGGCCCAGATGCCGCCGAGGCCGACAATGACGACCGGCCCCCAGTCCGGATCGCGGCGCGCGCCGACGATCATTTCGAGGCCTCGCTTCGCCATCGCTTCGACGAGCACTCCGTCGATCACGATGCCGGGATGGCGCTCCAGCACGGACTGATGCATGCGGCGCCACGCTGTCGCCAGCGCCGCCGGATCGCCGATATTAAGCATGACGCCGCCGGCATCGCTCTTGTGGGGCAGCGCCACGGCCTGGAGCTTGAGCGCGACCGGATAGCCGATCTGCCCGGCGGTGGCTTGCGCCGCGGCTAGGTCGCGCGCCATGGCGCCGTTCGGAACCGGAATGCCGAGGCCCGCAAGATACGATTTGGCCACATGCTCCGGCAACACGCCGGTGCCCGGGAGCGCCGGCGCTGCCATCGCGGGTGGCCGTGTCCGCGGGCGTGCCGCCACCCGGGCGTGCGCGCTGACGCGCGCGAGCGCCCGCAGGCCGCGTTCCGGTGAACGAAACAGCGGGATGCCGGCAGCGCGCACCGTTTCGGCGGTGCCGGACGGCAACGCCACCTCGCCGCCCAGCAAGCCCAGGATGGCGGGCTTGCCGGCGCCCACCACGGCCTTGAGGATGGCCGCGATCTTGGCCGCCGTGAACGCGCTGTTCGCGCTCACAATGGGAGCGACGAATACACTGCCGAATGCCGCATCCGCGAACAGCGGCTTTAAGGTCCGTGCGTAGAGACCGAGGTCCAGAATGCCCTGCGCGGTCAAGTCGAGGGGATTGCCGGGTTCCATGAAATCGGGCAACTCGGCCTTGAGCCTTTCGGCCGTCACGGGCGACAGCGGCGGCAGTTCGAGGCCGACCGCGTCGGCGAGATCGAGCGTCATCCCCTTGAATGCGCCGGAGTCCGTGAGGACCGCAGGACCGGCGGCGGGAACGTTGGGAAATCGCGCCATCAATTCGGAAACGTCAATCAGCTCATCGAGGCCATCGACCGCGATGACGCCCTCGCGGGCCATGAGTGCGCGCATGATGGCGTGATCGCCGGCAAGCGCGCCGGAATGGGATTGCGCGGACGCGCGCGCCGCGGCGCTGCGTCCGGGATGTAAGAGCACGATCGCCTTGCCGGCCTCCTGGGCGCGCGCCGCCAGCGCAAGAAAGCGCTGCGGCCGCCGGATTTGCTCGGCGAATACAGTGATAACTCGGGTCATCGCGTCGTCGAGAAGAAATGCGAGATAATCCTCGAGCCCGAGCACCGCTTCGTTGCCGGTCGAGACCGCGAACGCCACCGGGACGTCCTTGGCGATGAGGGCGGTGCGCAGGATCGAGGACAGCCCGCCGCTCTGCGCCACGATGCTGAGGCTTGGAGCGGTCGGCGGCCTCGTAGGCTGCTGCGGCGAGAAGGTCAGCGGAATGCCGTCGACATAGTTCATGATGCCGAGACAATTGGGGCCGCACACGGCCATACCGGCGTCGTGCGCCACAGCCGCAATACGCTCCTGCGCTGCCCTCCATTCGCCGCCCGCCTCTGCAAAGCCGGCGGCGAATATGATGACGGCGCCGACCGCCCGCCGCGCGCAGGCCGCAACGGCCGGCTCGATCGCAGCCCGTGGGATTGTCAGCAGGGCGGTGTCGATCCCCTCGGGGAGATCATCGATCGACGGGACGCAGGGGCGTCCTTTGACCTCGCTGCGGCTGCGGCTGACGAGGTGAATGTCGCCGCCATAGCCATAGCGTTCGAGGTTGTCGAGCACGCCGCCGCCAGGCGAGCCGGGCTGTGGCGAGACGCCGACGATCGCGATCGATCGCGGCCGCATCAGCCGCGTGATGTCGATGCGACAGCCCGTCGATGTGTCGTCTCTACCCGCCACGGCAATTCCCCGATCCCATCCGTTCCTATCTTCGATAGGGCTCACATGTGGCCGCGGCCCTCACCTCTTCCCCGCGTGCGGGAGAAGGTCGGAACCTTGCCTGCCTTTGCCCAAATTCCGGGGTGAGCGGCCGGCCGCGCGTCTGAGCCTGAGGCGCGTTCGTAAGGCCTTGGCAAAGCACACAAAAAAGAGGGTATTTCGTTTTGCCAAAAATGCCCAAATCGGATTTCTTCCGTGTATGGTATTACTGTACCTTGAAAGATCAATTCTCCTTCCCCTCGCGGCGCATCGGGGTGAGGCCCGGTTTGAAGGATTTCTCGTCGAGGAACTGCGTGAGGCCTTGGGTACGGCCCTGCTCCGGATCGAGGTAGCGGGCCTGGTGACTCTTCGCCATCAGGTATTCGTCGGCGAGCTCCCACGACATGCCCTGCACGGCGCGTACGGCGGCCTTTGCGGCGCGCAACACCGTCGGATTTTTGCCGAGCAGGACCTTGGCTAACTCACGCGTGCGGGTGCGCAGGCGCTCTTTCGGCACCGCCTCGTTGACGAGCCCCATGGCGGCGGCTTTGCGGCCGTCGAAGGTCTCGCCGGTCATGACGTAGTACATCGCATCACGCAGATTCATCGCCGCCACCACCGAGCGTGTCACGTTGCCGCCCGGGATGATGCCCCAATTGATTTCCGACAGGCCGAACACCGCATCTTCCGCCGCAATCGCCAGATCGCAGGCGACCAGCGGCGTAAAGGCGCCGCCGAAGCACCAGCCATTGACCATGGCGATGGTGGGCTTCGGATAGGCCATGAGCTGGCGCCATTGCCACTGCCAGGCGGAGCGCCGCTTGTGCACCTGCTGCGTATAGGGCAGCTTGTCGAGGTCACGAAAATACTCCTTGAGGTCCATGCCGGCCGAAAACGCATCGCCCGCGCCCGTCAGCACCACCACCCCGCAAGCGTCGTCGACCTCCAGCCCATCGAGAACTTGCAGCATTTCGTCATTGAGCGCTGGGTTCATGGCGTTGCGCTTGTCGGGCCTGTTCATCGTCACCCAGGCGATCCCGTCATCAAACTCAACATGCACGTTCCGGTCGGACGGTGCCGTCGCGGGTGTCGTCTCGTTGCGGTTTTTCGCAGGCGCCATGAATGCTTTCCCTTTTAGTTGGTTCCGATGATGGCCGACGCACCCTCCCTACCCTCCCCCGCATGCGGGGGAGGGTAGGGAGGGGGTGCGCGGTCCGCGGGCGCAGCGTCGGTGTGGCGCGTGAAGCGGACACAGACAGTGGCAAGCGCGGCGATGAAGATCGGCATGGAGATGGTCGCGAAGATCGAGGCGGCTGACCACTTGCCGGCGAGCATCGCTCCGCCGGCCATTGGCCCGAACACCGACGCCACGCGCCCGGCGCCGAGCGCCCAGCCGACCCCGGTCGCCCGCATCTCGGTCGGGTAGAGCATCGCGGCGAGGGCATTGATGCCGCCCTGGCCGCCGATGACGAACAGGCCGGCGCAGAACACCCCGATGGCGGCGAGCGTGGCGTCCCCGCTCCACAGGCCGATCAGGATGATGGAGACGCCGGCGGCGAGGTAATTTGCGGCCAGCACTCTGGTGGCGCCGTGCCGGTCGATGAAGTAGCCGAGGAGCAGCGGCGACACGATGCCGCCAAGCGAAAACAGCGCCGCGATGGCGCCGGCCTGTTTCAATTCGACGCCTGCGAATACGCGAAGAAACGTCGGCATCCACGAGGCGATGAAGGTGAGCACGAACAGGTTCATGGCGTAGCTCAGCCACAACAGCAGCGTGGTTGGCGTTCGGCCATCGCGGAACAAGGCGATCATCGGCATCGCGCCGGACGTCTCCTCGTGGATCGTGAAGCCTTGCGTGCCCGAAAGGTCGAGCGCCGGATCAATGCGCCGCAGCCGCGCCGCGACCTCGTCATTGCGGTCGCCGTTAAGAACCAGGAACCGGATCGACTCGGGCAGCAGGACAAAGAGGATCGCGACGACGACGAGCGGCGTGAGCCCGCCCATCCAGAAAGCGGCCCTCCAGCCGAATTGCGCCGCCAGCGCCGAGGCGATCGAACCGCCGCCGCCGGCGCCAACCGTATAACCCATGAACAGGATGATCACGAGGATCGGCCGGCTGCGGCGCGAGCCGTATTCGGAGGTCAACGCCACGAGATTCGGCACCACCGCACCGAAGAAGAACGAGGCGATGAAGCGCAATACGGCAAGCTCTCCCACCGACGTCGCAAATGTGCCGGCGAGCGTCAGCACGCCAAGCAACGCCGTGCAGATGAGGATGATGTTGCGGCGGCCGAAGCGGTCGGCGAACGGCGACACCGCATAGGCGCCGAGACCTAGCCCGATGGTCTGAAACACGAAGATCGACGTTACGGCGGGCAAGGGCACGCCGAAGTCCTGCGCCAGCGCCGGCACCACATAGCCGACGACGAACACGTCGTAGCCGTCCACCGTCATGACCAACGTGCACAGCGCGAAGATGAGGATGCGATAGGCGCCGAATTTCGGCCGGTCGAGGAATGCGTTGACGTCGAAGACGACGGAGCCAGGCGATGTGCCGCTCATGTTTCCTCCCGTTCGAGCGCTGCCTCTCTCCCGCAAGCGGGAGAGGTTAGGGCCGTAGCCAAAATGCCATTGCCCTGGCCCCTACCGGGGCCGTTGATTTTAAGTCGCGCCGCGTCTATCAGGATGGCTATCAGGCTCCCTGATATGCAGTCAAGCCGGCCCGGCGGGACACAAGGACGCGATATGCCGCAGCATGCGAGGCTGAGTTATCTGGTGCGGCAGGCGCAGCTTGCGACCTACCAGCGGCTCGATCAGGCTCTGCGCGGTTTCGGCCTCACGCCCGCCCAGTACACGATCCTTGCCATTCTCAGCCGGGGCGGTGAGGGCCTGTCCTCGGCTGCGCTGGCGCGCCGCCTGGGGGTGACCCCGCAATCCGCCAATGAGATCGTGACGACGCTCAGTACACAGCACCTGGTGCGCCGCATCGACGGCGCTGAGAATCGCCGCGTCCGGGCGCTGCAACTCACGCCAAGGGGGCGAAACCTGTTGGCGCAGTGCGACGCCGAGGTCGACCAGCTCGAGGAGGCATTTTTCGGCGCATTGGCGGCGTCCGAGCAGGAGACGCTGCGGCGGCTTCTCATCCGGGTCATCGTGGCCGATCGCAGTGCGCAGGCGACAGAGGCGTTGCGCTTATCCGCCGCGCCGGCGAAACACGGCGCCGACCGGGGCTAGTGGAGCGATTCCATGAAACCGATCATATCCGCAGCTTGGTCATTCCGGGGCGCCACCGGAGGTGGCGAGCCCGGAATCCATAGCCCTCGGTCGGTGGCTATGGATTCCGGGCTCGCCGCTCCGCGGCGCCCCGGAATGACCAGAATATGATTCGAACTTCGAAATCGCCCTACTAGTTACCCAGGCGACAGGCCTTGTCGGACCCGGTGGAAATATCCGCCCGGATCATGTAATGACCCGCATGGCTTCCTATATGGTGCGAGATAACGGGCCCGCACCCGTGCGTCGCATTACAAGCGCTTGGCCCTCCAAGAGAAAACGAGATGCAGACCGTAGTCATCGTAGTCCACTTGATGATCGTGCTCGCCATGATCGGCGTCGTGCTGCTGCAGAAGTCGGAGGGCGGCGGCCTCGGCATGGGCGGAGGTGGTGGGGGCGGATTCCTCTCAAGCCGCGGCACCGCGAACGTGTTGACCCGCACCACGGCGTTCCTGGCGTTGGGATTTTTCGTCACCAGCCTGGTGCTTTCAATTCTGGCGGGCATCGATCGCAAGCCACGATCGATCATCCAGAACTCCGGCTCGACGCCGGTTCAAACGCCCGGCGCGCCACCGCCGCTCGATCTCGATGCACTCCGTGGCGGCGGCCAACCGGCCGCGCCGCCCGCGGACGGCGGCGCGCCTCAGGTTCCGAGGTCGCAGTGACGACAACTCACTTAAGGGCCGGATTTCCGGCCCTTCGGTTTTCGGCGGTCGGCCGATGTGGCGGATGAGCAGTGCCTTCCTCCGGGAGGGGCGACCCTTGTGGTCGCCCGGTCTGCGCGCTGCGTCGGCCGGCAAGAGGGCGACCACAAGGGTCGCCCCTACAAGAAGCGGGCGGGACGCCCGCGCTCCCAGGGGAGGGACAAGGCTGGATCGGAGGCTGTCTGCGTAACACGCTGACAGACAAGCATAAAACCACTCCGATTTGACTTGAGGAAAAGCTGCGAGCGCCGCGATTTGCCTCTCGTCGAATCGATTGCTTCGGAGTAAGAGTTAAGTCCCATGGCGCGGTTCATATTCATCACCGGCGGCGTGGTTTCTTCGCTTGGCAAGGGGTTGGCGTCGGCGGCTTTGGGCGCGCTGTTGCAGGCGCGCGGCCATTCGGTGCGCCTGTGCAAGCTCGACCCCTATCTCAACGTCGATCCGGGTACGATGTCGCCCTATCAGCATGGCGAGGTCTTCGTCACCGACGATGGGGCAGAGACCGATCTTGACCTCGGCCACTACGAGCGCTTCACCGGACGGCCGGCCACCCGCCAGGACAACATCACCACGGGCCGTATCTACCAGGACATTCTGGCGAGGGAGCGTCGGGGAGACTACCTCGGCGCAACCATCCAGGTCATTCCCCATGTCACCAATGCCATCAAGGATTTCATCCTCGACGGCAACGACCGGTTCGATTTCGTGCTGGTGGAGATCGGCGGCACGGTCGGCGATATCGAAGGACTGCCGTTCTTCGAGGCGATACGGCAGCTCGGCAACGAGCTGCCGCGGCGGAGCGTCGTTTATATTCACCTCACGCTCCTGCCCTTCATTCCGTCCGCGGGCGAGCTCAAGACGAAACCCACCCAGCATTCGGTCAAGGAACTGCGCTCGATCGGCATCCAGCCGGATATCTTGCTGTGCCGCACCGACCGGCCGATCCCCAAAGAGGAAAGGCGCAAGCTGGCGTTGTTCTGCAATGTGCGCGAATCCGCTGTGATCGAGGCCCGCGACGTCGATAATATCTATGCGGTGCCCGAGGCCTATCACGCGGCCGGGCTCGACACCGAAGTTCTTGCGGCGTTCGCGCTCAAAGGACCGCGCCCCGAGCTCGACCAGTGGCGGGTGATCAACGAGCGCATCCGCAACCCGGAAGGCGCCGTGACCATCGCGATCGTCGGCAAGTACACGGGCCTGAAAGATGCCTACAAGTCGCTGATCGAAGCTCTGTCCCATGGCGGGATCGCCAACAAGGTGAGAGTCGACCTCGACTGGATCGAAAGCGAGGTGTTCGAGCGGGAGGATCCGGCGCCGTTTCTGGAGCACGTTGACGGCATCCTGGTGCCGGGCGGGTTCGGACAGCGCGGCGCCGAGGGCAAAATCCGCGCGGCGCAATACGCCCGCGAGCGCCGTCTCCCTTATTTCGGCATCTGCTTCGGCATGCAGATGGCGGTGATCGAGGCGGCGCGCAATCTGTGCGGCATTACGGCGGCCAATTCGTCTGAATTTGGCGCAACATCGGAGCCGGTCGTCGGCCTGATGACCGAATGGCTCAAGGGCAACGATCTGCAGAAGCGCGGCGTCAACGGCGATCTCGGCGGCACCATGCGGCTCGGCGCCTATGCGGCGCTGCTGGAACGCGGCAGCGTGGCGGAGCATATCTACGGCGCGTCAAAGATTTCCGAGCGCCACCGCCACCGCTACGAGATCAACACCGCATACCGGGCGCGCCTTGAGCAGCATGGCATGCGCTTCTCGGGCATGTCCCCGGACGGGTTGTTGCCGGAGGTCGTCGAGTGCGCCGACCATCCATGGTTCATCGGCGTGCAGTTCCATCCTGAGCTGAAATCACGGCCCTTCGCGCCGCATCCGCTGTTCGCGTCGTTCATCGAGGCTGCGGTGGTGCAGAGCCGGCTGGTGTAGAGCGGGCTCTTTTTGCCGTCGCCCGCGGGCGCCGGGTCATCATTCTACGACAAATGGAAACATGCCCGAGGCAGGAAAGCGCGTGGGGTCGCTAGGATTGGGCAGAAACGGGCCGGGAGTGCCGGCGCCGAGGCCGGTCGCGCTGAATGAGTGACTATTGGCCGGCCGGCTCAGGAGAGGTCTATCGTCAGGACCGACGGGGATTGAACTT
>Ga0257161_1000017_pt1 | contig 40202 bp, 38 predicted proteins | sample NR01A_FD_185954 | JGI IMG/M metagenome (GOLD analysis project Ga0257161, IMG submission 185954) | Soil microbial communities from H.J. Andrews Experimental Forest, Oregon, United States - NR-01-A | ecosystem: Environmental > Terrestrial > Soil > Temperate forest > Bulk soil | place: USA: Oregon... | reverse complement strand
GAGAGCAGTGCCATGAGCGCCCAGGCGGCTTGCGATGGAGTGCTGGGCCCGACTCCGCGCAGCTCCGGGTCCATATAGGAAGCACATGTCTCGCCCCACCCTCCATCGCTGTTTTGCTTACCGAGAATCCAATTGGCGGCGCGCAGGATGTACGGTGCGCTCATATTCTCACCGATGGCGCGCAGAGCCGGGAGGACTGCGCCAGTGCCGTAAATATGATTGACCCCCCAGCGGCCGAACCAGCTGCCGTCCTCCTCCTGCTCGCGCCGAATAAAGGCTATGGCCCGACCCACCGCCGCGTGCTGCATAGTCATCCCGAGCGCACCGAAGGCCTCAATGACATGCGCTGTAACATCGACACTCGGGGGATCCAGCGCCTCGCCGAAATTGCAGAATGGGATCTTGCAGATGATCTCCTTGTCATTGTCTTTGTCAAACGCTCCCCAGCCACCGTTACTCGACTGCATCGCGAGCGTCCAGTCCACTCCGCGCTTGATCGCGTTCTCGATGCGGCGTCGCAGGGGTCCGCTGACCACCTGCAACTTGCCGAGTACCAAGAGCACTACAGCCGTGTCGTCTACGTCGGGATAGAAACGGTTGGCCCGCTGGAAGGCCCAGCCCCCAGGGGCGACATTCTTCAGTTTGACTGACCAATCCCCCGGCTCCGTGGACTGGTGATCGAGAAGCCACACCAGGGCTCTTTGCATCTGTGGCGCATCAGAAGGGGTAATGCCCGCCTCACAGAGGCCGAGCAACGACAGAGCCGTGTCCCAGAGCGGAGATTCGGTCGCCTGGATCGTCGTCGCCCCATCACGGTCGAACGACCAATGTGTCGACAGCGCCGACAGGCCTTGGGCTATGACCGGGTGATCCAGCGCATAGCCCTCGTTTCTCAGCGCGATCAAGCCGTAGATCCATGGCGGTTGAATGCCGCCCCAGGCGCCATCGGCATCCTGGTGTCGAATCATCCACTCAAGACACATCTTAATTGCATTCTCCCGCCCCGGGACTACGCTAGCGGATTGCGCGGCGTGCAGAAGGCGGTCGATAACTTGAAACAGTCGCTCCAGTGAAAATGTCGAAGCACGCTTGGTGCGGCCGAAGAAGTTAAAGTTGTCGCGGCCTGACGGAAAGAGTTCGTCCAATCGGCTGCCATCGGACAGAGGCCAGATCGGTCGCCGCGCACAAATCACAGCAAGCGGGACCATAGTTGCGCGCGCCCACTGAGCGAAATTGTAGAGCGAGAATGGAAACCACTTCGGAAGGCGAATGATCTCCGGCGGAAGATTTGGAGTCGCTAGCCATGGCCAAACACCAATCATGGCCAGCCAGTATCGCGTGAAGACGCGGATGCTGCGCAGCCCGCCGTGATCGAGAATCCATCGTCTTGCCCGAGTCAATTCTGGGCAGCGAGGGTCGAAACCCTTGGCACGCAGCGCCGCATAAACCTCAACGGTTGAATTGATGTCGCCATCGGGAGCACCAGGGTAGATCTCCCACGATCCATCCGATCGCTGCCGCCGGAGCAACTCCCGAATGACGCCCGCTTCGGCGGGCAGTGATACCCCCAGAATGTGGCTCGCAAGCAGCCATTCGGCCTCGATGGCGGAATTTGTATCCACCATACCGACCCAGAAACCATCTTGCGTTTGTTGGCTTAGTAGCCACTCCGTCGCCGAATCAAGGACGGGACTCACCTTGTGCAGCACCGTGTCCGGTGGCGCAAACGAAGGTGACCCGGTTGGAATGAAGTGCACTCCTCCCCTCGACGGCCTCGATTCATGCGCTGATGTGCCTGGAGTTTCCACTGATGACGCCGGTAGTTCCATGCACCTGATCCTATTTCCGGTATCGCTTTCTAGGAGAGGGCCCGACGAGATGCGGGGGTGGCAGGTAGACCATGCAAGCGCCGCATGGTCACTTCTGTGGCCTACCAGACGGCTCCGCAGGAGGCAGATAGCAAAATCCCAATTGCAGACGCAATCTCGGATCAAGGTATTTAAATACTTGGGCCCGAGTTCTCAAGGCGCGAGATTGCTTACCCGGGTGGCTGGGACTACGGGGGCTATTGCATTGGGCGGGAGCAAAGTCACCATCCAACCACGGGAAGAGTGGCGGGCTTGCCGATCGTCATCAATGCGATCCCGAGCCGGAATTCAGACCGCATGGCTGCAGATGGCATGACAGCAGCACGGCTGAAATGCTTAACCGGCGATTTGGCCCCTGACAGCCTTGGCCGGATCACAATTTCTGTTTTTCGTTGGTTTTTCGTGTGTGGCCTTTTTGGCTTGATCCTCGGGCGACCACGATGGCCGAGTCGGGAAGCCCCGCTGAGCGAGCGCTGGTCTGGGTCCGCGGGGTAAGTTCGGCAGGCAATCGAAATTCGATGCTGTTTTCTTCGCGGCCCGGCAGAGTCGAGATCTCGACCGAGCCCAGGCGTCGGAGGGCTGCGATCACAAGTATGCCTTGGCAACTTCATACACGCCAAAGCCCACCATATCGAGCAAGAAACGTCCCATGATCTCAGCGCGAGATTGCGGCAGTTTCCACTGAACTCGACTCCAATGGTTCTTGAAAAGCAGCTCCGGGTCCTTATCCAGGGCGCCGAGGTCAGGTTAACGCGTTTTTGTGATTGACGGAGCGAAAGGTTCTAGCCGGCGGCGTGACGGACTGATTCTCTTGGACCCGACTGATTCAGGAGGGTCTGATGGAGGACTTGTCGACGTTTTCAGCCAAGCCCCGGCTGCGGCTGCTGCTCGATCATTTTGCGAAGATCAAGGATATGCGGCAAGCCTGGAAGGTCGCCTATCCGCTTCGCGAGGTTCTGTTCTTGGTCGTGTGCGGGACGATCGCGAACTGCGACGACTATGAGGATATCGTCGATTGGGGCAAGGCGCATTTGTCGTTTCTGCGGGGCTTTGCGGAGTTCCACTACGGCATTCCCTGCGCCGATTGGCTGCGCACAATGATGAACCGGGTCGATCCAGACCTGTTCATGGCCTGTTTTTCGTCATGGGTCGCGGAGTGCTGGCCGGACAAGCTCGATCTCGTGGCGATCGACGGCAAGACCTCGCGCCGCAGCCACAATCGTAAGACCGGCCAGAAGGCCCTGCATCTGGTGTCGGCCTTCGCCACCACCAGCCGGCTGGTGCTGGGCCAGGAGGCGGTCGATGAAAAATCGAACGAGATCACCGCCGTTCCGGCCCTCCTGGAGCGCCTCGACCTCGAAGGCGCCCTGGTGTCGATCGACGCCATGGGATGTAATCCCAACATCGCCCAGTCGATCCTCGACGCCAAAGCCGACTACCTCTTGGCTGTGAAGGACAACCAGCCGACCTTGCATGCCGACATCAAAAGCTATTTCGAAACAGCGCCGTCCGGCGAGGTCGAGCAGGTTGAGACGGTCGGCAAGGACCACGGTCGCATCGAGGTGCGCACCTATACGGTATCCCACCTCGTCGACTGGTACACCGCGCAGCGCTCCTATCCGGGCGCACCCGCTTTCCGCAACTCACCACCATCGCTGTCGTCGAGAGCCGAATCGAGCGCGGTGACAAGATCGAGATCCAACAGCGCTCCTATATCTCCTCCCGCGCGCTCACCGCCGCAGCCTTTGCGCAAGGCGCACGAGGCCATTGGGGCATCGAAAACAACCTTCACTGGACCCTCGACGTGACCTTCAACGAGGATCAGTCACGCCTGCGCGCCGGTCATGGAGCCAAAAACATGGCCGTGGTCCGCCACTTCGCCCTCAATCTGGTGCGCCAAGTCGCCGACAAGCGATCCATCAAGCGCCGCCGTAAGTGCGCCGCTTGGGACCCAAAATATTTGCTCGATATATTGGGGCCGCTGCGGCGTTAACCTCGACTCGTTGCCCTGGGCCCTTATCAGTATTAAAATAACGATGGTGGTGTACTCAGAGCCAAGGAAGGCGAACGGGGCGATGAGCTCTCCCGTACTGATGCAAGTCACAACCTTGAACTTGGGACGCGTCCCTTTTTCCGACCACCCGACGAGCAAGCCCGCGCCGAATGCTCCATCATCACCGCCGCCAGAGAGTGCGAGGATGTTTTCCGGCGGAAGCGGTCGCTTGAGCTTTGCCGGCGCCAGCACGCTCGTGCAATTCCCAAGGCGCCCCACCGGCCTTGCGTGCAGCAAGTACCTTTTCAGGATCGACTAATGCTATCCGTGGGGGCTCAGTCTTGATGTGTTCGGCCGCCGTCCACTCGTTTTCGTAGCTGTCCGCGCTTCGTAGCTGTCCGCGCGGTGCTGGTACGAGCGGCGAGGCGGTGACGCGGCGTCCTATCCCATTTACAGCAGTTGGAGCTCGCATCGGCACCCCTGATTTTTGCTGGGTTTTCACACCGCCCTCTGATGGCTCTGTCCGCATTCGGTGTTTTCCCACCGTGGGGTTGCGGAAGCCGGACGCGGGCGGAATGGGCCACCGGCCAATGACCAGGGGGCGACACTCACTTCCAGCACATCGCATCCATCATCGATTCGCGTGATAGGCTTAAAATTTAATGTCGACTTTCGGGCCAATCCTGAAGTGGATATGCCAAGCAGTGACGCCGCAACAATTAAGGTGGTACGACCGATGACAGCGACGATCGAAACACTTTTGTTGCTGCTTGCGGTGCTGGTCGTCGTGGCCATCGTCGCACGGCGGCTCAAGACCGCTCCCTCTATTCTTCTTGTCATCGCTGGCATCTTGCTTGCGCTGACGCCAGGCCTGCCGCGCATCGAGCTGGCGCCGGAACTGGTGCTGCTCGGAATCTTACCGCCACTCATCTATTCGGCGGGCGTGGCCATGAGCTGGCGCGAATTTCGTTTCAACCTCCGCCCGATCGTGCTGCTGGCATTCGGTTGCGTCGTATTCACCACCTGTGCGATGGCAGCAATGGCCCACTGGCTGCTGGGCATGCCGCTGGCCGTCGGCTTTGTGCTCGGCGCCATTGTGGCACCGCCCGACGCGGTCGCGCCGCTGTCCATTGTGCGCCAACTCGGTGTTCCGCGCCGGCTCGTTGTCATTCTCGAAGGAGAGGGTCTCGCCAATGACGCCACGGCCCTGATCCTGTATCGCTTTGCGGTTGCGGCGGCGGGAACCGGCCTATTCTCTCTCGGGCAAGCCGCCGGAACGTTCGCCCTGATTGTGGTAGGCGAAATCGCCTTTGGGATCGCCATTGGTTGGCTGAGCTTGCGCTTGCGACGGTGGGCGCGCGAACCTCGCGTCGAGATCACGCTGTCCTTGCTGACGCCTTATGCCGCATTCCTGCTCCCCGCCCATTTTGGCGGATCGGGCGTTTTGGCGACGGTGGCAGCCGGCCTTTTCGTGAGCTGGAACGGGCCGCTGCTCATTTCAGCGGCGACACGGCTGCAAGGAATCTTCTTTTGGGACCTGGTTGTCTATTTGATCGAAGGACTGGTGTTCCTGGTGACTGGCCTGCAGATGCGAACGCTGCTCGATCGAACGGGCACGGTCTCGTTGCCCGATCTAATATTCGCCGTACTGCTGACCGTGACAGTAGTTATCGCAGCGCGATTTATCTGGATCTTTCCGGCGACCTATCTTCCGCGCTGGCTCAGCCCCTCGCTGGCACGGCGGGATCCGCTTCCGCCCTGGCAGTGGGTGTTCTTTCTCGCATTCGTCGGTGTGCGCGGCGTCGTTTCACTCGTGGCGGCGCTAGCTATTCCGCTGACCACAGAAATCGGTACGCCGTTTCCGTACCGCAATCTCATTCTCTTCATCACATTCGGTGTCATCGTCGTGACCTTGGTGGGCCAGGGATTGCTGCTGCCGAGTGTTGTCCGCTGGCTCGGGTTGGGAAGCCACGCCGACGACGAGCATGGGCGCGAGCACAAAGCCGAGTTTGCTGCACGCTCGGAAGCGCTGAAGCTGACGCAGAGCCGGCTTGAACAGCTCGCTGCCGATCGTCAAATTCCAACTGAGGTTTTGGCGATCTTGCGTGCACGTCACGACTATCGTACCGGTCGGTTGTCAGATCCTACGCCTGACGGACTCGATGCTGCTTTGGCTGCGGCAGACCTAAGATCGGAATTGATCGCCATCGAGCGCGAATACATCTACAGGCTGTTGCAAGACGGCCAAATCACCGATGAAGCCCGCAGGCGCATAGAACGCGAGCTCGACTTGGAGGAGGCGGGCATCGCTTGCAAGAAAGAAGGCGGCGTGGACCCTCCACTTTAGCAGGTTCTTAGGCCTGAGAGTTCAGGCAACGAGATTGGCGAGGTAACTTGCGGATGCGCTGTCCGGTGGCGTGATAGATGGAGTTGGCCAGACTGATACGCGACTTCCGCAGGGGAGCAAGCAGATCACGCGCCCCAGCGCCAGCTCGTAGCGAAGCGACCGGCCGGTCATCCTCCGATTCGAATTCGCGGACGCTGAGAAGCCATCCGGGAGGTCAAAATCGGTCGCCGAGAGAGTAGTGGTAACTCACCCGTGCATGATCGCTCTGGAAAACTCGGCAGAAAATATTTTAGTGGTGTGTAATTTTGGTGGTTTGGTGGACTTTGGACTGGTTTTGGCGATGATTGCCGCGCGTGGTTTCAGGGATTGGAGGACTGCGATGCTCAGGCTGATATCGGTCACGGGTCGGCTGTGGTATTTTGCTGCCGTCACCCTTGTGGTATGCGCTGCCATCATTTATTTGGCGCCGACGCCGACTAGGCTGTGGATTGGCCAAACCTCTCTTTTCGAATGGAAACCGTGTTTGGTGGCGGCGTCCGCGTATTATGCCGATGACGGGATCGAAGTTGGCGCCCGTGCTGCAGCATCTTATTGCGAGGCTGAAGACGCCTACGATCTGGATCGGATTCCGGAGGCGGCATCCGAATCTGTACGGCAACTGCTCCATGACGGTCTGACGCGGGACGCCGCGATCATGATTGCGGAGCGCCGCGCCAAGAAGTGACGGCGGCCTCGAAGTCGGCCTTGCGCTCGGCTCGTAGCCTTATCTCGCAAGCCCCTTGGCGGGGCCAAATTTTGCTTGGTCCGTCGTGATCTGGATCAATGGCGATCGGCACCGTATGCGCTATCGTTTTTGTGCTTGGTGAGGGGACCAGGCGGGCGGCGCCGAACCGAACGTTGCTTCTCAGCCTCATCGCTCCGATTTGGGCCGCCGTATTCCGCTGTTTGGGTTGAAAAGATCTCGCGGCCCGGGTTCAAGCCAGCGGAGGCGGCATGATGTCTTGCGTTGCCGCGTTCGGCTGGCTTGCGTTCGGGTTGGGGTATCACGCTGCGACCTCATCAATCAGCGTCGGGTGGTCATCGCCGCTGCCTGTCTTGTTGAAGCGCCTGGACACCTGCCACAGGCGAAGGCGATCATCAGCGGCTGGCCTGAGAAGCTTCGCACCGGCCGCGCCGCTCATCCAAGGCTCGATATCCGCCTTGTCGAGCAGCACCGGCATGCGGTCGTGAATAGTTCGAGTGAGCGTGTTGGCACTCGTGACGATGATGGTGCACGACATCGTGGTTTCGCCGGGCCTTCATCCGGGCTTGAAGGAAGGCGGAATGACGCTGAACCCGCGAAGGCTCTTACGAGTCTCGGGGTATCTTACGCAGCGTCTTGCATATTTGCGGCAGTCCTTGGAGTCCATGACGTCCTCCATCAGTCTCTCAGCCGCCGAGTTCGTGTGCGGTGACGCGTACGCCTGATGTCGTCGTGTCGGCGAGTCGTCATCTTGCCTCAGTGACAAAAAAAGGCAGGGGGATCGGCGACCGGCCGGCTCTTCGTGCTATGATGCGGAGGGGCAGAGGAGGAAGGACGAAATGAAGGCTATCGTTCGTACGTCATTGATCGGTGCGGCGGCGCTGGCCGGAACAATTCAGCCGACGATGGCGCAGTCTCCTAACTCCTACCCATATTGCCTCCAATTCATCGGTGGCCCGATCTCGTGTTATTACGTCAATCTTCGACAATGTTGGGCCGCAACGTACGATAGAGGCGGGGTTTGCGTTAGCAATCCGTTCCGACGTGCCACAGGCTACCGGAACGAGGTTCCGACGCGTCCACTCCATCATCGCAGTGGCTAACGCGCTGCCCGGACCGTAACGGCGCGCTGTCGCGAGCGGTGAGACCGCCGACCTTCCCTTGCGGGATCGTCACCTCCTCCTTGTTGGTGTCGACCGTGTAAATCACGTTGAGCAGGGCACGGGCATGGAACCCGGGGGTAAAGACCTCGGCCTGCGGGCCGTTCTCGCCGTTCGCGGCGACAATCCTGCCATCGGTCAAGGGACCGCCGCCGTAAACACGGAACAGCTGCTTGTTGCGCTAGTTAGGGGGTCTTGGAGCGCACCTTGCCGAAATAGATGGATAATCCGACAGCGGCGACCAAGACGCCCAAGCCGACCACGATCCACCCAATCGGTTCCTCAAAACCGCGAGGGCCGAAGAACCAAAGAAGGACAAATCCGACAGCCAGGTTTGCAAATCCCCAGAGGACGTTGATGAGCGGCGAGGATACGCCGACGCCGCGCGGCGAGGCGAAGGGCGATTGAAACCGATGGCCGCTGACGCCCCGAACGAAATGTGGGACGCCGTTGGTAAGCAACAGCCCGCTGACGAATTCGAGCACGTAAAAGTGCCACGGCATTTCTGGCTTCCTTTCATAGGGTAGACACGCGGATGTGGAGCGTTGCGAGCCGAAGGATCCGGGACTCTGACCTATGCTTTGACATTTGGACGCTCCCTAAACGATGCCTTGACAAGCCGTCGGCCGCTGTTCACGTTCGCCTTCATCTTGTGCAGGCTGCTGATCATCGCATCTAAGGCGGTGGAATCCATTCCCTTGACGATGAGCTCATCCAATTCGGCCTGGTAGCGCTTGCTGTCGCGAAGGGTGGCCGCGGCCGCCGGCGTCGTTCGTAGACGCCAGACGCGACGGTCCTTGGGGTCCGCGTAGCGCTTAAGGAGGCCGAGCGCCTCAATGCGGTTGACAAGGCGAGCGACCGTAATGGGAGCGACCTCGGCAATGGCTGAGAGTTCGTTCTGGGACATCCCCGGCCGCCGTTCGAGCCGCCTCAGAATCATCAACTGCGTCCATGTCATCCCGTGCCCACGTGCCCTCCGGTCGGCATGAGTGCGGATGTGCCGCGCCACATCGGACAGCAAGATCAGAATGTCTTTCTCGATAGCGGTACTCATGATCCTCTCGTAAGTCGCCGCCCCATAGCGGGGTGAACGCCCGCAGCTCCTCGTCGGTGGCCTCGCTGAAGTCCTTCAGCGGGTTTGATCCCCGCCCGGCTCTTGATCAATGTGGTGAGGTCTCTGGCTCGCTTTGCTGCGCCGGACCGACTTCGTGCAGATTCAAGGCGGTCCTGATCATGGCGACATGCGAGAACGCTTGCGGAAAATTTCCGAGCAGCCGCCGGGCGCGGGGGTCGTATTCCTCCGCCAGCAGACCGACATCGTTGCGAAGCGACAGCAGGCGCGCGAAAAGGGTGCGTGCCTCCACGTGGCGGTTTTGCAGGGTGTAGTTGTCGGCGAGCCAGAAACTGCAGGCGAGGAAGACGCCTTCTCCCGGCGGCAGACCATCGACTCCTGTGCTGGTGCTATAGCGCATCACGAAGCCATCCACCACCAGTTTACGCTCGATTGCCGCGACGGTGCCGCGTATTCGCGGATCATCCGGCGAGAGGAAGCCTACGATAGGCAGCAACAGCAGGCTGGCATCGAGCTCGCTGCTGCCGAAGCTTTGTGTGAAAGTGTTTTGACTGGCATCGAACCCGCATTTGCAGATCGTGGCGTGCATGAGGTCGCGAAGCTCGCGCCAACGCTCCAGCGGTGCCTCAAGTTTGAACCGCTCAGCGTCGCGCACCGAGCGATCCAGGGCCACCCACGCCATGACTTTGGAAAACGTGAATTGGCGCCGTCCTCCTCTCACTTCCCAGATGCCCTGGTCCGGCACCTCCCAGATATCCTCCAGATGCTGAATCAACGTCTGTTGCTGTGCCCAGGCCGAGGCGACCGGAGCGAGAAAGTGATTTCGCACCTGATAGGTGGCATCGATCAACTCCCCGAAGACGTCGAGCTGCAACTGAGCGGCCGCGGCGTTGCCGATGCGAACCGGGGCCGCGCCATGGTAGCCTGGCAGCCAAGGCACGTCCCATTCGTGCAACTGTCGTTCGCCAGAAACGCCATACACGATCTGGATCTGGTCAGGACTGCCGGCCACGCTGCGCTGCAGCCAAGCCCGCCACGCTTGGGCTTCCTCCAAATAGCCGGCGGACATCAGGGCGGCCAAAGTGAACGCGGCGTCGCGTACCCAGCAGTAGCGGTAGTCCCAATTGCGCTCGCCCCCGAGTTGCTCAGGCAGCGACGTCGTGGGAGCGGCGATGATTCCGCCGGTGGCCGCATAGGTCAGCGCTTTCAAGGTCAGCAAGGAGCGTTGCACCGGCTCTCGGAAGCGACCGGTGTACGTGCACTGGGCGGACCAGTCACGCCAGAACGTCTCGGTCGCCAACAGGGCGCCGCGCCAGTCCACCGCCGGAGGTGCCGGCAGATGGGACGGGCCGTGCGTCAGGACGAAAGGCACGCATTGTCCTTCGACGATGTCGAACTCCGCAACGGTTGCAAGTTTTTCGCCTTGTAAGACGATTGGTGTCCGCAACACGGCCAGGCTTGATCCGGCAATGGCGGTGAAGCCGCCGTCGTCCTCAAGCTGCGTCACCCACGGAACAGTCGCCCCATAGTCAAAACGCAGCGTCAGGTGCACGCGCATTGCGACCTTGCCGCGCCGCCCCTCGACCAGACGGACGACAGAGGAATTTGCACCACCGATCGGCATGAAATCGATTAAGGCGACGCAGCCGTCCGCCGTCTCAAAGACTGTCTCCAGCACCATCGTGCCATCGCGATACGCCCGGCTGACGCGCGGTGCCGGATCGGCGGGATAGATCCGCCATCGCCCGTTTTCGGACGTTCCCAGGAGGGCGGCAAAGCAAGCGCCGCTGTCGAAGCGGGGCCAGCACAACCAATCGACGGAGCCGTTACGACCCACGAGGGCGGCCGTCGCGCAGTCGCCGATGAGCGCATATTCCTCAATCGCCAGCGGCAGGTCCGGTCGTAGGATATGCTCGATTCCGACACCCGAAACGACTCCAATGTTCTGTCTCAAGATCGGCGTCGGTTGCCGAACGCGTGGTTGCTCCGCACGCTCGCAAACCACAACAGTTGCTCGGTCGTCTGGCTGCCGCATCTCATTGCTCCGGGATTCGAACACTGCAACAGCCCCAAGGTCCCCGTTCCATGGTGAAAACTGGGGCTGACCCTGCCTGTGGGATCAGTTTGAGGGATGTCCGCAGACCGCCCGACAATCCGGGTGAAGCTCCAGATGTGAGCGGCGCTCCGCTGCGTATGCGCCGCTCACAGTGGGGCTGGCCCCGCCACAGTTCTCGTGTCTCGTGTTTGCTTCGATGTCAGTAGTCGTAACCGCAAGTCCATGTGTAGCCGTAGGGGGTCCACGCGTAGCACGCGTCGTCGTAATAGCCGTATCCGCCGTATCCGAGGCCCAAACCGAGGCCAAGTGCCGACCCGACAAAAAAGCGCCGGCCGAAGTGCCGACCACCAAAGCGGCGCCCAAAATCGCCGCGGCCAAAGCCACGGTCAGCAAACGCGCGGCCCGCAACGCCAGAAGCAATACCTCGAGGCGCAAAGTTGCGACCAGCGATCCCGGGGGCGGCAAAGCTATGGGCAACACCGCCGCGGGCAAAGCCACCGCCCGTGAAGCCACGACCAAAGCCTCCTCCTCCAAAGCCTCCTCCTCCAAAGCCTCCTCCTCCAAAGCCGCCGCGGCCGAATCCTCCTCCTCCAAATCCCCCGCCGTGGCCTCCGCCGCCCCCGTGTCCGAAAGCTAGGGCGTCGGTCGGATTTGATGCAGCGCTCAGAACGGCGGCTGCGGCGAGTGCGATCCCAATCCTGCGCAACATGGTTTTACTCCTTGCTGGTGGCGCGCCCCCCAACCCTAACTTGTCCTCAGAGTGGATGTTCCTGTTCGTGCGCGGTTTCAGCCGCGCCGCTCGGCTTCCCATCGGCCAGCGCATCCGGATGGCGACCTCCAGACTCCTTGGCCGCTCACACCCGACAGTCGTCCGCTTCCTTCAGCGCGCTGATCACCGCGGCTGACACCGACGACCACGTGACCGCTCCGCTGCACACGTCCAAAAATATTGAAAGACTGGTCGCCTTCATCTGCGTGATAGATGCGCCCGTCCGCAATTCTGAGCGGATACCGATAGGCCCGGTCGCAGTTTCCGCTGTCGGTGATGATCGTGACGCTCCAGAGGCCATCGAATCCAGCCCTTGCCCGAGCGATGCCGCCCGCCGTCAAAATGACGACAGTGGCCATCACGCCGGCGAGCAAAGTACGCACTGGAATTCTTGTCATGGGTTGCTCCTGTTGCTGAGAATGTCCCGAGCCCACATGGACGACATCGACCCGGGCTCAAGGTGCTTGCGGAACGCTGCGCGGTTTCTGGCCTGTTCGAAGCCGATGTCGAACAACGCCTTCATTTGCTGAGTATCAAATGGACCGTGGGATTCGTACGAGAAGCTCGGATCGACTGCGGCGACATTCACTTCGATGCCCTGGCTTCGTGCGACCGAATGGACGGCCACGATTTCTGCCCGCGCCGCCGCTTTCAACGCGACATCGATTGAGCGGCCCAGGATCGACACCGTGGTTCGATCGGTGATTTGGAATTCCGGCGTCAGCTTGCCGTTGATCACGATGTAGATCGCGCTCGCCGGCAACCGAACATTTGTTGCGCCGAGCAACAACGATTCCGGTGCAACGTAGAACGGTGCGGTGGCACCGCCGTCAGCGTGCATTTCCTGAAAATATTGACCGTTGGCTTGGACGTCGATCATCACCGGCTGAAACATTCCAGGGATGCTGGCCGACGCCAGCAGAACCTGGCGAAACAGATGCAGCCCTGCCTCTCCGCTTTGGGCCGCGATGACGCCCATGTTCCAGATCACCGGACGCGCGGCATCGAGATTGGTCGTGGCGACAAATAGTCGGCGCCCGCGCTGGTGCTCTTCCGCCACGCTGTGAAGCATTTCCGGGGTAACGATTTTTGCGATCAGGGAGGCAAGCGGCCAATCATCGAACATGCTCTCCGGCGTCTCGTTGAGCTCAAAGATGTCGGCAGCGGTAACAGTCGTATATTGCTGGTGCAGGCGATCATCGTAGTCGGCGCCAAGAAAGGCGTAGGGGGCGATCAGAGCGCCGGTGCTGGCGCCGGTGACCACTGAGAAGGCTGGGCGGCTGCCCTCCTTGGTCCAGCCCGAGAGCACTCCGGCACCGTACGCGCCGTCCGCTCCTCCTTCCGACAGAATCAGCCAAGGACCGGATCCTTGGGGCAATGCCCGTTCGAAGTCTGAGATGGAATCAGCCCAAAATCGTGCGCCTGGCATACCGGGTACGACAGCTGCTTCATCAGCGCCCCGGCTGAACGGCGAGCGTTTCCGTGTCGGGCCGTGCCGTTCCGGGCGTGGGACGCCCCGCTGGTCTGCCGATACTTGCTTTTTCGTGTCACGCGCGAATGCGCCCGTCTCGGACAACAGCACGCCTCCGCCTGCCAGCAAGGCGAGTCGTTTAAGCGTGGTTCGGCGGGAGAGATCGCTCTCAACCGCAGCGCTGCGTGGGTTCGGTGACCGGTGATTCTGGCAAGCGGGAAGCATCGACCAGGTTCCTTTCTATTCGCGGCCGTCGTTGGAGAGATCGAAGGTGAAGACGCCTTCGTGATTCGTGGGGCGCTCAAGTACTTCCGGATGACGCAGGGTGCGAATGGCGTCGTGATAGCCGGCGCGCCAATGCTCCCGCATGCTGGCGTGCGAGAAGTCGTAATCCTTCGAATGGCCCTCGTAGTTCTTGGCGCGGTAGATCAGGTGCACGATGTTGTAAACCTTATGATCGACGGCCGGCCGGAGCATCCGCGCCTCGGGGCCGTTCTGCAGATCCTCGGGAAGCTTTTCGAATAGGTCCGCCATAGCCCGACGCAGCCGCTGGACATATTCAAAGCTGGTAGTGCCAGCGCGAGTGCGGCTCGAATACTGGATCTCCTTTTGGCGGGTCGACACCTCCGCCAAGGTGCGTGGCAGCTCGCCGCGCGCACTCCAGAGATCGACCTGGAAAGCCAAGGTGTCGAGATGAGGACGGCTGTCGACCAGCCATTGCAGCGGCGTGTTCGAGACCAGTCCGCCATCCCAATAATGCTCGCCTTCGATCTCCACTGCGGGGAACCCGGGCGGCAAGGCCGCGCTGGCCATGATGTGCTCCGGGCCGATCGTGCGGGTCGCGGTATCGAAATAGACGAAGTTGCCAGTCCTCACATTGACCGCGCCGATGCTCAGGCGCATGCGGCTGGCGTTGATGCGATCGAAATCGATCAGCTGTTCGAGCGTCGCCTTAAGAGAGCCAGTATCGTAGGCGCTGGTGGCCTCGATGGTCCCGGGTGGATGCAGCCACGGCGCTGGAAAACGCGGCGTGAAGAACCCGGACGCGCCCCTGACCAGAGCGAGATTGGCGCTCATCTGGTTCAGCCACTGTCGCACGGCATCGTTCTTTGACGGAAACAAGCGCTCACTCCAATCACAATACGGTTTGGCGGTGACGCGCTCCCAGAACACACGCAGCTTGTCGACCCGTGCTTCCGGCGCATTGCCGGCAATCAGCGCCCCATTGATGGCGCCGATCGAGATGCCGGCGATCCAGTCGGGATGAAGATCGGCCTCGGCCAATGCCTCATAGACCCCGGCCTGATACGCACCGAGCGCTCCACCTCCTTGGAGGAGGAGCGCGATGCACTCGAACGGCGGACGCGGCCTCGTCTTCGAAGCCATGCCGGCTGTAGGCGAGAGCCGCCGAGGGGGGCACCCGGCGGCTCTCTCGCGTCGGCGATCGTCCGGGGGGGCGGGATTGATCGTCGGCGCTTGTGGTGAATCGCTGAGAGCCGTTTCAGCCATGGGTTCTTTCCGCGCTTGGTTGTTCGTTTTGCGATCATCGCGTTTTGTCGCTGGCGCCTCGGCTCCGTCGGAACGCAGCGGAATTACGGTCGCGTCGTCGCAATGAAACTCGTCGACGCTTGAATGCGCATTCCTGAAGGTGTGGACGAAGGGCCCAAACAAAAACCGCGTAATTTTTGCATTCTCTGTTGAAATAAATTCAGTAATAGATGGCGCCTCGGTAAGAGCGACCGCCTCGGCAAACTGTCTGAATGCCAGCGCATCTTTTGATCCTTTTCGTCGCTCACATTCCCTGCCTCGTTTTTTCTATTTTTTACTGAGCAGCTCCGCATGTCGCGAAGTCCGCTCGTCGTTAGCCCTAAGTCTGCTTCTTCGCGGTGTTTGCGGCACCCCAAAGCGAGCCCGGATTGACACGGTCAGGATAGAGTTCGAGCATCGCGTCGTAGAGCTGGCGGGCAGTTGCCGTCGCCTCGTCCAGGGCAATGAAATCCCGGATATATTGCCGCGTCTCTCCGATGATACGGGGATCATCGGGGTTTTCCGGTATTTTGTGCCCGGCGATCACTGCCATCGGATTCAGGGCCTCGAGCTTGTCGAGCGTGGAAATCCATTCAAGCCGGCTCTGCCTGTCGGTCTCGCCAAGATAGGGATGAATTCCATTATAGACGGCATCGCCACCAACGATCAGCGCGATCGACGGGACGTGAAGGCAGGTTGAATGAGCCGTGTCGGTTCGCCCGGCATTCACCGCGACAAGCTTGCGTCCTTCGAGCCCCAGTTCACGATCCTCAAGCGGCTCTGCAACGAGAAGGCGGTCAGGAATCTGGCCGGGGAAAAGCCTGCGCCAGAAATTATCGACGGACGCCGGCGATAGTTGCTCATGCATGGCCTTGACGACCTCGGGTGTCGCGACTGCCCTGGCATGCGGGAAACGCTCCAGCAGCGGTGCGAGGCCGAAAAAATGATCGCCATGTGCGTGGGTGACGTAAATTGCGACGAGGTTCTTGCCGCTCGCGACGACCCAGTTCAGCAAAGTCTGCGATTGCTCGATTGTGAGAAAGGTGTCCACGAGGACAGCGTCTCGCTCGCCGTGGATGAGCGTCGACGAATTCGCCACCCACATCAGCTCTTCCTTGCCGGCTGGCAGATCACGAGTAAGACCAGGGCGCCTTATTGTGAGCACATCCCAGCTCAGGCGAGCGTCAGTGGTTTCAATTACAGTCATCATTGTCTCCATGACGATTTGCGTAACATGCCCGATACGAGTTTTAGCCACGGCGAGAGCTGCGGAGCGGAATGCGAGTCAGGCGTTGCTGACATCCGGACCGACCAGATGCTCGCAGAACCATTCGGTTGCGGCGGCTTCTGCCACCGGAAACTGGTCGCGATAGGGGCCGTGCGCTCGTTGCTCATTTTCCTTGTATCTGTTCGACCGGTGTTGTGATGGCGGCGCCTGGCGTCACGAGCGGAAATCTTGCCCCAGGCCGCCTAAGCCTCGCTGGTTCGCGCCGTTCAACGGGGCGCGGCATAAAGAAGCCTGGCGGAGAAATCGACCCAGCCGGCCTGCTGCCGGTCGGGGAAAGCGGCTTTTAGGCTCTCGCTGTAGGTTTTTGCGTCGGCGGAAGCCGCATGGATCTCCTTGGCGCGCTTGACGTAGGTAATCGTGCTGTCGATCGCGGAGCGGTGGACGGGCATGTCATGCCCGATGGTGATCGTGTCGTAGCCTTGAAGCCCCTTGAGCGACTCGAGAATGATCATCCAGTGGTCGAAATGATCCACAACGGTGAAGGCGTGTTCGTTCGGTGAAAACACCAGGTCGAACGCCATCAACACCTTTTGCTCGGGCAGCAGAGCGGCGAGCTGCAAATCCGATTCGGCGTCGACGAACCGCTTGAAGTCATAGGTGATGCCGTCGATCCGTTGCCGACCTTCCGTGATCGTCTCCGTCGGGACGGTGACCTTCGTCGCGATCTTGTCGCCATAAATCGGGCGGAAGCTATCGAGTCTCGCTGTGCCTCTGGCGCAGAGCTGGTCGGCGACCCCATCCAGGGCGAACACACGGGCGTCGGGGAAACGCTCGGTCAGAACCTGAAGACCGGCCCAGTGATCGGTATGCGCATGCGAGAGAATGATCCGATCGACGGGCTTGCCGAGCGTCTGCACGTATGAGGCAACTTCGTCGGCATACGGCAGCAGGAGCTGACCATCGAAGATGACGACCGCCGTTGGCCCCTCGATCATCTGCGTATTGACCTGAAAGCCGTCGGCGGGGCTAAGGTAGGAATGAATTTTGACGGGTCCGAACTGGCTTACGAGGATGGCCCCCATTCGGCCTGGTGCCGCTGCATCCTTGGTCCCGGCGGCGCCACTGTTCTGCGCCAGTTCGGGGTTCGGGGCGTCGGCAGCCGACAGGCGCAAGCCGACGGATGGGAGCAGCGCGCCCGCAGCAAGCCGGAGAAACCGAGAACGGGACAGAGCGGCTTGCGACAAGCGCTGAAAACCGGAGTTACTTGACAGCATTTCTCTTCTTCCTTGTCTAGACTTCTAGAAAAAATGGATGAGCGGGACGTGTCAGCCCGCTGCTTGGCCGTCGAGCCAATGGCAGATGTTAGCGACCGTATCCTGGTAGAAGCGAGCGTAGAGGCCGCGGGAGACGTAGCCGATATGCGGCGTTGCCAGCAGGTTCGGCAGCACGCGGAACGGATGGTTGAGCGGCAACGGCTCCTGGTCAAAGACATCGATGGCAGCACCGGCGAACTTCCGGGCTTCGAGCGCGGCAACCAGATCCGCCTCGACCACGATCGGTCCGCGCGACGTGTTCACCAGGCGCGCCGTCGGCTTCATGAGTGCCAGTTCCGCCGCACCGACAAGACCGCGCGTCCTTCGACTGAGCACCAGATGGATGGAGACGACATCCGCCTCTCGGAACAACTCGTCCTTCGAGACGAGTGTGGCGCCCACTTCGGCCGCGCGCTCGGTGGTGAGATTCTGGCTCCAGGCGATCACCTCCATACCGAAGGCGTTGCCGATCTGTGCCACCGCACCGCCGACGTTGCCGAGACCCAGGACCCCGAGCGTCCGCCCGGCCATGTCATCACCGACCGACTGCTGCCATCCGCCGCCGCGCAGCGAGGCGTTCTCGGCGACGAGATTGCGGGCACTGCCCAGGATGAGGGCCCAGGTCAGCTCGATCGTCGGCGTCGAGGTGTAGCCCGTGTGAACGACCTGCACGCCCCGCTCGTCTGCGGCCTTGAGATCGATCGAGGCATTCCGGGTCCCCGTCGAGGCGATCATGCGGAGCTTAGGCAAGCGCTCGATGACGGTACGCGTCATCGGCGTACGCTCCCGCATCACGCAGACGATCTCGAATGGCTGCAGGCGCTCGACGACGGCGTCGGAGTCCGCGAGATGGTCGTCAAATACGGTGACGGTCGCCCGCGCATCTAGCGCCGACCAGTCCGCGAGCGAAAGAGCGACGTGCTGGTAGTCGTCCAGAACGGCGATTCTGAAGCGCTCCTGCTTGGAAGACATCGCGTGCCTCCGCAGTTCTGCGTCGTCTCTATCTGTCCGCCCATCCGTCGGTGTATACCACCGGCACCCAGATGTACCCATTCCCTTCCTTGCGGAAGCGTCCCATGGCAGGGTATGTCATGTGCGGCGCCGCGATTACGACATTCTCGTGCGCAAGCGTTTGCAACAACTGATTTCGTGTCGCCGCAGCCGTCGCAGGGTCGACGTCAAAGACCACCGTAACTTCGGGATGACTCAACTGGACAATCTGTGCATGGATAATGTCGCCCCAGAACAGAATTCTGTGTCCCTCTGACGAAAATTCATAGCCAGTATGTCCCGGGGTGTGACCAAGCAACGCAACGGGCCGGACACCGTCCATGATCGACTCGGATTCGCTAAACGTGTGCCACTTGCCGGCCTTGATGTATGGCGCCGAAATTGCTTGTGCGGCCTCGAAGAACGGTTGCGCATCTTTCGGCGCTTTGGCGGCGATTTCCGGTGACATCCAAAAGTCGTTTTCGGCCTTCGAGACGAAGACTTCGGCGTTGGGGAAGAGGCGCTTTCCGCCCTTCTGACTGGTGAGCCCGCCGATGTGGTCGGAGTGCAGGTGCGTCACGAAAACACGGTCGACCTGTTCTGGTTTGTAGCCTGCGCTGCGCAGGCTGGCCGCCAAATGACCGAGAGTTCCCCCACCGTACCACGTGCCGGCACCCGCGTCGACGAGGATCAGGTGCTTGCCAGTGTTGACTAGGAAGCCGGTATCGCCCGCGTCCAGTAGGTGAGGATCCTCTTTCAAAGCGCTTTCGACGGAGTCCAGCGTCACCTTTTCTCCTTTCAGCCAAGTAGGAGGAACCACGACGGCGCCATCGAATAGCGCAGTTACTTCGAGTTTCCCGACCTTAACTCGGTAGAAACCCGCCGTCTGATTATGGTGCTGAGGTGCAGCAGCCTGAACGGGGTTCGGACTTACAACAGTGCTGGCCATCGCCGCTACGAGGGCCGCGGCGAAAAGCTTCGAAGTTCTTTTCAACATGTCTCTTCTCCTAAGGTGAGCCAAAGTTAGAAAGCTAGGTGGACGAGTTGGAACACGACCGGTTCCTCCTGGAGGCTTCGGTTAAACCCGCCCTGATGGTCGTCCAACACGGCAACATTTATGGGGAGTTGAAAACGACGGCTCGAATGCGGCGCCAGGTCATCCCGACGGAAATGTCGTCCCGAACATGGGCAGGCCGCTGGCGGACGCTTCCTTTGTCGCCTCGTCCTCGATCACGTCCCAGTGCTCGGCAAGTTGGCCGTTCTCGAGGCGCACGATATCCACCGCGATCCAGTTGGCCGGCAGGCCCATGCCAGTGAACCGGCCGTGGAGCAGCACGTAGTCGCTATTGGCGACGGTGAGCCCGTTCTCGTAGTGGAGGCTGTCTGGTAAACCTTTGACCAAGGCAAGGAGGCCCTCGCGTCCCGGCGGAATGTGCGCGCTGTGCTGAATGTAGTTCGGAGACCAGAAACGCTCCGCAGCGGCGTAGTCCCTTTTGTTGAAAAGCGTTTCGAAAGCCTCCAACACGAAGGCCTTATTCTTCTCCTCGATTGTCCGCGTCATTTCACTCTCCTTCTGCACTCATTCCGACCGCCGACTTGCGGTGGGTCCCATCGGTCCGATCCGCAAATAACAATTGCGATCACAATTGTGATGTGTGCCAATTGCAGGGGGATGTCAAGGTCTAATTTTTTTCTGCATAGGCGGAACGCCGGTTTTGCGGTCAAACACACTAGGTTTATAGGAGATTTTTACGACGACGCTCTTTGATTCTGCCGATTATCCAGAACATCAACCGCGATAGTCGATTGTAAACGTCATCGTGATGTGGTAGCCATAGAAGCCATTGGTTGGCCTGCGATTCGAGGAGCAAGCTTTGGGCGTGTCGAGAGAACAGGCTGCGGAAAACCGCCGCGCGATTGTCGCCGCGGCGACGCAGCTATTCAGAGAACGTGGAGTGGAGGCCGTCGGGCTGAACGAACTGATGAAGCATGCCGGCTTTACGCAAGGCGGCTTCTATAACCACTTTGAGTCGAAGGCCGCTCTGGTTGCCGAGGTGCTTGCTTCCGCAATGGCTGAGGGTGTTGCCGAGCTCGCCAAAAGCGCAAGGGCGCCCGTCGACGAATCAACCACCGCTCTTCGGCGCTACATAGGCCATTATCTGTCGCAGGCCCATCGCGACAACATCGATCACGGCTGCCCTGTCGCTGGATTTGCCGGCGATGCTCCCCGCCTGGGCGCCGGAGCGCAGTCGCATTTCGCCGGCGGTTTGGACGATCAGATTACGATCCTGGCTGGGCTTATCGCCGAAAGTGGATCGCTAGCTGAGACGAGCGAGCGTAGGACGTTACGCGAACGGGCAATCAGCTTGCATTGCGAAATGGTGGGTGCGTTGGTCTTATCACGGTCTGTCGCGCAGGCTGCGCCAGCGTTTTCAAACGAGATCTTGGAGAACGTTCAGCGAGACGTCACCGCATCTCTCAATCTACTTTCAAGCCGAAGCTCCAATAAGGGAAAGAAAAAATAAGGTGGACCCGTTCGGTAACGAATGCCGGCTGGGGCGGCCACCTGCGGACCCTTCCATTTCGATGACAACATTCAACGGTCTCCGGCGAAATCGCCGCGGTTGGCAAAGGAGCGCTCAAGCGCGGAGTTGACAACGTGCCGCGCCACGGCATCGTTCAGTCTTGCATTCCTGATTTTCTTTCAACAGAGAATGAAATGGAAATACGATTATCATTTGGGCCCTTCGTCAACACTTTCCGGAAGCACGCATTGAAGCAGCGAAGAGGTTCTGTGCCCCCAACGCGACCGTTGGGGCGCCTCTACGCCCAAAACAAGGCAGTAACGCCATGTTGAGCAGGATTGCGATCGCGCTTGCTGTACCCACTGTTCTCGGCGCTGCATCAATGCCAACCGATGCCGTAGCCTTCGGGCGCGGTTACTGAATCGAAGCAAACACGCCGACCGTAGCGAAGTCCGCCCGCGGTGAGCGGCGCATACGTAACGGAAGGTCCCCCATTAAGCCGTTTCACGATCGTAAGACCAGGGAGCAGAGCCGTGGGCATCGTTCGATTCGCGCTGAGATTTCCCCATACCTTCTACGTGGTGGCCGCACTCATCGTCTTTCTGGGCGTGATCGCGGTCCGCACGATGCCGGCCGACATCTTCCCGGAGATCAACATTCCGGTCGTGACCGTGATCTGGAGCTATACCGGGCTCAGCACGCCGGAGATGGAGCAGCGCGTCACCACCTACAGCCAATATTCAATCAGCGCGAACGTCAACGGCATCAAGAATATGGAAGCCCAGACGCTCAACGGGCTTTCGGTCCAGAAGTTCTATTTCCAGCCGGACGTCAGTCTTGACCTCGCCATCTCGCAGATCGTTTCCGCGACCAATGCGGTCCGAGCCATCCTGCCGCCCGGCATTCAACCCCCCATCGTGGTGCAGTTCAACGCATCGAGCGTCCCAGTCCTGCAGCTCAGTCTGAGCTCGGATAGTCTGAGCGAGCAGCAGATCTACGATTACGGCATCTACCGAGTCCGCCAGCAATTGGCCCCGATACCGGGCGTTACCCTGCCCACACCGGCTGGAGGAAAGTACCGACAGATCATGGTCGATCTCGACCCCGCAAAGCTCGTCTCGCGGGGGCTGACACCCTTGGATGTGGTGAACGCGGTCAATGCGCAGAACCTGACGCTGCCTTCCGGGACCGCAAAAATTGGCGACACTCAATACACGGTGCTGACCAACGCAACGCCGTCGACCATCAACGATCTCAACGACATTCCCATCAAGTCGACGAACGGCGCCACGGTTTTCGTCAAGGACGTTGGGCAGGTGCACGACGGCTGGTTGGTGCAGCAGAATGTCGTCCGTGAAGACGGCCGCCGGTCGGTTCTGCTCAGCATTATCAAGAACGGAAATGCCTCGACCCTCAATGTCGTCAATGGGGTCCGCAATGCGCTGAAGACCCTTCGCGCCGCGGCGCCTGCCGGCATGCGGATCTCGGAATTATTCGATCAGTCGGTGTTCGTGACGGAATCCGTCAAGGGGGTGGTGCGCGAGGGCGCGATCGCGGCCGGCCTGACCGCGCTGATGATCCTGCTGTTCCTGGGCTCGTGGCGATCGACTCTGGTGGTCATGATTTCGATACCGCTCTCCATCCTGGCATCGCTCGTCGCGCTGTTTTTCCTCGGCCACACTCTCAATACGATGACCCTCGGGGGGCTCGCTCTCGCAATCGGCATCCTGGTCGACGACTCCACGGTGACGATCGAGAACAGTCATCGCCTGCTTACCGAGCAACACAAGCCGCTGGCCTATGCGACGCTCCACGGAGCCGCCGAGATCGCGGTACCGACCCTGGTATCGACGCTTGCCATCAGTTGCGTGTTCACGTCGGTGGTCTTCCTCGATGGGCCGGCAAAATATCTGTTCACGCCGCTGGGTCTGGCGGTGGTGTTCGCAATGCTGGCGTCCTATGGGTTTTCGCGCACCTTGACTCCGATCACCATCGGACTGCTGCTCAAGGGTGAGCGCCAAGGTGCGGCGGGCGCTGCGCCGACCGGCCTGTTCGCCCGCATCCATGCCAATTTCGAACGTCGCTTCGAGCGGCTGCGTGGAGCGTATGTCGGGCTGCTGACATCGCTGATGAATCGGCGTCTGATCGTCCCGATCGCGGCGATCCTGGTGCTTTGTCTCGGCGGCGCCATGCTGACTCTGGTCGGGCATGACTTCTTTCCGTTCATCGACGGCGGCCAGATTCAACTGCACGTCCGCGCTCCTGCCGCAATGCGGGTCGAATCGACCGAGCGGATTTTCCAGGCCGTCGAAGACAAGATACGCGAAGTCATTCCCGACCGTGATCGCGAGAGGATCGTGGACAATATCGGGTTGCCGGCCCGCGCCTATAATCTAGCGTTCGCCGACGGTTCGACCATCGGGGTCAACGACGGCGTCGTCCTGGTGGCGCTGAAGGAGGGACACGCCCCGACCGACGCCTATGTTCGCAAGCTGCGGACGGTTTTGCCGGCCGCCTTCCCGGACGTCCTGTTCTACTTCCAGCCTGCCGACATGGTCACCCAAATCCTGAATTTCGGACTGCCTTCGCAAATCGATGTCCGCACGGTCGGTTATGATCGCGAAACCAACTTGCGGGTCGCCAAAGAGCTGCGGCAGCGTATCGCGGCGATTCCAGGAATTGCCGATGCGCATCTGCAGCAGGAGGTCGACGCTCCAGCATTCTATGCCATGATCGACCGCACCCGGGCGGTTCAACTCGGCCTCAACGCCAATACCATCGCGACCAATCTCAACGTCAGCCTGAGCTCGTCCGAGCAGGTGACGCCGAATTTCTGGACCGAGCCGACTTCGGGCATTCCCTATTACCTCGCCGTGCAGACGCCCGAGTCCAAGGTGGGTTCGCTCAACGACCTCGCCAACACGCCGGTTTCGGCGGCCACGCTTGGCGCAGGCAACGTGGTCGTACCGGGCCTCTTGAGCAATGTGGCCACGTTCAAACGAACTGCCGTCCCGACCAACGCCAACCAGACCAACATCCAGCCGGTCTACGAGGTGTATGCCAGCGTCGAGGGCCGCGATCTCGGCAGTGTGGCGGCCGACATCAATAAGGTCGTGACGGATCTGCAAAAACAGCTAAAGCCCGGCAATACGATCCAGGTCGCCGGCCAGATCCAGAGCATGAATGACTCATTCCGCAACCTCGGCATCGGGCTGCTGTTCGCTGCGGTGCTGGTTTATCTGCTCATGGTGGTGAACTACCAGAATTTCGGCGATCCGTTCGTCGTGATCCTGGCTTTGCCCACCACCTTCTGCGGCATCTTCGTAATGCTCTACGTCACCGGAACGACCCTCAACGTCCCCTCGCTCATGGGTGCCATCATGGCGGTCGGCGTCGCCTCTGCGAACTCGATCCTGCTCGTCACCTTTGCGCGCGAGCAACAACTCGCTGGCCGCAGCTCCGTCGACGCTGCGATCGATGCGGGGCACACCCGGGTCCGCCCGGTGCTGATGACCGCAGCCGCCATGATCGTCGGCATGATCCCGATGGCGATCGGCGGCGCCGGAGACGAGCAGAACGCAGCGCTCGCCCGGGCGGTCATTGGCGGCCTTCTGTTTGCAACACCGACGACGCTTCTGGTCGTTCCCTACCTCTTTGCCGTGCTCCGAAAGGGCAATGATGGCAAGCCGGCCCATGGTGTCTTCGAGGAGAATGAAATCGCATGAACGAGATTGCCCAAATCCCAACCGCCAAACGCGCGGACTCCGAGTCACCTGTCGACCGCAAGACCGAACATTCGCCGCTGCCGCGCAACAAAGCGGGACAGGGGCGCGGGCGATGGCCGTTTGGCATCGCCGTATTGGTGTTGCTCGTCGGCGCGCTCGGGCATGGAGCTTGGCGGGACTACGCGCAGCGCCGCGAGGTTGCGGCGACCGCACAGCAGCGTCACGATACCGTCCCCGACGTGCTGGTCGGGACGGTGCACGCGAGCGGGGAAACCATCGACGTGACGTTACCGGGCACGACCTTCGCCTATGAAGCGGCGAATATTTTTGCCCGCACCAACGGCTACATCGAGAAGCGCAACGTCGATATCGGGGACCATGTCAAGGCCGGCGACTTGCTGGCGCAACTGACGGCCCCTGAGCTCGATCACCAGATCTCCCAGGCCGAAGCGACGCTTGCCCAGACGCAAGCCACGTTGCGACAGAACCAGGCAAGCATGAAGCTTGCGGAGGTCACCAACGACCGTATCGGTACGCTCGTCAAACAAGGATGGGCCACGGTCCAATTGGGTGATACCGATCGACTCAGCCTTGAGGCTCAGCAGGCCGCGGTCGGGGTTGCGCAATCCAACATCGCGGCCCAGCAGAGCACGATCCGGATGCTCGCTCAGCAAAAGGCCTATCAACGGGTCATCGCCCCGTTCGATGGCGTCATCACCCAGCGCGCCGTCGACGTCGGCAGCCTGGTACAGTCAGGCAGCACCTTCATGTTCACACTGATGCACAGCCACGTCATCCGCACTCAGGTCTTCGTGCCGCAGGACCAAGCCTTCGGACTCGCGCCCGGCGTCAAGGCGGTCGTTCGGGTGCCGGAGATGCCTGACCGGACGTTCCCCGGCGAGGTGACGCGGATCGCCGAAGCGCTGCAACAGGGTACAAGGACGTTGCTCGTCGAGATCGATGTTCCCAATCCGGATGGGGCGTTGACTCCGGGAATTTATTGTGCCGTCGAGCTCCATATTCCGAGAAAGGCCCCCTCCGTGCTGGTCCCGGCGGACGCCATTATTTTCAACCGCCATGGCTTGCAGGTCGCCGTCGTGGAGAAGGGCGTCGCCCATATCCGCAAAGTATCGCTCGCCCGCGACTTCGGAACCCAAGTCGAGGCGCACGACGGCGTCAAAGCGGGAGACCAGGTGATTCTCAATCCGATGGTCGACCTCATCGACGGCAGCCGGGTGCGACCCCGGGAGCCTTCATCATAAGGAATGTGAAACATCAACGATGCGATGTTCGCCGTCGCGGCGTACGGAGGCTTTAATGGGACGCGTGTTTGCAACGGCCGCGATAGTGGCGGTGCTCGGAACTGGGCCAAGTGCCGCACAGATGGGAGTTCTTGGCGAACCCCCGACGCCCGGTGCCGGAACGACATCGCCGCTGGGCATGATCGATCCCACATCACCGGTCGGTGGTTCCGGAATTCCTCTGGGTTCAACAGAGCTCTTCCCCGGAGGATTGAGCCCCGCTTCGGTCGGGCCAATCGATAGCACCACGGCTTGCCCGGGCGCGGTGATGTCGGGCTTCGCGCCTGCCAGTCCTAGTCCAGCCAGCCCAAGCCACGTGTTCGATGGCGGCGGCATCACCGCGAATTCTACCAACCCGGCGATGTCGAGCGGTTGCGGCTCTGCCGGGACAGGCTTCCCGGTGTTGTCTGGCTTGTCGTCGGTTCCGGGATCGGCTGCCGTCACATCCTCCGCCGCGACATCCCTTGGCGGGAGCAACATCCCGCTCGGGGCCACCGATCTCGGCAGCGCCGGGCTCAGCGGGCCGATCGGGGTGCCGGTGCCGAGCCCCTCATCAACTTCTTGTCCCGGACTCGGCGGGATCCCTACTGGGATCACGCCCGGATTGGGATCAGGCAGTCCCACCGCGGGACCTGCCGGGTCAGCCGCTATGTCGTTGCCATTCGGCTGCTGAAACGTCGGCCGGTCACACGAAGCCACCGATGCGAAGGAACATGCTGTTGTGGTCGCGTTGCCTCGACTTATAGACTTGCGCTAGCCTTTCAAAGTACGTTGTTCCTCGACTCGCTCAGTCCTTCGTAAAAGGGTTCTTGAGCGAACCCCTCATCGGCATCGAGCCGCGGGCGGCGCGGATCATGTCAACGAAGGCACGCAGGCCGGTCGGGACCTGCCTGTGTCCGGGATAATAGACGAAGAATCCCTCGAACGACGGCGACCAATCCTTCAGCACGCGGACCAGCTGCCCCGAGCGCAGAAACGGTTCGGCCAGCGCTTCGGTCGTGAGTGCGATGCCGAGCCCATCGACCGCTGCGCGAGTGGCCAAATGGGCATCGTTGACCATCACCTGGCCGTCCACCGAAATCCGCCGCGTCTTGCCGTTCCGCAGTAACGGCCACGCAAGCGCGCGGCCGTCCACGGTCTGACGGTATTGAACGCAGCTATGGCGGGCGAGTTCATCGACCGTGCGCGGCGGCCGTCGCCGCGCGAAGTAGGCCGGCGCGCCGACAATGGCCAACTTCGTCGGCCCCATCGCCCGGACGGCAATCATATCGGCCGCGGCGTGGTCCTGCGGACCTATTCCAGCGTCGAAACCCTTCGCCACGATGTCGATAGGCCCGTCGCCCACATGGAGCTCGAGGTGGATCTCCGGGTAGGTCGACAAGAAGGGTTCCCATACCGGCACGATCACCGTCGCAGCCAGATGGCTCGTCGCGTAGATCCGCAGACGACCCACAGGACGAAGCCGTTCTTCGTCCAGATTCTCCAGTGCGCCGGCGATTTGATCGATTGCCGGCCGCAGCCGATCGAGCAGACGCAGGCCGGCATCGGTCACCGAAACGCTGCGCGTCGTACGGTTTAGCAATCGCACACCGAGACGCTCCTCCAGCTGCCGCATCGAGTGGCTGAGCGCCGATGGCGTGACGTCAAGACGCGATGCGGCAGCTCGAAAGCTCCGTTGATCGGCAACAGCAACAAATGCGGTCAGACTGGCCAAGTCACCACGATCCATTGCTGAACTCCTCTCAACACCGAATGCAATAGATATAGGGTTCTCTTTTCCATCTTGCATCAACACCTCACTTTTCCATCTTGCATCACACCTCAGGAGGGTGCAGCGCCGCCCAGCGAAAGCGAAAAGCCATGAGCATTCAGAATATTCTGGACCGCAACCGAGCCGAGGTCATCACAATCAGACCGACCGACACCGTCAAAAACGCCGCCGACCGGATGCGAGCGCACAACATCGCCGCGCTGGTCGTGAAAAGCGGCGCCGCAATCATCGGCCTCATATCAGACCACGAGATCGTAGATGCCGTGTCGCGGCATGGAGACCGCGCTCTCTATATGACGGTTCTGGAGATCGTGACCCATCCCGCAATCACGGTTGCCCCGGACGATACCCTGAAGCGCGCCATGAGTCTGATGACGCATCACCGCGTCCGGCATTTGCCCGTGATCGCCAACGGAAAGCTCGTCGGTATCGTCAGCATCGGTGATGTCGTCAAGCACCGGCTGGAAGATCTGGAAACCGAATCGAATATCCTGCGGGACGCATACATGGCGGCGCGCTGAAATCCCGGGCAACCCGCATTTTTGCAGGCTGAGCGACCCAGCCGCCGACAGGATGACTGAATGACGGCGGTTATTGGCAATTACTGAATTTCATTCAGTATTGAATGCAATAGGCATGGGATTTTCATTTGCGTCAGCAGCCACATCTTAACGACGCACAGTTCCGGAACGCCAAAGGAGATTGTATGCCCGCAAACGCGAAATTGGCTCTGCTGCCCGCAGAAACGGCCGAGCCGCCGATCGCGAGGCGCGATGCACCACCAGAGCAGCCGCGGCAACCGGAACGGCCCGCCGCGATGCCCTCCGTGCCGGAAAACCAGACGCCCTCCGCGCCGGAGGAGACCACCGCGCCTGAAAAGACGTCGCGGTCGCCGCGCCGGCGTTTGGTCCGCTGGGGTTTTTTTGCCCTGCTGCCGTTTGCCCTTATTGCTGGAGCCTACTGGTACGTCACCGGCGGCCAAGTGATGTCGACGGACGACGCATATGTCCAAGCCGACACGGTTGGCATTTCGACCGACGTTTCCGGCATCGTCCAGGGCATCGACGTCGCCAATAATCAGCACGTCGATCCTGGTCAGGTTCTCTATCGCCTCGATCCCCGGCAGTTCCAAATCGCCCTCGACAACGCCAAGGCCAATCTCGCGCAGACGGCGCTGACCATCGACGCGATGAAGCAGGACTACACCCGCATGCTCAGCGACGCCGCCGCGCAACAGGCGCAGGTCGAGCTCGACCAGGCCACTTATGACCGCTCCGCCGGGCTCTTGCCTGCCGGCGGCGCTTCCAAGGCCACCTACGACCAGGCACGTTTCACGCTCGAACTCGACAAGAACAAGCTCAAATCGCTCCGCCAGCAAGCCGCGGTGCAGCTCGCAAGACTCGACGGCAATCCGGACATTCCGGTGACGCAGCACCCGCAGTACCTGCAGGCCAAGGCACAGGTCGACGAGGCCCAGCGTCAGCTTGATCACACCGTCGTCAGGGCGCCGTTTGCCGGGATCGTGACGAATGTGCCCTCGATTGCACCCGGCAAGTACCTCGCGGCCTCGACGACCGCTTTCTATCTCGTCGACACGGATCACATCTGGGTGGACGCGACTCCGAAAGAGACGGAGTTGACCTACGTGCGGCCCGGGCAGCCCGTCACAGCGACGGTCGACACGTACCCGGACGCGGAATGGCACGGCATCGTTGAGAGCATCAGCCCAGCGGCGGCGCAGCAGTTCTCGCTCCTGCCCGCGCAGAACACCAGCGGCAACTGGGTGAAGGTCGTGCAGCGGATCACCATGCGCGTCCGCATCGATACGAACGAAAAGAACCTGCCGCCGCTGCGCGCCGGGATGAGCCTCGAAGTCAATGTCGACACCGGTCACGCGCGGGGCTTGCCGCACTTTTTGGCTGCTCTGTTCGGCCGCAATCAGCGCGGGGCGTGATGGCCACGGCGCGCCCGGCGGATGGTGTCAATCGGACGGCGATCACCTTCTGCGTGATCCTCGCCACACTTATGCAGGCCCTCGACACCACCATCGCCAACGTGGCCCTGCCCTATATGCAGGGTAGCGTCTCGGCGAGCCAGGACCAGATCGATTGGGTGCTGACCTCTTATATTGTCGCTGCCGCGATCATGACGCCGCCGACCGGCTACCTCGCCGGGCGGTTCGGGCTCAAGCGCCTGTTCCTTGTCTCCGTCGCCGGCTTCACGGTCGCCTCGATGCTCTGCGGCATGTCGCAATCCTTGGTGCAAATCGTACTCTTTCGAGTCCTCCAAGGCTTGTTCGGTGCGGCGCTCGTGCCGCTCTCGCAGACCGTGCTGATGAACATCAATCCGCCGGAGCGGCAGGGATCCGCAATGGCGCTATGGGGCGTCGCGGTGATGGCCGGTCCCGTTCTTGGGCCGGTACTCGGCGGTTGGCTGACCGAGGCCTATAGTTGGCGCTATGTCTTCTACATCAATCTGCCGATCGGTGTCCTTGCCTTCTTCGGTATGACGACTTTTCTGCCCGAGACGGCACGGAACGCCACGGCGAAGCTGGATTGGTTCGGCTTCGGCACCTTGAGCCTGACGATCGCCGCCCTGCAGGTCATGTTGGACCGCGGCGAACAGCTCGACTGGTTCGACTCGGGCGAGATCGTCACCGAGGCCATCATCGGTGCCTCGGCACTCTACTTGTTCCTCGTCCATACCTTCACCGCGCCGGAACCCTTCGTGAGGCCGTCGCTATTCCGCGACCGCAACTTCACGGCCGGGATTATTTTCATCGCCATCGTCGGACTCACCTATTACGCCTCGCTCGCGCTGCAGCCACCCTATCTGCAAAATCTCATGAATTACCCGATCGTCACCGCGGGCCTCGTGCTTGGACCTCGGGGTGTCGGCACGATGGGCGCGATGCTGGTGGTGGGAAAACTGACCGGAAAGGTCGATACCCGCGTTCTTCTCGGTACCGGCCTGGGGCTCACGGCCTGGTCGTTCTACGTGATGACGGGCTGGACGCCGGACGTTTCCCAGATGACGATCATCATCGTCGGGGTGATCCAGGGTATTGGTCTCGGCTTTATCTTCGTACCGCTCAGCGTTGTGACCCTGTCGACGCTGTCATCCGCGTTGCGGGCGGAAGGCGCTGGTCTCTATAGTCTGTCGCGCAACATCGGCTCCAGTGTCGGCATCTCGGTAGTTAACGCTCTGCTGACGCGCAACACGCAAGTGAATCACGCCGAAATCGTGCAGCACGTCACCGCCGTGAACCGAATCTTCTCCGATCCAACCATCGCACAGTTCTGGAATCCGCTTACAGCCGCCGGACGCGCCGCACTAGATGCCATGATCACGCAGCAGGCGCAGATCATAGCCTACATCGACGATTACAAACTGTTGATGATCGCGACGCTCGTCGTGATCCCGCTGCTCATCGTCTTCAAGCAGGCGTCCGACGGCGGCGGTAAGGATCAGGCGATCGCGATGGAATGACATCTGAAGCGTTGCGGGGCCGCGCACGTTCGCGCAACCGCTAACAGATCGCGACGAGCCGTGAAGGTCGTTTCGGATTCACAAGAAAGGAAAACGCCATGGAATACGCGACGCTCGGCAATACAGGTCTCCTGGTTTCGAAACTCTGCTTCGGAACCATGACATTCGGAGACGGCAGAGGGCTCTTCAAGGCCATCAGCGCCGTTGGCCAGGCCGGGGCCGATGAACTGGTCAAGACGTCGATCGACGGCGGCATCAACTTCTTTGATACGGCTGACAACTACACGGAGGGTGAGAGCGAAAAGATTCTCGGGCAATCACTGAAAAACCTTAACATCGCGCGGAAGGATGTCGTGATCGCGACGAAGGTCTATAGCCGCGTCGGCCCGGGGCGGAATGACGTCGGGGCTTCTCGCGGCCACATTATGGATGGTGTGGAAGCCAGTCTCTGCCGTTTGCAGACCGACCATATCGACCTGTATCAGATCCATGGCAACGATTCCGTGACCCCTCTCGAAGAGACGCTTCGCGCTCTCGACACCCTGGTGCAGCAGGGAAAGGTCCGCTACATCGGCTGCTCCAACTGGCAGGCATGGAAGATCGCCAAAGCCCTCGGCATCTCCGAGTTCAGGAACCTGGCCCGATTCGACACGCTTCAGGCTTATTACTCGATTGCCGGCCGCGATCTCGAACGGGAAATCGTTCCCCTGCTGGAATCCGAAAAGGTCGGCCTGCTGGTATGGAGTCCGCTTGCCGGTGGCCTGCTTTCCGGCAAGTTCAGCCGGACGAACCAGAAGGCCGCGAATTCGCGCCGCACTGAATACGACTTTCCCATCGTGGACAAAGAGCGGACCTGGAAGATCCTCGACGTGATGGCGCCGATCGCGAAAGCACGTGGATGTAGTCCTGCACGTCTCTCGCTCGCATGGCTCTTGTCAAAGTCTGTGGTAACCTCGGTCATCATTGGCGCGAAACGCCTCGACCAGCTTCAGGATAATCTCGCGGCGGTCGAACTCACACTCACCCAAGACGAGCTTAGGCAGTTGGATGAGGTCAGCGCTCTTGCCCCTGAGTATCCAGGGTGGGTGCTGCCGTTCCAGGGAGCCGACCGTCTGGAGCTAGTTGATCGCTGGGAGCGTTACAGGCCGCCATAAATTCCGCATGGTGTCTGCGCTGACCAAGAAACCCGTCAAGGTCACCATGACGGGACCGCACATGCTGGCGAAGGTTGCCTACGACGAGCATTACAACGACATCGCCGCGATGATGGCCGATCTCGGCAAGCTGCTCCGCTCGGGCGGGAGCTCGGACGCGCTCAGTTTCGGGGCTGCATGGTCGCCGTTCTGGTGCAGTGCAAGTCCGTTTACCACCCCCTTGGGATCGCGCGTGAAGCTCATGCTGATTCCGGCGACCTTGGCGAAAAATCGCGTGCTGACCGGTGAAGATGACCTGGACCGGAAGTCGCAGTCAGCGAGCCCAACCCCCACCTTTGAGGGAGCTTTGTTTGATGACTTCGCTCAAACGCTCTGGGCTCGTTGATGGCGGGAGAAATCCAATATACTGGCCGTCCCTGCCGACCAGATAGATGAACGCCGTGTGATCGACCACATAGTCCTTGCCGCGAGCGTTCTCGGCTTTCGCGAAATAGGTCTTGTAGGCTGTTGCGACCGAGCGAATCTGATCCGGCGTCCCGGTCAATCCGAGGAGGCGCGGGTGGAAGGCGGCGACATATTCGGCGAGGTGCTCGACGGTGTCGCGTTCGGGATCGACCGTGATGAAAATCGGCTGCACGGCGTCCGCAATCGCGCCTAGTCGGTCGAGCGCTATCGAAATCGCCATCAGGTCCGCAGGGCAGATGTCCGGACAATAGGTGTAGCCGAAATAGATCACCAACAGCTTGCCGCGAAATTCGACGTCGGTGCGCAGCTTACCGGTGTGGTCGGTGAGCGCGAACGGCCCACCGATGGGGCCACGCCCCCACATCAGGTCATCCATAAGCCGGGCGGCGGAAGGGAGTTCGTCGGCAGAAAGGCGTGGTACCGGCAACAGCGCGAGCCCGAGCGCGGCGCCGATGGCAAGCGACCTACCAAGCCTGCGGCCGACTGCATGGCCCATGTGCGACGAACTCATGCCCCGAACGTTAGCTGGCTTCCGGTCGTCGCCACCAGCACCTTGCCGGGCATTTGCCGCTGCGCTTCCTGGACGAAATTGAGACCGCTGCAATGCAGCGGGATCACGACGTCCGGATCCAGCTTCCTCATGTCGGCGATCACCTGGCTCAGGTAATCGGGCGGTGCTGGGCCGAGGTGGAATCCGCCCATGATGGCATGGACTTTGGAGACGCCGGAGACCTCCTGTGCCTGGCGCACCGAATTGACGATGCCGACATGACCGCACGAGCTGATAACCACGAGGCCGTTGTCCTTGACGTTGAAGCAAGTCGCGTGTTCATGGATGTGCTCGTCGGGCACGATTTTGCCTTCCATTTCGGCCGGCAGGTAATGACTGACGTCGCATCCCAGCCCGTCTTTCATGGCAAACTCAACCATGGTGTTGGGCAGCACGCGTTCGAGGCTGGAGCGCTGGATCTTTCCGGTCGTAAAGGCATGACCGGCGATGACGGTCGGTGTTTCGCACAGCACCGTCGCAACCCTCTGCGCTGCGAGTTCGTGGCGGTCCAGCGTGCCAAAATCCGCAAGGTCGCCTTGCGGGCCGATCAACCGATGGCAGAAATTGTCTTCGCCACCGGCATAAAGCTTCACGTCTGCCGGTAGCACATTCCTGTACTTTTTCAAGAAGCCCTGCAATCCGCCGTAGTGATCGAAATGGCCATGACTCACGATCAACGCGTCGATCTTGCCGGGGTCGAGGCCGATAACTTCAATGTTGTTGAGCAGGACCGGACTGCTATAGCCGAAGTCTAGCATCAGGGTGCGCTGCTCGGCCGCGCGCTGGCTTTGCAGGAACAGGGACAGTCCCCACTCGCTGTGTAGGTTGCGGCTCGCATCCATGCGCGGCGGCGTTGCGATGCTGACCCCGCTCGCCTGAACGGGCCGCGCAAAGAGGTCAAAACTGCTGTCCACTACTATATGCGCGGAGAGCTTGTCGACGGTTGGTGCCTGGATCGGTGCGGCGCTGGCAAGTTCGGCGCATCGAAATCCCCCAGCCATGACTGCCGCGAAAGCGGTGGAGGATTTCAGGAAGTCACGTCGCCAAATTCCTTCAACCATACTCTGCTCCGTCAATCGACAAAACCGGGCCAATCAGCTGCGTTCGCCATGGCTTCGGTCAGAGTGAACGATGGGCGAGTGGAAGCGGCGTTCGCTGCCGTCAAACGTGAGCGCTACCTACGGCCCGGGCCTTGGCAAATCTTGCGTCATTCAGGTTATCACCCCACTCCTGACGTCGATCCGGTCTACCTTTATTCCGACGTTCTGATTGGCATAGTTCCGGAGCGCGGTCTCAACAACGGCATGCCGTCCTATCTCGCTCCATTGATTTCTAGTGCCAATATTCGTGCCGGCGAACACGTGGTTCATATCGGGGCGGGCGTCGGTTACTACACGCAATTATGGCGCATCTCGCCGGTAGCGCTGGCAAGGTGACGGCCATTGAGTTTGATCCCGCACTAGCTCAACGCTGGAACCTTCGGAACCGCGACCGAGTCGCTAGCCTCGCGACCCCAATGTGACGCCGAGCTTAGACGCCTGCTGGTACGTCGCCCCTACGCTTCGCTTCAGCGTGCGTGCGATCACAGTTGTTTTCTTTTTTTCGCGCGCGAGAGTCTTGAGTGTGCGAATGTCTTCTTTCGTCCACTCGCGAAGCTTAACGACCTTCTTAGCCATCTATGTTCCCCTCAATCCCAAAGTCGTCAGGAATGCAGCACCGTTTCTTAGACCAAAACGCCATTTCCGTCCGCCGCACCCTATAACAACCTCTCGCCTTTCAAAACGTTCGCTGTGGATAACCGATCCACGTTCTCTTGGCACCGCCTCAGGACCTCTGGGCTTCGGCAGGCCTCATTTTGCACTCGTCTAGGAGACTATCAAGCTCAGTAATATTTGCACTGATCCGCTCGATGATTTCCGACGATGCATCGACCTGACCTGACCCTTCATCTTTGAAAATCCGAAATTTGCCCGACTGGAGCATTTCCCGCTGCATTTGCAGGCTCTCTCGTTCGCGCTTGCACCAATCAAGTAGCCTAACCAAGGCGTCCATGATCAACTCCGTATGATAGGCTTTTTTCCGAAGCAGCGCATTTTGCCCCACCCACCAAGCCGATGACGCGGACATGCCTGGCAACGTGAGCCCCAATCATCCGTGCTGCGACCTGTCAGTGCTTTCTTCTCCCGCGATCTCCTTAACCAAGTCAACAATGGATCGCCTGAGCTTGGCGTTTTGGATGTGCATGTAGGCTTTGGTGAGCGCAAGTCCGTCCGACGTGGCGAAGAAGTCGGAGACATAGGCGGACGACGGCGCCTCCTCCAATGCACACAACGATCCGGGCGCACCTTCAAAGAAGAAGGAGACTGGGACTTGCTGGATTGAAGCGATATGTTGCAGGCGACTCGCTCCGATGCGGTTGGTACCCTTTTCGTATTTCTGCACCTGCTGAAACGTCAGGCCTAGAGCGTCTCCGAGCTTCTCCTGGCTCATTCCCTGCATCTTACGTTGCATTCGTACACGATTGCCCACGTGTAGGTCGATTGCATTGGGTAGCTTTTTGGCCGTCGATAAATTCACGTGCAGCCTCCTATCAACGGCATCCCTGGTTCCAGGATTCCGTCGCTGTTATGCGTGCAGCTGTCATTCTTGCAAGTTTGCGCGTCAACCTAACAGATTGTCATGCATAGCGGTAACAATTCCGCGAATAGGAACTTCCGACGCCTTCCGTAGTGAGGCACGAATGCAGGCCACAAAAGGGACGCGCCGCACTGGCGACCCGCCGTCGTCACTCCGCCGGCTTTTGAGGACACGTGCGGGCCGTGTGCCCCTCCTCGTGGCACGTCGAGCACCGCTGCGTCTTTCTGACCCTCGGCGTAACGCCGAGGGTGCCTGATAGCTCCGCGTCGATCTCCTCACGTTTGGCGGTGAGGTTAGGCTCGTGGCAAAAAAAGCTCTCGACACTTATGAAAGAACTCTTTTCGGGAAGAGCAATGAAGTCCTGTGATGGCACGTAGCATGCCCTTCCTCCGCCATGCTGTGTGTCTGCGTGGAAGGAGCTGTCCTATGGCGAGCAGCGGCAACTGGAGATCGCGCTTGCGCTGGTCGCGGGGCCTCGAATGCTCCTGCTTGACGAACCGGCGGCGGGGTTGTCGCCTGCCGAGCGCTCCTTCGTTGGGCAGATCATTCGGTCGGTGCAACGGGACCTCACCGTGATTCTGATCGAGCACGACATGGATCTTGCACTCGGTCTTGTCGACTATGTCACCTGCATGCATGAGGGACGCATCCTGGTCGAGGGGTCGCCGGATGCAATTCGGCGCAACGGTTTGGTACAAGAGGTTTATCTCGGGAAGCCGCGCAATGCTTGAGCTTTGCAACCTGCAAGTAACTCTCGACCTGACGGTTACCAATCTTGACGAAGCAAGACTTTGGCTCATTAAGCATTCGACCCAAAGCGCGCAATTGGGTTAGGCGCCTGTGGCCTGCTTCGACAGCGCGGCCAGGGCGGCAGCCCCTTGCCTCACCGTCCGCGGTGGCGCCGATTCATTGACCGCTCAGAAATGTACTGGGCGGCGTCCGGAACCGCTATACTGGCACCGCATAACTGACCCTGCTCTCGGCCGTTTCAGTTTTTTTGACCATACGGGGGTGCGACGGCGGAACTCCACTCCAGGTAAATGCCGCATTCTTCGGGGTTTTCTGTGCCGGTTTGGTCTCGATGTTCGGCGAAAGTTCCGCTATGATCCGTGATATCGACGTTCTCACTTCTTGACCTAAACCGCATTGATCTATAAGTAATTTCCGCCTGCGGAGATGTGGCCGAGTGGCTGAAGGCGGCGGTTTGCTAAACCGTTATACGCTCTCAAGGCGTATCGAGGGTTCGAATCCCTCCGTCTCCGCCAGAAGCATGTAAACCAGCGTCCACCACCGTGCAAAAAAGCCCGATAATTCAGCAAAAAACGCCAATTACCACTCCGTCCATCACCGTCCGCTAATGTACCTACGGGGTACAAGCGGGAGTAGGGGATGGCGGAACCCGGCGCGCTCGAAGGTGCGGCACCACCCGGCGCTTCCGCGCGCCCAGGTCGGCGCATTCAGCGGCCCGTAAATTGAAAGAGCGCACGCAGCTAAACCATTCGCAGTCACGCCCGCAGGACGGACTCCCTGCGGGCTAACGGCGTCACCGGCCTCCACCCTTCACGCGGTCTTTGCAACGGCTCAGAAGAATGGACGCTGGCCTTCGCTCCGCGCTCGCCTCGTGCATCAATAAACGAGCTGCCATACGGCCCATCAAGCGACATTGTTTAGCCTGCGGAAATTCGATCTGTCCTGCGGGTGCCACCACCTGCCGGCAATAACCACACCGTCCGAAAATATGCGCTTGTCTCCGACCATGTGTTCGCCGACCACATCGACATAGTCGAATTCGCCCTTGCGAACGGACAAGATGGTCGCGTCGCCGATACTGCCTGGCTTCAGGGTTCCAAGCTCGGGCCGTTTCAAGGCCATGGCGGCGTTAGCGGTGGACGCCGCGATGACGTCGGGGAGCGGCATTCCCATGCAGAGAAACTTCGAAAGCGTGGTCACCTGGTCGAACGCGGGGCCGTCGATGCAAAGGGCGTGGACGTCCGAGGAGATCGTGTCGGGATAGAAGCTGTTGGCGAGCATGCCGCGCGCGGTCTTGAATGCAAATGAACCCTTGCCGTGACCAATGTCGAACATGACGCCGCGCTTGCGGGCTCGCAGCACTGCATCCTTGACCTTCCCCTGATGATCGATCGGTGCATTGGGGAATGGCCGAAAGGCGTGGGTCAACACATCGCCCGGGCGCAGGCGCTCGAGTACATCTTCGTAGCTCGGCGGCGGAAAGTCGATATGGCACATCAGCGGCATGCCCGCCTGATTGGCGGCCTGCAGAGCGATGTCGAGCGGGGCTGCGCCCGACGTCCCGCTCGAGCCCCGGCCGACCCGAACCTTGATCCCGACGATCACGTCGCGGTTGGCCTCTGCGACCTCGACGGCCTCGGATGGCGCCATCAGGCGGAGTTCCTCGCTTTCGCCCACCATGACGGTTTTCGAGAACGCAAAGATGCCGGCGAACGAGATATGCAGGTAAGCGAGGATGCGGACCGCACTCGGCTCGATGACATGCTTGCGAAAGCCGGCAAAATTCCCCGGTCCGGCGCTCCCGGTGTCGATGCACGTCGTCACTCCGCTGGTCCGGCAGAATTGTTCCGCGTCAATGCCGAGCGAGGTGCCTCCCCAATAAACATGGGTGTGGAGGTCGATCAGGCCCGGCGTGACCACGTGGCCCGACACGTCCAGCACCTCGGTTCCAGGGTCCGCGGCGAGATGGGCGCCGATCCCGGCGACCTTGCCGCCGCCAAAGCCGATGTCCGCAACGGCGTCGAGACGCTGCGACGGATCGATGATCCGTCCGCCCTTGAGGATGAGATCGATTGCCATTTGTTCCTCCCGCTTCAGCCGTGCCGCAAGCCCCTTGGTGGTCGTGCCCGGGAAATCATGATCAGACCGCCTGGCCCGAGGAAATTCAACCTTTCGATCGCAATTCGTCGTTGCCGCATGCCGGTTGGACGTCCTCGGTCGAGCGCGCCGATGCACGGGCGATGACCTCTTTCTCCCGAGAGCGCGTTCACGTACATTGCAAAAGCTGCTTTTTGAACCGACGGGTGAACCGGCAGCGCGTGCGGCCCTCGACAGGCATCTCCTTCAAAAGACTGATGTCTTTTTGAAGTCCTCCGCCACTACGGACATCGGCGCGTCGCGCGCGCCCTGCCCGGGGAAAGCCGCAAGACCGGCACGGAAATTGCCCGGATGGCGACGGTGCAACCGCATGAGGAGTACACGTCATGGATCGGAGAGCATTCCTGAAATCGGTGGCTGGCGCTGGTGCACTGTCCGCTGCGGGCACGCTGGCGACCCCGGCCGTCTCGCAGCGCGCCGCTGCCCGCGCACTGCGCTTCGTGCCGCAGGCGGATCTTGCGAATTTTGACCCGATCTGGGGCACCCAGTATGTGGTGCGCAACGCCTCCGCTATGGTGTGGGACACGCTCTACGGCGTCGACGAGAACCTGCAGCCGCAGCGCCAGATGGTGGAAGCCGAAGAGGTGTCGGCGGATGGCCTCACCTGGACGTTCCGGCTGCGGCCTGGCCTCAAGTTCCATGATGGCGAGAAAGTGCTGGCCAGGGACGTGGTGGCGAGCCTCAATCGCTGGGCCGCACGCGACCAGATGGGGCTCTTGATCAAAGCGATCCAGCAGGAACTCACCGCGGTCGACGATCGCACCGTGAAGTGGGTGCTCAAAAAGCCGTTCCCCAAGATGCTGCTTGCGCTCGGCAAGCTGTCGACGCAGGTCTGCTTCATGATGCCGGAACGGATCGCGAAATCCGACCCGTTCAAGCAGATCACCGAATACGTCGGCAGCGGGCCGATGCGCTTCGTGCGCAACGAATGGGTGCCGGGCGCGCGGGCGGTGTTCGAGAAATTCGCCGATTACGTGCCGCGACAGGAGCCGTCATCGTGGCTCGCGGGCGGCAAGCACATGCTGGCGGAGCGGGTCGAATGGATCGTGATGCCGGACCCGGCGACCGCGGCCGCGGCGTTGCAGAACGGCGAGATCGACTGGTGGGAGACCCCGATCTCCGACCTGGTGCCGCTGTTGCGC
>Ga0257161_1000016_pt1 | contig 40429 bp, 30 predicted proteins | sample NR01A_FD_185954 | JGI IMG/M metagenome (GOLD analysis project Ga0257161, IMG submission 185954) | Soil microbial communities from H.J. Andrews Experimental Forest, Oregon, United States - NR-01-A | ecosystem: Environmental > Terrestrial > Soil > Temperate forest > Bulk soil | place: USA: Oregon... | reverse complement strand
TCCCGCACCGTGACCAGCCGGTAGGCCTCCTCCAGCGCCAACGCCCGCGCGCGGCGGGCGCTCTGGGCGCGCGACCCGCCGCGCGGATTGCCGGACTGGCCCTTCTGGAACTGCGTATGCGGCGGCGGCTTGCAGTGTCCGACAGCGTAGGTGCTCGGTTCGTCTGCATCCTGGTCTTTTGTCCGACGGTCGCTCATCGCTTCATCTCATTGAAGCCAGCCTGCAAGAAGGAGATCGCAGGCGCAAAAAAACCCGCAGGCGCGGCGCACTTGCGGGGACAGCCGGAGGACTTCAGCTCCGGCACTTTAGTTATCTTGCCACGAAAACTCGCCCCGTCAAGGAAAGATTGACTGGAAGGAGGCGGACAGGATCTGTGAGCGTTAGAGCACGGCCGGAACGAGCCCGGCCCCGACAGGGGAGACATGGCAGGTGGCTCAATATGAACCGCGCTCATTTTCATGTCTCACTCAAGGCGCGCACCGGACCCTTCCCCGGGGCGAAGGGAATTCGCGCCAGGCCTCTGAATCGCTGGAACTGCCCCGTGGCGCGCGATCTGGAAAAACTCCCTGCCAAACCCCCTGCCAGCAGGGAGTTTGGCTTCTCGAATGCCCTCGTCCGGCCTGGACCGGGTCCTTGGGAGGCGCGGGCACGATTTACTCGTGTGAGGCTTTCAGCCTATGACCTGGCTGTGTGAAAATGCAGCGCGGCCATCGCTAGCCTTGACGGCGCCGCCTGTCGGCGGCCATGAACCTTTGCCATGTATCGCTTTGCGCTCACCCGACTAAGCCTCGTGATTCCGACCTTCGTCGGGCTCACCATGCTGGCGTTTTTTCTCATTCGCATCATCCCGGGCGATCCCATCGAGACAATGGCGGGCGAGCGCGGCATCGATCCGGTTCGCCACGAACAGCTGCGCGCCGAATACGGTTTCGACAAGCCTGTGCTCGTCCAGTATGGCCTCTATATCGGGCGCCTCCTCCACGGCGATCTCGGCCGCTCCATCGTGACGCGCGAGCCGGTGATTGCGGAGTTCGCGGCGCTGTTTCCGGCGACCGTCGAGCTCGCGCTCTGCGCCATGCTGTTTGCCGTGCTCATCGGACTGCCGGCCGGAATTCTCGCCGCCGTCAAGCGGAATTCGGTCTTCGACCACGGCGTCATGGGCGCGTCGCTTGCCGGCTACTCGATGCCGATCTTCTGGTGGGGCCTGCTGCTCATTCTGCTGTTCTCGCTCAAGCTTGATCTCACGCCGGTCTCGGGTCGCATCGCGGTGCAGTACTTTGTCGAGCCGGTCACCGGATTCCTGCTCATCGACACCCTGTTGTCCGATGACAGGGGCGCGTTTACCTCGGCGCTGTCGCATATCGTGCTGCCTACGGTCGTGCTCGGCACGGTGCCGCTCGCCGTCATCGCGCGGATGACCCGGTCGGCGATGCTGGAGGTGCTTGGCGAGGACTACATTCGCACCGCCCGCGCCAAGGGTCTTCCAGGCTACCGCGTCATCGGTCTTCACGCCTTGCGCAATGCGCTCATTCCGATCGTGACCGTGATCGGACTGCAGGTCGGCGTGCTGTTCACCGGCGCCATCCTGACCGAAACGATCTTTTCCTGGCCGGGCGTCGGCAAATGGCTGATCGAAGCGATCAATCGCCGCGATTATCCGGTCCTGCAGGGCGGCACCTTGCTGATCGGCGCCGTCGTCATGGCCGTCAACCTCATGGTCGAACTGGCCTACGGCCTGATCAATCCGCGTATCAGGCACACCCGATGACCGCCGAATATCTTGATGCGCCGCCGCATAACAGGAGTAAAACTCGTGGCAGCCCCCACTTGGTCATGGCCGGGCAGCAGCCCGTCGAAGACGGGCGTGAACGCCCTTTTGTCCCGGCCATCCCGATAACCGGACACTGTGCCATTCTGATCGAGATCGCCGGGACAAGCCCGGCGATGACGCTATGAGTTTTGCTCCTGTCACGCCGCTGCCTGAGTCGTCTGCCGACGCACCTCCGCGCGCCATGCAAGAGTTCTGGGCCTCATTTCGCCCCAACCATGGCGCCGTCGCCGGCATCGCGGTGATTGCCGCCATCGTGCTGCTCGCCGCCCTCGCTGATCTCATCGCCCCCCACTCGCCGGTGCTCAACGACAACACCGCGTTTCTCAAGCCGCCGTTCTGGCAGGACGGCGGGTCTTTCACCTACCTCCTCGGCACCGATGCCATCGGACGCGACATGCTTTCGCGCCTGATCCATGGCGCGCGCCTGTCGCTCCTGATCGGGGTTGCGGTGGTGGCGCTCTCGGTGATTGTCGGCACCGTGCTCGGTCTCGTCTCCGGCTTCTTCCGCGGCGGCGTCGAGATCGTGATCATGCGGCTCATGGACATTCTGCTGACGTTGCCGAGCCTGCTGCTGGCGATCGTCATCGTCGCGATCCTCGGCCCCGGCGTCATGAACGCGCTCCTGGCGGTCGCCGTGGTGCTGCTGCCTCACTACGTGCGCATCACCCATGCCGCCGTCATCACCGAAACCGCCAAGGACTACGTCACGGCGGCCCGGGTCTCAGGCGCCGGCACGCTGCGCCTGATGTTCAAGGAGGTGCTGCCGAATTGCATGGCGCCCCTGATCGTCCAGGCGACGCTCGGGGTTTCGACCGCCATTCTCGATGCGGCGTCGCTCGGATTCCTCGGGCTCGGCGCCCAACCGCCGCTGCCCGAATGGGGCACGATGCTGGCCGACGCCCGCGAATTCGTGTCGCGCGCCTGGTGGGTGGTCACGTTCCCCGGCATCATGATCCTGGTCACGGTGCTGGCCTTCAACCTCGTCGGCGACGGCCTGCGCGATGCCCTCGATCCCAAGCTGAAGCGCTGAACTGAAACGCTGAACTCAAACGCTGAACCCAAACGCTGAACTGAAACGCTGAACTGAAGCGCTGACAATGGCCCTGCTCGAGATCGAAAATCTCATCGTCGCGTTTCCTTCGCCGGCCGCGACCGGGCGTGCGGTCGATGGCGTCAGCATCACGGTCGCGGAAGGCCAATCGCTCGGCGTCGTCGGCGAATCCGGCTCGGGCAAGAGCCTCACCATGCTGGCCGTGATGGGGCTCGTGCCCTATCCGGGGCAGCTCACGGTGGACCGGCTCGCCTTCAAGGATCGCGATCTGACGCGGTTGTCCGGCCGCGAGCGGCGCCGGCTCGCCGGCAAGAGCATGGCGATGATCTTCCAGGACCCGATGACGAGCCTCAATCCCTGCTTCACGGTGGGCTTTCAACTGCTCGAGACATTGCGCGTCCACGAGAAGATGGACCGCAAAGCGGCACGCCGGCGCGCCATCGCGCTCTTGGAACAGGTCGGCATCCCGGCGGCTGAGAGCCGCATGGGGGCGTTTCCGCACCAGCTTTCGGGCGGCATGAACCAGCGGGTGATGATCGCCATGGCGATCGCCTGCCAGCCGGATCTTCTCATCGCCGATGAGCCGACGACGGCGCTCGACGTCACGGTCCAGGCACAGATCTTGGAGTTGCTCCGTACCCTCCAGCGCGATCGCGGCATGGCTCTCATCCTGGTCAGCCACAACATGGACGTGGTCGCCGAAACCGCACGCCGCGTCGCCGTGATGTATGCCGGCCAGATCGTCGAGGAGCGCGACACTGCGGGCCTGTTCGGCGCGCCGCAGCACCCCTACACGGCGGCCCTTCTGGCGGCACGGCCCCGCCCCTACCCTCCCCTGCGCCTGCCCCCACCGTACCCTCCCCTGCAAGCGGAGGAGGGACAGGGAGGGGGAACGGGCGAGGGTAGGGAGGGGGCAGAATCCACGCGGCTGGTGACGATCCCCGGCACGCCGCCCGGCCTTAACGATCGTCCGCGCGGCTGCCTGTTCGGCCCGCGCTGCGCCTACGCTACGGAGCGCTCGTGCGCAACGCAGCCCGAAATCCGGCCCTGGATGGACGGCCGGATCCGCTGCCACTATCCGCTCGGCGACCCCGACCGCAATTCCCGCATTGCCGCCGACGGGCTCGTCGGCGCGAAGCGCGTGCCGTGACCGTACTCGTCGCCGCCCGCGGTCTGGAGCGCACCTACGAGGTGCGGCGGGGCCTGTTCAAGGAACCGGGACGGCTGCGGGCGGTCGGCGGCATCTCGTTTGCGCTTGCTGCCGGTGAGACGCTCGCGGTGGTCGGCGAATCCGGCTGCGGCAAGTCCACGCTCGCGCGCTTGATAACCCTGGTCGAAAAGCCGACCGGGGGAACCCTCGCGCTCGACGGCGTCGATGCGGTCAACCCGCCCGCCGGCGCGAGGCGCAGACTGCGCCGCACCGTCCAGCTGGTCTCCCAGGACCCCTACGGCTCGCTCAATCCGCGCAGGAAAATCGGCGCTATTGTGGAAGAGCCGCTTGCCATCAACACCACGCTGCCGAAACCGGCCCGCGCCGGGCAAGCGATCGAAATGCTGGCGAAGGTCGGCCTCGGCCGCGAGCATTACTCCCGCTACCCACACATGTTCTCCGGCGGCCAGCGTCAACGCATCGCGATCGCCCGGGCGCTGATATTGCGCCCGCAGCTTGTCGTCGCGGATGAGCCGGTGTCGGCGCTTGATGTCTCGGTGCAGGCGCAGGTGTTGAACCTGTTCATGGATCTGCAGCAGGAGCTCGGCCTCGCCTATCTCTTCATCTCGCACGATCTCGCCGTGGTGCGCCACATCGCCCATGGCGTGCTTGTCATGTATCTCGGCCTCGCAATGGAGCAGGGGCCGAAGGAGAAAATCTTCGGCCGGCCGCTTCATCCCTATACCCGGGCGCTGCTCGCCTCGACGCCTGGATTGGGATCGTCGCACGGCGTGCCGAAGGGCGAGTTGCCGTCGCCGCTCGACCCGCCGAAGGGCTGCGTGTTCTCGACCCGCTGCCCCCATGTAGCCGAGCGGTGCCGCGAAGAGCGCCCTGCCGCGCGATTGATCGACGGACGCGAGGTGGCCTGCCACCTGGCGGAGCAGTTCCTTGCGGGTTGATTTTCTTCGGCTACTATGAGGCGGCCCGAATGCTTATCGGTTGGTGTGAACTGCGACAGGACTTCCGCAGTCGAAACGCCGCCAGCTGGAGGAGGCGCGATAACCTATGTGGCGACTGCGCCATCGACATGGGGGCGAAAAGTCGCTTTTTCGGTCCCGCAATCGGGGCAACGCCACGACGCCGGGATGATGGCAAACGGCGTGCCCGGCCGTATCGATTGCTGCGGCAGTCCCTTTGTCTCCTCATAGATGAAATAGCACCCGCGACAGATGAAGCTCCGTCGTGCACCGTTGACGAGCGGCGGCGGGCGAACGGCGGTCGATGGCTGGCTCAAAGGCGGCATATAAAGATCATCGCCGACCGCGATGCGACCGCTCTCGCGGGCAATAAGGTAGATGCCGAGATTCTTGTGTCCGAAAGCTGCCCGCAGGGAGCCGGGTATGTCCAGGTCGCGGCGCCCGGTGGTCGGGTTCACGTTGGTGGCGCCGCAGCGGCCGTTCCTTCGATCAACAGTGAACACCGCCTCGCCTATCTTGATCTCGTGGCCCACCCAATCGAATTCCTCCCACGGTTTCGCGCCGTCAATGTAGATATTGGCGCGAAAACGCAGCGGATCGATGTCGAAACCCCATTGCTCCTCGAGACTTCTTAACGTCGTCAGATTGATCAGCGAAATGACGTTGTCCGGCTTATCCATAAAATGACCGGTACGCGAGCGGACCAGGGCCGGCGGCGCGGCAAGCGTTGGCAGCAATTGCCAGAAGAATTTTTCGAGCTCGGTTCGGTCCGCCTCGTCTGCAAGATTAGCCGTCGCCACCTGCCGATTGCCTTGCATTGCGGTGAATCGCAGCGTTTCGACATCGACCTGGGTCGTCACGTGTGCGAGGCCTTCATCCAGCATGAGCATGACGAACAGGCCCTTCTTGGCCCATTGCGGGTCGTCGCTGTCGATCGGCGCGCCCGGCCGCGCAAGCGCAAACACCCGGTCAAAGGGGAACGGCCTGCCGGCCTCGATCGCAACGTTCGACAGGGGCTGTGCGCTCAACCCCTTGATCGGGTATCTGTAAAGCTTACTCACCGCAGCCATCGGAATTGCCACTTCTCGTGTCCAGCGCCGCATCGAGCTTGTACTGCGATGATGTCGGTTCGATAGAGCCGGTTGGCGACGAAAACGAGAGTCCAGATTGCGAGGCTTGATAATGGGCTTTGACGGCCCCTGATACGGCACCACCGCTGTTGCAAAAAATGTGCTGATATCGGCGTTGGGATCATCGACTGCGTCGTCGATCGCGTCTGACAGGCGCGCGATACCCTGATCGATCTGTTTGCGAAACAGCGAGCCGTAGCCGAGAATTATCCCGCGCCGGGTCAAAGCCGACATGCACGCCGCGTAGGCGCCGCCTGAAGCTAGCGAATACACGCCGACGCGCGCGCGCAACGCCACCTTCTCCACGATCGCCGCGTCCGGGACGCCGGGCGGAAGGCGCCACAGGACATGCAGGCCCCCGGTTACTCCGCTGACACTGACGTCGCCGAAGTTTCGGCGAAGCGCGGCCAGCCGCGTCTCGACTCTCCTTGTAGTGAGCGCGCAGTCGCACGAGGTGGGCGGCATAGCTGTTGGTTCTCATCATCTCGGCCAGCGCGGCCTGTTCCAACCACGGACTGCCATTGGAGATCAGGCCTTTCGCGGCAGTGATCGCGCCGGCGAGTTGCTCGGGAACGACCATGTAGCCGAGCCGCAATCCGGCGCCCAGCGTGCGCGAAAAGGCTCCCAGATAGATCGTGCAGTCCGGTGCTGTGGCCGCGATGGCCTGCTGCGGCGAGCCCTCGTAACGCAGGTCGCTGTCGCAATCGTCTTCCAGAATGTAGCAGCCCTTTCGGCGCGCCCAGGCGACGATGTCGTTCCGGCGCATCGGCGAAAGCGTGTGTCCCGTCGGAAACTGATGGGAGGGCGTAAGGTAGAGCAGCGCCGTCGGTCGTTGCGGCAGCTCGTCCGGAATGAGACCGTCTTCGTCGATGGTCACGCTTGCAATCTCGGCGCCCATCGCCTGGAACGCAAAGGCGACGCCTTGGTGGCATGGGTCTTCGATCGCACTCAGGAGGCCGCGACCAAGGAACAGGCGAGCCGCAATGCTCACTCCCTCCTGCACCCCGCTGACAATGATAATGCGGCTCGGATCTGCCGCAATCCCGCGCGACGTCGCCAAATGATTGGCGATCGACGATCGCAGCGACGGCAACCCCGCCGGATCGCCGTAGTGCGCAAGCCCAAGGTTGCCGCCATGCGAAAGATTGCTCTGCAGCAATCGGCGCCAAGTCTTGATAGGAAATAGCGCGGCGTTCGCGCGGCGCGGAAAGAAATCCAGCGTTAGCCGGCCGCGGCCATGGCCCGACAAGACCTGAACGCACGGCGCAACCGGCGGCAATGGCATGTGCGATGCGCCGGTGGCCGAGTTCGTTGATGGCTGCAGAGGGGTTTCGCGACCGCTGTCTGACACGAAGACTCCCGACGCCGGGCGCGATTCGACATAGCCCTCCACGATGAGGGCGTCGTAGGCCCGGACCACCGTGTTACGGGATACGGACAGCTGTTCCGACAATTGCCGGGACGAGGGTAGGCGTGTCCCGGCGGCGAGACGTGCCTGCCGGATGGCATCACGCAGTTGTTCGATGAGCTGGCTGGTGAGGGGCTCGCGCCTGGACCGGTCCAGAAGCACGGGGATTTGCATGGGTTGGCCTGCTTCGGCAACGCGGCCGAAGTCCTTGGTCCGGCTCGACAACTTTAGACCGCGGCGGCAGTCGCGCAAGAGCGGGTGCAACTGGCTCCCTCATTCCGAAGCCAACTGGACTCATTGTCGGGGGGAGCGCGCCGGGATTTGCACAACGGCCGTGCAGCATGAGGCCAAATGGCGGAAAGTTTGTTTCTCGCCTAGGCAAATTCGATGCGCCGTCGGCGCGCGCGTCGGCGCGCCATGGAGCCATCGCATTTTCGCGGCGTGGCTCTCGGTTCAGACGTCGCACCGTGCATTTCTATCGGCAGCCGTGGCGAACATACGCCGTAGACACGCCAGACGGTTCGCGACGGGACACATGTTGAACAGGAGGAGTTGATGAGCACCAAACGAATGTCGTGGCTTTGCGTCGTGGCGGCATCTGCCAGTCTGTGGGCGGCAGCAACGCATGGTGCGGCGGCCCAAGACACCATCAAGATCGGCATCCTACACTCGCTGTCGGGCACGATGGCGATCAGCGAGACCATCCTGAAAGACCTGATGCTGATGGAGGTGGCCGAGCAGAACGCAAAGGGCGGCTTGCTCGGCAAGAAGATCGAGCCCGTGGTCGTCGATCCCGCTTCGAACTGGCCGCTCTTTGCAGAGAAGGCGCGCGAACTTATCAGCAAGGACAAGGTGGCGGCGGTGTTCGGCTGCTGGACCTCAGTATCGCGCAAGTCCGTCCTTCCCGTGTTCGAGGAACTCAACGGGCTCTTGTTCTATCCACTCGAATATGAAGGTGAAGAAGCGTCCTACAACATCTTCTATGGCAGCTCGGTCCCCGACAACAAGGCCATCCCCGCCGTGAAATACCTGATGAGCAAGGATGGCGGCGAGGCGAAGCGCTTCGTCCTGGAAGGGACGGATTACGTCTACCCGAGGACCAGCAACAAGATTATCCGGGCCTTCCTGACGTCCATAGGCGTCAAAGAAGAAGACATCATGGAGAACTATACGCCCTTCGGCTTCTCCGATTGGCAAACCGAAGTCGCCGCAATTAAGAAGTTCGGCTCGGCTGGCAAGAAGACGGCGGTCATATCAACCATCAATGGCGACGCTAATGTCCCGTTCTACAAGGAGCTTGGCAACCAGGGCGTCAAGGCGAAGGACATCCCGGTGATTGCGTTCTCGGTCGGCGAGGAGGAACTTGCAGGCATCGACACCAAGCCGCTGGTCGGGCATCTCACGGCCTGGAGCTACTTCCAGTCGGTGAAGTCGCCGGAGAACAAGGAGTTCGTTGAAAAGTGGCACGCCTACACCAAGAATCCCAAGCGCGTGACCAACGACCCGATGGAGTCGGCCCATATCCTGTTTCACATGTGGGTGCAGGCAGTCCAGCAGGCCGGCACAAGCGACGTCGATGCAGTGCGCCAAGCCATGATCGGCCAGAAAGCGAAGTCGCCGTCCGGATTCGAAGTGGTCATGAGCAGCAACCACCACATGGCAAAGCCAGTTATGATCGGCGAAGTCCAGGCCAACGGTCAGTTCAGTATCGTCTACCAGAGTAAGGCGTTGCCGCCCCAGGCGTGGAGCCCTTATGTCGAGGCCAACAAGGGCAAGGTCGCCGACTGGTCTTGGCCGTGGGTGTGCGGCGGCTGCACCGCGCCTCGATACGCGGCCAATTGATCATTGCGAAATGTCCTCGTCGAAAATCCGGTGGCGGGCGCGTAACCGGCCGCCACCGCTTGCACAGCAGGAAGTCAGTGTGGTCGGAACGGTCCCGCCGCACGACCGGCAATTACTTGCCGCCCAATGCCCTGTAGGCGGCGTCGATCGGCTGGCGTCCACATAGTACGCGTTGACAGACATGCTGACGAATGAATGTAAGGCTGCCCTCGCCGGTCATCTCTGAGAAAAGATCTGCACGTTGATCCCGTCGGGGTCCTTGATGTGCAAGCCGGCATAGGGGTCATCTTCCGGAGTCCCATTGCGCTGCTTCAAATAGCGTACCGCGGATTCCTTGCTGAAACGGGGAACGCCGATCGCGAAGTGATCGACAATTCCGGCCGGGCTTTGATGGTTGAGAGAGACCAGAGTCCTGGTGGTGCCGAGGCGAATAATTCCGAGCGGCTGGTCCTGGCTGATCACGGAGAAGCCGAATATCTTTTGATAGAAATCGACTGAGCGCTGCAGATCGGCGACTTGAATGCTGACATGGTCGATGTTGGCGCCGCCGAAATCGAGGTCCTCCTGGGCGGCGGCGGCCGTGCTGCCGGCGGTCAGCATGGCAAGACCGGAAACCAGTTCTCGGCGACTGAGCAAGCCCTTCTCGAAGCGGGCCAAAAGATTGGAAATGATCGATTCCATGTCGGCTTCCTTTTGCTCCAGGCGATGGAATTAACCGCAAGATGATAGGGCAGAATCTGGCCCGTTCAAATCCGCTATCTCCGATTGCGCTCGGCCGCATCTGGCGTACCATTGCGGTCATGGACCGGCGGCGATTTCTCCTTGGCCTTGCGGGCGGCGGTGCGGCCCTCCTCGGACGTGCATCCGCACAGGACGGGCCCGCGATGGCGCGCCTGCGCGTCGACTATGAGGACGCCGGCCGGACGATTGCGCGCGACTTCACCGGGCTGAGCTACGAATCCGCCGTCGTCGCCGCGAACGATTTCTTCACGGCCGACAATCGCACGCTGCTACGCCTGTTGCGCACGCTCGGGCCGGAGGGTGTGCTGCGCATCGGCGGCAATACCAGCGAGCGCACGCTATGGAGGACGCAGGACACCCCGGCGCCGCCCGAAAACTTCGTCATCACGCCTTTTGCGATCGATCGCCTCGGTGGCTTCCTGCGCGCGCTCGGCTGGCGGCTGATCTATGGGCTCAACCTCGCCACCGGCGCGCCTGAGGAAGCGGCCGCCGAGGCTGCCTATGTGGCGCGCGCGGCCGGCCCGCAGCTTCTCGCTTTTCAGATCGGCAATGAGCCGGATGGATTCGGCCGCTGGTCGGGGGTGCGGCCGAAGACCTACGACACCGCCGCTTTCCTCAACGAATGGCAGCGCTTTCACGCGGCGATCCGGGCAGCGGTGCCGGACGCCCGCTTCGCCGGCCCCGATGTGGCGGCCGAAACCAAGTGGATCGCGCCGTTCGCGGACGCCGCGGCGCCCGGTGTCGTAATGTTGACGCGGCACTATTATGCGGACGGCCCGGCCAGCAATCCTGCTGTGACGCTCGCAAAGCTCATGCGCTCCGCCGGTCAGATCGTTCCGACACTCGCCGAGATGGCCGCGATCGGGACCGCCCATGGGCTGCCGTGGCGGATCGCGGAGACGAACTCCGTCTATGCGGGCGGCCGGCCCCGCGTGAGCGACACGCTCGGCGCCGCCCTGTGGGGCGCCGAGCTGATGTTCCAGATCGCGGCGGCCGGCGGGGCCGGCGTCAACTTCCACGCCGGCGAGGACAAGGTCTACACGCCGATCTCCCACGGCCGCAGCGGCGGCGGCGGCGGGCTGACCGCGCGCCCGCTCTACTACGGCATGCTGATGTTCGCGCAGGCGGGTGGCGACCTCGTGCCGGCAAGGCTTGATTCCGGCGGCGCTGCAATCTCGGCCTATGCGGTGCGCGCGGCCGACGGCGCGCTGCGCCTCGTCGTGATCAACAAGGATGTCCGTGCGGCTTTGATGCGGATCGAGCCGGGCCGGCGATTTGCGAACGGCGACGTGTCGCGTCTCGCGGCGCCGGCGCTCGACGCGACCGCCGGCGTGCGGCTCGCCGGCGCCGCGGTCGACGACTATGGCGGCTGGGCGCCCGCCGCCGGCGAGGCCGCGCAGTTCGACGGCGGCGCGATCGTGCTCGACATACCTGGCGCGAGTGCCGCGCTTGTAACGTTGCAGGCCGGTTGAGATTGAGTGCGCACTCATCATCGCACGATAACTCATGTTCGATGAGCCACTATGCCCCGTTCGCGTAACATGAGCAAAACTCGCGGCGTCGTCGCCGGGCTTGTCCCGGCGACCTCGATCAGGATGGCGGAGTGCCCATTATCGGGATGGCCGGGACATAAGGGCGTTCACGCCCGTCTTCGACGGGCTGCTGCCCGGCCATGACCAGGCGGGGGCTGCGACGACTTTTGCCCCGCTACTCGTCTGTCTGCATCAGCTTTGCGAGTCCGGCTGGCGTGGCGAGCGCGGGCGCCCACCCCAGACTTGTCAACGCCGAGGCATCGGCAATCAGCGAGCCCGATAGCCGCTGGTACATTTCTTCGCGGCCGGCGGCGCGGAACAGCATTTCGAGGAGCGCCGGGGCGAGCGGAAAGACATTGGGCCGACGCCCGAGCCCACTGCGCAGGGCCGCAATCATTTCGGCGATTGTCAGCGCTTGCGGATCAGCGGCGACGAAGACTCGCCGCAGTGTCCCCGGCGCCGCCAGCGTGGTCTCGATCGCCGCTGAAAGGTTCTCCAGCGCGAGCAGCGAACGGCGCGCTGTGAGGCTCGCGAGCGGCAACGGCAAGGGCGATCGAGCGAGCTTGATCAATTGCGCCATGTTGCCTTTGACCCCAGGCCCGTAAATCAGCACCGCCCGCAGCGACACCCAGTCAAGGTCAAGCTCCGCCAGACCGCGCTCCGCCGCGAGCTTGGAACGTCCGTAGGCATCGGTCGGTCGCGGTTCAACCGCCTCGGTCAACACCGTGTCGGCAGCCGGTCCGCACTGGGCGCGGATGGAGGAGAGAAATACGAAGCGCCTGGCTCCAGCTCGCCCGGCAGCGCGGGCGAGGCGGACGGTCGCCTCGGTGTTGAGCAGCCGGTAATCGTCTTCGGGAATGCCGGACATCGCATGCGCGAGCCCGGCCGAGTGGATGACCGCGTCCACCCCCGCGAGCGCGGCCGACATGTTTTGAGGCTTGGTCAGATCGCCGATCACGGCGCTCGAAACGTCCATCGGCATCGAAGCAGGCCGGCGCAGGAGTGCGCGAATGCGGTAGCCGCGCTTCGGCATTTCCCGCAGCAGGTATTGACCGATGAAGCCGGTGGCGCCGGTGAGTGCGAGCAGCATATAAGGCCGCCTTGTTCAGTCGCCGCTGGGCTTTGTTCAGATTGAAATCTGCCGGCCGATCTCCACCACCGCGTCCGCAGGCAGACGGAAGAAATCGCTGACGTGAACGGAGTTGCGCTGCATGAATGCAAAAAGCCCTTCCAGCCAATGTGGCAGCGCCTGGCGATCGTCACGATGGACGATCGTCTCATGCCCCACATAATAGGTCACGTCATCAAGGCTGACCATGCATCCGCCGGCGTGCGCCTCGCGCAAGAGGGCGGGGAGGTCCGGACGCTCCATGAAACCGTAGCGAGCGCGGGCACGCCAGAAGTTGGGCGCGATCTCGTTGACGGTGAGCCGCGCGGCGCCTCGGATCCTGGGGACAGACTCGATCTCGACGGTCAATATGAACAACCGTTCGTGCAGCGACCGGTTGTGTTTGAGGTGCCAGACCAGCACCGGCGGGGCGTCGCGTTGAGTGCGCGTCAGGAAAACCGCGGTCCCCGGAACGCGCGGAACCTGGGCCTCCTCAATCTTTGCCATGAAACTCCCGATCGGCATGACGGTCTCATGCAGGCGGCCTGATACGGCCATCGCTCCCACGTGCCAAACCACCATGACAAAATAGACGCAGCCCGCGAGCAGGAGCGGCACATATCCGCCTTCGGCAATTTTCACAACATTGGCCGAGAAGAAAGCCGCGTCCACAATCAAGAAAAGGCCCGCGAGCGCACCCGCTGCGGGCACGCTCCACCGCCAAATCTCGCGCATGGCGATGAACAGCAGAACCGAAGTCATCAACATGGTCGCCGAGACCGCGATGCCGTAGGCTGCCGCAAGGTTATCGGACTTGCCGAACCCGATCGTGAGGCCGACAGTTACGATCATCAACAGCCAATTGACGACGCCGACGTATATCTGCCCGTATCCTTCGGCCGAGGTCTGGGTGATCTGCAGCCGCGGCAGCCAGCCAAGTTGAATGGCTTGCCGCGTCATCGAAAATGCGCCGGTGATGATTGACTGGCTCGCAATGATCGTCGCAACGGTTGCGAGCACGACGAGGGGAATGAGCAGGGCCGAAGGGCACAGCCTGAAGAAGATATTGCCCGAGCTGGGCTCGCCTTGCAGAACGAGGGCAGCCTGGCCCGCATAGTTGAGGACGAGGCTCGGAAATACCAAGGCCGACCAGGCAAACCGGATCGGCCGCGGCCCGAAATGGCCCATGTCGGCATAAAGCGCTTCAGCTCCGGTGACACAAAGAAATACGCCGCCAAGGACCAGAAAGCCGGTAGCGCCACTCGAAAACAGGTAGGTCAGTGCATACCGCGGATCGATCGCGAGCAGCACGGCGGGGTGCCGCGCAATCCCCCAGACGCCCAGAGCAGCGATGCACAGGAACCACACCGTCATTATCGGCCCGAAGGTGCGGCCGATACGCGAGGTCCCCTGGGGCTGCAATGCGAACAGCCCGATCAAAATGGCGACGGCGGCCGGGACGACGTAGGGCTGAACGACAGGCGTCGCAATCGTCAATCCTTCAAGCGCCGAGAGCACCGAGATTGCGGGCGTAATCGCGCCGTCGCCATAAATCAAGGCGGCGCCGAACAGGCCCACGGCCACGATGATGGGCCGCCGCTCGCGCTTGACGCCGAGGAGCGCCATGAGAGCGAGAATGCCCCCCTCGCCGTCGTTGTCGACGCGCATCGCGACTGAAACATATTTGATAGTCGTCACCACGATCAGGGTCCAGATGATGAGTGACAGCGACCCGAAAATCGCTTGAGGATCAGGGTTCTCTCCGGTGAGCCCAAGCACGGTCTTGAGCGTGTAGAGCGGGCTCGTCCCGATGTCCCCGAACACAATCCCCAGCGCCGACACGCTGGCCAGCGGCAGGCTGCCAGCGATGACCGGACGGTCGTGTGGCGCATCAGGGGCGATGGTCATGCGGCAACTCCAAAACAGGCCGTCGGCCATGTCGCCCCAAAGTTCTCACCTGGACAAGTGGGCGTGACGTGGCAAAGATCGACATTGCAATGTTGACGACACCTTGCCCAGCCTCGCGCCGGGCCTTTTATTTTACGTCATCCACGCCGCACCCCGGCTGGCGTTGTCAAGCTTTGCTTGCTATCTCTGTTCCTATGAATGAACGACCGCCGAAACTCAATCCGCCGCTTGTTGAACTTATCCCGATTCCGCCTCCCGGTACGGTGACAGGCGTGTCGTCCGGTGCGGCAGCGCTCGTACCTATCGAGTGGCTTCGCGAAATCAACACCAAGGGCGTCAGACCGGGCGAGCTTGCGGTGTTGCTGGACGAACTGGAAGATCAGGCGGAAGAAGACATGGTTTCGGCGTGGCCGGACGATACGGGGCTCGCCAACGCAATCAAGATAATACCGGGCAATCCGGCCCACGGACCTCGGATCAAGGTTGCGCTCAATCCTTCCGACCGTTTTACAGGCGCAGGCGATTGGGCTTGGATTCTATTTGGTGAGGCGCCGGGATCGTTCGAACCGCCGCAGCCCGGCCGGTCTGGCGGCGCGTTGCCTTCCGCCCCGTTGCTCCGTCAGCTACAGCAATTCATCGAATATAACCGTGCTCTGCTCTTTGCCTTCGATCGAGACCCTGACCATGGCGGCATTTCGGGCGCTCAGTTGGTGAAGCGTCTGCGCAAGATCGATTGAGCCCCCGGTCACGGCTACGCCGGGGCCGAGAGTCCGGACTCAAGCAAGAGTCGAGGCGAACCGGTAACACTCTGGAAATGTCAGCCCATGAGACGCAGCCTCGTGCTGACAGGCGCCGGGGCGCGGACGTCGTTCGCCGGCGAACCGGGCGACGTGTCCCCAATGACCAATCCCGCGTCCACCAGCGCCAGTATGGCCGAGAAGGCGGCCTTGCGGGTGGCTTTGGACGCCCCCTTATCCAGGACCGCGCGTTGGACCGCGTCCACGATCACGGCAAAGCCGTGGTGAGGAATTGTAATGGTGGATCGATCGTCGTTCATTGGCCTTGGACCCTCCCACTTACGCGGACCAGCCGCTTTACGATGCCCCCTTGGGGGCCGGTTCTTGCTTCACGTTCAATTCCCCAGCCCCCGCTGGGCTTCCATCGAATAGTCGCCGCCGCCGGCGCGCGTTGTCGGTCTGCTTATCGACACAGTCGACAAGGATGCGGGCGGCGTGTCCGCCCTGCAACACTGGCAGCATTTGATTGCAGCGAGCGCGGCACGCCCCGTTCACGACCGCGGGCTTTGCCCGGATGAGCGAACGCGCGGGCGTCGGTGCGGGCCGTCAGCGCACCGGCCGCGTTACGGGCCGGAGCGCCGGGGAAGCAGCCGGCCGCGGTGGCGGGTCTGCGATTTTGTAAAGGCCGTACTGCGAGATGGCCTGGAGTCTGATGATCTCGCGCGCCATCTGCTCCTGGTCGGCCGCAAGCTGGGCGACGCTGCGGGCGATCTGCTCCTGGCTGGCGGCGACGATCCGGTCGACGCTGCGCGCTATCTGTTCCTGATTGGCGGCAACGATGCGATCGACGCTGCGCGTTATCTCTTCGTTCGCGTCGGGAACGGCCGGTGCAGCGGCAGCCTGCGGCGCCAACCAGCTCAGCTGCGGAGACAGGCTCGCGATGATTTGTCTGGCCTCGTCGCCGTAGGACTGCCAGGCCAAGGTGGCCGCTACACCAATGTAGAACGTGATCACGGCGCGGGCGAGGCTGCGCAAGGCTCCCTCGGGGGAGGCCGGCTCATCCTTCGCCGACCGCTCATTTTCCAGGTCGGCCGCGCAAACAGGCGTCTCGACTGACAGCTCGATTGCGGGCAACAAGCCCGCGTAGAGCCTCGATTGTTCGGGGCTCGGCATGGCACCCATCGGCACTCCCCTCATGTTCCCAGTGGCGCACGCTGGGCGCTCTTCCCTCTCAAGCCCCAGCGCTTCCGCCGAAAATAGTCACCGGCCCGAGCACATGTTGTCGGTCGGCTTGTCGACACATTCGACAAAGAATCACGTTCGACCGCTCGGAGAGAGTGGGGCGCGCATGGCAGGGGGGACCCGGTTGGCCGCCATAGGGGCGACCCCTACTGGCGTTGTGGTGTCCCAGTCCGCGCTGCATTTCTCGACCGTTTCGGGCCACACGTGAGCGACCCAGTTCCACTTTGGCCCGAACCGCGATAGCTTGTAGCTGGACAATTCAGGCAAGAGCGCAATCTCGGGAGAGAAACCATGCGATTGAAACATCTTTTGCTTTTAACGAGCGCCGGCGTGTTCGGCCTTCTCGTCGACGCCGGATTATCCACAGGCGCGCTGGCGCAAGCGGCGCCGGCGTTGGCCGGCCAGGTGACCTCGGCCGGGGAAGGTCCCATGGAAGGCGTGCTGGTGAGCGCCAGGAAGCAAAGCTCCACCATCACGGTGACGGTCGTCACCGACGCCAAGGGTCAATATAGCTTCCCGGCAGAGCGACTCGACCCTGGCCACTATGCGATCGCCATCCGCGCGGTTGGTTACAATCTTGACGGCCCCACCACGGTATATATTGCGGGGGTTGGCGCCAAGGCGGACATCAAGCTCGCCAAGACGAAGAACCTGGCGAACCAGCTCTCCAACGCCGAATGGCTGATCAGCGCGCCTGGCCCCGACAACCTCAAGGCCAATATGACCAATTGCGTGAGCTGCCACACGCTGCAGCGCGTCTTCGCCTCGGCCCATGACGCCGAGGAGTTCAAGCAAATCTTCGGGCGCATGGGCACTTACGCCCCGGGCAGCACGCCGGTCCATCCGCAAACGCTCCTTCCAGGACCGCGCGGCGACCGCTCCCCTATGCCCCGCTCGCAATGGGAAGCAACGTCGGCGTGGCTCGCGAGCGTCGACGTCAACGCGGCCGAAACGCTGTCCTTCGAGTTGCAGACGCTGCCGCGGCCCAAGGGCGCGGCGACCAAGGTCATCTACACTGAATACGATTTGCCGCGCAAAGAGACGCAGCCCCACGACGTGATTGTCGATCAGGACGGGATGGTGTGGTATTCGGACTTCAGCAATCAGTACGCCGGCGTCCTCGATCCTAGGACCGGCAAGGCGATCGACATCCCGATCCCGGTGCTGAAGCCTGAACAGCCGAAGGGCAGCCTCGAAATCGAGCTGGAGGCAGGCCAGAAGAATGTCTGGCTCGCGCTGATGTACCAGGCGGGCCTCGCCCGGATCGATCGCGTCACCCACGAAGTCACGACGTACCCCTATCCGAAGGAGTGGCAATCAACCTCGGCGCAAGCCTCGATGGTGTCGCCGCAGCACGCCGACGTCGACGGCAAGGTCTGGAGCAACAACCAGGATGTGCACACCATGTATCGCCTGGACGTGAAGAGCGGCCAGTACGAAGACCTGGGGCCTTCCAAGGATCCGCGCGGCAAGCAGATCTCCGCCTATGGGATGCCGACCGATCATGAGAACAACGTCTATCAGCTGGAATTCGGCGGCACCAGCATCGGGCTACGCGACGCCAGGACCGGCGCCGTCACCATCTATGATACGCCGATCAAGAATTCGCGGCCGCGGCGCGGCCGGGTCGATGAGCAGAACCGTCTGTGGTTCGCCGAGTATGGCGGCAACGCCATCGGACTGTTCGACCCGAAGACGGCGGCCATCAAGGAATATCGGCTTGCGACCAAGTTTGGCGCCCCTTACGACGTCGTGCCAAATAAGGATGCCTCGCAAGTGTGGACCGGCTCCATGCTCAATGACCGCGTCGCGCGCCTCGACACCAAGAGCGGGCAAATCACCGAATACCTGCTGCCGCGCACGACCAACATCAGGCGCGTCTTCGTGCAAGAAATCGGACAGCAAACCATGCTCTGGGTCGGCAGCAATCACGGCGCCTCGATCGTCAAGGTCGAGCCGCTGGACTGACGCTGACCGCATTCCAATGAAAACTGCGATGGCCGGGTTGGTCCCGGCCATCGCAGTTGCTTTCCGTCGTCGGGGTCACTTCATTTCAGCATTGGCCTGAAATATCGTAAGTCCGGTCGGCGGCAGCTTTTGCGTGGTTGCTATCAGAAGACGCAAGGCTTTACCGCTGCGGGGCAGGCGCGTCGGCGGCATTCTCGCATGGTGGCACGGGCCGGATGAGGCGAGACTATCACGTCAGGAACTGCGAGGGACTCGGGGTGAAATTCTCCAGGCCCACTCGGCAAGGGCTGCCGTTGCGACTCCGTTGGCATCACGCCCGGTGTACCCCTGATAGCCGCCGACCTTCTGGATCGCCCAAGTCGGCAGGGTCGGGCCAGCTGCTGACATCAAGTTCCGCGCGAAATAGAATGTGCAAGTGGTCTGGCGGCGGCGCTGGAGGGCAACGTGGATAGCTGCGACATTGCTGCAAAAGCGCGTGTTGGCCGGCCGACGATAACGGCGGCTGGAGCGCTGATCGGCGCAAGTATCGTAATCGGGGCCCTTGCCGGCCGGGCCGCCGAGACGCCCGCGAAGGCACCTCATCTTTCAGTCGCAGCCGCTTTTGATGAAACAATGCAAAGTTGGATGGCGAAGTATGGTGTCACCCGCGGAAGCGTCGCGGTCATGCGAAATGACCGCTTGGCCTTTGCGGCGGGATATGGAGGGCGCGGCCCGAATGAACGCATCGCCGTGTGGAGCATGTCGAAAGCGATTACAGCTGTTTGCATCGCTGTCCTCGTCCAAGACAAAAAACTGAGCTTCGACGATCCGATTGGCCCATTGTTGGCGCCAGTCTTTGCGAAATTCGGAAAGCCAACGGATGAACGATTGGGGCGCGTCACGGTGGCTCAATTGCTGACCCACCGAAGTGGGTTGCCGCAAAACGTTGGCGACAATCGATTCGCCCCCGGCATGCATCAGCTTCTGCGGCAACGACCATTGAGTGAGGCGACGGTGGACATGTTGTTGTCGCCCATCATGAAGCTGACGCTTGCCGAAGAGCCCGATTCTAAGCACGTCTATTCGAACGTCGGATATATCCTTCTCGGCCAGATCATTGAGACTTCGACGGGGAAGCCCTATGAAACAGCATGCGGAGATCGAGTTCTCAGCAAAGCCGGGATCAAAGAGCCCAAACTAGACCAAAAATGGGGCCGCCTCCTGCAATCGTCGGCGGGCTGGGCGTTGTCCGGACCGGAATATCTTGGATTTGCACGGCTGCTATCGCCGAAGCAGAAAGGCCTCTTGACGCAGGCAACGCATGATTGGCTTCGATCGACCGATGGCAAGTGGACGGATGACCGTCACACCACCGCCTACACGCTGGGCGTCCGAGTTGGCCTGATCCCTAACGCACCACCGAACATTTTCCACGGGGGCGGTTGGCTATGGCAGCAGGACGATGCCGCAGGCGGCGCGATCAGCGAGAAGCGCGGAACATGGTTCGTTTTGCACGGTGGCGGCATTGCGTGGTTTGCCTCATATGAAGGCGTGCACAGTGATACCGACCCTCAGGCTGTAACGGAATTGCAAGATGCTCTGTGGCGAGCGGTTCGCAATGTGTCTTCGTGGCCCAAGCATGATGAGTATCCGGTGAATTTTGTTGGGCCTATTTCGGCAGGTCCATAGGTCTGGGTGCCGGTCTTTGGCGAGCCAAGTCCGAGTCTGGAGCGGGTCACAACCGGCCCCACCGACAGCGAAGACTGACGGCGAGTTAACCTCAGTAAGCGGACTACCGCCCCCGACCGAGCGGGCGCCGTTACACTTTGGTCATCTCGACGAGCGATCCCGCCTTGGGAATGCTCTCGAGCGCCCACAGCTGCCGCAGCAGCGCATCGATTCGATCGGCAGCGAGATGTCGGCGCGCCAGAGACCGGAACTTCTCTTCCATTTCGGCATCCGTCATCGGGTTTTTCGGGTGCCCGCGATGGTATTCGACCCGGACTGTCTTGCGCTGCCCTGATTTGAGGACAATCTCGAAATCGCAGAGATTGTAATCCTTTTCGTGCGCATCGGCTTCCGCCGACGGGATGCAGCGCACGCGGCGCACGAGATCGAGCAGCCGCGGATCGTGCAGGTACGGATCTTCGTAATAATGATCCTCGATCGTGCCAAACATCAGCACCACTGCGGCCGCATAAGGCATGCTGTGGTCCGCCGTTTCATGACTTTGTGGCCGCCATTTATCGGGACTGTCGGCCATCACCTTGATGGCGTTCCGCGACACCCGGATATTGACTTCGTCGATCTCGTCCGCGCTGGCAAAGAACGGCCGCACCTGCGCTGCGCCTTCCGCCACGGTCTGCGAGTATTGTCCGAGCGGAAAGCGCTTGGTGAATGCCCTCATGATGCCGAAGGGTTCGCCAAGGGGCGGCACCGCAAAGGCCCGATGGCTGATGGTGTTGAAGAACCCCAGGGGGCCTTCGAACACCTGATATGGCCCGGTCATGCCGGCCTGGGCGAGCTGCGCCGAGAAGATGGCCTTGCGGCTCGCTTCGGCGCTGGCAAAGTCTTTCCAGTTGGACAGCGTGCCAACCCGTCCCTGATTGATGGCGGTGTTGCCGCCCACCGTGATGCCGATGGCGTGGACGATCTGTTCTTTGCGCAGCCCCATCAGCCGGCTGGCGCCGACGAGGCTCGCGAGCCCGAGCATGGTCGACTGATCCAGCCCGAGGCCTCGGGTATCCAGCACATCGGCGACCTTGCAGAAGACCTCATAGGACAGCGCGGTGGCAACGATAAGATCGCGCCCGCTGCTCCCCGCGATTTCGGCTGACGACAGCAGGGCCGCGATGGTGTCGCTCGGATGACCGCCGCCCTTCGGCGTGATGTAGCCGTCGTTGAAATCCAGATACCGGATCATGACGCCGTTGGCGAACACAGCAAGATCGTGACTTGTCTTGACGCCGCTGCAAAGGACGGTCGCTGCCGGTGTGGCGCTCACGCGGCTCGCGAGCCTGCGGGCGATCCGGCTCGGTTCGGCGTCGTATCCGCCGATCGCGCAGCCGATCGTGTCAAGAATGGTGCGCTTCACCGTGCGGATGACGTCCCCCGGCAAGTCCTCGTAGCGGAGCTTGACGGCGAAGTCGGCGAGCGTCTCCGCGACCGGGCTCGTCGCCGGTGGTTCGTTTCGCCCCGTCGGCAGCTCAGCTTTTTCCTGCGCGCCGGCGGGCAGCGACGCCGCCGCCACCCAGACGCCGCTTGCGACCAGATCGCGCAGGAATTGCCGACGCAGGTTCCCGCGCCGGCCAGCCATGCCATTCCGCAGCGTGTTGTCCATGCGCGTTCTCCTCCTTGCGAGTTTGTTCGAACACCGTATCGACCTTTCCGATGATTGACAAATAACCCCGGGCAGAGTGCTGCCCGGGGCTTCTCATGTCTTGAGGCTTAGCAGACGTCGATGGTACCGCGCGTCATGGACTCGATTTGAATCGGGCCTCAAGACGTAAGAGCGCAAGCACCGCCCGAATGCTTCACTTGACGTTCCGCAGCGGTCCAGAGGCGTCGGGGAAGTTCGAAGTATTCAGCGCCTGTATGCCCGCATCATGCTGACCGTTAAACGGAGTCACGGTGGCTGGGCAGCCAGCTTTCTGGGCATCGGCCGGACTGTCGAACCACAAGCCGAGATGATACATCTGGATAGGATTAGTCGGCGGATTTAAACTTGCGTCGGGGAATGGTCCGGTAAAAACAACCGGCGCCGGGGCACTGCCCGGTGCCACCATAAAGGTCTCTATGCTGAAACGGCCGATAAAAGTGGCATGGCCATGTCCGTGGTGGTCAGTTTCGATATCGCCCTGGTACCAGGACATTCCAAACGGCCCCTTTGGGACTTGAATCACGAAAAAGTCGAAGTCAGTCTTCGGAGGCAAGCCGGTAACAGCGACATGCATGATCTCGACCGATCCGATGGAGTGGATTGTCACGCGTCCACTGGCGTTTGGAAGGCAAGCGCTCGCGCCGGCCGATACGACCATCGGAAACTCGAAGACCTTTGAGTCCGACGCGGGTTGCGCAGCAGAGTTTGCGGGCTGCGCAACGGAGCTTAACGTCATTGCGCTCAAGGCAATCAAGTTTGCGGCCCAAGACACCGGAAATGTTGTATTCATAATATCTCCTTTGATCTGGCTTGCGGTTTTCGTGAAGTGGCGCTGGACGATGCAATGCCACCGCAGTTGAGTAGCGCAACATTGACACAGCGTCTGTTACCTGGGGGACAGCCGAAAACGCCTGTCACCCGGGTGACACGCGCGCTGAGCCTCGACCACTCCGCAGCCGCACGTCGCTTTTCGATCGCCTCGTCGGCGCGGTAGAGACTCTTGCTGCCGATGTTCCGCAGGTTTGGTAATTTCACTCCCGGGGATCGAAGGATGAATGGCTCATGATTTTCAGCAAGCTCATCAAACTCCTGACCGAAGGGATTCTTGCATCGCTCGTGTTCTTTGCTGCGGGGTCGATGTCGGCGGCAGAGAATCCGAATGTGACGATCCTCTCCTTTGGATTGTTCGGAGCCCAGAGTGTGTTCGAGAGCGAAGCAAAGGGGGCGGCCAGCATCGTCGCGCAGCGCCTGGGGGCGAGCGCGGTCATTGTGCGCGCCAATACGAAAACCCGGGGAGACGTGACGGTCGCATCGGTCGGGGACGCGCTGCTAGCCGCCGGCGAACGAATGGATCGCGACAGCGATATCCTGGTCCTGATACTGACCTCTCATGGTTCACAGGACGGCGTTGCGGTGCAGGCCGGCAGGCGGGTGGAAATCCTCTCGCCCGCCGATCTCGCCTTGATGCTGAACCGCTCTGGCGTGCGGCACCGCGTCGTCATCATTTCAGCCTGCTATTCAGGCGTTTTCCTCGGGCCCCTGGCGAGCGACGACACGCTGGTGATCACCGCGGCCGATTCCGATCACGCGTCGTTCGGCTGCCGGGACAAGGTCAAATGGACTTATTTCGGCGACGCCTTCTTCAACACCGCACTCCGTCATGCCGCTGATCTCAGGAGCGCGTTTGCGGCGGCGCGCACGCTGGTCGGCATGCGCGAAATGCGTTACGGATTGACGCCGTCCAACCCGCAGATCGCCGGAGGCAGGAATATCGACATCCCGCTCAGGGAGAGGCCCAGCGCGGGCGCGACCGGCCATCCACTTTGAAGCATCCTACTGCAACGGATCCTGCTGAACCGACAACACAGCACCGACGCTGTCGTTGGTTCTCGGATCGGGACCCCGCCCTTCCGCAAAGGCGCGCTCTTCCGCGCGCCGTCCGTGCAGCAGCCCCGGCAAGCCATAGTTTCCTTCGATGCAGCGCGGCTCGTAATAAATTCGGTTCTCCTCGTCGCTCTGCCTGGTGAACTCCTGCCTGGCGGTCCAGGCCCTGGTCCACACGGTCGGATCTTCGATCGTAACCTCGTACGCGAGGGTCTTTGGCCCGGTGCGCGTCCAGCGCTCAATCAGGTGCAGGTTCTCGCGCGAGCCAAACACATCGGTTTTCGGACCGAAGTTGGTCACGTCGACCACAAGCGTGTCGCCCTCCCAATGGCCGCGCGAGTCGCCGAACCACTGACGGACGCTCGCCGGCAAGTGGGGGCTGCCGTTCATGACGATGTTGCGCTGCCACCCTTGGCCTTGATTCATGTCGTAGAAGATCGAGACGCCGCCGGGCGTCTGTACGATGCGGCGGAAGCTGCCGCCGAAGAAGCTGCCGAACTCGGGCAGCCCGCTATGCAGGCAGCGGTCTGCCAGGCCATCATCCTCCGGACCATCGCTGCGATTGAGACGTACGAAGTTGCCGGTGTGGTAGCGCGGAGGAGCCTCGGCGAATCGCGGCGAGGGTGTCGGATCGTACTTGCCTCCGGCACACGCCGACTCCTTGTTCTTGCACGCGTCTGTTGATTGCAACAGGGCGAGGCGAAATTCCCGGTCGACTGCCGCGGCCCGCTGAGCCTGCGGCGTCTGCGGCGGAATCCGGCCATCGGGCGGATCGACCACGAGCGACGTGCGTGCACCGACGTGCTTTATGGTCAAAAACGCCGTGTTGTAGGCGCCGCCGACGTCGACCGCGGTTCCGCGCTCCTGACGCGGGTCGTCGCCGTAAAGCGCTCCGCGCTGCTTGTCCAATTCTTCCCGTTGCGCCGCGGTGAAGAATTCCTGGGCAGCGTACTTGGCGGGGCGTTGTAACGGCGTATCAAATTCGTCAGTCCAGATTCCTTGAAGGTCTGGTTCGCCCCAAGGTGTTTTCAGCGCCACCTGCGCCGAGGCAGGTGTGATGGACCTGACAGGCACCCAAATGGCGGCGATGACAGTGGCGACGGCAATGGCGACAGTTGCCATCGAGCCTGCGAAGCGGTCGCGCATGATGACCTCCCTTTGTCTTGCTATGTATTACTGCAACGAAGTTCTCCCCTGAACGCAAACTGGCCCCTGTGGGCAAGACCTTAATGTATCATATGCGGCGTCATTCCGGGGCGCCGCGAAAGCGGCGAGCCCGGAATCCATAACCACCGACCGAGGGCTATGGATTCCGGGCTCGCCACCTTCGGTGGCGCCCCGGAATGACTGAGCCTCGACTTGCAGATTGCGCTGCGCACCTCTCCTGCGTCATGCCCGCGCTTGTCGCGGGCATGACGCAGGAGAGGTGCTTCCATCTCACGGAACGCGCTCTACAGCCCGAACACCACCAGCATCACGTTCTGGGGAACCGCCGCCGCCTCGGGGAAAGACCCTTCATCGCGACCGGGCCGGCCACCGAGCGTCAGGGCGATGTACTGCTTTCCGTTGACCGAATAGGTCATCGGATTCCCGGCGAATTGCGTTCCGGTCTCAAAGCTCCACAGCTCCTGCATGGTGTCCTTATCGAAGGCCGAGATCTTACCCATGATATCGCCCATGAAGAGCAAGCCTGCGGCCGTACCCAACACGCCGGAATAGGCCGGATAGTAGGACTGAAGCTTCTTCACCACGCTTGCGGTGCGGACATCGATACCACCGAGCAGTCCGTGGCTGACCTTGCAATTGGGGTTGGTGACATTCCGCACCACGGCCTCCACGGCATTGTCTTTGGTGTGGGTGCCGCAGAAGATTTCCCGGAAGCCGGTGCCCGGAACGCCCTTGGCCGGATCCGCAGGCCGGGAGTTGAAATAGTTGCCCTCCCCGATCATGGCCTGGAAGTAGGTGATCCCGCGCGAGGGATCATAGGTGTTCGGCATGAATGTCGGCATCCCGTAGTGGGCCGGACGGACGTCGAGCGCTTTGCGGCCATACTTGATTGCCTTGCCGGCATAGTCCTGAACGGTCTTGCCGGGATCATAGTCGACCGGCTTGCCGGTCTTCGGATCGAGGCCGGCCGTCCAATTTACTTCCGTGAACGGCTCGCCTTTGATGAACTGTCCGTTGGTGCGATCCAGAATGTAGTGAAAACCGTTGCGGTTGGTTTGCGAGATCACCTTGCGCGTCTCGCCGCCGATATCGACGTCGTAAAGCTGCGTGATGGCGACGGCGTCATAGTCCCAACCTTCATTGGCGATGGTCTGGAAGTACCATCTCAACTGGCCGGTATCGACATCGAGCGCGATGATCGAGCTCGTATAGAGATTGTCTCCGGGCCGCCCCTGCGGGTCGAACATGTGCACCGGGTTGCCGGTGCCGAAATAGGCGAGGTTCGTCTCCGGATCGAAGGACGGCTCAGTCCACACGCCGCCGCCGCCGAACGCCATGGTGCGCGGGTCGACCCAGGTTTCCGACCCCGGCTGACCCGGTTCAGGGATGACGGAAAACCGCCACAGGAACTTGCCAGTGTCCGCCGAATACGCGGTGACATAGCCCCGGCCGCTCTCGTTGCGGCCGGTCGACCCGACCAGGATCTTGTCCTTGACGGCGAGCGGCGCCGCGGAATGTCCGGAACCGGCGAGACCTTCGATTGCGGTGTTGACGTCGAACACCACCTCTCCGGAATTCTTATCGAGCGCAATCAGCCGCGGGTTGGGGCCGTCCCGGCCGGTATTGATGTACACATTGTTGCCGAGCAGCGCGACGCTGTGCAAACTTTGCGCGCCACCCTGCACTTTGGCATCGAATTTCCAGACCGGCTTGGGCTTCTCGTCCCTGACGTCGAATTTCCAATATTGCTGGTACTGGTTGCCCACGTACATGAAGCCGTCTTCGACCAGGGGAGTGAAATACTGAGTGCCCTTGCTTGGACGATTGGGGTCGCTCAGGGAGGCCATGAATTTGACTTTGAGGTTGGCGACATTGCTTTTGTTAATCTGGTCCAGCCCCGAGTGATTCCAGTTGCTGTAGCTGCCCATCCGCATCAGCCAGTTCTGCGGTTCCGCCCGAGCACTCAGGAGACGCTGATAGGTCGTCTCCGCCGCCGAGGCTGAACAGCACAGACCGAAAATGGTGCCCGCCACTGAGCCGGCAAGGCCAAGCTGTTTGCAGCTACCTCCCCACGTCGTCATTTCAGTCTCCTCCCTGCATGTTTGTCGAAACACGGGTCGCCGGATCATGTCCGATCAGCAGCCGTGTCTTCAAGGTACGAAACGGCCTCAAGGCCGGCGATGCGTCCGAACACGAGCGCGCGCAGAACCGCAACCGCATTCGGGGCCGTTCCGTAAAAATTCCCGGTCATCTCGCCAGCCGCATAGAGGCCGGCAAGCGGACGGTCGCGACCCAGCACCTCGGCCTTCGCGTTGGTCGCTAGGCCGCCGAACGTGTACGCGATAGCGCCAATCAAAGGATAGGCCAGAAACGGCGGCTTGACGATGGTGCGCGTCCAGTTGGACTTCGGCGGACGAAGGGCGCTGCTTGCCGCCAGCTCGTCACATCGCGTGGCGTCGAACCGGGCCGGATCGCCAATCGCCGCCGCATTGTAGATTCCAACCGTCTCGGCGAGACGCGACGCATCGACGCCGATGAGGCGCGCCAGCTCGTCCAGCGTATCGGCTTGATAGGGCGGCACTTCTGATCGGACGGCACGTTCGAACCCGGCGATATCGAACAGGCGGCGGTCCAGGATTGCGTAAGCCCTGCCGCCTGGCGTTTCAAAATGGATCTTTCGCGCAAACCACTCCCACGTCTCATGCACGAGCCCGCCGCCCTCGTCGAAAAACCTTCGCCCGTTCTGATCCACGACGATACCGTACGGATAGACCAGCACAACCGGCGCCGCGTTCTCGGCCCGAGGATCGACCGGCTCGGCATGCATGCCATTCCAGTCTCCTGAAATCCGGGCTTCATGTTCCATGGCCATGCGAATGCCGTCGCCGGTGTTGTGATGTGCGCGCGGGGCCAACAGCCTGAGGCTCTGGCCGCCCGGACCGAAATGCCTGTGCATCATCTCGCGGTCGGCCTGAAAGCCGCCGGTGGCCAGGATAACGGCGTCGGCCGGCATCGTCTCCGTCGTATCCCCGGACGCAACGACGAGCCCGCTCACCTGCCCGTTCGGCGCGACGACAAGGCGCTGTGCCGGGCACCTATATTGAACGGTGATGCCGAGGCGCTTTGCGGCGCGCGACAGCGCACCGACGATGGCCCGGCCGCCGCCGACGGGCGCAATCCGCAGCGGACCGGCGCTCAGATAGTAGGCGGGTGAGCAAAATTCGACGCCGTGGGTCGCAAGCCATCCGACCGTCGCGGTCGCGTTCTTCGCAAGGGCGCCAAAGTAAAGCCGGTCGGCGCAGCCATTCGAGGCCTCCACCATATCCCGCTCGAAATCGGGCGCGATGCGATCGGTCGCCGCAAGCCGCATATAGGCAGGGCTCCAAAAGGTATTGCCGCCGGCCGATTCTTCGGGGGCTTTCTCCACCAAAGTGACTTCCACGGGCAAATCATGCCGGCGCGCTGTCTCGGCCGCCGTGAGTGCCGCCGCAAGACCCGCCGCGCCGTGGCCAACAACCACCAGCCGATGAGGGGATTTGCTCATGTGAGCGAAACGAGACGCAGCGCCGCGGACGATCAGGTCAATGGCGGCAGGTCGGTGAAATATTCCGGATGGGCTTTCTCGACCTCGGCCATGAAAGAGGGGCGGAACTGGTCCGGCACGTCAAGGCGCGGCGCCCCTTTCAGCGTGTTGATCAGCACCTCATCTTCGGCCGCCTCGAACGCCCGCATGACCGCTCCCGACAGGCGCGGATCATAGCTGATATGACGGATCGCCTTCTTGCCCACCGCCACGTCGGTGTTGGGAACCCATTTGGCGAATATCTCGACCGCTTCGTCGCGGTGATTGCGGGTGTAATGCGAAGCGCCGGCAAGCCCTGCGGCGAAATTGCGCACCACGCCGGGCCTGCTCGTGACGGTCGGCCCGTGCGCCGTCGCCACCATCACGTAGGACATGTGGTGGCCACCGCGGATGACCAGGAACGAGTCGGCGACCTCTTCCAGCACCGCCGTGACATAGGGCTCCCACGACACCACCGCGTCGACCTTGCCCTCCTTCAGGGCCGGCGCCAGACCGAATTGCGACCAGATGTTCTCGATGGTCAGGTCCTCGTATTTCATGCCGGCGCGGCGCAGCACCATCTTGAAGTATTCGTCGGAGGTCTGCCCGCGCGCCAGCCCGATGCGCTTGCCCTTGAGGTCGGCGACGTTGCCGGGATCGATGCCGGCGCCCTTGCGGGTGACGATTCCGAGCGGCTCGTCGGCGTTGTCGCGGGTGGCGTCGTTCATGATGATGCCGATCACCTTGAACGGCTCGCCGGAATGGACCGCCTTCAGGAAGGTGGTCACGCTCATGTCGCCGATCTGCGCTTCACCGTTGTGCATGGCGTTGACCATGTCGGTGCCGGTATCGACGACCTTCATGTGGGCGTCGATGCCATGTCGTTTGAAGATGCCCTTCTCGGCGCCGACGAACATCGGCAGATGGCCGAAATTATTGCCGATCACCACATCGAGTCTGGGCAACTGCCCCGAACCGGCATTCATCGCGTCCCTCCCTGATCTTGTTCGTGGACCGCACAGCTTGCCGCTTCATTGAATGCCGAAGACAGCCCAATTGCAATTGCCAGGCGAATTCGCATCATAAGCGCCCGTAGGGCTAATCGAAATGAGCAAACGCGCTACTTCCAGAATCGTCCGGTACCGCCGCGACAACCTCCCGCCCGATGAGACAAATTGGGAACGGGTTATGGCGATGACTGATGAAGAAATCACGGGCGGCGGCGTTAGCGGATCCCGACGCACGACCGCTAACGCCGGAACAGTTGGCAAGGATGAAACGGACATCACCGGTAAAGCGAAGACGGGCCAGCGTGAAGGCCAGCCCCGCCATCGTGATTAGCGGCGAGCGGGCGTTTCAGCTCTTGGTCAGGGTCAGCGAGTAGCGCGGATCAGCTGCCAGGCATTCGGCTTCCGGCAGCCCGAGCTCCTTGCGCACGATGTTGGCGCCGAGCACCATGGCGACCATCTTGTAGGTCGCGTGCCGCCGGCTCATGCCCTCGCGGCCCATGCCGCAATCGGACGAGATCATCAGCCGCTCGGGCGGAATATGTTTCAACGCCTCGCGGATCAAGGCCGCGACCTGATCCGGGCGTTCAACCTGCAGCGTGTGATGATCGATCACGCCGATGACGATCTTCTTGTCGGTGATCACTTCGCCGATGGCCTTGAGATCGCCGGTGCCGGACGAGCAGGTCTCGAACGTCAGCGCATCGGCGTCGACCTGATTGAGCGCCTCGAGGGTCGGCTGGTAGCTTTGGATCTCCTTGAACATGCGCTGCTGTGACGGGTTGCCCCAGCAGGTATGACACCACACTTCGGTCTTGGTGCGCAGCCCCTTGACGGTGTTGTTGAAGACGCCGACGAGGTCCTGCACGTCGAGCTTGCCGAACGCCTTGCCGCGAATCGGCACCATGTGAATCTGCGGCTCTTCCATCTGGATCACCGGGCAGCCGGCGTCGGCAAGATCGTTGAGCTCCTTGTTGAGGGCCTCGCTCAGCGCCATGGTGCGCTCAACCGGGTCCTTGTAGTAGCTGTCAACCGCGGTGGCGGCGAGAAGCTCCGGCAGGATGGTGCCGAACTTCACCGGCTTCGTGGTCAGGCGTTGCGCCACCTTCCACATGGCGGCGTATTGCAGGTTGCCTGGCCCCACCGGTCCCACGATCTTGGGAAAGACGCGGGCTTCGAGATAATCGTGCAGGATGTGTCCGCGCGCAAAGCCAACCGCGCCGACATTATAAATCGCCGGCTCGGCGGCGGTGTTGAACCCCGCCATATGCGTCAACGGATAACTCTGCCAGCTCATGCCGCCGACTTCTTCGTCGTAGTGCGCATCGCCGTCGGTACAGATATCGAGACCCGCAGTCTCCTGCGCGCGCAGATGCACCGAGACCGCGTCCTCGTATTGCTCGCGGTAGCGGGCATGGAGCATGGCTTCGAGAAAGCTCTTGGCGCCGAGAACAGCGGTGTACCACGACGGCCGCGGCAGCGAACCGATGATGGACGTCGGCAGCGTTTTTCCGGCTGATGCTTTGAACATCTTGCTAGGCCCTCCCCGATCACAATGCGTCATGCGCAGAGTGTGAACATGCATTCCACGCCAGCACCAGCGCCGCTTCCCGAACGGTGGAGCAGAGGGAGCTGTTGGCGGTGACGGAAACTAGCCTACCCGCTAGGACTTTGCCTGGATTTCTTCGTGACTAAGCCGATGACGTGAGCCTTAGTTTAGTAGATCGATCTGATGAAACCCATCGCAGGGTGGGCAAAGCCAACGGGTCCGGCCTTTCGGCCGGCCCGATGACAGGCTCCGCGTGCCCACCTTGGGCTATCCGGGTGGGCACAGCGCGCAGAGGTGATGGTCAGACCCCGCGAAATCGTCGCGAAAGCGGGGCATCCAGTAACCCCCGGCGAATCAGGTGATTACCGGATCGCCCGCTTTCGAGCGTTTGAAGAAATAGGCGTCATGCCCGCGCTTGTCGCGGGCATACACGTCTTTCTAGCAGGCTCTGAGGTAAAAAGACGTGGATGGCCGGGACAAGCCCGGCCATGACGTCATTTCTTCACACGCTCTTTCGCGGGCGATGACATGTCGGTGATGCAATTATTTCCCGACGCGGTCTCACCAGCCATAGCCGTCATAGCCGCCATAGTTAGCATAGCCGCCGTGGCCGCCATAACCGCCATAGTTAGCATAGCCGCCGTAGCCGCCGTAATCACCATAGTAGCCGCACCCGCCGTAGCCGCCGGAGTAGGCGCCGGAGTACCTCGGGGAATAAGGAGCGCCGTAGAAACCACCATCGCGGTAAAAGCCGTCGTAACGTCGCGGGTAATACGGCGCGCGGCGGAAGCCACCGCTATGCCGCCATCCCGCCTCGGGACGGATCCGGCAGATTCGCCAGCATCAGTGCTGCGAGCGGGGCCCACCCGGCTGCCTCAACCGGCCTCGATAGATTCCCCAGCGTCAGCGGTGCGAGCAATGCGACAACGGCTACTCGCTTCAACATGACAATCTCCGCCTCCCAAGCTGACCACATCCCTCGCGGGCATACTCGTGTGCGCGCGGAAATCCAGCAAGCCTTCGTTCCGAAGTTGGTAAACGACGATGCGCTTCGGCATCGCGTGCGGCGCTGCGTCTCTGTGTCTCGATGGCCGATTGCGCCAGGTCACGCGCGCTCAAGGGGCGGCGACGAAACTCGAAGCTAGAGGCTCTGTCGCTTCATGGCAGCGCAGCCAGCAACGACCCGGCGAAACAGCCGATCTAGGTGGCAATACGGTGGTACAGATGCGCAAGTGTTCTTACAATGAAGTACATTCTTTTTCTGTTGTCATCCACGTGAAAGATGAATATGTGTTAAGTTTGGCCTAAGAGTTCCATTTGCCATTCCCCCTTGTGCTACGCGATTTACTCATCTAGACTTTGCTTTACTTCATCAGCGCGGGTGGATGAACTCATGATCACTTGAGATAAACGGCTAAGCGAGCCATTGAACCCCAGTATAGTGCGTGTAGCGTAAGGGCTTCAGCTTTGACAGTACAAAAGTCGCGGAAGAATCCCGGAAACCTGTGTGAAAACGACGGCCAACGGATAGGGAAGAAGGAGTTCGCAGCAGCGCGGAGCTTTGGCTTTGCGCCGCAGCGCGACTGCAGGTGCCCAATCGCTGCCGCTCGATCGACAAGGAGAGGGCGGCCTCTGGGCGGCGTCACCGGCTCGCAAGCGCTGCGCATCGCTCTTCTCGGCGCCGTGTTTGCTTTCTCCAGTCCCCTGTCAATGAATCAAGGGGACGTGCAAGCGCGCGAGGTCGACACAACGTCCGCCGTGCCGATGATCGGTGGGCCTTCCTCCGTCCGGCCGGATCGGGCTCACAGGATTTTTGGCTTGGCCGGTTTCCTGCTCGAAAAGCGGCATATGTCGCTGCCGGACGCCAAGGCGCAATCCTCAGCATCTGAGAATCCGGCTCAGGAATCCAAGCATTCCACCCAGGCCACTCCGAATACCGCCCAGGCCGCTCCGAGCCCTAGTCAGCCCACTCCGGATGCGGCTCAGACCACTCCGAGCCCTAGTCAGTCCACTCCGGATGCGGCTCAGGCCACTCCGAATCCTCAGCCCATTCCGAATACCGCTCAGGCCGCTCCGAATCCTCAGCCCACTCCGAATGCGACTGAGGCCGCTCCGAGTGCCACTCAGCTGACTCCGAATGCGGCTCAGGCCACGGCCCCCCCCGCACGTCGTCCGGTCAATGAGATCGATGAATATCTCTGGAGCGTCTATCAGCGTTCGGGGACAAAGCGGGATTCCACCGGCGATTTCACCTGGAAGGACGAGGCGGCGGCGGCGCGCTTGGGGCTTGTGACCAAGGAATATGTCATCGGCGGCATGGATCGAGATTTTAGGGAACTCCTCTATGATCTCGGACATGCGATGGACGCGGACGGCATTAACTGGACGATCCTGAGCGCATTTCGCGACGACTATCGACAAGGTATCGCTTCCGGTTTCAAGGCTCACCGCGGTTACTCGTTCCACGGCGGCAGCGTAGCCACCGGCGGATACGGGCACGGCTGCGCCGCCGATCTTGCCGGCAGCGACCGCGACTCCAGCGATGATGTGTGGAAATGGCTCGACCAGCATGGCGAGCAATTTCGAATCCGCCGCCCGATGCGACAAAGCGATCCCGCGCACATCCAGCCCTTCGGGGCATGGCATGACGTCGCGTTACAATTGCGGGATAAGAGAGTTGGATTCAGCCTCGCCAATCTGCCATCGAGCACCGAGGTTGATGGGCATGTCTCTTCGCTGGTTGTGTCCCGTTCCGACATTTCGGAGGCGCAGTTTGAGTGCGTCCGTTCTCACCGTCACGGGGCGGAGCACCTGAGAACGGCGGACCTATCGGATCACCTGAAGCCGCGCATGGTCCGTGTGTTCGATCGGCATCACCGGCACGGCAGGTGGCGGATGCTCGCCGATATCCGCAATCCGGAAAAACGCCGGGGCGGAGAGGCTTCGCCGGATACGGATGAGCTTCGTCGGAACGTCAAGTTGCGCACGGCCGCCGACATCCGAAATCCGGAAAAACGCCGCGGCGCAGATGCTTCGCCGGATGCCGATGAGCCCCGTCGGAGCGCCAAGTTGCGCACCGCCGCCGACATCCGAAATCCGGAAAAACGCCCAGCGGCAGAGCCTTTGCTCAATACCGATGAGACCCGTCGGAATGCCAGGTTGCGGACAGTCGTCGCCGACATCCGAAATCCGCAAAAACGTCCTGCGGCAGAATCTCTGCTGAATGCCGAACGGGCTCATCGCAACGGCAGGTCGCGGTTCGCCGACATGCGCGGTCCGCAAAGACGTCCCGCTGCGGAAGCGCTAAGGCGTCACGCACGATCGAAGGCCCATCTTCATTTTGTCGGGCCGCTCTTCGACTCGGCGCGCAAGCGATCTTAGGGCGTATTTCGATCACATCTTGATCGCTAATGGCGTCGCCTGGCTTGTCCCGGCGACGCCGCGTTTTTAAGCGCGGAGCAAAAGATATCGAGGTGACAGGGACAAACCCCGCCACGACTCCAATAGCGTTGGTGTGTGCCACCTCCCCTGTGAAACGGTTTGCAAAGCTTCGCATTATCGACACGGAGGCGACGAAGTCAGCAGCCGCGCTCGCGAATGAGACGAAGCTGATGCCCAAGGACGTTGCGGTTCCAGCATGGTTTCCCAAGCTCGCCCCCACCCTACCCTCCCCCGCATGCGGGGGAGGGTAGGGTGGGGGCAGCAGGGAGCGCCGGTCGAACCAGCGGCAGCTTTGAATGCAGTCTGCCCGAACGATCTCGGCGCGGGGTGGACCTCGGCGATGCGCCGCGGCGATTTCATGGCTGCATGGGCGGTCAGCGACGAGGTTTTGCGCCGCCGCATCGACAGCGGCCAGCGCTGCTGGGATTGGCCTCGGCACCTGCAATATGTCTGGCGAGGCGATCCGCTGCGGGACAAGCGGGTGCTGGTGCGTTGCTATCACGGCCTCGGCGATACCATCCAGTTCATTCGCTTCGCCGCGCCGCTTCGCCATTTGGCCCGGCAAACCGTGTTCTGGGTGCAACCGGAACTCCTCGAATTGGCAAAGGCCGCCCCTGGCGTCGACCGGGCCATCCCGTTGCACGAAGGGGCCCCGGACGTCGCCTACGACCTCGACATCGAGATCATGGAACTGCCGCACGCGTTGCGGATCACCCCGCAGATGCTTGGCCGCGGCGTCCCTTATCTGTTTGCCGGAAAAGCTGGCATCGCCTCTTCCCGCAAGCGCGTCGGACTGGTTTGGCGGGCCGGCACATGGAATCCGTCTCGGTCAATTCCGATCGAATTGTTGATGCGCGCACGCGCAGCGGCCGGCGTCGATCTGTTCTCGCTGCAGCTCGATGCCGACCCCGCCGAAATCGCCGCATTGGGCGCGACGGACTGGCGAAGCGCAGACGTTTATCTGCTGGCGGCGCGTCTCATGACGCTCGACCTCGCGATTACGGTCGACACGATGGTGGCGCACCTTGCCGGCGCGCTCGGCCGGCCCGTATGGACACTTCTGCCGGCCGACTGCGACTGGCGTTGGATGGAGGGCCGCAGCGACTCCCCGTGGTATCCGTCCATGCGTCTGTTTCGCCAGCGCCAGTCCGGCCGGTGGCAGGACGTGCTCGATGATGTCGTTGCCGCGCTCGCGCGCGGGCAGTAACGCCGGTAGGGCGGGAGTCTAGTTATTGCGCTCCGGCGCTGCTCCGGTCGTTGTCCCTCCGAAGTCGATTTCGCTTTCGATATCGGCGAGCAGCTGCAGATGCTCTTTAATCATGCCGCGGGCGAGCTTGGCCGCGTTGATGAAATCACGATTATTTCGTCCGGAATTGAGATAGGTCTCCTGGATCCGCAGCAATTCCAGGTGTCCGGTCGCCTGGGCTGCGAGATACTCGCGATCGAATTCCATACCTGCCGGCGCGGCACGCATTTTCTCCAGCCTTTCGCGGCCGCGTCGGTCAAGATATTGTTCCACCTCGGCATCGCTCGGCGGCTTGACGGTTCCGTCAATCAGGCCGGGGTTGCGCAGCGATTTCAGGACATCCGCCAGAGTCTCCTGCTCCGCCGCTTCCAATTGCGCAAACTCCTTGAGATCATCCGTCTGCGCCTTCTCGTGCGCAAGCCGGCTAGCCGCGAGGGAGAAGGAGCCCACCGCGGAGGTCTCCCGCAGGTATTGCTCGTCGGGACCAGCGTCGCCGCCCGGCGTTGGGCCCGATTGGGTCTGCGCGAACGATGAATGGGCGGCCGCGGCCGCCAGAGCGACGAGAACTGTACGACGCGGTACCATTGGGGTTCTCCTTGAAGCCCCTCGCTTGCGGGGGAGAGTTTAAGAGGAAGCCGGCGCGTTTGCCGGAGGTGACCTACCAACGCTCGCGCCTGTGGCCGGTTCCTGCTCGCGGGCGGTCACAATTCTTTAGACGTTGAACCGAACGGCTGCGCCGCTCGACTATGGGGTACTGGTTGGATATCGTCAGCGCGCCAATCGCCCTACGGAAGTGACATCGTTATGCCCGGAAGTCTTCTTCAAGCCGACCGACGTGCCGAATTCACCTCGCCGCTCGGCAAGGATGTGCTTGTTTTAACTGATTTTTCTGGATCGGAAGGGCTCGGAGAGCTGTTTGAATATCACATCGAAGCGCTGAGCGACCAGGAGAATGTCGATTTCGATCCGGCCATCGGTCAAGGATGCACGGTCAAGCTCAAGACCGATGACGGCAAGACGCGCATCTACCACGGCATCATGACCGAAGCGCAGTGGATCGGATATCAAGACGAGTTTTATCGCTACCGCGTGGTGTTGCGCCCATGGCTCTGGCTGCTCGGTCACAAGGCTGATTGCCGGATCTTTCTTGACAAGAATGTTAAGGACATCATCCAGGACGTTTTCAGCAAGGCGGGATTCACGGATTTTGAGTTCCGGACAACCGCCTCATACGACAAAATTGAATACTGCGTTCAATATCGCGAATCCGATCTGGCGTTCGTCTGCCGTCTCATGGAGCACTGGGGCATCTACTACTTCTTTGAGCCATCCGATGGCAAACACACCTTGGTGCTGGCAGATTCGCGCTCCTCGCATAAGCCCGTCTCGGACCTGCCGAAGGTCGCGGTCAACCTCGGCGCCGGAGCCTATCAGGACCAAGAACAGACGCTCAGCGACTGGGTTTCGCAGCGCCGCTTCCGGACCGGCAAGGTCCATTTCAATGATTATGACTACCTGCAGCCAAAAAAGGATTTGAAGGCGCCCAAGGAAGCGGCCGAGAAGTACACGCATGCAAAGCTCGAAGTCTACGACTACCATCACAAATACGACGAAAAAGGAAAGGGTGAGAATCATTCGCAGTTCCGCCTCGAGGCCGAGCAGGCGATCGACCACCGGCGCACCGGCAACGGCGACGCGGCCTCGCTCCATCCGGGCGGGCTCGTGACCGTCGAAAAACACCCGACCTCAAAGGAAAACGCGGAGTACCTGATCGTTCATGCTTCGCATCATTTTACCTCGCAACATTACCGCAGCGGCGCCGGGGCGGGCCCCCAAGGCTATAACGGCGCTTTCGTATTCCAGCCGAGCGACCGCCCCTTCCGCAGCCTGCCGCTGACGCCAAAGCCGCGCATCTATGGCATCCACACCGCGAAAGTGGTCGGCAAGAAGGGCGAGGAGAGCGAAGAGATCTCAACGGACGAATACGGCCGCATCTGGGTCCAGTTCCATTGGGATCGCGAGCCGCAGAAATCGTGCCCGATCCGCGTCGCCCAGGTATGGGCCGGCAAGAAATGGGGCGGCATGTTCATCCCGCGCGTCGGCATGGAGGTGGTTGTCGATTTCCTGGAAGGCGACCCCGACAAGCCCCTGGTGACCGGTTGCGTCTACAACGGCGACAACAAGCCCCCCTACGATCTTCCCGACAACAAGACGATGGCCGGCATGAAGTCGGAATCCTCGAAGGGCGGCAACGGCTACAACGAGTTCGTGTTCGACGATAAGGCGAACTCCGAACTCATTCGCATGCATGCCGAAAAGGACCACAAAGTCACGATCTTGAATTCGCAGACGAGGGAGATCGGCGAAAAATTCATGACGCCGCAGGGCAGCCCCTCGCGCGAAACCACGCTGAAGATGGGCGACGACAAGCTGACGCTCAACATGGGCAGTCAAAACATCAACCTGCAGATGGGCAACCAGCAGATCGACCTTGATCTGGGCATGCAGACCACGAACACGTTGCAGGGAATAACGCTCAACGTATGCTTCGGATTGAGCTCGATTTCGATCACGCCGGCGTCGATTACGATGCTTTCCCCGACCATCAACCTGACCGCGATGGCCGCAGTCAATATCCAGGCCCCGGCCTTTACGGTCACCTCCGCCGCTACCGCTTTCCTGGGCGGGCCCGTGGGTATCGCACCGGGTCCCCTCGCCGCCATCGGGGTGGTCGTGCCGCCGGTCTAGTCGCGTTAGCGGCACGCAGGCCCCGACGCGCTGTCAATGTTCGTGGCATCCCGTTTTCTACCCTCCCCCTTCCTGGGGAGGGTAGAAAACGGGATGCCCCCAATTTGCCCGACGCCTAAAGGTCAGTGCATGTCCCGTGTCCGTTTTGCCACCGCTCGCGCCCTCTACGAGACCTTTCCGGAGGTGGCGGAGCAGATCAAGATCGCGCCGACCGATCAATTCCCGATTGAATTCCTCAAGGACTTGGTGTCGAAGGGTAAGCTGGATGAAGCGGTGGCGTTCTGCGCCTACCTGTTGCCGCGCCGGGAAGCGGTGTGGTGGGCGTGCACTTGCGCGCGGGCGTCATTGGGCGAGATTCCGCGGGACCGGGGTGCGTGCGTTCTGGCCGCCGAGGCGTGGGTTTATGATCCTGACGACGCACACCGGAAAGCAGCGCTGGAGATCGGCGCTGCGAGCGACAGCAACGATCCTCTGACATGGCTCGCGCTCGCTGCCGGATGGTCAGGCGGGTTGCTTGTGACGTTCCCGAGCCTGCCCGTTCCGGTGCCCACATACATGACCGCCCGAGCCGCCCGCATCGCCGTCCTGTTGAGCGCCGCGAAGGCCGGTAAGGATCAGCGCCCGGCCCGCCTGCAGGCCTGCATCGAAGACGGCATAAAGCTTGCGGAAACCGGGCTATGAAGAGGGGCCGTAGCCCGGATGGGCGGGGTGCTGGGAGCGCGGGCGTCCCGCCCGCTCTTCAGCATCCGCGAGAAAGAGCGGGCGAGACGCCCGCGCTCCCAGGTTCGCTCCATCCGGGCTACCAGCCTTTGTGTGGCGAGCAGATTGCCAAATGCCGACGCGGCTTGAACGACAAGGAGCGTTGACCTAAACGTATTCGGGAGCGGCGGGTTCGCGCTAACGCCCGGGCGTACCGTCCGATCTTTGAGGATCGACCGCAAGGTTAATCGACCGCAAAAGAAGCCGCCGATGGGCCTGACGCTTAGAATCGAGAACCTAACGAGCCTGCCGGACGGCGGCCCGCTGAGCGTGGCGATTCAGGGCAAGCGCGGCCTCGACATCGGGCGCGACCAGTACCTTGATTGGACCCTGCCGGACCCCAGCCGCTTCATTTCCGGCAAGCATTGCGAAGTGCGCTGGCACGACGGCGGATATTGGCTGCACGATATCTCAACCAACGGTACGTTCCTCGACGGCGCCGACAGCCGGCTGAAAGAACCGCACCGACTGCGAAACGGCGACCGCTTCGCAATCGGGCATTATATCGTCGTGGCCGCCATTGACGGCGACGGCGCCAGCGACGAGTCAGGCACTCCGTCTCCCGATGCACCGCCAAGCTATGAGGATCTATGGAATCCGGTGGGCGAGGCGGCGCCGCCCATCGACCCCAAACAACTCAAGGCCGCTCGCGACATGAAGCCGGTGCGTTCGGATTTTCTCAATTGGGCGATCGATGTGCCGAACCCCGATACGCCATCGTCGTCACCGCAGCCGCCATCGCAATCGCGGCGAGCAGGCCACGAGCAGGCGCAGTGGGACGCTTCGCCCGCGCCGGCAATCGACGACTGGGCTCAGGGTACGCCCCGGCCGCCGCCGCCCGCACCCGAAGTGATTCCAGTGCCGAGCCCGCGCCGCCCGGTCTGGGTCTCACATGAGCCGGAAGGCCCTTGGGCGGCAGAGCCGGCGGCGGCAGAGCCGGCAGCGGCAGGGCCGGCAGCCCCCCATCCGGCCGCAGCGCCCCTCGCCTCTCCGGAGGCTGCGACAAACGCCGCCGCGCACGCATTCGCTGCGATTTCGGGGCGTCCTACGGCGGTCGGCGCAACGCCAGACGCCGCCATGGCG
>Ga0257161_1000015_pt1 | contig 41196 bp, 35 predicted proteins | sample NR01A_FD_185954 | JGI IMG/M metagenome (GOLD analysis project Ga0257161, IMG submission 185954) | Soil microbial communities from H.J. Andrews Experimental Forest, Oregon, United States - NR-01-A | ecosystem: Environmental > Terrestrial > Soil > Temperate forest > Bulk soil | place: USA: Oregon... | reverse complement strand
GTTCTGCTGCATGTACATGCGCGTGCCGACCGCGAGCACGGCGTCGGTCCTCGCCCACAGCTCATGCGCGAGCGGCAGCGTCACGCTGAGCGGATCGCGGCTGTCGAGCACGCCGCGGCCGCGCCGATACCCGAGCACCGGCGCCCGCAGCATGGCGGCAAGGGCCGTCACCTCGGGGGATGCGGCCTGGGCGCCGCCGCCGCAGACGAGCATCGGATGTTTCGCCGCGCCCAGCTTTTTCGCGGCTGCCAGGACCGCATCCTCGTCGATGGCGGGCTCGATCGCCGGCAGCGGAGCCTGCAGTGCGCCGGCGCCCGGCCGGCCCCACATGTCGATGGCGCATTCCAACACGGCTGGACCGCGACGCCCGGTGAACATGGCGGCGGCGGCCTGCGCCATCAGCCGCGACGCCTCGCCCGGCGCCTTGATGCGGGCGGAAAAATCCACCAGCCGCGCTATGATCCCGGCCTGGTCGCGGATTTCGTGGAGATGCCCGAGACCGCGGCCGATATCGGCCTCCGGAATCTGGCCGATCAGTCCGAGCACCGGTGCGTTCATCGCATAGGCGGTGAGTAGCGCCGCGCCCGTGTTGAGGAGGCCGGGGCCGGGAACGACCGCATAGGCCGAAGGCCGGCCAGTCGCGATCGCCGCGCCCAGCGCCATGTAGCCGGCGCCTTGCTCATGACGTGGGTGAACCACGCCGATGCGATCGGATGCCTTGAACAGTGCGTCGAACAGGTGATCATTATGGACGCCCGGCAAGGCATAGAGCGTCTTGATGCCGTGGGCGATGAGCGAGGAGACGACGGCCTCCGCCGTGGTTGTTGCGTCCATTGGGGCTGCCTTTAGGTTCGGTTTTGCGGCAGATGTGCAGATTGGATCGCGGGTGTCGAGCGGCGAAAATGCAAGCGAGGCGGCTTCTTTATCCCACCCCGTCTTCGGGGAGGGCAGGGTGGGGTTCTGCTTCAACAAGCGCTGCGCCCTGGAAAAGGCCCACCCCGCCTTCCCGAAGGCGGAGTGGGAGAAGCGAAGGTGTTTCCATTGTGGCCCGTGTCGGCTACACCCGTGCCCTGAATTGAACTGCCGGGGCAGCCCGCAAGGCGCTGACTTGAGCCGTGGCTGCGCCGCGTTTTCTCCCTCCCCCACAAGGGGGAGGGAGGAGCTGCTGGCTCCCGCACGGTCAAATTGGCACCTTTGTCGGAGAGCGTTTCAGAGGACCTTGATGCATCGCTATCGTACCCACACCTGCGGCGCGCTGCGCGCCAACCATATCGGTTCTACGGTCCGGCTGTCGGGATGGTGCCACCGCATCCGCGATCATGGCGGCCTGCTGTTCATCGACCTGCGCGATCACTACGGCGTCACCCAGATCGTCGCCGATCCCGACTCGCCGGCCTTCCGGACCGCCGAGAAGTTGCGAGCCGAATGGGTCATCAAGGTCGACGGCCGGGTGCGCCGGCGTCCCGACGGCACGGACAATCCGGACCTGCCGACCGGCGACGTTGAGGTGTTCGCGAGCGACATCGAGGTGCTGGGGCCGGCAGGCGAACTGCCGATGCCGGTGTTCGGCGACCAGGAATATCCGGAAGAGGTTCGCCTTAAGTATCGCTTCCTCGACCTGCGGCGCGAGCGCCTGCACCGCAACATCATCAAGCGCGGCGCCATCATCGATTCCCTGCGACGGCGGATGAAGGAGCAGGGCTTCTTCGAGTTCCAGACCCCGATCCTGACCGCATCGAGCCCTGAAGGCGCGCGCGACTTCCTGGTGCCGTCGCGGCTTCATCCAGGCAAGTTCTATGCGCTGCCGCAGGCGCCGCAGCAGTTCAAACAGCTCGTCATGGTGTCGGGGTTCGACCGCTATTTCCAGATCGCGCCGTGCTTTCGCGATGAGGACGCGCGGGCGGACCGCTCTCCAGGCGAGTTCTATCAGCTCGACGTTGAGATGAGCTTCGTCACCCAGGAGGACGTATTCGCGGCGGTCGAGCCGGTGTTGCGCGGTGTGTTCGAGGAATTCGGCGAAGGCAAGCCGGTGACGCAGAAATTTCCGCTGATTCCCTTTGACAACGCCATCCGACAATACGGCAGCGACAAACCTGATCTGCGCAACCCCATCAAGATGCAGGATGTGACACGTCATTTCCGGGGCTCGAGCTTCAAGGTGTTCGCCGGCATGATAGCGTCCGATCCGGCCGTCGAAGTGTGGGCGATCCCCGCACTGAAGGGTGGCAATCGCGCCTTCTGCGACCGCATGAATTCCTGGGCGCAGGGCGAGGGCCAGCCGGGCCTCGGTTATATCATTTTTGCAGAAGGACTAGCTCCTGGGTCGGTAAGGGAAACAACCGTCGAGTCGATCGAAGAGTTGGGTGGAACTGCTAATCGCGAGCGCGAGGCCCAGCGTGTGGGAGGGCGTGGGCCTGTCGCAAATAATATAGGTCCCGAACGAACTGAAGCGATTCGAAAACAACTTGGCTTGGGTGGCGGTGACGCCGTGTTCTTCGTGGCCGGCAAAATTACGGACTCTAACTTCGCCAGGTTCGCGGGCTACGCCCGCGCCAAAGTCGGTAATGATCTCGGTCTTGTCGACAAGGATCGGTTTGAGTTCTGTTGGATTGTCGATTTTCCCATGTATGGATGGAACGAGGAGGAGAAAAAAATCGACTTCTCCCACAATCCATTCTCGATGCCGAACATGGCGCCCGAGGAATTCCTGGCGCTCGACCCCAGCGACAAGGAGAAAATCCTCGGCCTCAAGGCGATCCAGTACGACATCGTCTGCAACGGCATCGAGCTGTCGTCGGGCGCCATCCGCAATCACCGCCCCGACGTGATGAAGAAGGCGTTCGCCATCGCGGGCTACGACGAGAGCGTGCTGGAACAGAAGTTCGGCGGCATGCTGCGCGCTCTCTCGCTCGGCGCCCCGCCCCACGGCGGCATCGCGCCCGGCATCGACCGCATCGTCATGCTGCTTTGCGGCGAGGAAAATTTGCGCGAGGTGGTGTTGTTCCCGATGAACCAGCGCGCCGAGGACCTGCTGATGGGCGCGCCGTCGGAGGTGACGCCGAAGCAACTGCGGGAGCTGCATATAAGGTTGAATTTACCGCAGTAGGCTACGCGAGCGGGAAAGGACGAAGCGGCAAGCTATCGGGGGACCCGAACGCTCGCGCAATACGCAACCGTGATCCCAAAAATAGCGCGGAGCGCGGTGCCAGGGGCAACGCGCTCCGCTTCAATCGTATCCTCACGTCGGGCGCATTTCCGCGTCAACTTAATCGAATAACGCCCCTGCTTACGTCAATGGTGACGTTGATGATGGCGCACGGTACGTGTGACCGAGGCGCTTGCGGGCTGTGGGCAGGCGCCCCAGAAGCCAAAGTCCCTCGCACTCGCGCTCACTTTCCAACACTGACCCGCGTTCTGGACCGGCCCAAAGTGGTAGTCAGCCTTGGCGACACCTGACGACAACATAGCGGCAAGCACGACGGTCGCCGTGAAGACGGTGAACTGACGCATTGAAAGCCTCCTTAGTAGTTTCGTTGTTTGGTCGTTTCATCCTGCAACCTTGTTGTTCGGTTGCATTACTTGACGATCAAAAACTTATGCTGAATAAATTTTCCCGGCAATACGATTTTTACGGGTATGTATTTTTGAAATATCGCTTCGAAAAGGGCGGGCAACGCGCGGTCTCTTGACCCGACCTCACGACGATGCGGCCTAAAAAAAAAGCCCCGCACGTCGCTGCGGGGCTAGGAGGCTACTCGTGTGCTCCGGCCGATTTGGCGCCAGATTGCTTGCGCGCCACTTGGCTTCAAGGACAAAGGCCGGACGGCCGCACCTGACAGCCGGGAGCTTGTTCCGGGGGCAACGCGCTCCCTTGGGTTCGATCACATCCTCAAACCGGGTGCATTTTTGCGCGTCATTTTGAGCGCATCATGCGTTCCGGGCATCAGCGGCGATGGCGTCGGCTCGCAGTGCGGGTGATCGCCACACTCGCGGGCTTCGGGCATTCGCCCCAGTAACCGAAAGTGGCGTCGCGCGCGTTGGTTGCGTTCCATTTGAAGCACTGATTTCCGTTCTGCGTGGGCCCGTAATGCATGTCAGCCCGCGCCGGTACCGATGCCAGTAACGCCGTCATTGCCGCTGCAGTAATCAAGAAGTGTCGCATTATCTGTCTCCCTCAAGTTTTCATGTTGTGCCTGCTTCAGGTTGTTTACTCTATCACCTGATTGCATGGCGTTGTATAACTTTACAATTAGTAATGTATCGAAAATTTATGCTTTCGCAACAGGAAATTTATGAATGTTAATTTATGTATATGAATGCTGAACTCTTCATGACGTCGTGTGCCTGAGCCGTTGCGGCCCCGCAGCGTGCGCACGAGATTGGCGTCGATCGCCGGCAATTGCGCGCGCCGCCGCGGCGTCAAGGAATCCGAGGCTGTTCGTGTTGCTGCCGTTCAACGCGTTCGTTGACGCGGTTTTCAGGCGTGAAGGCGCAGACTACGGCTTTACGTTGAACCCCAAACACGCCGCGGCGGCGCTGCGGTTGAGCCAGAATCGCCCGCGTCCCGCGCCTATCAGCATTCTCAGCGCGGTGCCGTAGTTGTGGGGGGCGGCCTGAACAGCCGCGCGCAGGCAGGCGATGCCTTCGTCCTGTTGACCGAGTTCGATCAGGCAATAGCCGAGATTCATGCGGGCGCGGTGATGCCCGGGGTCGCGCGCCAGCACCCGCCGAAAGCGCTCGGCCGCGCGTACGAAGTCGCCTTCGTATTGCAGGGCGATGCCGAAGCCGACCAGGGCGTCCGCGTTCCCCGGCACAATAGAGAGCGCGCGCGCGAAGGCCACCTTTGCGCCGGGCGAGTCGGCGCGATCGAGGTAAACGCCTCCCAGCGCCAGCGAGAACTCCGCCACGGTGGGCGCCGCTTCCAGGCCGCGTTTGAGCACGGTTTCCGCCTCGACGTAGCTGCGCATCGCGCGCAGCAAATTTCCCAGCTCTTGGAATGCGCGTGCATAGGCCGGCTGGCGCTCGATGGCACGGTAGAACCATGCCAAGGCCTCGTCCGTGCGCCCGATCTCGCGCAAGGCTATCGCCAAGTGGGTCTCGAGTTCGGGATTGGGGCTGCGGCGTGCAGCTTCCTCCAGCGGCGCCACCGCCTCCCGCGGTCGCTTTTGACCCATCAGCAAGGCGCCCAAAAGCTGCAGCGCCTCCAGGTGCTGAGGGTTTTTCGCAAGAACGTCGCGGACGATGCGTTCGGCCTCGCTCAGGTCTCCGCTGTTGCCGGCCGCCACCGCCCGTGCCAGGGCCTCGGCAGCCATCGCGGCACGAGCGCCTTTCGGAACCCCGGCTTGCTTCTTCATTGGCAACTCAAGTCGCCATCATGTTCTTGCATCTGATTTTTGATCTGACAGTGGAAACGAAGGAATGCGGCGTTGCGCTGACCATATTGTGTGGCAGATGTCAAAACGGCGCAAGCGAAGCGCTGACAAACGTAAAACACTTGCGAAGGCAAATCACTTGCGACAAGTAAAGCGCTTGCGGCTCAACTGCCCGCCCGTGCATTGCCGCCGCATTGACGGTGTTCCGGAAACCCGATGGCTTCAGCGCTGTTTACCCTTGCCGAGGTTGAATCCGCACTGCCGATCGTGCGCGCCGCTGTGCCGCCGACGCCGCAATATGCGTGGCCGCAACTCGCCGTCCGCACCGGCGCTGACGTGTTCGTCAAGCATGAAAATCACACGCCGATCGGCGCATTCAAGGTGCGCGGCGGATTGGTCTATGCGGAGCGGCTCAGGCGCGAGCAGCCCCAGGTGGCGGGCATCGTTTCGGCTACGCGCGGCAATCATGGGCAGTCGCTTGCCTTTGCGGCCGGCCGCGCCGGAATTGCAGTCGTCATCGTGGTGCCGCACGGCAATTCGGTCGAGAAGAATGCGGCCATGCGTGCCTTTGGCGCCGAACTCATCGAGATCGGCCGGGACTTCGACGAAGCCAAGGAGCATGCCGCCAAGATTGCGCGCCAACGCGGCTACGTGTTTACGCCTGCGTTCCACCGCGACCTCGTCATCGGGGTCGCTACCTATGCGTATGAATTTTTCGCCGCCGTCAGAGACCTCGATACCGTCTACGTCCCGATCGGCCTCGGGTCCGGCATTTGCGGGGTGATCGGAATCCGCGACGCGCTCGGGCTAGCCACCCGAGTCGTCGGCGTGGTGGCGAAAAATGCCAATGCTTATGCGCGCTCGTTCGCGGCCGGCCGTGTCATAGCAACGGATACCTCGGATACCTTCGCGGATGGCTTGGCGGTCCGTGTGCCGGACGCAACCGCGCTCGCGGTCATCCGCGGCGGCGCCGATCGCATCGTCGAGGTTTCGGAGCCCGAACTGGTCGAGGCGATCGGCATTTATTTCAGAGATACCCATACGCTGGCGGAGGGCGCCGGCGCTGCCCCGCTCGCGGCGCTCATCAAGGAGCGCGACCGGATGCGGGGACGTCAAGTGGGTCTCATCATGACCGGACAGAACATCGACCGGGCCGCCATGCTCGATGTTTTGGCCGGCCATGTGCCGGGACAGCCGGGCGGCGTGACACCGCACCTTCCGGTCTGATATGGGCGGGTGAAGAGAACCCTCCGGGGTGTGAAGTCGCTCGAACGGAAGGCCCTCATATTCGAAGCGTATCGCGTTTCCGGATTGCACCGGCTGGTCATATGGGCTGAATGCTCCTTTCGCTCGGGCCACGGGGCGACCTTAGCGATGCAATCGATTGTGTATGGTTCAACCGGGGCTTTCTGAAATGGGCACCGGCGCATTAGGGCAAATAGCAATCGCAAAGAGGGGACATTGATATGCAGAACGTCAAGCGATTGAACGTCGTCGTCCCATATCGGGAGCGGCAAGCGCATCTAAAGGCTTTCGTGCCGCTTCTGCGCGCCTATTTTGCGCGCGACAAAATCGACCATGTCATTCCGTACCGTGTGTTCATCGTCGAGCAGGAAAGCGATCTTCCGTTCAATCGCGGAGCGATCAAAAACATCGGCTTTGTGCTCGGCCGCGAGGAGAGCGATTACACCTGCTTCCACGACATCGACTATCTTCCGGTGTGGGCCGACTACAGTTGGTCCGACACACCTGCCGCTATCGTCTGGCATGGCGCCGAAACCCGGCTCTGGTCGCTGAAACATCCGGGGCGCCGACTGGGGCACAAGATCGAAGATTTTTTCGGCGGTGTGGTGTTGACGCCGAATGCATTGTTCGAGCGGGTCAACGGCTATGCTAATACCTATTGGGGCTGGGGCTGGGAAGACAGCGACCTCAGGTACCGGTATCAGTCGGCTGGCATCACGTTCACGCGCCGAAAGGGCAGCTTTCAAGGTCTGGACCATGACCACGATGGATACACTTTGAATGATGCGATGCCATGGCTGACCCCAACCCCAAAGCCAACAACGCTCGTGAACGACCGGCAATTCAACGAGCGCTGGGCCACAGATGGGACCGCGCTGAAGCAGGTAGCCGACGGCCTGACAACGCTGGCCTTCGAAATCCTAGATCGCCGTCCCGTGCCTGAAGGTCCGGTGGTTGAGCGTCCGGCGATTTGGGAAATTATGAAGGTCAGGCTCAAAATGAAGCCACCAGATTCCCACCCGGGAACTTGACATCCGCAGACGGAAGGGCCGGTCACCGCCGGCTCTTAGCTTGGCGCTTACCCGGCAATTATCACCACCGACCCCAGGAACGTAACTTATTGCGATTGCTTTGCAATTTACCTCTTGCCACCTTTTGGTCTGATATGGACCGCAGAAGCCATCGGCCCCGCCGGTGGAAAATCCCGGCTTGCTTTCTCATCGCTTCTGCGTGCCTATTTTGCGTGCGGCAAACTCGATTACGTCATTCCCTATCGTGTGTTCATCATCGGACAGGAAGACGGACTCAGGTCCAATCGCGGATCGCTCAAGAATATCAGCTTCTTGACGGATCGGCGGCCAGAGTGAAGGCTTAGTTCACGTCGGGGGACGGAATGCACAAGAATAGCTGTTTTGCCATTGTAACTCCTTATTATAAGGAGCCGCGCGCTACGATTGAGCGATGCGTCGAGAGCGTTAGGCGGCAGACGGTGGCAGCAGATCATTTCCTGGTCGCTGACGGTTTTCCCCAGAGTTGGCTCGATGATGTTGGCGTAAACCATATAAGGCTAAGGCACGCGCACCGCGATTTTGGGGATACGCCGCGCGCCATCGGAGCGCCTGTAGCCATCTCGCAGCGGTACAAATGCATTGGCTTTCTCGACGCGGACAATTGGTATGAAGACGATCATGTAGACGTTTGCAGCACCACCGCGAATTCCGTTGCCCCTGAGCCCATTGATCTCGTCATCGCAAAGCGACGTATGGTGCGGATGGATGGGACGCCCACAACCTACCCAGAGGAGTCCGGTCATGTTGATACGAGTTGCTACTGGTTTCTTGAAGGGGCTTTCCATCTTCTTCATTACTGGTTGACCATTCCCGGTGAACTTGCACCAATTAGCGACCGCGTTTTCTATCAAATGATTAGATCCCGCAAACTTTCGGTGCGGGAGGCGCCCAAAATCACAGTGAACTATACTTGCACTGTCGAGGAGATTTACCACGCTCTCGGTCAAAGGCCTCCGCCAGGCACGAAACCAGGTCCTGACTTCGAGGCGATCCGCAAATGGCTACTCGGCCTGGATGGGGTAAACCGGCGCCTTGTGGCTGAGCGGTGCGGGATCGATCTGGTGCCGATGCTAGCACGGAGAAACGCGGAAAGATCAGAAGCCCTTGCCCTGACGCGCAACAGCCCATGCCCCTGCGGTTCAGGTAAAAAATATAAGCATTGCCACGGTGCATTGAGAAGCGTGGAGGCAAAGGAACGGTTGCAATGATTTCCTCATGTGAGTCCAAAATTGGCTCCGCGCTGCTGGTACCGAACCATGGGCTGCCCCGAAAAGCAAAGGCGACCCGAAAGCGCCCCCCTTGTCCGTCGCCGGCTATGTCCGTTCACGTGCGGGCGTGATAGCCCATCCACAGTGCGAGTGTTGTGGTTGCTGTGCAATTGACGTCTTGCGACTTCTTGGTGTGATATGGACCGCGATGACCCGCGATGAAGCTATCCAGCCCCGCCAATCCAATCCAAGAACTGATGGCTCTGCACGCCACGGGCCGCTTCGCCGAGATGGAGGTACGCGCGCGCGCGGCCATCAAAACAGCGAGCAACTCGGCAATTCTGCACGAGCTGCTGGGTATCGCGCTGTGCGCCCAGCAGCGCTTCGAGGAGGCGCTCGGCGCGTTGCGCAAGGCCGTGGTCCGGCAGCCGCAGGATGCCCAGTTTCACGAGAACCTGGCGCTGTGCCAGCGCCATTTGAAGCAGTATGAGGCGGCGGCGGAGAGCTTGCGCAAATCGCTGCAGCTTCGGCCGCAGTCGGTCGAGACCCTGGCGGCGCTCGGCAGCGTGCTGCGATCGTTGCGGCGTCCCGAGGAGGCCGAGATGGTGTTGCGGCAGGCGCTCGCGCTCGCGCCGCGACATGTGCAAACGCTGTGCGTGCTCGGCAACGTGCAATGCAATCTCGGAAACTTCGTCGAGGCGGAAAGCTGTTACCGCGCCGCGCTGGCGCTCGACCCGGCGAACCCCTTCGCGCTTGCGAATTTCGGCAATGTGCTGGCGAGCACGGGGCGTCACGTCGAGGCGTGCGGTGCCGCCGATAGCGCCATGAAGGCGATCGGAACGATGAGTTTCAATGCCGCCCCCGAAGGTTGCGAGCTTGCCCTGATTGCTGCGAACGTACTGGCCGGCGCGGAGCAATACGTCGCGGCCGCACAAGTGTACCGGCAGGTCTTCGAGGCGCGAAAATCGCTGGCGGACGCTCTGTCGTCATATTCGACGATGCGTCAGGTCTGCGCCTGGGAAGTCACGGCGGAAACGGATGCCCAATGCCGGAATCGCCGTTTTTCGCAGGACGAACTCGACGCCATCTCGCCATTCACCAGCGCCATGATGATGGGGATCACCGCGTCACAGCAACTGGACGTGGCGCGGAATTATGCCCAGCGTTTCGGCCGTCCGTCCGTCGTGTCGCCGGCACGAGCCGCGCCCGGCCCGGCGCGGGATCGCATACGCGTCGGATATGTTTCCGGAGATCTTCGCGAGCACGCGTTTTCTCGGCTCACAGTGCCGGTGTTCGAGAACCACGACCGGACTCGCTTTGAAGTGTTCGCATACGACTACTCGCCTCCGGCGCAGGACGATCTTCGCCGACGTGTCGAGGGCGCCTTCGATCATATGGTGGCGTTGCACCAGCTGTCGGATTTGGCGGCCGCGCAGCGAATTGCCGCCGATGCGTGCGAGATCGTCGTCGACGGCACCGGATGGACGCAGCGGACGCGAAGTCAGATTTTGCGGTTCCGGCCGGCGCCGGTTCAAGTCCAATGGCTCGGCTATCCGGGAACGCTGGGCGCCCCCTGGTGCGACTACATCGTGGCGGACAAGGTCTTGATCAGGCCCGGCGAGGAGAAATTTTACGCCGAGAAGATCATCAGGATGCCGTTCACCTACCAGCCCAACGGCGCAAGAGATGCGGTCGACGATCCGGGCACCCGCGCGGATCACGGACTGCCCGACGACGCCTTGGTGTTCTGTTCATTCAACCAAGGCTACAAGATCACCCCGGATATCTTCGACAAATGGATGCAATTGCTTCGGCAGGTCGAGACGTCGGTGGTCTGGCTGCTCGGCTTTTCCGAGGAGATGCGGGAGGCGCTGCGGCGCGAGGCCGAAGCCCGCGGCGTATCGCGAGAGCGCCTCGTTTTTGCTCCGTTTGTCCCGAACGATCGGCATTTGGCACGGCTCGCCCTCGCCGATCTGGCGCTCGATTGTTTTCCCTATGGGTCGCATACGACGGCGAGCGACGTGTTGTGGGCCGGCGTGCCGTTGATCGCCTTGACGGGCGATACATTCGCCGCGCGGGTGTCGGCCAGCATCCTGGCAGCGGCGGGGTTCGGCGATCTTGTCGCCGCGTCGCTCGCCGACTATCACGATCTTGCGCTCCGCTACGCGTCCGATCGCCGATTGCTCGCTGCCCTCAAGGCGCGGGTTTCAGGGTGCCGGTCGTCGCCCCTGTTCGATTCCAAGCGATTTGCTCGCGATCTTGAATCCGCTTATGCGGCCGTGGTCGAGCGGAGCAGGGCGGGGTTGCGGCCCGATCACATCGCGATCTCGTAGGGCCAGTCAAAACCCCACCACGGTGCCATGAAGATCGTAAGCGTCCGCGCGCTCGATCTTGACGGTGGCGAATTCGCCGACCCGCAGGGGCCGCCGCGACGTCACATGGACGGTGCCGTCGATCTCCGGGGCATCGCCCTTGCCGCGGCCTTTAGCTGCGGTTGGGCCGATCGCGTCGATGATGACCTGTTGGCGGGTGCCGACATGGCGCTTGAGGCGGCGCGCTGAGATCGCCTGCTGGCGCTGCATGAAACGGTGCCAGCGCTCCTCCTTGACCTCATTCGGCACGGCGTCGCCGAGATCGTTGGCGGCCGCGCCTTTCACGGCTTCGTAGCGGAAGCAACCGACCCGATCGAGCGCCGCCTCGTCAAGCCAGTCGAGCAGGAAGGCGAATTCCTCCTCGGTCTCGCCCGGGAAGCCGACAATGAAGGTCGACCGCAGCGTGATGTCGGGACAGATGTCACGCCAGGCTCGGATGCGATCAAGCGTCTTCTCCTGGGCGGCCGGCCGCCGCATGCGCTTGAGCACCGAAGGCGCGGCATGCTGGAACGGCACGTCGAGATAGGGCAGCACCTTGCCCTCGGCCATCAGCAGGATGGCGGCGTCCACATGGGGATAGGGGTAGACATAGTGCAGCCGCACCCAAATGCCCAATTCACCCAGCGCCGTCGCGAGATCCAGGAACCGCGCCCTTACGTCGCGCCCTTTCCACGGGCTCGCGGCGTATCCGATGTCGAGCCCATAAGCCGAGGTGTCCTGGGAGATGACCAGCAACTCCTTGACGCCGGCGGCGACCAGGCGCTCGGCCTCGCTCAGCACGTCCGCGGCCGGCCGCGACACCAGATCGCCGCGCAGCCTGGGGATGATGCAAAAGCTGCAGCGATTGTTGCAACCCTCGGAAATTTTTAAATAAGCATAGTGCCGGGGCGTCAGCTTGATGCCTTCCGGCGGCACCAGGTCGAGAAACGGATCGTGGCGCGGCGGGGCGGCGCGGTGGACGGCATCGAGCACGCTCTCATATTGCTGCGGGCCGGTGACGGCCAGCACGTTGGGAAACCGCGCGGTGATTTTTTCAGGCTCGGCGCCCATGCAGCCCGTCACGATCACCTTGCCGTTGTCCTTGAGGGCCGCGCCGATCGCCTCCAGGGATTCGGCTTGGGCGCTGTCGAGGAAGCCGCAGGTATTGACGATCACCAGGTCGGCGCCGTCATGCCGGCGCGCCAGCTCATAGCCCTCAGCGCGCAGCCGCGTGATGATGCGCTCGGAATCGACGAGCGCCTTCGGGCAGCCCAGCGAAACGAAGCTGATTTTCCGAGCCGGTTCGGGCTCGGGCACGGCTTTTGGTGTGATGACATCGACGTTGGCCATGGGGCCGATATAGGCGGTTCCGGGCTCGGGTGCGAGCATTGCGATTTAGCGCGTATTTCGATGAAGGGGGCTGTAGCCCGGGTTGAGCGCCAGTGAAACCCGGGGGCGCTGCCGTATGGATAGGGCAGTCCCGGGTTTCGCTGGCGCTCAATCCGGGCTACGCTTGCTCGGTAATGCTAGGATATAATTCCGATTGACTCGGGCGTAGTGTCTTGACCCGGCGTCCTGGCACCCCGCGCGCCGACCGCCGCTGATGCGACATTTGGAGGCGAGGGGCTTCCAAGATTCTACCAAGATCGGTAATGAGTTTGCCGGCGGCTCACCGGCTCCGGTGGGCGGGGGGCACACGAACATAACAATTTAGGTCCTCCGAGATCATTTGCAGGATTCAGTGGGAGTTGGCGCGATGAGAATGAACGCGATCGCGATGTTGGTTGCATTTCCGGCCCTCGTCATGGGGGGCAACACGACGGCGGCGACGGCCGCCGAGACCAAGCAGGATATCAAGGGGCTCTACCTGCTGACCGATTATCCGGCGGTGTCGGTGCGGCCCGGCACCACCTCGACGATTTCGCTGCGCCTGCAAAATTACGGTTTGCCGCCCGAGAACTTCGCGCTGTCGATCGATGGGGCGCCGGCCGGCTGGACCACGACGCTTCTCGGCGGCGGACAGCCGGTTGGCGCCGCCATGCCGGCGACCGACCAAAGCGTCAGCCTGCAACTTCGCCTCGATGTGCCCGCCGATGCGGACATTTCCTCCAAGACCTTGACCGTCAAGGCGGAAGGGCAGGGCAACAATGTCAGCCTGCCGATTACCATCAATCTCGCCAAGGAACTGCCGGCGAAACTGACGCTGTCGCCGCAGCTTCCATCGCTGCGCGGTACGCCGAAGTCGAGCTTCGACTATACGGTCAGCGTCAAGAACGACAGCGGGCGCAATCTCACCGTCAGCCTGTCGGCGACCGCCCCACGCAATTTCGAAACCTCGTTCACCGAGTCCTATGGAGCCCAGGAGCTGTCTTCGGTGCCGATCGATGCGGGCGCATCCAAGGATGTGAAGCTCAAGGTGCGACCGCCGTCCTCGGTCGATGCCGGAAGTTTCCCCATCGAGATGACGGCCACCTCCGGCGACACTACGGCCAAGACGGAGCTTACCCTCGAAGTGGTCGGTCAGCCACGGCTCACCATCGCCGGCAGCGACGGGCTGGTATCGGCCCGCGCCGAGGCGGGCAAGCAAAGCACGGTTCCGGTCGTGATCTCCAATGATGGGACCGCGGCGGCCGATAATATCGAATTGTCAGGGTCAGGCCCGAGCGGCTGGAAGGTCGAATTCGACAAAAAGACAATAGACCGGATCGCGCCCAACCAGACCGCGGAAGTAAACGCCCTTCTCACGCCCACCGATAAGTCGCTTGCCGGCGACTACATGGCGACGATCCGGGCGGCCTCTCGCGGCGAAACCGCCTCCACCCAGTTCCGGGTGACGGTCGCGACCTCGACGACTTGGGGAATGGTAGGGTTCGGCATCATCGCGGTGGCGCTGTTGCTGATGTTCGGCGCTGTTGCAAGGTTCGGCCGGCGATGAGCGGGCCCGTCATCACTGCGCGAGGTCTCACCAAGCGCTATGGCGAAACCGTCGTGGTCGATGCCCTCGACTTCGACATCGTCAAGGGCGAGACGTTTGGCCTGCTGGGGCCGAACGGCGCCGGCAAGACCACTACGATTCTGATGATGCTGGGACTGACCGAGGTGTCGGCCGGTACCGTTATGGTCGCGGGTCATGATCCGGTGCGCCAGCCTCTCGAAGTCAAGCGGCGGGTCGGCTACCTGCCGGACTTGGTGGGCTTCTACGACCATATGACGGCGGTTGAGAACCTCACCTATACGGCGCGGCTGATGGGGTTTGCGCGGAATGTCCGTGAAGCGCGCATCGCCGACGCGCTGGCGCGCGTACGCCTGTCGGATGTCGCCCACAAGGCCGCGGCGACGTTCTCGCGCGGCATGCGCCAACGGCTTGGTCTTGCCGAGCTCATCATGAAGCACGCCGATATCGCGATTCTAGACGAGCCGACCTCGGGTCTCGATCCACAATCGACCCATGAATTCGTCGACATGATCGGCGAACTCAAGCGCGAAGGTGTCACGGTCCTGATCACCTCCCATCTGCTCGACCAGGTGCAGCGGTTGTGTGACCGCGTCGCGCTGTTCCGCGGTGGCAAAATCCTGGTGATGGGGACGGTGCCGGAACTGGCACGTCAGGTGCTCGGCGCCGGCTTCGTAGTGGACGTGGAGGCGGCCGCCGCACCCGGAAAGGACTTGGCTGCGCGGCTGGGCGCCATTCCGGGAGTGACGACGGTGCAGCAGACCGGCGAGGTGACCTACCGTCTGACCGCCGATCACGACGTACGTGCCGAAGCGGCCCGGGCCGTCGTCGCCGCGGACGGCGCGCTGACGCGTCTTTCAGTCGACAATCCGAGCCTTGACACCATCTATACCCGATTCTTCGAAAAGCAGACGGCAGTCGACGGGGAGATTCGCAATGCGGCGTGAAGGCTCGCCCTGGCAAGGCCTTGGCACGGTGCTGCTCAAGGAACTCGCTGATCACTTCGACAGCGCGCGCATGCTGTTGCTCGCTTTGCTGATGGTGCTTGCCGCGGCGGTGCCGCTTTACGGCGCGATCGAGCAACTGCGAACGACCACTTCAGAAGATGCGTTCCTGCTTCTCAAATTGTTCAATCCGGGCGGTCAGACGCTATCGGTTGTTGCGATTCTCGGGTTCGTGATTCCCGTGATGGCGATCGGCCTCGGGTTCGATGCCATCAATGGCGAACACAACCGCCGCACCTTGTCGCGTATCCTGGCCCAACCAATCTACCGGGACGCCTTGCTGGCGGGAAAATTCCTCGCGGCGGTTACGGTGCTGGCGGTCAATCTCACATCCCTGTGGCTGCTGGTGGTCGGGCTCGGGGTCTTGCAGCTTGGAGTGCCGCCGAGCGGCGATGAATTCGCCAGGTCGCTGGTGTTCCTCATCATCGCCATTGCGTATGCCGGGGCTTGGCTCGGCTTGGCGATGCTGTTTTCAGTGCTGTTCCGCTCGCCCGCGACCGCCGCGCTCCTCGCGCTTGGCGTCTGGCTGTTCATGACGCTGCTTTGGCCCATGATCTCGCCATTTATTGCGCAATTGATCGCCCCGCCCGATATCCGCTACCAGCTTCTTGGCATCTTGGATCCGCAAACGGCGGTGTGGCAACAGGCGTTGTCGCGGATCTCGCCCTATCTGTTGTTCGAGGAGGCCGCGCGGACGATCCTGACGCCGACGACGCCGTCGCTCGGTCCCCTCCTGGATCAGATTCGCCAGCTGCGCGGCGAGGTGGTCGGCGCCGCGCTGCCGCTACGTGAGAGCCTCTTGATCGCGTGGCCGCAGGCGGTGGGCCTTATCGCCGGCGCGATCGTGCTGTTCGTGGCAACTTATGTGGCGTTCCAGCGCCAGGAGGTTCGTGCTTGAGGCGAGGTTGATCGGTGTAGCAATGTCAATGTAGCCTGGATTGAGCGCAGCGAAATCCGGGGTCGGCCTTTCGGAATCTGGAAGCGCTGATCCCGGATGGAGGGACCGCAAAGCGGCGGTCCCTCCATCCGGGCTACGAGCTCGGCGGAATTGTGGAAACGCCGATCCCGGATTGCGGGACCGCAAAGCGGCGGTTCCGCAATCCGGGCTACGAGCCTGAGTAACACGCTGTCAGACGATTGCCGGATGGCGGTTGGCGCCATAGTGCCAAGTCGTCAGCGGATGGCCGGCTTGGTCCGTCATTTTCACATGAGTGTTCTTGCCGAGCGCGCCGAGCTTGCAGGCCGCATCGATGGCGAAGTACATCGCCTCGCGGGAATTCTTGTAGGGACCGTAATGACCGCCATCATGTTCAATCATCCAGGTGTCGTTGTTTGGGCGCACGATATATTCGACGCGGTCCACCGTCGAGGCGGCGGAGGTTTCTGATTTCGCCGGATCGTGAGATCGAGCCATCATTTACTCCCTTATTGGGATAGCAACTCCCTACCGGGATAGCGACTTCCTTACCGAAATCGCCCATTATGTAATGACACGATGGCGAAACGGCGAATTGATAGCGACACAGTAGCCAAAAGGCGAATTGATCGCGGCCTAAATTGCTGAATGCAAACATCCGCCATCCGGACTCGATCGCGCAGAAGATCATTCAAATACCGCAGCGATGCGGTGCGACCTTGAATAGGCTCCAGATTTTTCTACGACTGCCCGGCTGCTTGCGTTCCGCAATTGTGGCCGGCAAATTCGGCGCGCGCTGCAACTTGGATTGTTGTAAGCTTTGCGTACGGGCACCGGTTTATCGGAGCCGGCGAAACCGTTGCGATCCGCTGACCGCGGACGAGGGAGGAAATCATGAGCGAGCACGATGAAGGCCGCCGCGCGTTTATTGTCGGCGCGGTTGGAGCGGGAGCGGTCGCCGGAACTGCTCTTGTGCAGACGGCCTATGCCAAGACCCAGAAAGCCAAGCCTCAGCCCCCGAAAACTGCAGAAGCCCCGGCTGCGAATCGCGCGGCTGAAACCTTCGACGGCCATGGCGTGTTTTTCAATGACGAGCATGCCGCGACCGTGGCGGCGTTCGCCGAGCGGCTGATGCCGGGCGCGCCCGGCAAGCCAGGTGCGCACGACGCCAACGTGCTCAACTACATCGATCTTGCGCTCGCGGGCGCCTATGCGGATCAGCAGGATTTCTACCGGCGTGGTCTTGCCCAGCTCGACGCCTATTGCCGCACGGCCCACAACCAACCGTTCGTAAAGCTCAGCGCGGTCCAGCAAGACGAAGTGATCGGCGCGCTGGAGCAGGACAAGGCGAGCGAGTTCACGTTCCCGACCGCACAGGCGTTCTTCAATACGCTGCGCGCCCATACGATGGAGGGCATGTTCGCCGACCCGGTCTATGGCGGCAACAAGGACTTCGCTGGCTGGAAGTTGGTCGGGTTTCCGGGCACGCAGCTTTATTACACGCCCGCCGATCTTGCGAGCAAACAGCCTTTCACCCGCGCGCCCATCATCGGGCTGCAGGCGCAGGCCAAGGCCAACAGCAAAGGGGCATGAACCATGGCTATCGAAAAGACGGATGTGGTCATTGTCGGAATGGGCGCCGTGGGCGGAGTCATGGCAGCCGAGCTCGGCAAAGCCGGCATGAAGGTGATCGGGCTGGAGCGCGGCCCGCGGCTGAAGACGGCGGATTTCCAGCTTGACGAGTTGCGCTATTTTCAGCGCAAGGATCTACGACCCAGCCCCAAGACCCAGCCGGTGACGTGGCGGCCCAACGCGAATTCCCCCGCCATGCGGCTGCCGCAGATGGACTACGGCAATCAGGCCGGCGGCGGCACTGTGCACTACGGCGCGGTGTCCTGGCGTTTGCACGAGGACGATTTTGGAGCGCGAACTCACACCATCGAACGTTACGGGATTTCGGCGATCCCTCAGGATTCCTCGCTTGCCGACTGGCCCTTGAACTACTCCGAGCTCGAGCCATTCTACGACAAGGCCGAATATGACATTGGAGTTGCCGGCAAGGCCGGAAATCTTCAGGGCCGCAAGATCGACGGCGGCAATCCGTTCGAGGCGCCGCGCCAGCGGGAATATCCGCTGCCGCCACTGATCAAGGACCAGCCCAGCGTGCTGTTCGAGGCCGGCGCGAAGAAACTCGGCTACCATCCATTCTCGACACCGCACGCGATCCTGTCGCAGCCCTATAAGGGACGCCCCGCCTGCACCTATTGCACTTACTGCCAGGCGTTCGGCTGCTACATCGGGGCGAAGTCTAGCATCCTGGTAGCGAAGCTTCCCGAGGCCGACGCAACCGGCAACTTCACGCTCAAGACCGGGGCAATGTGCTACCGCATCAACAGCAGCGGCAAGCGCGTCACCGGCGTGTCCTATTACGGGCCGGACGGTTCCGACAACACGATCGAGGCAGAGATCGTCGTCCTCGGCACGTTCATCTACGACAACACGCGCCTGTTGCTGATGTCGAAGACGGACGCGTTCCCGAACGGACTTGCCAATTCGAGCGGACAGGTCGGCAAGCATCTGATGGCGCACATGATGCCGAACGTGTTCGTCGGATTCGACGATCGTCACGTCAACACCTACATGGGACCGAGCGCGCAGAAGTTCTCCATCGACGATTTCAATGCCGACAATTTCGACCACGGCGGCGCGGGCTTCATCCGCGGCGCACAGATCTCGGTCGGTACCCCAAATCTCGAAGGCGGCCCGATCAGTTTTTCGACCACCGCGCCGCCGCCCGGCACGCCGCGATGGGGTGCGGCATACCGCGACTATCTGGCAAAATACTTCACGCGGTTTGCCGTGATGGTGGCGCAGACCGAGAACTTGCCCTATGCGGACCAGACCATCGATCTCGATCCCGCCGTGCGCGATCAGTGGGGCCTGCCCGCGCCGCGCCTCACCTACGACTGGCGGCGGCCGAACGAGACTGCGCGGGTCGAGTTCATGGTGAAGAAGATGGAGGAGATCGGCCGCGCCATGGGTGGCGACACGGTCTGGCGCGGGCCGCTATCTCCCGGCCTGCCGGGCGCGCATCACGAGGGCGGCACCCGGATGGGGAATGATCCCAACACCTCGGTGGTCAACAAGTACGGTCAGAGCTGGGATATCTCCAACCTCTTCATTGTCGGCAGTTCGACCTTCCCGTCGATGAGCGGGTTCAACCCGACGCTGACCATTGAGGCGCTTGCCTATATGAGCGCCGATGCGATCGCGAACAAGTACAAGAAGAATCCCGGTGCGTTGTTGTAGGTGATTGGAGCGCGGGCGTCCCGCCCGCCTCTTTTCTCTTTCGAAGAAAGCAAGAGCGGGCGGGACGCCCGCGCTCCACAAAAAACCGAGCCCCGTTTCCGGGGCTCGGCAAAGCTTCAACCGAAATGGTTCCTGACGATCGTTACTTCGCCTGCGCCTTGAGCGCCGCGATGTCGCCCTCGCTGCGCAGCGTCATCACGCCCATCTTGCTGTCGCGATAGATCGGGACCGTCACTTTGGTCACGCCGTCCTTCTCGAGCAGCGAGATGTGGCGAATTTCCGTCCCGCGCGTCGGCAGGTCGAACATTGTCCACTCGCCCTTGGTCGGGTCATACTTGGCGATACGATCTGCGGTCCACAGGTTGCCCCACACATTGTGGTTCTGATCGACCGCGATGTGATACGGCTGGTAGGCCGGATCCGGGAACGGGATGATCGACGTCTGCATCGTCTTGGTGTCGATGCGGGCGAGGCTCGCGCCCCAGGAATTGCCGACCCACAGGACATCCGCGTTCTTGTCGGTGCCCATGCGGCGCGGTCCCTGCGACCACGGAAGCGGGGTGTTGAAGGAGAGTTCGTTGTAGCTCTCATAGAACTCGCGCGCCTTCGGGGTCACGCGGTCCATCTGCTCCTTCATCGACGGCAACGATACTTCCGTCGCCTTTCCGGTCCCAATGTCGCCGCGGCCGATGGTGTCGAGTGCCATCTGGGTCCACCAGCCGTTGCCGTCGCGATCGCCGGCGGCCCCGTAGGTCATACCGGTGCCCTTCGGCGAATTGTAGGGCTTGATCGACTTGAAGTCGGCGAACTGCTCTGTCGCGGGATCGAAGCGAACAGCACCGTCAGGCGCCGAAGCCCAGATCTTGCCCTTGCCGTCCACGTCCAAGGTCACGGCGCCGCCCAGCGGCGACATGGTGGCGGGCGTCTGGTAGACGCTGATCTTCTCGGTCTTGGCCTCGAGCTTGCCGAGCGCGCGCCGGCCTGGGTTCACGTCGAACCAGAAGTCGCCATTGGCGTCCCGGGTGATTCCGTGAGCATTGGCGGCAAGGCCGTCAGCGCGATCCACCTTCAGCCACTTGACCTCACCGGTCTTGGCATTGACCTTGCCGATGGTGGCGAGCTTGTTGGGGTTGTTGTTGGTGAAATAGACGTTGCCCTCGAAGTCCATGTTGCCGTCATGGGGCATCTGGCCGAGCTTGGACGTGACGCCGAGGCTCCAGTCGGAACCGTCATTGTCCGTGTACTTGGCGAGCGTGCCGGGCCCGGCGTCCGGATTGAGCGGCAGGTCATAGGTCGTCCACACGACACGAGCGGCTTCGCCGGTCGGACGCGGACGGTCCTTGAACTTCATCGAGGTTTCGCCCGGGCCGCGCGCACGCGCCAGATAGGCCGCGAGGTCCTTGCGATTATATTCGATGATCTGGCTCACCTTGGCATTGGCGCCCGGATATACGCCGGAGCCAGGAACCACCTTCATCAGGTTGATGATCTTGTTCCAGCCGGCTTCGTCGAACTTGAACTGCAGCGGATAGCCCGGCGTGTGGCAGCCGGTGCACTCGTTGGTGAATATCTTCTTGATATTGGCGTCTTCTGGTGTCGCGTCCGGCAACGCCGCGACCATCATTTCCGGCGGTAGCTGACGATAGCGCTCCTCGGGATCCGTGATGGTGGCGAGCTTGAGGTCCTGATGCTTGGTGGCGGATAGATCGACCGCGTCCTTTGTCGTATGGAAACCCAAGGCCTGCGCCCAAACCTGATATTTGCCCTCGGCCATCGGCGGGAAGAAATAATCGCCGTTCTGGTCCGTATAGACGCTCGTCGTGATTGTCGAACCTTCCTTCTTGGCGGATACCTGCACTCCATCCAGCTTTTGGCCGGAGGCGGAGGTGATCGATCCGGTCAGCAGCTGGTCGGCCGAAGCCCCGCTCGCCGCAAATCCGACGACGAGACCCGCAACGCTCGCTAATAATTTGCCTCGCATTTGTGTCATGGTGCGTCTCTCCTTCAAAGTTTTATACGATCATTCGCCGCCGCCAGGGCGACGCGCCGGCGCGGCCGACGCCGCTTGGACCGGGACGGTTCTCATATATGAGATGATGGCATCGATCTGCTCCGACTTCAGATAGTGCTTGAAGGCGGGCATGCGCGGCGTGCCATTGGTGATGAATTCGCGCATGACTTCGTCATCGCCTCCGCCCGCGTCCTTGTTAAGCTGCGGGCCGTAGGTCTTGGCACCGAGCGAGGGCGGCAGATGGCAGACCCCGCACGACTGGGCGAACACTTGCCGCCCCATTTTCTGTTGATCGGTGAGATTGTCTCCGGCCTGCTGAGCGGTTGCACCCTGCGTCGACAATGCGAGCACGAACAGACCAAACAACGCTGCGTGTTTCATCACTTCCCCCGGTTTTCGGTTTGTTTTGCGGGATCATACGCTGTGGTTGAGCGGAAGGGAAGGGGGAGTGGGGGTGTTCGGGGCGGGTACGAGAAAACGAGGACCGCAAGGGGCAGCCATTACTGGTTCAGGAACGTATTGCCACTCCTTACCGGATCGCGTCACTGTTCGGTTGCGAATTGACTTTTCGGCAAGCATGGGTCTCACAGCGCCATGGATAAGCTTCATCTTTCGCCTGACAGCGCGATGCCATCCTCGATGCAACTCATTGCGCGGGCCGAGGCAATGATTCCAGCACTGCGGAAGCGGGCCGGCGATGCCGACCGCGATTCAAGGTTGGCGCCCGAGACAATCCAGGAACTGAGAGACGCAGGATTTTTTCGTATTCTCCAACCGCCGAAGTTCGGCGGATACGGAATGCGACCGTCGACTCTGTGGGAAGTCACACGCCATCTCGGCCGCGGTTGCGGCTCGACCGCGTTCATTGTCTCGCTGCTCGGTGTTCATTCCTGGATCGCTGGAATGTTCGAGCAGCGCGCGCAGGCGGAAGTTTTCGAGGATGGTAGCGACGCCATCGTGTCAAACTTGAATATCGGCGTGCGGCGCCGCAACGAATCGGCGCGCTCAGATGGCGGATACGTCGTTAGCGGTCAATGGAGCTACGCATCCGGCATCGACCACGCAAATTGGGTCATCGTGGCCGTGAAGGTCCCCACAGGGACGGGCGATCTCGAGGAAAAGATTGCACTCGTTCCGGCACGCGATTTTTCGATCAACTACGACAGCTGGGACGTGCTTGGCGCGCGCGGGACCGGCAGCAAGGATGTCGTGCTTCACAACGCTTTCATTCCGCACCACCGCACAATCTCCTGGGCAGATGTACAGAGCGGGGACTATCCGGGGGCCGTTGTCAACGAAGGTCCACTCTACCGACTGTCCGCGGGCAGCATTTTCGTTCTCTCGTCGGCGGCTCCAGTCGTGGCGGTCGCATGCGGCATCATTGATTGCTTCGTTGAAGAAATCAAACGGCGCACGGTCAGCGGGACTGGCAAGCGCCAAATCGATCAACAGTGGGCGCAAATCGAGCTCGGCAGATGCGCTTCGCAGATCCACATGGCGCATTCGCTGCTCATCCGCGATGCGGACGAGGTGTTCGACCGTGCTGTCGCCGGCGAAGACCTGAGCGTCGAAATCCAGGCCAGGCACCGGGCGGACGCTGCCGTGCTCTCGCGCAATGCGTTGGCTGCACGAGCGTTGTATACGGTCATCGTCGGTTCGTGCGACAGTCACCCAATTTGTCGTCTGGCTGCTCGCGGGAGATTATGGCGTGCGAGCGCGGTGCCGATCCTTTACTCGGGCTTGATATTGGCCGCCCGGATTACCTTGGCCCACTTCTCGGTTTCGGCCGCCAAATAGGCACCAAACGTCGCGGGAGTAAAAACCGTAGGAGTGATTGTCAACTCGGCAAGTCGAGCCTTGATTCTCGGGTTTGCTAGCCCCGCATTGATCTCCTGATTGAGCTTCTCAATGACCGCGGGTGGCGTGCCGTTTGGGACTCCGACCCCGGTCCAAGCGACCACTTCGTAGCTAGGCACGGTTTCCCCAACGGTCGGTACATCGGGTAGCACCTCCAAACGAGTGGTTGTGGTCACGGCTAGCGCACGCAACGCGCCGGATCTGATATGCGGAAGCGAGTTCGCCACCACATCGAACGCAGCCTGCACGTGTCCGCCAAGCAGATCGCTGACCATAGGTGCTCCGCCGCGGTATGGCACGTGCACCAGATTGACGCCGGTCGTCGCCTTAAACAACTCGCCCGCCAAGTGACTCGACGAGCCGATGCCAAATGACGCCACACTGATTTTGCCCGGATTGGCCTTCGCATATGCGATGAACTCGGCAACCGTCACCGCTTGAGCGGACGAGTTTACTTCCATCACAAGAGGGTAGGCGACAAGTCCCGCAACTGGCGCGATATCTCGTAGAAAGTTGAACGGCAGGTTTTCATAGAGTGTCGCGTTGACCGCATTGGAGGTCCCAACCCAAAGCAGTGTATACCCGTCGGGCGGCGAATTAACCACTGTTTGGGTAGCGATATTCGTGCCTGCACCAGGCTTGTTTTCGACGATGACCTGTTGACCAAGCCGCTCCGATAGCCATTGCGCTATAATCCTGGCAACGATGTCAGCGCCACCGCCCGGCGGAAATCCGATAATCCAGCGGACCGGACGCGTCGGATAGTCGAGTGCCCACGCGAGCTTCGGAAGGGCGGCAGATGCAGTAGCAGCCCCAGTAAGTTGCAGGAACTGGCGGCGCACGAAGCCCAAAATGTTTCTCCCTCCGGATGATGGCTGCTGGGTTGTCGCGGCTGAAAATTCTTATCGTCCAAGTCTCCCATAAACTCAGTGGCAAATCACCGACGCATTACGCTTTCGCCATAACAGCCCAGTCAGCATCGACGCAACCGTTTTTGATCGCCAACGACCAAATCTAATACTGTGGTGCTATCCACTCAGCTTTAGCGTAAGGTACAATCACGTTCTGGATCGTCGGGCACGCCATCAATATGCCATAGGTGCCTTCCGCCAACACCCTGCCGGCTCGGCTGTCCGAATGATAATGCAGACCCAGGACCTCCCTGTTTCTTGCAACCCTCTGGGCCAATCGCTGCAATGGTGTGCTGTCTGGATCAGCGGAGTCATATGGCGAGCTTGCTGCGGGAGGCATCACCTGCGCCAAGCATCTTGAGATGAGGTAGGCCTCCGTCGCGTGCCCACTCGGATAGGACGCGTGGCCGGGCACTTCGATGGGAGGCATCAAGGCCGGGGAGAGTTGAGAGGGACGGGGCCGGCCTTGGCCCTCATTGTCCGCCAAATTCGCCTTGTTCGCCATCCGCTTGTAATGCATCACCTGGAATTGCCCGACGCGCAGCGCGATCTCCATGAGATCATAGGTCCAGGGATGCGATGATTTGCCGAACATCAACATTCCGCACCAATAGGCGAGCATGTTGTCGCGCTGCATCAGTGCCTCCGCCATAACGCCCGGCCGGTAGTCGATAAGCTGGATCAACTCGTTGATCTCGTCCGTCAGCTGCTGTCCCGTGGGGATAGTCGGCAGCGAGATCTGGTTCCAGGTGAGATTCATTGGTCCCGTCGTCTGCACGAATTCGCCCAGCATTCCGAGGGAGTAGTAGTAGGGCGCCCATGAGCGGCGAGGAAATCTGCTCGCAGCCGTGATCCCCCATGGAGTATTTGGTGGCGTGTCCCAATCCGCCGGTGGCCACTTGTCTCCCCGCCACCAGTCGTCTGTCACGGGCTTGGTGAGTGCGGGCGAAACTCCGATCGGGCGCCAGGCAGTGCTCGAGCGTATTACCGCTAGGGCGCCGCCATCACCACCGTCGCCGCCATCACCGCCGTCGCCCCCGTCGCCGCCGTCGGCCAGTCCTACGCCACTAACCATTGGAACCCCCTACTCTTGTGCTGTGTCGTCTGAAATGAGTCTTGATTGTGCGAGCCAGCGCTTCCCAGTCTAGCCGCTCCAGAAGCGCTGGCTTCGCACCGCTTGAGATGCCCATATTCAATGTGGTGCCTGTGTGCTATCTTATAAGCATCATTCCATATACCTCACAGAATGCAAGGTCTTCGGCTTCAGGCCCAACCTAGAGGCCGCTGCCGAGCCAAGGGGTGGGGCGACGAAGGAAGATTCGTACGGCGTTCGCAGGGAGAATTATCAATGGCGACTCGCAATAACATTCGACAATTCATTGTTCTCAAAGCGATTAATGATTTACGGGAGCACTATGCCGGAGGTGATCTTGGAATGATTCGAGGTATTCTTCATAGTTACTTGCGACAACGGGGATACGAACCCGCAGAAAGAGATTTCGAGGTTACGATACTCCCATCAAAAAAATGGACGTTAGAAATCGCAGACAAAGATTCGAATGGGGAACTCAGACGAGAAAGATTGCAGCCTGTCCCCACCCTAGATATCGGTCTAACCTTTTATTCGCAGGAGGCCCTCGACAACGTGCGGAAGGCCATCAATGAGGACCAGGCCAAGGAACTTTTTGTTGGGATCGGCGCCGACCTCCCGTTCCAAGCGACCGACTGCTGGTGCCCCGGCGAAGCAACAGATCCGATTTATGGGGATCGCAGCGACGCTGACAAACTCATTAACGCGAAGGTCTTGGAAAGAGAGGGATTGAAGGGACGAAATGTCAATGTTGTGGTGATCGACCGAGGGTTAGACTTGAACCACATCAAAGTTGCGGGGCGGTGGCAATTTGCTACGGCCAACCGGACTCCAGTGCCGACACCGGACAATCACGCCATGATGGTGGCGCGGCATATTCAAAAGACTGCCCCCCATGCGGCGATCTTCGACTGCGCATTATTGCCCGAGCATATTTCAGACATCGAGCAATTCATGATCGTCGCACACTCGGCCTACGTGCAGATGCTTGCCGATATCGCGAGTTGGAAACAAAATCACAGCGAATCAACTCAGTGGGTTTTTGTGAATGCTTGGGCAATCTACAACCGCCGATCAGAATATCCGCCGGGCGATTACACTAACAACGCAGACCATCCTTTCAATTCGATTGTCAGGGAGGCGGCTGCTGCGGATCAAATCGACATCGTCTTTGCTGCCGGAAATTGCGGGCTTTTCTGTCCGAAGATGAATTGCGGTCGCAACGATCGTGGACCAGGCCGAAGTATTTTCGGCGCAAACTCGCATACCAATGTCTTGACGACCGGCGCCGTGCGTACGGACCGGATGTGGCTTGGTTACTCATCTCAGGGACCTGGGCAAAGTAATCTAGATACTCAAAAACCAGACCTCTGCGTCCCAAGCCAATACCGAGAAACCCATGATGCCCATCTTGTCAATACCGGAACGTCTGCGTCTTGCGCACTGGCGGCCGGAGTGATTGCGGCGTTGCGCAGCCGCGCTGGGTGGGACTCCACGACGATATCACCCGACCGGCTGCGGAATTATCTGATCAAAAACTCAACAAATTATCCGCAATGGGACGGCAAGCTTGGGCACGGGATTCTTGACGTCGAGGCCGCCTTCAATGAATTGGAACACGATTTCCCTTGAGATGATCGGCTGGCGTCCGCTCAAATCGATAATCGACGAACACGCAAATCGATTGGAGTTGCTTGAGCTGCGGCCGCCGTTTTTGCTGGTGCCGCGTACAGTAAGCCTGTTACTCCGGAAAGCCAGCTTTTTGAAGGTGATCCAGCAGGCGGTTGCGCAATTCTGGAGCTCGAAACGGCTGACGCGTGTTCGCATAGGTGCTTAGTCGGAAATCTGGCTCCAGACGAATCATTGCGGCGGCGACTTGAGCCGCTTCTGAAACATTACCGGCCGCGACGAGCGCGGCTGCAAACAGTCGGTGAGTGGCCGTATAGGTGGGGTTTTCGTTTATGGCCATGCGGCCCCACTTAATCGCCTCCTGATAGGAGCCGTCCGCATAGTGCGCCAGAGTTAGGAACATGTAGTAGTAGAAGAGGCCGCGATCGAACGGTGAAAGACGCAATCCGTGCTCAGCGCGTTCGATCGCCTTTTTCGTCTGACCGATGTAGCTCAGTGTGCCGGCACTAAGAAGCAAGGCCAACGAATGGTTGGGACAGGCAGCCAACGCCCGATCAAAGTAAGCCAGAGCGACGTCGTAGTCGTGGGAGAGATAGGACTTCAAGTGCGCGTAGGTCGCCAGCGCGAGCGCATTCTGTCCATCCAATTCGATTGCTTTGGCTGCCAACTCGAGCGCCTTGGCGCGGTCCTCATTCGGGTTGGTTGACCAACCTTGGCCAACATAGATGCTATGCCAGCGAGCCGCCCAGGCGACCGGCATGGCGAAGTGGGGATCTTCCGCCATGGCTCGGTTCAGAAATTCAAGCGCCTGCCGGAAGGTGCCGGAATCCAGACTATGGATGACATGAAGCGCCCTTAGCGTATGGTCGTACGCCGTAAAATTTCCGGGCCGCTTTCTCATGGCAGCACGCAGTTCTGCAGCTCGCACGTTTGGCGCGATTCCTGCCACGATTCGCCTAACGATTCGATCTTGAACATCGAAAATTTCTCCAATCATAGCCTCCGCTTGCTCGCCCCAGAGACTGGCGCCCGTAATGGCGTCGCACAGTTCCACCGACACGCGCACCGCCCGCTCAGACTTGCGGACACTGCCGGTCATGACGTAACGGACGCCCAGCGCCCTACCCACCTCGCGCGGATCTGGCGGGCGCCCGCGATACACCAGGGTAGACCCCCTGGAGATCACCATAAGTTCGCGCAATCCGGCCAATGAGTGTGTGATATCCTCCACAATTCCATCAGAAAAATAATCGTCAGCCGGATCGCCGCCGAGGTTCTGTAGGGGTAGGACGGCGATCGACGGAAGTGTGTTTTGGTGGGGCCGAGGAGGTACTTGGACACCTTGAAACTCGGGGTTAATGGCGTAAGCTCTCACTGGCCGGTCGAAATTCTTGAGCTCAAGAAATCCGAGATCGCTTGTCCGGTCGCCAACGCTGCCGCGTACTAGGTCATAGACCGCTTCGGACAAAATGACTCCGCCAGGCGGGGCATATTCCTGAAGGCGGGCACCAACGTTCACGCCGTCGCCGAAAACATCGTAATCGGTCGTGATGATATCTCCCAAGTGAACGGCTATTCGAAGAACTATCGATGATTTCTGGCCTTCGTGCGACGCCGGCGAAGTCATGGAACGCTGAATCTTCTGAGCCCATTCGACTGCATCGAGGGCGCTCGGGAATTCCACCAGGACCCCATCGCCAGTCGACTTTACAATCGTGCCGCTATGGCGAATTGTCTCCGGGCGAATAACATCATCCAGAGTGGCCATCCAGGCCAAGTGTGTGCGCGTTTCCTCCCTCGCCATCAGAATCGAGTAGCCGACCACATCGACGAACGCTATTGCTGCAAGTCGGCGACTAACATGGGGCACGCCATTTCCGTTGTTGGGTGAAAAAACCGGCATGTGGACTACGACCTTCTCACGAAAATGGCGCAGGAAAGATGTTCCATGATGCTCGGCTTGATTGCAAGGCCTCGATACGGCGTCAATTGCCGTGACGCCACGGGCAGGCGTCTGAACGATCTAAGAGTTTGTCCGGAAAGATCAATCGGGATTACAGAGTTTTCTAAGAGTCGAGCGGATTGAGGCGAGGCGTAAGAGCGCCAGCGCATTTCGCTTGAGGTTCTCCCAATCCTTGGCAAGTCTCCGGCAGTGGTTGAGCGAGGCAATGATGCGCTCGACGATCCATCGGCGTGGAAGAATCACAAATCCTTTAGCCTGATCGGATCGCTTGACTATTTCAGTTTCGAGGTTGGGCATAATTTCACCAGGCGTTGCAGAATTCCGGTACTTGATAGCCGCCACACATTCTCGATTAACACCGGCACATCAGCAGCATGCGCGTCGGCGACGGGCGTGATAGCAAGCTTGCGCGGCAAACTAGCTCGGCAGCGCTCTCGCCCGCACAATTGAAGGGCCTTCTGATCCACACCGCGAGAAAGATTGATAGTCCGCTATGGAATGACCGGACCGGCAACGGCATCCTGGACGCCAGGGCCGCCTACGACGCGCTCCCCTGACCAGACGCATGACGCACTATTTGCGTCCGACCGAAACCGCGACCCAAGCAGTCACAAGCATTATTATTGTTGCTCCCGCGATAGAGCTGATATTTGGTGCTTCGGAGAACACCGCAAAGGCGACGATAGCTGAAATTACGAGCCGAACATAATCAAAGGGTGCAAGCACCGAAACATCGGCGAAGCGAATAGCCACTTGGCTCACATAGAATGCAAGCGGCCCCAAAACCGCGATCGCCACCAGCCAAGGGCTAAGCTCCAGCGGCCATGGAAGCGCAAGACCAGGCATCGAGCAGGCCAGAGAAATTGCGGAAACATATGCGAGTACGGTCAAGTCGGAGTCTTTGCGACCTAAAAGCTTGGTGACGACGACCGCGCCCGCATTCAAAATAGAGGCTGCGAGAACCACCAAATAAGAAATGTCCCAGGCTTGGAACGCCGGGCGAATGATCAAGAGACCTCCGAGGACTCCGACCAATACTCCCGTCCACCGTCTCCGATCAAGCTGTTCGCCGAGAATTGACCAAGCGAAAAGAGTTAGAAAGATTGCTCTCGTGTACATTATCGCTGTGGCATCAGTCAGTGGGGCTCTCGCGAACCCAAAGAATATGGCCCACATCGAGACTACCGTTAGTGTAGCGCGCAAGAACTGCAAGCTGAGTGACTGGGTTCGAAATACCGCCCATCCTACCTTCCTCGCCAGCAAGGCCACGAGAACGAGGCCACCGGCGTTGCGCAATAACGAAAGCTGGAGAAACGAAGCGGCCTCGCCGATTCGATGAATTGCAATGACCTCGCCTGCAAGCAGGGACGAGGAGAGAAGAAACAGAAGTATACCGCGATGTTGATCGGAAAAAGCGGAGGCTAATTTTGAAAAAATTGGCATGTTAGGCTGCGCGCCCTCATTGGAGCGGATCGTCTGATCGATTCAACGCAAGAATCCCAGCCGCAATCAATTTAGTTCATTTCATTTCTTCTTTAATGCCAAACAAAATCTTTTGCAACGATTGATCAGAAAGGCGATCGAGCGTCAGCTTTGATTATCCTGCTTTCTCCGTCGGCGCACCTCGGCGGCATGGGCGCCGTGCGGACGGTGTGTTGTTTGAGGCACGACGACGGTGCGATGGAATGCCTCCCACTCCCGATGTGTCCAGCTCCCAGGCTCCGTCACAATTCGAACGTCCTCCAACACGGAATTCGAATAGTGTTCACGATAAATGGGCGTCACTTGCAATAGCGGCTGATCCGGCTTTATCATGATCGGCACGTCAGTTTTGTTCAAACGCACGTTGATGAAGAGAGGGCCGAACCAGGAGTCCGTCTCGATGATCCCTTCAAGGTAATCCAGACCCTGTGTTCGCGGAAAATTTGCGGGTTGTCTGACGAGAGAACTCCATCCCGGTCGAGTTCGGGCGATCCAGCCCGTCCATATCTGGACAATGCCCGGTTCAATTGATGTCAACATAAAAGGTGGAGAGTACGGTTTTATTGCTTCCGGCGCTATTCCGGAAAAGTACTCGGCAAAATCTGGGAATTGCGTAGTTCTAAGCGGATACCAGGTATCATCATTCTCATAGGTCCAAAGGACTCCTGGACCTCCATCCCACATCAGCGAAAAACCCATCGGCGGGAAAACCCACCAGCCAAAAGCGGTTGCTGAGGTAAGGGGATCACAAAATCGCAAGGCTCTTAATGGAACATGTCCCCCGGCAGCCCGGTCCGCACGACGCGGTTCCGGGGCCGCCGGGATAAGGCGAAAAAAGCTGATCGTTGGCTCGAGCTCTTGCATTGGTGTCTGCAAGGACACGGATCACGATTGGTTATCTAACCGACCTCATGTCCTGGGCGTCGCCGGCTCCGAGCTTCACGTTTCCCCGGTCAACAATCTTGGTGGCCGGCAGGCTGACCTTGACTGTCTTCATGTCCTGAGCGTCGCCGGCTCCGAGCTTCACGTTTCCCCGGTCAACAATCTTGGCGGCCGGCAGGCTGACCTTGATCGTCTTCATGTCTTGAGCGTCGCCGGTTCCGAGCTTCACGTTTCCCCGGTCGATGATTTTGGCGGTTGGCAGGCTGACTCTCATGACTTTCTCCCAATTGTTGGCAGCAATTTTTCCCGATTAGCAGAACTCATCATTAAGCGCTGCTAGCAACGTTTCCTGCAATCTAAGATTGTCAATATTTTGATTGCATTATGTGTAAGATAGGGTAGGAACTAGGCGGCATGATTGATGCACAGGCAGTGATGTCGGGAACGGGCGTGGGGTCGCTCTGCAGTTTCAGCCGTTTGCTTCTCGGAGCAAGCGGGCAACGCGCCTCGGCCTCCGATCGCCCCCCTCACATCACCCCGAACTTCGCCCCGGCCTGGAGGAACTTGTGCGGGTCGACGGCTTCGCCGTCGAGACGCGTTTCGTAGTGCAGATGCGGTCCGGTCGAGCGGCCGGTTGAGCCGAGACGGCCGACGGGCTGCCCCGCCTTGAGGGACTGGCCGATCTTGACGTCGATTTCCGACAGATGGCCATAGCGGGTCGATAAGCCGTTGCCGTGGTCCACCTCGACCATGCGGCCATAGCCGCCGCTCCAGCCGGCCGACACCACGGTGCCGCCGGCGGTGACGCGGATGGGTTCGCCGGTATCGCCGCGGAAATCGATGCCTGTATGCATCGCCGGGCGATTGACGAACGGGTCGATCCGCACGCCGAAATCCGATGAGGTGTCGATGTCGCCGTCGACCGGCTTGCGCAGCGGCACCCTGCCAATCGTTGCCGACAGGCGCTCGACCTGGGCGCGGGCCGCGTTGATGCGATAGGTCTGTCGTTCGAAAGGGCCCGCATTCGCAGCTAGGCGGTAGGGAACGAATGGCCCCCCGACGGCTGCATCGATGGCCTTGTTGGGGTCGAGCCCCACGGCGGCGAGCACCGCGCGCATACGGCGCCCTTTGGCGTCGTAGCCTGCTTCCACGGCGGCAAGCGTATTGGTCTGGCGGCCCTCGATTTGGTCGAGTGATTCCATCATCCGGGCCAGCAGCGCCCGCACGTTGCCACCCTGTGGCCGCGCAGTCTGCACTTGGTTCGACTGCCAGCCCGGATCGAGTTTTGCGTCGCGCATCGTGGGCGCACCAAACAGCGCGGGTCCGGAGATCGGCGATGCCTTGGTGCCGCCGGAGGCCGGTGGCCCCGCATTGCGTGATCCGCGAACCGAACCGGGCGCGGCCGGATCGGCAATATTGCCGAGGGTTTGGGCGCGCTGCTCCAGCACCGATTGACGACGCACGACTTGGTCGAGCTTTTGCTCGAACTGCTCCTGGTCGAGAAGCTGCCGGCTGGTCACGCGGTCGATCCGGGCGCGCATCTCGGCGAGGCGATCCTCATAGGCGTATTGCATTTCGGCCTGCCGCACCGCCATGCGGGCAAGCACATCGTCCTGAAACGCGAAATAGGTGGCGGTCACCACCGACCAGCCCGCCATGACGACAAGCGTCCCAACCACCGTCCAGAATGCGACTGGGCCAAGACGGACCTGACGGCCTGCATGTCTCAGCGTAAAGACGCTGGTACCGAGATGCGTCGGGCTCTTTTGGCGCGTCCGTGTGCCGCCGCTGCGCGCCCGGGAGTTTGGGCCCTGGTGCTCGTGATGGGGGCGCTTCTGTTTTGGCGTGGAATGACGATTGTGATTCCAGGAATGATCCTGATCAGCACGATCGGAACGGTCGTCGTAAACGGGATGTTGAACGGGGCGCAGCGGCATGCAGACTCCGACATCGGCCCGAATCGCGTCAGGACCGACTTTGCGGAGCGATCCAAGCAATTCGTGGTTAACTTTTCGGAAATGGTGGGCAGATCGTTGCCCGAGGCCCGAAAAAATGCGCTGCTGCGTTAACTTTTCCTTGCGACGATTCAAATCTCCTTTGCGGCTGCCAGGACGTCGTCGGCGTGACCTTCGATCTTGACCTTCGGCCAGACGCGGGCGATGCGCCCGTCGGCACCGATCAACACCGTCGTGCGATTGATTCCCATGTATTTTTTCCCATACATCGATTTTTCCGCCCAGACCCCATAGGCCTCAAGCATTTCGTGGGTTTCGTCGGAGGCGAGCGGCGTCGTGAGTGCATGTTTTGTCTTGAACGCATCCTGCTTCTTGACCGGGTCCGCCGAGACCCCGACGACGGCGACTGCGGCCTTGGCGAAGGCTGGTTGCAGGCGAGAAAAGTCTTTGGCTTCAATGGTGCAGCCGGGGGTATCGGCCTTGGGGTAGAAGTATAGAACGAGCTTTTTCCCCTTGAAATCCGCAAGCGACACGGTGCCGCCGCCGTCGCTCGCCAAGCGGAAATCGGGCGCCTTGGCGCCCACGGTAAGATCTGCCGTCATATGCCTTCGCCTTCCTTTCGTCGTTTTCGACCAGTCTGTTGAGATATAATAAGGTGTTCCGCGCGGGGATGGAGTAGGTTCGCGTTAACCAAATTGGTGAAGCCTCGGTCAGTCGTGGCAAATCGCTTGAGTTCGCCGCGGCCTCGGTTACAGGAGAGCATCGCTGACGGGATTGGATTGCAAAATCAAGTAGCGAGATCGATCGCGAGAACGGGTTGCCGCGATCGAGTTCGGGGCGTGTCGGGGCTGCGAGACTGTAACGTCACCATGACGGATAGGGGACATTCCACCAAGCATGGCGGTTGAGCACGACAGATCCAGGACCGCGGGCTTGCGCACTGTGGAAGCAAGGCTGCACATGCACCGCCGTGCTGAGGCGATGCGCGCTGTCGCGCGCGGCGCCGGCCGTGGCCCGGCTCCGGCGGCGCGGTTTGAGGCGCCGCCGGCGGCCCCGGCTTGTGGGCACGGCCGCATCGGCAGGACGCTTTGGGGGCAATCCCGATGGATGCGCTGGTTCGGCATCAGCGTGGTGGCGGCCACTGCGATTTTCGTGTTGGCGGCCGGCGGGTTGTGGCTGCTGTTGGCGAGCGGGCCGATATCGTTCGACATCGCCACGCCGTGGCTGGCGGCTGCAGTGGCAGAAAATTTCGGCAACCAGTTTCGCATCGACATCGGCGGCACCGTATTGGAACGTGACGAGCACGGCCGCCCCGCGATGCGCATTCGCTCCATTACGGTGCACGATCATGACGGTGCGGTGGTAGCGAGTGCCCCTAAGGCCGAGGTCGGGTTCTCCACCGCGAGCCTGCTGAACGGCCGCCCGCGGGCCCAACGCCTCAACCTCGTCGGCGCAGAGCTTGCGATTCGGGTCGAAGCTGACGGCAAGATCACGGTGTCGACCGGCGCCGACCAGCGTCCCCTCGCCACTGCGCCCGCGTTAGACCCGAGCGGGTCACGTCCACTGGCCGCGGCGTCCGCCGGCAATAACGACAGTGCGGCCGAGTCGAACCGCAGCCTGCAAGAGAGCTTCGCCGCCTTCCTCGCCTGGGTCGACAGTCTCGGCGCGTTCGGCCTGGACGGCGGCGACTTGACAGAAGTCGGCCTCAAGAGCGGCAACTTGGTGGTCGACGACCGACGCAACGGCCGGCAGTCCCGGTTCGAAAACATTCATTTGAGCCTTACCCGTCCACGCGCTGGGTCGCTCGAATTCCAGCTGGGTTCGGAGGACGCGGCCCGTCCATGGCTCCTGGTCGCATCGGTCAAGCCGGGCAGCGATGGCGGCCGCATGGTCGATCTGGAGGCGCGCAAGCTTCTGCTCAAGGACCTGTTGTTGGCGATGCGCGTCGACGGCGGCCAGATCGAAACCGATGCCCCCATATCGGCGATGCTTCGCGCCGAATTTGCCCAGGACGGAATGCCGCAATTTGTCTCCGGCCGCATCCTTGTGGGGCCGGGTTCGTTCGTCGACGTCGGCGATCCGGAGGCGATGATCACGATCGACCGCGCTGAAATGCAAGTCGATTGGAACGCGGCCCGGCGGGTGCTGGCGGTGCCGTTCCAGATCGTTTCCGGCGCCACCCGCATGACGCTGATGGCGCAGGCCGAGGCGCCGCGTGATCCCAATGGAAGCTGGGGACTCAATCTGAGCGGTGGTTCGGTCGTTCTGGCGCCGACCAGCGCCAACGAAGAGCCGCTGGTTCTCAACCGCATCCTGGTGCGCAGCCGGATCGACCCGAGCGCGCGGCGGCTCAACATTGATCAGGTAGAGGTGGCCGGCAAGGGCGTCGGCGTTGCCATGTCAGGCAATCTCGATTATTCCGGACCCGACCCGCGGCTGAACATCGGGATGGCGGCACGCAAACTTCCGCTCGCGGCGTTCAAGCAGATGTGGCCGGCCTTTGTCACGCCGGCGGTGCGCAACTGGATCATCGATCGCGTTTCCGGCGGGCTCATAGAGCAGGGTGAAATTGCCACCAACGCGCCGATCTCGACCTTGCGTTCCGGTGGGCCGCCGGTGCCGGACGACGGGTTGTCGATCCAGATCCAGACCTCCGGCGCTACCGTGCGGCCGTTCGACAATCTCCCGGAAATCCGCGATGCCGACCTCGTTACCCGCGTCAGAGGCCGCACCACCACGGTGACGCTGGGGCGCGGCGTCGTCGAGATGCCGTCGGGGCGCAAGCTCACGGTGGCGAACGGCGTGTTTGAGGTGCCGGACACCAGCATCAAGAATCCGCCCGCCAAGGTTCGCGCGCGGGTCGAGGGCCCGGTGGCGGCCGCAGCCGAGCTTCTCGGCATGGATCGTCTCAAGGACGCCGCTGGCGTCCCGATCGATCCTGCCACCAGCCGCGGCAATGTGCTCGCGACCGTCAATCTCGCGCTCCCGCTCAACAACGAGGTAAAAGCCGCCACGCTCAGCTATTCGATCGCCGCCGACATCGTGAATTTTTCGGCCGACCACTTCCTGATGTCGCAAAAGGTCGAGGCGCAGACTTTGCGCGCCAGCGCCAACAACCAGGGCTATCAGATCAAGGGCGACATGCGCATCGGCGGCGCGCCGGCTTCAGTTGAGCTACGGCGCGGCATCGGCGAGCCCGATGCCGAGGTGCGGATGACCGGCACGCTCGACGATGCGGCGCGCGCGCGGTTCGGCCTCGATGCCGGCGGCGCTATCGTCGGGCCGATCCCGATCAAGGTCGGCGGTCGCGTCGCGTTCGGCGATTCGGACAGCCGCCTGTCGATCGAGGCGGATTTCACCCAGGCCAAGTTCGACAACCTGTTTTCCGGATGGACCAAGGCACAGAACCGGCCGGCACGGGCGACCTTTACCTATGTGGCCCATGGCAAGCCGATAAGGATCGACGATATCGCGTTCGACGGCAGCGGTGCATCGATCCGGGGCAATGTCGAATTCGACCAGAACGGCGATTTCGCCAGCGGCACATTCCCGGTGTTTGGACTTTCCGATGGCGACAAGGCCAACCTCCGGCTCGAACGCACGCCCGACAATCTCTACAAGGTGACGGTGCGCGGCGACACCTTCGACGGCCGCAATTTCGTCAAGGCGTCGATGTCTGGCAGCGCTGAGGCGAAGCAGCGCCGACCCGCAACCGACATGGATGTCGATATCGACGCGAAGGTCGGCGCGGTTGCGGGCTTCAAGGGCGAGGTGTTGCGCAATCTCGACCTGCATTTGCTTCGCCGCGGTGGTGCGATCCGCAATCTGGGGGTCACGGCGCGGTTCGCGGGCGAGGGCGCGTTGCAGGGCGAGTTGCGGGGGCGCCCCGGCGAACGACAGATCGTGTACGTCGAATCGACCGATGCGGGCGCGCTGTTCCGCTTCACCGACACCTATTCGCGCATGGTCGGCGGCCAGATGTGGATTGCGATGGACCCGCCGACGCATGACGGGGCCAAACAGGATGGCCTCATGGACGTGCGGGAGTTCGCGGTCCGCGGCGAGACGGCGCTCGACGGCGTCGTTGCCGGTGCGCCCAATGGCGCCAACAGCGGAGTGCAGTTCTCGCGCATGCGCGTCGAGTTCACTCGACGGCTCGGCAAGACATCCATTCATGAAGGGCTGGTGACCGGGCCGATGCTCGGGGCGACGATCGACGGCATCGTGGATTATACCGCCAATGAATTGCACCTGCGCGGGACTTTCGTGCCGCTCTATGGATTGAACGCCGCATTCGGAAATATCCCGATCGTCGGCTTCCTGCTCGGCGGCAAGGAAGGCCTGATCGGCAGCATGACCTACGAGGTCGTCGGCACCCCTGGAGCGCCGGTGTTGCGCGTCAACCCGATTTCAGCAGTGGCGCCCGGTTTCGTGCGCAAATTCCTGGAATTTCCCAGCAGCCTGCCAAATGATCGCTTTCCGGCGCCTATCAACAACCGGGACCGTTGAGCTCGGCCTTGAGGCCCAAGCCGGTCCGCCCGAGCAGATCGCGGCGCGACTCAAGTCCGACATCGCCAAATGGACCAACGTGATCGATGACGCGCATATTCCGAAGCTGTGAGGGCAGGGGCGTCATTCTAAGCAAACAATGAACTGGTCGATGCCGATCGATCTCTACTGCGAGCGGACCGATGCGTCGTTGTGGGCGGAGCCTGCCAATGCGCTGACCAATGCGGCGTTCCTGATCGCGGCCGCGGCGGCGTTCCTGTTGTGGCGCCGTGCGGGCGGACGCGATTGGCCGGCGTTGGCGCTGATCGTCGTCGTGGTCGCGGTCGGCCTCGGCTCATTCACGTTCCACACCGTGGCGACGCGCGGCGCCATGCTCGCCGACGTGATCCCGATCGCGATTTTCATCTACGGCTACCTGCTGCTGGCCTTGCGCCGGTTTCTGCATCTGTCGGCTGCCGTTGCGATCGCGATCATCGTCGGCTATGCGGCGGGCGCGCAGGCGCTGTCGTGGCTCGCGCCGCCTCGCGCCCTCAACGGCTCGATCGGCTATCTGCCGGCGCTGGTGGCGATGGCCGTGCGGATCATTTGTACTGGTGAACTCAAATCCACGGAGCGGCCAAACAAATGATGTCGATGTTGCGACACCGGTCGAAGCTGATCAATCATCACTGCCAGGGCACCGAACGCTGCAATTTTCAATGTAAGTCCGTTCCCATAAAGGCTAATCTACCTTATAACGGAATGAGAATGGGCCGCATAACGGAACGAGAATGGGCCGCCGATCTAAAAAAGTGAGGCTTCATTCTGCGCGTGCTGGGCATCATCAATAATTCCGTGTGGTATGGTAAGCTCTAGCTGGGAGCAGAATTGCAAATGCGGTCTCGCCGATGGAAGACATGGACCAGTGTTGGGCAGCTAGTAACGAGTGTTGCATCATTAGCATTCGTCTTTTTTGAGTACCTTAAAGGTGGCTCTACTAATGATCCAATCCTTTTATCCGTCTTTTTTCTGTTTGCAACGACTATTTTTATTGATAAAATTGGGCAAATTTTCACAAACTATTCCACAGAACGCGATGAAGACGATCTTCGAGACTTGATCACGCGTCTTCCTGGTAACCTTGTCGGACGCAACGATATTGTAGCATTCCCGAATGATGCCGAGGCTTCGAAGTATTGTACCGCAATGGTGCCTTTTGCGATCAATGTCAAGAATACGGTGTTGCGATATGAACACCCAAAGCGTGACTTTGATGACAAGAGTGATTATACAGAACGGCGCACTGTAAAAGTTGCGTCTATTAAGTCAAACCAGTGCTCATGGATGGAAATCATATCAGCTGATATTGATAATATTGAATATCAAAAGGAAATAGTTAACAAATTTAGCAAGACTGGAAGAAGTAAATATGATTGGAGGTTCTTGAACGAAAATCAACACCGAATGGTTCAAATGGCTATTTTTGAATTTAGATATGGGGGAAAAGAGATCGTTTTTTGATGGCAATTTCCTGGTATTCCACACGGACCATGCTTTTTGAGCAGAAACGAGCGGCTAGTTGCATATTTCGAAAACTATTTCATGTATTATTTTAACGAACTAAGCTCATCTGAGGGCGAGATGGGTGGCAAGACAACTAAAGAATCTGGCTCAGAAACTGCCGCGTCCGGGCGTCGCGGCAACGGGTGAAGAACTCCGCCGGCGGGCCATGCTCCACTACGACACCGCGATCGGTGAAATAGATCTGGTCGGCAACCTCGCGGGCAAAGCCCATTTCGTGGGTGACGATGACGCAAGTCATGCCTTCCTCGGCGAGTTCCCGGATGGTGACCAGCACCTCCTTCACGGTCTCCGGGTCGAGCGCCGCCGTCACCTCGTCGAACAGCATGACGGCAGGCTGCATGGCGAGGCTGCGCGCGATGGCGACGCGCTGCTGCTGGCCGCCGGAAAGTTCCCCCGGGTAGGAATCCTCCTTGCCGTCGAGCCGCACCTTGCGCATCAGCGCGCGTGCTTCAGCCTCGACTTCCACGCGGCCGCGTTTGAGCACATGGAGGGGCGCCATCATGATATTGGCAAGCGCGGTGCGGTGTGGGAACAGGTTATATTGCTGGAACACCATGCCCACCTTGCGGCGCAGCGCGAGCTTGTCGAGCTTGGGGTCGTTGACCTCCTGGCCTTCCACCATGATCGAGCCGGAATCGATCGGCACCAGCGCATTGATGCAGCGAAGCAGGGTTGACTTGCCGGCACCCGATGGGCCGATGATGCAGATCACCTCGCCCTTCATCACGTCGATCGAGATGCCGTCGATGACGGTCGTGGCTCCGAATTTCTTATGCACGTCGTGCATGCGGATCAACGGCAGCTCGGGGGTCCAAGCGGGGGGCCAAGCCATCACGGCACCTGGAAGCGCCGTTCCAGCGCGACGGTCGCGCGCGCGATCGGATAGCAATAGATGAAGAACCACGTCAGCAGGTAGAGATACATCGGCACCAGCAGCTCGGTGCGCCCCTCGGAGGAGAGCACGTCGCCGGTCAGCGTCATCGCTTCGCTGACGCCCACGATCGAGGTGAGCGGCGTTGCCACCACCACGATGGCGTAGAGGTTCATCCATGGCGGCGTCATCCGCTTGACGCATTGCGGCAGGATGACCAGCCGCAGCATCTGCAGCCGCGTGAAGGCGAGCGCTTCGGCCGCCTCCCATTGGCCGGACGGAATCGATTGCACCGCGCCGCGCACCAGCTCCGCCACGTTGGCCATCACCGGCAGCGCGAGTCCGGCGGTCGATTTGGCCCAGCCGGGCAGGGGGATGATGACCCCGCCGATGCGCACCTCGAACGGCATCAGCAGGATGCAATAGAACAGCAGCACCAGCCACGGCGCGTTACGGAAGAACTGGGTGATGAGCCACGAGGGCGCCCGCACCGGCCATGTGACCGCAATGAGCCCGAGGCCGAGCGCCAGCCCGAGCATGGTGCCAATCGCCATGGCGAGGAAGCTCATGGCGATATTGAGGGCGAAGCCCTGTGCCAGGAGCGGCGTCCATTTGAGGATGGTGGCAAGGATCGACGGCGCACCGGGGCCGGCTTGCGCCTCGCCGATGTAGACCGACAACAAGAGGACGAAGATCAGGAGGATGCCGTTACGGGCCCTGAAGGACGGGGCCAGCGAATGCGGCGACACTGCCGCGAGTCGGAAAGGTTTGAGGACCGCAAGGGTCCTCCTTGCTTCTCCCTCCCCCCTTGTGGGACAGGGCCATCGCATTTGGCCGCAGCCTTCACCTCGCCCCGCTTGCGGGGAGAGGTCGGCGCGCTCTTGCGCGCCGGGTGAGGGGGCCTCTCCGCGAGTCTGAGCCTGTGGAGAGGCCCCCTCACCCCGACCCTTGTATGGGGCTCCTTTTGTCAAGCCCATTTTTTGGAGCTCATGTTTTTTTCAACCTTTTGGTCCCGTTTCTTGGTTCGACCGAGAGCCGTTTCTTC
>Ga0257161_1000014_pt1 | contig 42117 bp, 37 predicted proteins | sample NR01A_FD_185954 | JGI IMG/M metagenome (GOLD analysis project Ga0257161, IMG submission 185954) | Soil microbial communities from H.J. Andrews Experimental Forest, Oregon, United States - NR-01-A | ecosystem: Environmental > Terrestrial > Soil > Temperate forest > Bulk soil | place: USA: Oregon... | reverse complement strand
GAGGTGTGCCATGTCGGCTGCGGGTCAGGAGCGGCGGTGGTGACCACATGTGTCCATCCGGCCGGCTTCGTCCGGAGTCACCCCAGCTCCGGACGCGCCCGGACATAGCCCGCCTGCTCGGGCTTCGGGCCACTTGGAGACCGCGAAGGAACAGTAACATTTCGCTGTTTCGTGGCGTCGGATCGAGCTATCGAAGGACCCCTCGACCCGCGCCAGAACCATGCACGACCCATCGCAATTTCGTTTCATCGGCACACCGCTTGCTCGCAAGGAAGACGCCCGGCTCATCACCGGGGCCGGCCGCTTCAGCGACGACTTTTCTGCGCCCGGTCAATGCTGGCTGGCAGTGGTGCGTTCGCCCCATCCGCATGCCCGCATCCGCAGCGTCGATTTTTCCAAGGCGCGCACCACGCCGGGCGTGCTCGGGACCTACAGCGGCGCCGATTGCCTCGCCGATAAGCTCAAGCCTATTCCGCACGATCCGCTGCCGAAGACCAAATACGACATGAAGCTTCATGCCCCCGGCGGGGGCGTCGTGTTCATCGGCCCTCACATGCTGCTGCCGGCCGACAAGGCGCGCCATGTGGGCGAGGCGGTCGCCGCCGTGGTGGCGGAAACACAAGCGCAGGCCCTCGACGCCGCCGAAGCCGTTACGGTCGAGTATGAGGAATTGCCGTTCGTGCTTCATTCGGAAGACGCGATGAAGCCCGGCGCGCCGCTCGTATGGGACGAGGCGCCGCAAAACGTCCTGGTCGACACCTCCTTCGGCGACCAAGCTGCAGCCGATGCGGCCTTCGCGGCGGCTGACCATGTGGTGGCGATGGACTTTCACATCGATCGCGTCACCGGCGTTCCCCTTGAACCGCGCGCGGCGCTCGCCGCGTACGACGCCGCGTCCGGCCGCTATACGCTTCATGCCGGCAGCGGCGGCGCGGTGCGCCAGAAGAACGAGCTTGCGGGCATTCTCGGTATCGCCGCGGACCGGCTGCGCGTGCTCTCGTATGACGTCGGCGGCAATTTCGGCACCCGCAACCGTGTCTTCGTGGAATTCGGCCTTGTACTGTGGGCAGCCGGCAAGCTGCACCGACCGGTGAAATACACCGCGACGCGCTCGGAATGTTTCTTGAGCGATTACCAAGGCCGCGACCTTGTCACCAAGGTCGAACTCGCGCTGCGCCGGGACGGAAAATTCTTGAGCCTGCGCGCCACCAATATCAGCAATGTCGGAGGGCGCTGCGTGTCGCTGTCGCCGCTCTCGAAGGGCGCCGGCCTGATCACCGGGTCCTACGATATTCCGGCCGCGACCTTGCGCGCCATGGCGGTGTTCACCAACACCACGCCGACGCAGGCCTACCGCAGCTCGGGCCGTCCGGAGGTGACGTTCGCGATCGAGCGGCTGATCGATACAGCCGCAGCACAACTTGGCTTCGATCGCGTCGCGCTCCGCCGCAAGAACCTGGTGCGGCCCGGCCGCATGCCCTACCGCAATGCGGTCGGCATGGTCTACGACAGCGGCCGCTATGAAGAGAATATGAACACCGCAATGGAAATCGCCGATTGGAAGGGCTTTCCGGCCCGGCGACGCGACGCCAAGCGGCGCGGCCGGCTGGCCGGCCTCGGTCTTGTCAACTACGTTGAGTCCTCGATCGGCGCCCCCAAGGAGCAGGCCCAGATCAAGGTGCGCCCTGAGGGCCGCGTCGACGTGGTGATCGGAACCCAGCCGAGCGGCCAGGGACATGAGACGAGCTTTGCCCAGGTGGTGTCGGACCTCCTCGGCGTACCCGTCGACAAGGTCGACATCATCCTCGGCGACACCGACGTGGTCCGGGTCGGCGGGGGCTCCCATTCGGGCCGTTCGATGCGCCACGCCGCCACGGTGTTTTCCAAGGCTGCGGCCGAACTTATCGACAAGGGCAGGCGCATCGCCGCCGCTGTGCTCGGCACGCCAGCCGACCATATTGCGTTCACGGACGGGCGTTTCGTGTCGCGGGACACCAATCGCAACTTCGATCTCTTCGAGTTGGCCGCCGAGGCGGCCCGCATGAACCTCGCAGGCGATCTGGCGAACGGGCTCGCGGTCGTCACCGACAACGAGATGCATGACCCGGTGTTTCCCAACGGCTGCGCTATCTGCGAGGTCGAGGTCGATCCGGACACCGGCGAAGTGGCGATTACCCGCTACGCCTGCGTCGACGATGTGGGCCGCTGCATCAATCCGCTCATTGTCGACGGCCAGACCCACGGCGCCATCGTCCAGGGCGTCGGCCAGGCCATGTGGGAGCATGTCCATCTCGATCCTGAGTCTGGCCAGCCGCTGTCGGGCTCGCTGATGGATTACGGCATGCCGCGCGCCGATCTGTTGCCGTCATTTACGACCCGCATCGCCGAGGTGCTGTCGCCGACCAATCCGCTCGGCATCAAGGCCGGCGGCGAGGGTGGCACCACGGCGGCGCCGGCCGTCATCGTCAGCGCGATCGTGGATGCGCTGCGGGACTTCGGCGTGCGCGACATCAAGATGCCGGCGACGCCGTATCGGATCTGGAAGCTCATCCGCGATGCCAAGGGGGCGGGCCGGCTGGCGCCGTCGTCGAATCGGCACGCAAAGAACGCGTGACCGCGGCAACCGTTTACGATCGGTAAACGAGTCTGCCGTAGAGTGACCGCCAATCCCACAATGCGAGGGGCATCATGAGAACCACCATGGCAATCGGATTGGTCGCGACCCTGATGGGTGCGCCGATCCAAGCACGCGCGGAAAATGGTCAGGTGGCGGCCGGGATTCTCGGCGGCCTCGCGGCCGGAGCGCTGATCGGCTCCGCAGTCCGGCCCGCACCGCCGCCGCCGGCCTATTACTACCCGGCGCCCGCCTACGCGCCTCCACCACCCGCCTACATGGCGCCGACGCCGTCGTGCTACTACACCCCCGGCCAGCCGGTATGGGATGGCTTCAGAGGCATCTGGGTGCGCCCGCACGTCCAGGTATGCGACTAAGCAGGGTTCGGCCGGCTCGCCAACGGATGGGCAACCAAAACAGCTATCGCCGACGTGATCCGGAACCTCGATCCGTTGGGCAGCCCGGGAATCTCTGCTTAGGCACGTACTGCTGACGTTCATCCAACGTCATTGCCGGGCTTGACCCGGCAATCCATCGGTTATGCGAAAAAGATAGACTCGCGGGTCAAGCTCGCGGGTGACGAGCAAAGCGACCCGTCGCGTCAAATAGCGTCCCACCCGCAATCGGAAGGACGACGGCACGGATAGGACGGGTAACGAAAGCGGGCCGGCGGGAGCTTCCGATGGGCTTCCGCCCGCCCGTAACAGTTGCTGCCGGCGGAACGGTCGCGCCAGCAATTCGCGACCGATTTGCTGGACCAACCTGCTGCCGAACCAGCGAATGGGGCCGCCGGTGCTGTAGGGGATGAGGCTGCTGGCGAAGCAGGGGATGGGGCTGCTGGCGAAGCAGGGGACGAGGCCGCCGCTGAACGCGGGGATGGCGCCGAGGCCGAACCGGGGGATGCCTTAGGTAAGCCAAGGGACGAGACCGCGACCGAACCGGCGGACGGCAGTGACCCAAGCACCGAGACCGCTGGTCCGCACCGTGACATCTGCGGCAAGAGTTTCGAAAACCATCCGACGAAATTCGAATTTTCGCTGGGGAGACACCAATATGCACCCGTTGCGAAAAAGAAGACTTGGATGGCGAGCCAAAGAGTGAGGAAGAAAATGTGCGCCAGCACGATCCCGCGCCACCGCGCCGCAATCTGCTTAAGCGCCCCTTCAATGACACCAAAAACCAGCGCAGCCGCAGCCACGATATCGGTCCACAACCCGCGCAGGGGGTCCGGTTGGACCGGTGGCTCAAAAAATTGCGGTACCGGCGGTTGCGGCCTTAACGCCACGGCTGCTCCTCAGGATTGAGGCACGAGTTGAATGCTATCCTAATTCAAAAAACCAAAGTTGGAAGAGCGCCGTAACGGGGTTTTGCGTAAGGGGGTAAAGTCGGTCGCCGATGTGTTTACGCTGTGCTCATCCGGGCTTCGGTCTAGGAACTGCCACGACTTTTGCTTCCGATAGAGGCATTAGAATACCAGCAAGGCGTGGGCGGCGGATTTTAGCAAAACGAACTAATTTTGGAATTCCCAACGAAATCAATGTTGCCCCTCTTAACGGTTTTTGCGTCGCATGACCGGTGCCGGCCGAGAGCCCGGCGTGGTTCCACCGGGCTTGATCCGTGCGAGCAAAATCCGCTCGGGCGCCCCCAGCGCCGGCAAGCCAAACCCGGTGTGGGGATGTCAGCCTTGCCGCGATCAAGATGCCGGTGTAGATGTGCCCATCCACCGATGACATGATGCCTGCCACGGCAGCTGCGACGCGCCGGGTGCTTCCTTTTTTGCTGTGAACGTGATCTTTCGCCTGTTCGAAAACGCCCTCGATCCGACGCAACAGCCGGCGCGGTCCGAACCGCCGGTCGGGCTGATCGCCTTCTATTGGCATTTCGCCCGCCAGGCCAAAGGCCTGTTCGTGGCGCTGTTCGCCGTGGGCTTTCTGGTCGCGACGCTGGATTCCATGATCCCGGTGTTCATGGGGCGGGTTGTCAGCATGGTGACGGCGAGCGATCCGGCCCGGTTGTGGGACGAGTCGTGGCGAACCCTGCTCGGGATGGCGGTCGTGCTGCTCATCATGCGCCCGCTCGCCCAGACGGGCCAGAACCTCGTCGCCAACCAGGCGATTTCAGCGAATGTCTCCAATATGATCCGCTGGCAGAACCACTGGTATGTGGCGCGCCAGTCCTGGGCATTCTTCCAGAACGATTTCGCCGGCCGCATCGCCACCCGGGTGCTGCAGACTGGGCCGGCGATACGCGAGTCGCTCGTCGCCCTCATCACCGGCGTCTGGTACATCCTGGTTTACGGCACAAGTGCGCTGATCCTGCTGGCGTCCGCCGACGCCTGGCTGGCGCTGCCGATCTCGATATGGTTTGCAGGCTATCTGGTGCTCCTGCGCGCGTTCGTGCCGCGCATGCGTGACCGCTCCAAGCAGGTCTCCGAGGCGCGCTCGATGCTGACGGGGCGCATCGTCGATACCTACACCAATATCCTGACCGTAAAGCTGTTCGCGCGGGCGCGCCGCGAAGACGCCTATGTCCGCGACGCCATCGAGGAGCATACGGGGCTGTTTTACGCATCGCTACGGCTCAACACGCTGTTCGGTTTCAGCCTGACCACGCTCAACGCCATGCTGGTCACCGGCACCGGCGCGATCGCGATTGCGCTGTGGGTGCACGGCAAAATCGCGGTCGGCACCGTGGCGATGGCGCTGCCGCTGTCGTGGCAGATCATCAGCATCGCTGGCTGGGTAGCGCTGCGGGTCACGGAAATCTTCGAGAATATCGGCGTGGTGCAGGAAGGCATGATGACGATCGCGCGGCCCATCGGGCTCGCTGACCGGCCCGGCGCCAAGGAACTGAAGGTGACCCGCGGCGAAATCGCGTTCGAGGACGTGCGCTTCGGCTACGGCCGCGAAAACGGCCTGATCGACGGACTGAGCCTGAAGGTCAAGCCCGGCGAGCGCATCGGCCTCGTCGGCCGTTCCGGCGCCGGCAAGTCGACCCTCGTCAATCTGCTGTTGCGCTTCTTCGACCTGGAGGACGGCCGCATCCTGATCGACGGGCAGGATATCGCGGTTGCCACCCAGGAAAGCCTGCGGGCGCAGATCTCGGTGGTCACCCAGGACACCTCGCTGCTACACCGTTCGATCCGCGAGAACATCCGCTACGGCCGCCCGGAAGCAAGCGAGGCCGAGATCATCGCGGCCGCCCGGCTCGCCCACGCGGATGAATTCATCGCGGATCTGGAGGATTGGCGCGGCCGGCGCGGCTATGACTCCCAGGTCGGGGAGCGCGGCGTGAAGCTTTCCGGCGGCCAGCGCCAGCGCGTCGCCATTGCGCGCGTCATACTCAAGAATGCTCCGATCCTGGTGCTGGACGAGGCGACCTCGGCGCTCGACAGCGAGGTCGAAGGCGCCATCCAGGCGAGCCTCGACACCTTGATGGCGGGCAAGACCGTGATCGCCATCGCGCACCGGCTGTCGACCATTGCCCGTATGGACCGGCTCGTCATCCTTGACCGTGGCCACATCGTCGAGCAGGGCACGCACGACGAACTGTTGCGCGCCAGCGGCCACTACGCGGCGCTGTGGCGACGCCAGTCGGGCGGATTCATCGATGCGGCCCCGGTGGAGAGCCAGACCGCGGCGGCGGAGTGAAACAGCCCAAAGAAAATCCATCGGGCGGGAATAAATGTCTGTCGCGACCGGTCTTGTTTTAGCGGTCATTCCCTGAACGCGGCTCGCCGTTGTTAAGCCTGTGAACCACATTGCCCCCGCGGCCGGCAACCCATGCGGGACTATTTCACAATCTCGTGGTAACCCGGGCCGGAATCGATGTCGATCAGGAGACGCCGTGGATCGGGGGGACAGCAAGGCACGGTTTGCCAACGTGGTGATACCTCACCTGGACGATGCTTACGGCCTGGCGCGCTGGGTTACGGGAAATCGCGCCGACGCTGAGGACGTGGTGCAGGAGGCGTGCCTTCGCGCGTTTCGCGGCATCGGCGGATTTACCGGCGGCAATGGCCGCGCCTGGGTGCTGACCATCGTGCGCAACGCCGCGTATGACTGGCTGCGCAAGAACCGGGCGCCGGCCGTCGTCCATGTGGACGATCTCGAAGCGGTCGAGCGTATGCGGTTGGCTGACGATGCCCCCCCTGCGGGTGACAACCCGGAGGCGGCATTGATCGCCCGCGCCGACGAGGTCAAGCTCGAGGCCGCGATCGCAAGCTTGCCGGCAATATTCCGCGAGACGCTGGTGCTGCGGGATGTGCAGGGCCTGGACTACCGGGAGATTGCTACGATCACCGATGTGCCGATTGGAACCGTGATGTCGCGCTTGGCCCGCGCCCGCCGCAGGGTGATCGAGATGCTTGGAGCTCATAGGTGACGATGACGGAGAACGACCGGCTGCTGCTTAACGCCTATATCGACGGCGAACTTGATCCTGCGCACGCGCTGGAATTCGAGCAGCGGCTTGCCGGGAACGGTCCGCTGGCGGACGAACGGGCTCGCATCGAGGCGCTGCGCGGCGCCATGCGGGAACGGCTGCCGCGCGCGACAGCGAGCCCTGAACTGCGCCGGCGCATCGCGGCGCTGGCGCGTCCGCGGCCGTTCGCGATCGATTGGGGCGCCCGGCGGGGATTGGGCGCCAAATGGGGCGCCATGGCGGCATCGATCGCGGTTGCGTTTGCGGTCGGCAGTGCCGCCACCTATCTGGCGATCCGTCCTGACCGGGGGGAGCCGGAGCTTCTGGTCTCAAGCCATATGCGCGCCCTGATGGCGACCCAGCCGGTCGAGGTGGTGTCGACCGACCGCCATACCGTCAAGCCATGGTTCAACGGCAAGCTGCCGCAGTCGCCGCGAGTGATCGATTTGGCGGCACAAGGATTCCCCCTGGCGGGCGGGCGAATCGACGTAATCGGTCTCACCCCAGCCCCCACGCTGGTCTATCGCGCCCGCCAGCATGTCATCAGCTTGACGGCGCTGCCCGGGTCGCTGCGCGCCCGCGGAGCGATCCGCCCGATCGACGGCTATAACGTGGTGGAGTGGACCGACGGCTCGCTCGCCTATTGGGCGGTTTCCGATCTGGCGGCCCCCGAGCTTGAGAATTTTGCCAAGGCTTTCCGCGCCGGCGAAGCGGAGCCGTAGGTCCGTAGTAGGTCCGTAGCCCGGATGGAGCGTTAGCGAAATCCGGGAGCGGCCTATCCGGCTCGTGGCACCGTCGATCCCGGATTCCGGGACCGCAAACGGCGGTCCCTCCATCCGGGCTACGGGTGAATTGGTTCGGCGTCGAATCGCTAGATCCGGTGCGGCGCCCTGTCTCACCCCATCGATCCGCCTTTTCCGCGTGATATGGGGCACCCCATATCACAGCGCGACCGGACGCCATCCGGTATGAGGAGGACAGCCATGACCCCGCAGGAACAGCAGCTCGTTGCGGATTTGTTCGACCGCCTCGCCTCACTGGAAGGCCAGCGTCGCGACCCCGATGCCGAACGGCTGATTCGCGAAGGGCTCGGCCGCGCACCCAATTCGGTTTACGCGTTGGTGCAGTCGGTGCTGGTGCAGGACGAAGCCCTCAAGCGCGCCAACGGGCGAATTGAAGAGCTCGAACGCGCCATCGCGGCACCTGCCGAGAGCGGTGGCGGCTTTCTCGACAGCATGCGCAATGCAATCATGGGACGTGACCAGCCGCGGGCCTCCGTTCCCTCTGTGCGGGCTGGCGGAATGGGCTCGAGCGGTGCATGGGGCTCGGGGCCTGGCGCAAGTCAGCCCCAAGGGGCTCCACAAGCGGCTCCACAGGGATATCCACAAGGATATCCACAGCAGCAAGGCGGATATCCGATGGGCGCCGCCCCGATGGGAGGCGGCGGCAGCTCATTTCTCGGCACCGCTGCTGCGACCGTGGCGGGCGTCGTCGGCGGCGCCATGCTGCTCGACGGCATCCGCTCCATGATGGGCAGCCACCACAGTTTCGCGGGCGACTATGATCACGCGGGCGGCGGGGCGCACGCCGCCGCGTCGCCATGGGACAGCGGTGGCGATCACGGCAGCGGCAATCTCGCCCGCGACGCCGGTGTCGGCGACGTCGGCGGCGGCGGTGGCGGCGGCAATCGAGCGGCGGCGTATGACGATTCGAGCCGGAGCGGCTTCGTCAGCGACGATGCGGGCAATGAGCCGAACGACCAGGGCGATGATGATTTCGATGCCGGGGATGATGCGGGCGATATGGGCGGCGGCGACTCCGATACTGCGTAATGAATCAAAGCACTGGGGTTGTCCCGCTGTAGGGGTGACCCAAGGGGCGCCCTTTGTGGTCGCCCGGTTGCCGGACCGCCGCTTTTAAACGCGTCAATCCTCGGAACAGGGCGACCACAAGGGTCGCCCCTACATCTCCTCACATCGGCACATACCCGCTACGGCCGCGGCATGACGTGGCCGCACGCCTTGCAGGTACGGTGCGCCTCATTGTCGAAGAAGCGCGCATAGGCCTTCGACACCGGATCAGCGCGATAATCGTGCACTTGCGCCGCCTCCTCGTGCAACAACTCATCGCAGCTAGGGCAGAACCATCGAAACCGGTCGATTTCGCCCGGCCGCCGTTGCCGTTCGATCACCAGGAGATACGCGTCGGGTGGGAAGCGCGGCGAATGCGGCGTGCCGGCCGGCGTGTAGATGGTCGACCCTTCGGGGACGGCAGCGATCTCCTCCTTGCCGTCCGGCGTGCGGTAATGGAGCCGCATGTCGCCTTTGATCATCAGCATGACCTCGTCGCTCGGATTGATGTGAAACTCCGAGCGGTATTCGCGGCCGCGCGCCACGAACGCGAGCGACTCGGGCTCCTGCCACAGCACGCTGACCCGCTCGCCCCGCGCAGCGAGTTGGCGGCCACGTTCGAGCAGGTCGACGATCGGCATGGGGAGCATGTGCGAAATTCCTCGATTGCGATCAACCAACTCCGGTAGTCATGGCCGGGCTTGTCCCGGCCATCCATGCCTTTCTTTCTGAAGGCCGTAAGAAAGTCGTAGATGCCCGCGACAAGCGCGGGCATGACGGTGGACTAATGCCCGGGCAGCACCAGGAATTTCCCCTTGCTCGGCAGCGTCGCCTTCGACACCACGAAGGATGGCGTCTCGGCGAATTCGACCTCGTATTGGCGGTTCACGCGCTCAAGGAACCGGCGCAGCGTGAAGGTGCTGAAATAGTGCATCGGCACCATCAACGGCGCCTTCATGGCTTGTATCACTTCCACCATGCCCTCCACATCCATCGTGAAGCCGCCATCGACCGGCACCAGCAGCACGTCGACATGGCCGATGTCGTTAAGCTGCTGCTGCGTCAGGGTATGGTGGAGATGGCCGAGGTGGGCGACGCATAGGCTGCCCACTTCGTAGATGAAGATCGAATTGCCGTTTCGTTCGGTGCCGCCATTCCAGCCGCGGATATTGGTGGACACGCTGCGCACGTGGACATCCGAATACGTCATATCATGGTTGGCCGGCTTGCCGTCGTCCCGCCAACCGCGCAGCACGAACTTGATGTCCGGATCAGGCCGGTCGGTATAATGGGTCGAGTGAGCGTGGTTCATGGTGACAATGTCGGGCAGCACCGGCGGCCGCACGTAGTCGTTGTAGTCGGTGGCGATGCGCACGAGTTTCGGGCTCTCGATCAGAAAGGTCGAATGGCCCGCGTAAGTAATCCGCGCCTCGTTCGGCGCGAGTCCTGGCCCGATTGCCGCGGGAACGACCGGCGCACGCTCGGATGCCACAAGGCCCGGACAGCTTTCGGTCATTTCGGGCTTGGCAGCCGGCGTCTGGGGCGCTGCGGACTGCGCCCACACCTCGGTGCGGGTGAGACAGAGCAAGCTCGCCGCGAGCATCGTCAGTCGCGTCAAGAAGGCTGGTGCGCCCATGGAACGCTCCGTGAAGTTAGCTTCGCTAAAAGCTTAACTCAAGAAGCAGCCAGCCGCCCGTGTTTTTATTTGAGCAGACCGTTCTCCTGCGCGAGGGCGCGCAACGAAGTCTCCGGCCTTGCCCCGAGGTGCGAAATAACCTCCGCCGCCGCCAGCGCGCCTAATCGTGCGGCCCTGTCGTCGCCCAATCCGCGGGCCATCCCGAACAGAAATCCCGCCGCGAACAAGTCGCCGGCTCCGGTCGTATCAACCACCCGATCAACCGGATAGGCCGGCGCTGCGATCGTCTGCGGACCCTCGATGACGATGCAGCCTTTGGCGCTGCGCGTCACCACGGCGCGGCGCGCGTCCGTGCGCAGCGCCGCGACCGCGGTATCGAAGTCCGCGGTCTGATAAAGGCTATGCAGTTCGGCCTCGTTGCAAAACAAAAGATCGACTGTGCCGGAGCGTAAGAGATTCAGAAACTCGTCGCGCCAGCGGTCGACGCAGAACGCATCCGACAGGCTCAGCGTCACCAACCGCTTCGCCTGATGGGCGATGGCCGCAGCCTTGCGGAATGCCTCCTTGGCGTGGGGCGGGTCCCACAGATAGCCTTCCAGATACGTAATTGCCGCGCTGGCAATCGCATCATCGTCGATGTCGCGCGGGTGCAGGTCCTGGGCGGCGCCGAGGAAGGTGTGCATGGTGCGCTCGCCGTCCGGGGTGACCAGCACATAGCAGCGGCCGGTGGAAGGACCATCGGCAGAAGGGGCCGTGTCGAAGGCGACGCCCGCGGCACGGATATCGTGGGCAAACACATTGCCGAGCGAATCGTCTTTGACCCGGCCGATGAAAGCTGCGCGGGCGCCGAAGCCCGCAACCCCCACAATGGTGTTGGCTGCGGAGCCCCCGGAGATTTCCCTCGCCGGCCCCATGGCGTCGTAGATCTGGGCCGCGCGTGTCTCGTCGATCAGCGACATCGACCCCTTGCGCATCGCGTGCTTGAGGAGGAAATCGTCATCCGTACGCGCGATCACGTCGACAATCGCATTGCCGAGTCCAAGGACATCATGGCGGATGGAGGTCATGGGAGAGTGTTACCTGCCAGGTTGAGCATCATAGGCGGGTTGACTGAGCGCGGCCCGTGTATCCATAGCTTCGCTTAAGGAAGTGTTCTTCACTTGATGGATCGCTCAGGTCAAGCCCGGTGAACAACGTGGCATCGACGACTATCGAACCACTTCTCCGGAGTCATGGCCGGGCTTGTCCCGGCCATCTACGTCTTGCTTGCCGCAGAAAGACGTGGATGCCCGCGAAGACGGGGTCCCCGCCGCGTCACGCGGCGGGGTGTCTCTGCGCGGGCATGACGTGGGGGATGGGGTCGCGTACTGCTGCGGGAAGTCCGCTGGTTGCAACGCTGGTTCTGGCAACCACATCGTCTCAAAGACGTCGCCGCCGCCGGAAGACGCGTCCGGCCAGAGGCGGCTGTCGTCTCAATCGGAGGCAAAGGAATGTCCCTCGCGCGTGATGTCACGACGGTCGGCGGCGCCACCCTGACGTCTCGCCTGCTTGGCTTTCTGCGCGACGCCGGCGTCGCCGCCGTGCTGGGCGCGGGCGCCCTGTCCGACGCCTATTTCGCGGCGCTGCAGATCCCGAACTTGTTCCGGCGCCTGCTCGCGGAAGGCGCGCTCAATTCCGCCTTTGTGCCGATGTGGTTGCGCATCAAGGACGAAAACGGCGCCGCCGCAACCCGGCAATTCGGCGAGGAGGTGCTCAGCGCAATGGCCGCATGGCTCATCGGCCTTGCGCTCATTGGCGTCATTTTTGCGCCCGCGATCGTGCACCTCCTTGCCCCGGGCTTTCGCGATCAGGGCGAACGCTTTCCGCTCGCCGTCGAGTTCGTGCGCCTGTCGATACCCTATGTTGCGGTGTCCGGCACCGTGGCGGTCGCGGTCGCAGCCCTGAACGCGGCCGGCAGGGTCGCGGCGGCGGCGTTTGGTCTCATCGTGTTTAACGCCGTGCTGGTCACGGTCGTGTTCGCGCTGATCATGTCCGACGCGCCGGCGACGGTCGGCACGGCAGCGCTGCTGTCTGCCGCCATGGTGGTCGCCGGAGCAGCGCAGCTCCTTTGCGTCGGCGCCGCATGGGCCCGGCTCGAAACGCGCCCGCGCCGCCTGTCGCTCGCGCCGTCTCCGGCCGTGCGCCGGTTCTTCCTCCAGGCCATTCCGGGAGTCTTCGCGGGCGGCATTCCGCAGCTCAAGCTGATGGCAGGCGTCATGGTGGCGTCGTCGTCGCAGGCCGCGGTATCGTGGCTTTATTACGCCAATCGCCTTTATGAACTGCCGCTCGGCGTCGTTTCGATCGCGATTGCCTCGGTGCTGGGTCCCGCCATCGCGGCAAGCGTACGCAGTCAAGATGGCGCGCACGCCGCCCACACGCAGTCGCGCGCCCTTGAGATCGCGCTTGGATTATCGTTGCCCGCTGCAGTCGCTTTCGCAGTGCTTTCGGAGGCGATCGCGGGCGGACTGTTCCAGCGCGGCGCTTTCGGGCCCCGCGACACCGCCATGGTGGCGGCCGCCCTGGCGGCGATTTCCGCCGGGCTGCCGGGGCACAGTCTGGAAAAAGTCATGGGCGCAGTGTCTTTCGCCCACGAGGATACCCGTACCCCAATGTATACGGCGCTGTGCGGGCTTGCGACTGCGGTGACGGGTGCTCTCATCCTGTTTCCGCGGTACGGCCATGTGGGCATCGCGGCCGCGATCGCTTTGTCCGGATGGATCGGCGCTACCCTGCTTGCCGCCATACTGTGGCGGCGAGGCTGGCTGCTGATTGAGGCCGAGGCGTGGCGGCGGGTGCCGCGCATCATGCTGGCGACGGTTGTCATGGGAGCGTTCATCGCCGGCATGGACGCGCTGTTGACATCGTGGCTCAATATCTCCGGCTCCTCGTTCGCCCGCATCGCGGCGCTCGGCCTCACGGTCGCGGCGGGCCTCAGCCTCTATGTCGGCTGCCTGCAGGCGCTCGGCGTGGCGTCGGTGCGGAATCTGCTTCGCGCCATCCGCGAACGCTTTTAGAGCGCTCCCAGGGAGGCCCTCTTGCCTGCCGCCGCCGTGCCGTGGCATGGACCCCGGGCAATCGAAGGAGCGGCGCGATGGCGTTCAATGAGCTGGTTTTTTCCGGGGTTCAGCCGACCGGCAATCTGCATCTCGGCAATTACCTCGGCGCCATCGTGAAGTTCGTCGCACTACAAGAGCGGTATTCCTGCATCTATTGCGTCGTCGATCTCCACGCCCTGACCCAGCCCATGTCGATCTGGGGCGGTCCGAAGGGCCTCGCGCACAACACGCGCGAGGTGACGGCGGCGTATCTCGCAGCCGGAATTGATCCGAAACGCAACATCGTCTTCAACCAGAGCCAGGTCCACCAGCACGCGGAACTTGCCTGGATATTCAATTGTGTCGCCCGCATGGGCTGGCTCGGCCGCATGACGCAGTTCAAGGATAAGGCCGGCAAAGACCGCGAGAACGCGTCCGTCGGACTTTTCACATATCCCAATCTCATGGCGGCCGACATTCTGGTTTACCGCGCCACCCATGTGCCGGTGGGCGAGGACCAGAAGCAGCACCTGGAACTGTCGCGTGATATCGCCCAGAAATTCAACAATGATTTTGCTGAATCGATTGCGGCTCTGGGCGCGGGCGATGCGTTCTTTCCGCTGCCCGAGCCCTTGATCCAAGGTCCGGCGACGCGGGTGATGTCGCTGCGCGACGGCACCAAGAAGATGTCGAAGTCCGACGCGTCCGACTATTCGCGCATCAACCTGACCGATGATGCCGACGCCATCGCGCAGAAAATCCGCAAGGCGAAAACCGATCCGGAACCGCTGCCATCCGAGGAAAAGGGGCTGGAGGCGCGTCCGGAGGCCGACAACCTGGTCGGCATCTATGCGGCGCTTGCGAATGCCTCGAAGGCGACGGTGCTCAAAGAATTCGGCGGCGGGCAATTTTCAACCTTCAAATCCGCCCTCGTCGACCTTTCGGTCGCCAAACTCGGGCTGATCGGCGCGGAGATGAAGCGGCTCGTCGCCGATACCGCCCACATCGATTCGGTGCTGGCCGACGGCGCCGCCCGCGCCGCGTTGCTTGCCGATCAAACCATGAAGTCTGTGAAGGATATCATTGGATTCATCCACCGCTAAGGTCAGTTGGCCGACCGTCGGCCCGCCCCACCCCTCCCTGGGACCGCGGGCGTCCCGCCCGCCTTGTTCGCAAGAGCGGCGGGATGCCGGGGCTCTCGGTCAAAGGGCGGGCGGAACGCCCGCGCTCCCAGGCGGCCGGCGCTTCTGTACTGCGACGACGCGTCGTGGCACCATTGCACTACCTGCGCCGATCGCGATTTAAGGGGTGGCGGCGATCCCCAAAAGGTCCAAAGAGCCGGTTCAATGAGCCGTAAGCGAAGGAGCTACGAGGCGGGTCACAAGGCGAAGTACCTGGTGATCATCGACGACACGCCCGAATGCGACCGCGCCATGTATTACGCGAGCCGCCGCGCCGCGCGCGTCGGCGTGAGCGTCGTGTTGCTGCGCGTCATCGAAAATCGCGATCATGGCCAGCAGTGGCTGGGTGTCGCCGATATCATGCGCGCCGAGGCCCATGAGGAAGCCAACGCCAGGCTGGCAACCTTTGCGGCACGCTCGAACGGCATCGCCGGCATTACCCCGGAATGCGTGATCCGCGAAGGCGAGGTGGCCGAAGAAATTCTCAAGCTTATCGAGGAAGACGAAGATATCGCCGTGCTGGTGCTCGCCGCAGCGGTGGACAAAGAAGGGCCGGGACCGCTGGTCTCCCATCTCGGCAGCACCGCAGGCACCTTTCCGATTCCGGTGGCGATCGTGCCCGGGCATTTGAACGACGACGAGATCGACGCGATGAGTTGAGTTTTGGCGGAGCTGTTGACCTGTCCGGCCGAAACTCCCATGTTGTTGATTGTACGTTGTGATGTCCTTGGGCCTTGAACCCAGAGCGGCAGTGGAGACTTTTGAGATGTTCATCCAGACCGAAGCGACGCCAAATCCCGCCACCCTGAAATTCCTGCCCGGACGGCCGGTGTTGCCCGACGGAGTCCTCGACATGCCGACTGCCGCGGATGCAGCGAAATCGCCCCTGGCGGAACGGCTGTTCGACGTGCCGGGCGTAGCGGGAGTGTTTCTCGGCAGCGACTTCATCACCGTGACGAAATCCGATACGGAGTGGCAGCATATCAAGCCGGCGATTCTCGGCGCCATCATGGAGCATTTCATGTCGGGCGCGCCAATCGTCAGCGGTGCAATGGAGGCGGCGGGAGCCGACGAATTTTTCGATAGCGGGGACGCCGAGACGGTCGCCATCATCAAGGAACTGATCGAGACCCGCGTGCGGCCGGCGGTCGCCAATGACGGCGGCGACATTACCTTCCGGGGCTTCAAAGATGGCGTGGTGTTTCTCCACATGAAGGGCTCATGTTCCGGTTGCCCATCCTCGACCGCAACCCTGAAGCACGGCATTCAGAACCTGCTGCGTCACTTCGTGCCGGATGTGGTCGAAGTTCGACCCGTATGATGGTCGGGAGAGAGCCGCGGTCGAATCGTTTGCGAGTTCTTGCCATAGATACGGCGCTCGAGGCCTGCTCGGCCGCCATCCTCGATACCGAGCGTGAGGACGGGGTGACCAGCCGGTCGCTGCCGATGGTGCGAGGCCACGCGGAAGCTCTCGTGCCGCTGATCGCGGCCGTAATGAGCGAAGCCAATGTGGGGTTTGCCGAGCTCGATCGCATTGCCGTCACGGTCGGGCCCGGCAGCTTCACTGGCCTGCGCGTGGGCGTGGCGGCTGCCCGCGGGATTGCGCTCGCGACCGGCAGACCCGCTGTCGGTGTGACAACGCTGGCGGCTCTGGCGGCCCCCTTCTTCGCGGCGGATGAGAGCGGGGCGCTCCTTGCCGTCATTAACGCGCGGCATGACCGGGTCTACATGCAGTTGTTTGGTCCCGGCGGATGCAGCCTGGGTGCGCCCCGGCTCGCCTCTACACTCAATGCGATTCATGCCGCCATGGCGGGCCCGACCCGTATTGTGGGGAATGCCGCCAAACTGATCGAGGAGGCTTGGCCCGACGATGAGCAAAGGCCCCTGTTGGTGAGCGGCGTGCCGGCTCCGGATGTGGCGTGGGTTGCGAGACTTGGAGCGGCAGCCGACGATTTGACCGCTCCGGTGAGGCCGCTTTATCTAGGCGACGCCGATGCGCATCCGCAGGAGGCGGGGATTCTGCCGCGGCGATGACTTTTCCGTTCTTCGTCATCTCGCCTTGGGCGTGGCTCAGTTGGTTGTCGGGCGTTTCGGCGTCCTCGGTGTCGCCCGCCGGAACGCGGGACGCGGAACAATTTGCCTCATTGCATGCCGCCGCGTTCGGGCGGGGTTGGAGCAGCGAGGAATTTGAGCGGCTGTTGATCGAGCACAATGTGGTTGCCGATCGCGCCATGTCGGGGCCTCGCCTCGCCGGATTCGTGATCTCGCGACTGGCGGCCGATCAGGCCGAGATCCTTTCGATCGCAGTCGCGGCGCACCATCGCGGGCGAGGGCTCGGGCGCAAATTGCTCGACGTCCATTTGCGCCGCCTCGCCATCTACGGGATCACTTCAGTGTTCCTCGAAGTGGACGAACGCAACACTCCGGCTCGCCGCCTCTATGCGGGATTGAGATTTCGCGAGGTGGGCCGTCGTGACAGCTACTATGCGGATGCCGGCAACGAGGGTGGGACTGCGTTGGTCTTGCGCCACGATCTGACGTGATCGGATCTCGCGTGATCGGGTTGGATTTAGTCCCCGGTCAGCGCCTCATGGTGCCGGGGTGGGTTGAGCCAAGAGCCTGACCCGCTGGGGCCGGCTCGATGGTAAACCTAAGGGAAACCACCGTTGGCGTTGCCGCTGGTGGGCCCTCATGGGTTTCGCCCATCACGCAGCCCATTCCACGGGCGATAATTCGCGGGGCGGATCAAGTGGACGAATTTTCGTCATTACTTTAGAATAGTTCTTACCAGATTGAGACCACCCTTTCGCTGCGGTATCCAGGGACGGCACACGTAACGATGGCGGCCAACGTGACGCCCGCGCAACCCAATCATATCGAGGCTCAGTGCGTGGCCAAGGGCATGCGCATGACCGAGCAAAGACGGGTCATTGCACGCGTTCTGTCCGGATCCGGGGATCACCCGGACGTCGAGGAATTGTTTCGCCGGTGTGCTTTGATCGACAGCCGGATCTCGATCTCGACGGTCTACCGCACCGTGAAGCTCTTCGAGGATGCCGGCATTGTGGAACGGCACGACTTTCGCGCCGGCCGGGCGCGCTATGAGCAATTGCGCGAAAGCCACCACGACCATCTGATCAATCTGCGCACCGGCGAGGTCGTCGAGTTCGAGTCCGTGGAAATCGAGCGTCTGCAGGCCGAAGTGGCGCGTCGGCTCGGATATCGCCTGGTCGATCACCGGCTCGAACTCTACGCGGTGCCGCTCGACGATAAGCCGAAAGGCTGAGACTCCCAGCCTCGTAGCCCGGGTTGAGCGCAGCGAAACCCGGGAGCGGCGTCGCCGTATTTATAGGCCGAACCCGGATTTCGCTTGCGCTCAATCCGGGTTACGCCTCCGTGCCACGAGTTTTACCCCTGCTACCTGGGCGGATATCAAGAGACTGAAGGTGCCGACTTTTCTCTCCATCGGGGCGATTGCCGTCCTCACCCTGGTGCTGTTGCCGTTTCAGTGGCTGGCAGTGCGGATGAAATGGCCGATGCGCCGGCGCATTCCAACCCTTTATCATCGCCTCGTTTGCCGGATCCTCGGCGTCCGTATCACAATGATGGGCCGGCGGATCGAGGAACACCCCTTGCTGATCGTTGCAAACCATACGTCCTGGCTCGACATTTCCGTCATCACGGCGGTCGCGCCGGTGGTGTTTGTGGCCAAGCGCGAGGTCGCTGCCTGGCCGGTCTTCGGGCTCTTGGCGAGGCTCCAGCGCTCGGTATTCGTCGACCGCGCGCGACGGCACAAGACACAGGACGTGAACAGTGAAATCGCGCGGCGGCTTGCCGACGGCGATCCCGTTCTCTTGTTTGGAGAAGGGACATCGAGCGACGGCAATCGCGTGCTTGCGTTTCGCACGGCCCTCATCGGCTCGGCGCGCGACGCCGTCGCCGAAGCCGGGCACGTCAAGCGAGTATGGATTCAGCCGCTGTCGGTCGTCTACACGGCCATGCTCGGACTTCCGCTCGGCCGCCAGAGCCGGTGCCGCGTGGCTTGGTATGGGGCGATGTCTTTGTTGCCGCATCTGCGGCAATTCGTAGCACGCGGTGCAATCGACGTGACGGTGAGTTGGGGCGATCCGGTCGCCTACGACGAATTTTCCGATCGCAAGACCGTGGCCCGCCGACTCGAAGACGATGTCCGCGCCATGACGGCCGCGGCGTTGCGGGGCCGCTCGGCGCCGCTGGCTCACCTCTCGTAGCCCGGATGGAGCCAACGAGTCCGGCCGGAGCCTGCCATCGGGCCGGCCCGATGATAAACTTAAGCGTAATCCGAGTACGGCGATCCCGGATTACGCTATGCTCCATCCGGGCTACCACTCAGAACCAGGTAATTCCTTTTTGGCGCAAAATCCTATATGAGCAACAGGGCCGCGGACAAATCACCGCGGTTTTACCAACAATACTGAGGAATCTCACGAGCTTGCGTAAGCTCCACGTTAAATCGTACGGCTGCCAGATGAACGTCTACGATGCCAATCGTATGACTGATCTTCTGACCAGCGACTCCTCATATGTGGAAACGGGCGCTCTCGAGGAGGCCGATCTCGTCATCCTCAACACCTGTCATATCCGCGAAAAGGCTGCCGAAAAGGTTTATTCGGAACTTGGCCGCATCCGCAAGCTCAAGCGCGAGGCTCAGCGGACCGGCCGTCACCTCATTGTCGCGGTGGCAGGCTGCGTGGCCCAGGCCGAAGGCGAGGAAATCCTGCGCCGCGCCCCAGTGGTTGATGTGGTGGTCGGGCCGCAAAGCTACCACCGGCTTCCGGCGCTGCTGGCGCAGGCCGAACGCGGCGCCAAGGTCGTCGATACCGAGTTCCCCATCGAGGACAAATTTGATCATCTTGCACCGGCTGCGGCTGCGACAATTCACGCCCGCGGCGTCACGTCCTTTGTCACCGTCCAGGAAGGCTGTGACAAGTTTTGTACGTTCTGCGTTGTGCCCTATACGCGCGGCGCCGAAGCCTCGCGGCCGGTCGCAGCGATCGTGGCCGAGGTGGAGAATCTGGCAAGAGCGGGCGTCCGCGAGGTCACGCTGATCGGACAGAACGTCAACGCCTATCATGGCAGGGCCGAAGACGGCGGTCAGGCGACGCTCGGCCGGCTATTGAAAAGTCTCGCTGATGTACCCGGCGTGCTGCGGCTTCGCTACACGACGAGCCATCCGCGCGACGTAGATGCGGACCTTGTTGCGGCTCACCGTGACTTGGCGGCTTTGATGCCGCAGCTTCATCTTCCGGTGCAGTCCGGTTCCGATCGCGTGCTCGCCGCCATGAACCGGCGCCACACCAGGGCCGAATACCTCGACGTGGTCGCGCGGTTGCGCACCGCCCGTCCGGATATCGCCTTTACGTCGGATTTCATCGTTGGCTTCCCGGGCGAGACCGAGGAAGATTTCAGCGACACACTGCGCATCGTTGAGGAAGTGGGATTCGCGGGGGCGTTCTCCTTCAAGTATTCACCGCGTCCGGGGACGCCGGCGGCCGATCGCACGGATCAGATTGCGGACGAGGTGAAGGCCGAGCGCCTCGCGCGGCTCCAGGATCGCATCGACCATTACCAGCGCGCGTTCAATCAAAGTTGCACCGGGCGAAAGCTTGAAGTCCTGTTCGAAAAGCCCGGAAGGATTGCCGGCCAGTTGGTCGGCCGGTCGGCATATCTGCAGCCCGTGCAGGTCATGGCCCCGACATCATTGATCGGCCACATTGCGACCGTGCGAATCACCGGTGTCGGATCGAACAGTCTATTCGGGGAGTTGGGCCGCGCGGAGGCTCAGCATCAGGCATTGGCCGGCACAGGAGGTTAGATCGTTGGCACGACGTGCACCCGACGCCGGATCGCTCATGGCTGGTCCGGTCGCGACCGATCCCGCCACCCAGATCGTCGTGGCGTTCGACGACAACCGGCTGGCTTCCGCATTGTTCGGGCAATACGGACAGAATCTTGCGCTGATCGAGCGTCGCCTTGGCGTGGCGGCGGAGCAGCGCGGCAATCACGTCACAGTCGCGGGCTCGCGGGACGGCTGCGAGCAGGCGCGCCATGTTCTCGAAGGCCTTTATGACCAGCTCAAGCGCGGTCATGATCTCACGACAGGAGATGTCGAGGGCGCGATCCGGCTCGCCATTGCGCAGGGTTCGCTGTTCGATTTCGACGCGGCGACATCGCGTACGAGCTTCGAGGAAATCAACCTGCGCAAGCGTCCGGTGCGGGCGCGTACAGCCGGCCAGGACGCCTATATCAGAGCCTTGCACCGCAATTCGCTCGTATTCGGCACCGGTCCGGCCGGCACCGGGAAGACCTGGCTCGCGGTCGCGTATGCGATCGCATTATTCGAGCGCAAGGAGGTCGATCGCATCATCCTGTCGCGACCGGCCGTGGAGGCCGGCGAGCGGTTGGGCTTTCTGCCTGGCGATATGCGCGAGAAGGTCGATCCCTATCTGCGTCCGATTTATGATGCGTTGTTCGACCTGATGGACGCCCGGATCGCCGAGCGCGCCCTGCAGACCAACGAAATCGAGATCGCGCCGCTCGCCTTCATGCGCGGCCGCACGCTCTCCAACGCGGTCGTCATCCTGGATGAGGCCCAGAACGCCACCTCGATGCAAATGAAGATGTTCCTGACCCGGCTGGGCGAGAACAGCCGCATGGTCGTCACCGGCGATCCCAGCCAGGTCGACTTGCCGCGCGGCCAGACCTCGGGCCTTGCCGAGGCGGTTCGCTTGCTTGCGAACGTCGACGGCATCAGCTGCGTTGTATTCACCCACGAGGACGTCATACGCCACGAGTTGGTGGCAAAGATCGTGGCCGCCTATGACAACGCTGCGCGCTCTCTCCGCCCTGGGGGAAAGGACTGAAATGAACAGTCCCGTGTTGGAAGACCCGGAGCCAGCTCTCGCGGTCGACATTCTGATCGAATCGGAAGCGTGGCGAATGCTGCCCGAGGCCGAGGACATCGTGCGACGGGCGATCGCGTTCGCGGCGACTTGCCCCACTACCCTCCCCCGCGAGCGAGTGAGGGTAGGGTGGGGGCACCACCGCAACGCCGAGCTGTCCGTCCTGCTGTGCGACGACAAAACCATCGCGCGCCTCAATGCGCAATGGCGCGGACAACAGAAGCCGACCAATGTGTTGTCATTCCCGGCGCCGCCGCTACAAGGCGCTGTCCCGGATGAAAAGATACCGCTCGGCGACATCGCCATAGCATATGAGACCCTTGCGCGTGAAGCCGAGGAAAGCGGCAAGACCATCTCTGAACACCTTTCTCATCTGGTCGTGCATGGCTTCCTGCACTTGTTAGGATACGATCACCATATGGACGACGAAGCCGAACGGATGGAACGGATGGAATGCGACATCCTGGCCCGGATCGGCGTGGCCGATCCCTACGCGGCGTGCGATGCCGACATCTGATTTGCTTGCCATGGCCGATCCCAACGCTCCTCTCATGGCTGATTCAGCGTCTGCTACCACCGGGCAACGCGATTTTCCCAAGCTGGCACGGCGTTCGAACGGGCTCGCGCGCGAAAATCGCGAATCGTGGCTCAATCGCATGTTACGAGGTGTGTTCGGTTGGAGCCCGACCTCGATCCGGTCAGACCTTAAGGTTCTGCTTGACGGCACAGCCGCCGAGACCGGTTTTTCGCCCGACGAAAGCCGGATGCTCAAGAACATCCTCAGCCTGCACGAACGGCGCCTTGACGATCTCATGGTGCCGCGTGCCGACATCGTAGCGGTGCAGCAGGACATTCCGCTCGGCGAACTTGTCAAAGTGTTCGAGAACGCCACCCACTCTCGCCTTGTCGTCTACAATGACACGCTCGATGAACCGGTAGGGATGGTCCATATCCGGGACCTGATTGCCTTCATGACGGCGCGCGCCACCGTTCAACCGGCAGCGAATGCGGCGCCGGCGGAGCCATTACCGGCCGGTCTCAACTTTGCGGCTCTCGATCTCGCCATGCCGCTGTCGGCGACCAAGATCATCCGCACGATCCTGTTCGTGCCGCCATCCATGCCGGCGATCGACTTGCTCGCCAAAATGCAGGCGACGCACATTCACCTTGCGCTCGTGATCGACGAATACGGCGGCACCGACGGCCTCGCGTCGATCGAGGACATCGTCGAGGAGATCGTCGGCGATATCGAAGATGAGCACGACGAAGCCACCGAGCATGCTGTCGTCCGTCAGCCGGATGGGTCGTATGTTGCGGCCGGCCGCGCCAGTCTCGAGGAGGCAGTCGGCGTGATCGGCACCGAATTCGACGTCGGCGATGCCACCGAGGAGGTCGACACTGTCGGCGGCTATATCGTCACGTTGATTGGCCGGGTGCCGGTGCGCGGCGAACTGGTGCCGGGCCCGGGGGCGTTCGAGATCGAGATTCTTGACGCGGACCCCCGACGTGTGAAGCGGGTCCGGATATATCGGCGCAAGCCGGCCCCCCGATTAGCAGCGGAACGCGCCCCGTCTCGCCGCCCCCCTCCCTACCCTCCCCCGCGAGCGGGGGAGGGTAGGGAGGGGGGCACTGTTGCGCCGCCAACCGATCGAGACGAATCAGGTTCCGTTCCAGGCACCGCCGACAATTCACCGCCAACCCAAGTGAAATCGAAGCCGTGAAGCGGTCGAGCCCGGCCACCGCGATCATCCTTGCCTGGGGATGGCGCAGGATGCTGATCGCGTTTCTGGCCGGGGCCGCATCGACCCTGGCACTGGCGCCGATCAATTTCTGGCCAGCGATGTTTTTAACTTTTCCGCCGCTGGTCTTAATGCTTGACGGCGTCGGGGCAGCACGGTGGGGCGGCATCCGGGCTGCCTTCGCGATCGGCTGGTGGTTTGGGTTCGGATATTTTCTTTCCGGACTCTATTGGATCGGCTCTGCTTTCTTGGTCGACGCCGAGACGTTCGGATGGATGCTGCCGTTCGCCGTCACCCTGCTGCCGGCGGGGCTTGCGGTGTTTATCGGGCTCGGATTTGTGGCGGCGCGGCTACTGTGGACTCCGGGCCACATTCGGGTCTTGACGTTGGCGGCGGCGCTGTCGTCGGCCGAGTGGCTGCGTGGCCACTTGTTTACCGGATTCCCCTGGAACGCTTTCGGCTATGCGCTCACAACGCCGCTGCCGCTTGCCGAAAGCGTGGCGATCTTCGGCATCTGGGGTCTGACTTTTGTCGCGGTGGCGGTGTTCGCAACTCCAGCCGTGCTCGCGGACGGCGGGCGTCGGCCGCTGATGCCGGTCGTATTGGCGGGCGCGACGCTCGCAACGCTCGCGGCCTACGGCGGATTGCGGCTCGCCAGCCATCCGACCGAAACGGTAGACGGCGTGCACCTGCGGATCATGCAGCCCAACATAGCGCAGGACGAGAAGTTCCGTTACGCCGCCAAGGCGCAGATCATGAGCCGTTACGTCTCGATGTCCCAGCGCGCGGGCGAGGCGGCGCTCCCTCCTCCGCAAGCGGGGGAGAGTCTTCACTTATACCTTCCGCCGCAAGATCTATACCCTCCCTCGCAAGCGGGTGAGGGTAGGGTGGGGGACCTTGGCGGGTTACGTGGTGTTACCCATTTGATCTGGCCGGAATCGGCATTTCCGTTCTTTCTGACTCGCGAACCCGATGCGCTCTCCGTGATCGCCAACATGCTGGCGCCCAACACGACACTCATTACGGGCGCAGCGCGCCTGGCCGAACCGGTACCGGGTGGCAGCGAGAAGCACGCCTATAACTCCGTCTATGTGATTGACCACAGGGGTTCCATTCTGGCGACCTACGATAAGCTGCATCTGGTGCCGTTCGGCGAATACCTGCCGTTCCAGGACCTGCTCGAACGCGCGGGCTTGACGCAGCTGACCAATGTCCCGGGAGGGTTCTTGCCGGGTGGGCAAAGACACCGTATCGCCGTCCCGGGAGCGCCCGACATGCTCCCGCTCATTTGCTACGAAGCTATTTTTCCCGGCGAAGCAGTGCCGACCGGCGAACGGCCGAGTTGGCTCTTGAATCTGACAAACGACGCCTGGTTTGGGATCAGTTCCGGTCCCTACCAGCATTTCCAGCAGGCAAGGGTTCGCGCCATCGAGGAAGGATTGCCGTTGATTCGCGCCGCCAACAGCGGGATTTCCGCAGTCATTGACCCGCTCGGGAGGGTCATTGCGGCCCTTCCCCTTGGTCATGGTGGATCCTTCGATGCACCCTTGCCCCGCGCCGCCCAAATGACAATCTATGCGCGAATAGGCGATTTTTTGTTCGGTGTCGCCGTTGTGGCAACAATGGTTGTGAGCTTTCTTGTTCGCCTAATGCGAGAACGTCAGGCGACGATACACTAAGAGAGCGAACGTGAAAGCAAGTTGAGTTATACAAAAAGTGCAATGCGCCTAATGAAAACGCAAAATAAATTGATGTTTTGATTGTATTATTTGTGTATTAACATGTGTTTTGCACATATGGTCTGCCCGGGTCATCGCCGATTGCGCCAGTCTTTGAAGTTGCATCAGGCGCAAAACGTGGGGAGAAGGAAAGGAGAACAGAATAAATGACGAAGAAAGCTCCCAACCCCATCGATAAGCACGTCGGCAGCCGGGTGAGAATGCGCCGCATGATGCTTGGGATGAGCCAGGAAAAACTCGGCGATGCGCTGTCGCTCACGTTCCAGCAGGTGCAAAAATACGAAAAAGGCACAAACCGGATCGGAGCGAGCCGGCTGCAGCAGATTTCCCAAATTCTGCAGGTCCCCGTGGCGTTCTTTTTTGAGGGAGCTCCGATTCTATCGGGGGGAACAGTGGCGGAAGGCCTCCAAGAGGCGCCGTCGCCCGCCTACGTGTCCGATTTTCTCGCGACCTCCGACGGCTTGTCGCTGACCAAGGCCTTCATGCGCATTCCCGATCCCAAGCTGCGGCGCCGGATCGTCGATCTCGTCCAGCAGATCGCCGGTGGCGACGCAGAAGGGCAGTAGCTCTGCCATAAGCTCTCGTTAGATGAATCGTCTGGGTCAGGCTGGGCGCCTGCCCACGTCAGCCCACCCTTGACCGGGCGAAGCGCCGCTGCAAGAACACCACGCGGAACTCGACCGCGCGACCGTCGCGCGGTGCGGCCCTAGGGAGATGCATCTTGTCGCGCGAGAGCTATCTGTTCACCAGCGAATCGGTTTCGGAGGGGCATCCTGACAAGGTTTGCGATCGCATCTCGGATGAAGTTGTCGATGCGTTCTTCGAGGTCGGGCCGCGCTACGGCTGGGACCCGCGCCACGTCAGGGTGGCGTGCGAAACGCTGGCGACGACCAATCGGATAATCATCGCAGGAGAGACCCGCGGACCGTCGCAGATCACCCGCGACTACATCGCCCATCTCGCCCGGCTTGCCGTGAAGGATATCGGGTATGAACAGCCCGGCTTTCATTGGGAGAATGCGGCGATCGAAGTGTACCTGCACGCCCAATCAAGCGACATCGCGCAGGGTGTAGACTCCGCCGGCAACAAGGACGAGGGCGCCGGCGACCAAGGCATCATGTTCGGCTACGCCTGCCGGGAGACGCCGGAACTTATGCCGGCGCCGATTTATTATGCGCATCATATTCTCAAGGTCATGTCGAAGGCGCGCCGCTCCGGCGAAACCCATGCGCTCGGGCCCGACGCCAAGAGCCAAGTGACAATCCGTTACGAGGCCGGCAAGCCGGTCGAAGCCACCCAGATCGTGGTGTCGACTCAGCACTTGGATGAGAAGCTGTCGTCCCACGACATCCAGACCATCGTTGAACCGTATGTCCGCCAAGCCCTGCCACAGGGCTGGATCGGCAAGCATACGGTTTGGCATGTCAACCCGACCGGAAAATTCGTGATCGGCGGTCCGGATGGTGATTGTGGCCTGACCGGGCGCAAGATCATCGTGGATACTTACGGCGGGGCTGCGCCACATGGGGGCGGCGCGTTCTCCGGCAAGGACCCCACCAAGGTCGATCGCTCCGCCGCCTATGCGGCGCGCTACCTCGCCAAGAACGTGGTTGCGGCCGGACTGGCGGACCGCTGCGCAATCCAGATCGCCTATGCGATCGGCGTCGCCAAGCCGCTCTCGCTTTACGTCGATTGCTACGGAACCGCCCAGGTGGCCGAGCCGCGGCTTGAAAAACTGCTTGACGAGGTCATGGATCTGACGCCGCGCGGCATTCGCGAACATCTCGGCCTCAACCGGCCGATCTATGCGCGAACCAGCGCCTACGGCCATTTCGGCCGCGCGCCGGAGCCCGATGGCGGCTTTTCCTGGGAACGTACCGATCTCGTCGACGAGTTGCGCCGCGTCGCGAGTTGAGGCTGCGCACCCCTCGCGGAGTTTTCACCGGGTTCTGTCGAACCGGATCGTCGTTACGGGCGCGACGGCCCATATTCGATGGCGATGTCTGGTCACGATGATCATGCCGCGTCCCGCGAGCGCGCCTTTTTCGGCCGCCGCAAGGGTCACAGGCTGCGGTCGCGCCAAGTCGACCTTATGGCGACGTTGTTGCCTCAACTTGCCATCGCACTCGACCAGCCCGCGCCAAAGAACCTCGCCGAGATGCTTTCGCGCCCCGTAGAGGCCGTTCGCCTCGAAATCGGATTCGGCGGCGGCGAGAATCTGATCGCGCAAGCAAGAGCCCATGCGGCGATTGGTTTCATCGGCTGCGAGCCCTTCGTCAACGGCATGGCGAAGATCCTTGCGTCGATCGAGGAGGGCGCCATCGACAATATCAGACTTTATGCCGGAGACGCCGTCGAACTCGTGGCGTGGCTCCCAGACGCCTCGCTCGATGAGGTGGACCTGCTCTACCCCGATCCATGGCCGAAGCGCCGGCATTGGAAACGACGGTTCGTGCAAGAGCGCACGATTGCGATGCTGGCGCGCGTTTTGCGGCCCGGCGGCCTCTTTCGCTTTGCCACCGACATTCCGGACTATGCCGCCTGGACGCTTGAGCGCTTGATCCGCGCGCCGGATTTCCTTTGGACCGCGGAACGCGCCGACGACTGGCGCGAGCGCTGGGCTGGATTTCATGCCACCCGGTATGAGGCGAAGGCAAAGCGAGAGGGGCGAACGCCGTGCTATCTGGAATTTCGCCGCAAGGCGTGACCTACCTGTGTGCTGTCATTGCCCGGTCAGGCCGGGCAATGACACTGGCAAGGTCAACCCGAAAAATGCGCCATGCGCCCATGAATGGCATGCTCGTACAGGGCCGGGACCCCGCGGAGTAGTTCAAAGAGGCGGGCTTCCGGTATACAATGCAGTTGCAATCGGCTACGCCCGCGAAACAACAGATAATGGTCTCGAATAGCTTCGCTGGGTCGTGCGCGCGGGAGGAACGTTATGAGCAAAACCGTCACAGTAGGATTGTCGTTGGCGATGGGACTGGCCATCGGGGTCGCAGGGGGCAGCCGGTTCATGAACCCGCCGGCGGAAGCTCAGACCGCCGCGACACCGGCTTCGTTCGGTGCCGTGCCGGGCGCCGTCGGGGCAGAAGACATTTCCGGTCCCTACGAGGTGCAAGAGGGATGGCCCAAAGATCTCGCCACGCTTCCGGGCCACGAGAAGTGGACCTACGGGGGCGCCCGCGGCATCTTCGCCGAAAGCCCGAACCGCGTGTTTCTGCTCGGCGGCGGCGAGCTGCCGAACATGAGGCGTCCCGCGACGCGACTGCTGCCCGACATCGGTCCGAACGTGCAATTCCCCGTTCCGGGGTTGCCCTGGCGCAACGCCAACACCGCATCGCCGCCGGGCGCCGGAGGCTCGCGCCAGGACCCCGCCAAGGGAATGGAGATGTGGCGCGGCGATAAGCCGCCCTACCGCGAAATGGGCGTCGATTCGCGCTGGCACCACAGCATCATCGTCGTCGATGCGCAGGGTAACTTCATCGAAGACTGGACGCAGTGGGACAACATGTTCAAGCGCCCGCACGCCGTCTACATCAGCCCTTACGATGCGCAGAAGCATGTGTGGATCATCGACGATCACACGCACGCGATCTACAAGTTTACGAACGACGGCAAGCAGCTGGTGCAGACGATCGGCACGCCCAACGTGGCGGGCGCCGACGGGACACATTTCAACCGGCCGACCTTCATGGCGTGGCTGCCCGACGGGACCTTCTTTGTGGCTGACGGGTATAACGGGACGCGCGTCGCGAAGTTCGATGCGAGCGGCAAGTTCCTGCTGGACTTTGGTAAGTCTGGTGACCCCGAGAAGGAGACGCGACCGGGCTACATGAACAACGTGCACGGCGTCGCTGTCGACGTTGAGACACGGCGCGTGTTCGTCAATGATCGCGACAACCACCGCATCCAGATCTTCGACGACAACGGCAAGTACCTCTCCGAATGGAAGATAGCGGTGAAGCCCTCGAGCCTCCACTTTGTGGTGATCGGCGCCGATCGGACGCTGGCGACTTTCGATCGAAATACCCACAAGATGCTGAAGTATGATCTTGACGGACATCTCCTCTATGCGTGGGGAACCGTGGGTGACTTCCCGGGTACCCTGTGGGGCGTCCACGGCATGGCTACGGACCAGGAGGGGAACCTCTACGTCGCCGAGGTTGACTCCGGCCGCTTCCAGAAATTCCGTCCGCGCCCGGGCGCCAACCCTGCAACTCTGATCGGTAAGCCGATTTACTCGGCTTGGCAGTGATGGCGCTTCCCAGATGATGTAGGGGCGACCCGCCCCGTTGTCGGATGCGCCGAATGGGGCGACCACAAGGGTCGCCCCTACAGCGGCAATGTTGGAGGGCGCCCTCATGTCAAAGGCAAATCGAGTGGGATGGATCGCGTTGTGCGGCATCGCTGCACTGCTTGCGGCGGATGGATTGTGTTTGGCCCAGGCGCCTTCCGACAACCCCTACCGCCCGGTGAGGGGATTGGCGGACGGAGGCGGCCCCAGCGTTCCGGGAGGCGAATGGGCGAAACTTCCAGGCGGCCGGGAAATGGGCCCGCCGGCTTCAGTGCAGGTTGACGTCGACGGAGAAAGTATCTGGGCCCTTATCCGATGCGACGAGACGAGCCCGGTGCCCGCCGCGAGAGGCGGCCGGTTCGGCCTCGATTGCATGTATCCGGACGGCAAGCTCAAGCCTCACGACACGATCTACAAGTTCGATTCGAAAGGCAACGTGGTCAAAAGCTTTGGCGCCGGGATGTTCATCTGGCCACACGGGATGCATGTCGACCGCGACGGCAATGTGTGGGCGACGGACGGAGCCGCGGAGGACGCCGTGGCAACCGCGGCCAAAGCCGGCGTGAAGGCGGGGCACATCGTCCGCAAGTTCAGTCCCGACGGAACGGTGTTGATGACGCTCGGCGAACCCGGAGTGGCAGGAAGCGATGAGTATCATTTCCGCTCGCCGGCAGGCGTGGTGACGGCGCCCAATGGGGATATTTTCGTCGCGGACGGCCACGGCTCGAACAACCGCATCGTGAAGTATGCGAAGGACGGGAAATTCATCAAAGCCTGGGGGAAGACCGGATACGCGCCGGGTGAGTTCCGGACGGCGCATTGCATCGCCGTGGACAAGCGAGGCCGCCTGTTCGTGTGCGATCGATCCAATACCCGCATACAAATCTTCGATCAGGAAGGCAAACACCTGGCGACTTGGCACCAGTTCGGAATGCCAAGCGGTATAGCGTTTTCCGTCAACGACGAAGACCTCATCTATGTCTTCGACTCGGAGTCGGACAATGTGGACAATCCGGGATTCGAGCAGGGAATCCGGATCGGCGACGCTCTTCACGGCTGGGTGAGATATTTCATTCTGGATCAGGGGGGCAATCCGGGCACCACAACCGGCAGCGGCGCCGAATTCGGCGCCGTGGATAAATTCGGCAGCGTTTTTGCTGGAGAACCCAGGCCGCGCGTTCTGCGCAAATACGTCAAGGTGAGGTAGTCCTGGCCGCCCATGTGGGAGGGTCATTCGCGGCTCGCGTGCGCTGCGGGGCAAAATTCAGGGTTGAACAGCCCCTTGCATTAGGGCCGTAATAAGCTATATCTACGTGCGTCATATCGACATCTCATAACGGTCGAGATACTCGATCGGCTCATGAGAGTGGGCCCCGCCCGGGACCCGCTCTTTTTTATTACCCGCGCCGTCCGACCGCGAATAGGCGATCCAGCGGGGCGCATTGAAAAGGCAAGTTGCACGTACAATGACGACCGAGTCTACCCCCGTTATCGATACGGGTCAGATCGATTCAGCTGCCCTGGCGGAGCCGCGCCTGATTGCTGAAACCGGGGCGGCGGCGCGGATTGCCGCGATCGTGGCGCCGGTGCTCATCGATCTCGGGTTTCGCCTGGTGCGCGTGAAGGTTTCGGGACTGGATGGTTGCACCGTACAGATCATGGCGGAACGGCCCGACGGCACGATGGCGATCGAGGAGTGCGAAGCGGCGTCGCGCGCAATCTCGCCGGTGCTCGATGTCGCCGATCCGGTCGATCGCGCTTACCGGCTCGAAATTTCCTCGCCTGGCCTTGACCGGCCGTTGGTGCGCCGCTCGGATTTTGAACGTCACGTCGGCGAAATCGTGAAGATCGAACTTGGGGTTGCGTTGGAGGGACGGCGCCGATATCGCGGCAATCTTGTCGGGGTCGATGACAACGCTGCGCGCATCAGGATCGAAGACCGTCCCGATGGCGCCGCCGACGTGCAATTGCCGTTCGACGACATGACGGACGCGAGACTCGTTCTCACCGATGCCCTGATCGCCGCTGCGTTGCGCCGCGGGGGGGCGGAGCCAGCGTCGCGCGGGCGCGGCGACCCCCGGCCTCGTTACGATCACGCTTCGCGTCAACGCATGAAGAATAAACCCGCTTCCGGGACCCCTCCGGCAGCGTCTCAGCCTGAAGGAGAATGACCGATGGCCGTCAGCGCCAACCGGCTCGAATTGTTGCAGATCGCCGATGCGGTCGCCCGCGAAAAGGCGATCGATCGCGGCATCGTCATCGCCGCCATGGAGGATGCCATCCAGAAGGCGGCGCGCTCGCGCTATGGCAGCGAAACCGAGGTGCGCGCGGAAATCAATCCGAAAACCGGCGAAATGCGGCTGTCACGCCTGCTGCTGGTCGCCGATCAGGTTGAAAACGATGCGATCCAGATCAGCGTCGAGGATGCGCGGCGGCGCAATCCAGCCGCCCGGGTGGGCGACTACATTGCCGAACCTCTGCCGCCCCTGGAATATGGACGCATCGCGGCGCAGTCGGCCAAGCAGGTGATCGTACAGAAAGTGCGGGAGGCCGAGCGCGATCGCCAATATCAGGAATTCAAGGACCGCATCGGCGACATCGTCAACGGCATAGTCAAGCGGGTGGAGTACGGCAACGTCGTCGCGGATCTCGGCCGCGGCGAGGCGATCGTGCGGCGCGACGAGCTGTTGCCGCGCGAATTGTTCCGCAACGGCGACCGCATCCGCGCCTACATTTACGATGTGCGGCGCGAGCCGCGCGGTCCGCAGATTTTCCTCTCGCGCACGCATCCGCAATTCATGGCCAAGCTTTTCGCCCAGGAGGTGCCGGAAATCTACGACGGTATCGTCGAGGTCAAGGCGGTGGCGCGCGACCCGGGCTCACGGGCCAAGATCGCGGTCATCTCGCGCGACTCGTCGGTCGATCCGGTTGGCGCCTGCGTCGGCATGCGCGGGTCGCGCGTGCAGGCGGTGGTTAACGAGCTGCAGGGTGAAAAGATCGACATCATCCCGTGGTCGCCGGACGTCGCGACCTTCGTGGTCAACGCGCTGGCGCCGGCCGAAGTCGCCAAGGTGGTGCTCGACGAAGACCGCGAGCGCATCTCGGTCGTGGTTCCGGACCAGCAGCTTTCGCTCGCCATCGGAAGGCGCGGCCAGAACGTGCGGCTCGCCTCCCAGCTTACCGGATGGGACATCGACATCCTCACGGAGCAGGAAGAATCGGAACGCCGGCAAGCCGAATTCGAGAAGCGCACCAAGATATTCATGGAGACGCTCAACGTCGACGAGGTGGTCGGCCAGCTCCTGGCCTCGGAGGGTTTCAACTCGGTCGAGGAGCTTTCCGTGGTCGACCAGAAGGATATCGCGTCGATCGAAGGCTTCGATGACGACACCGCGAGCGAACTGCAGACGCGCGCGAACGACTATCTGGCCAAGGTCGAGGCCGAATACGACGCCAAGCGCAAGGAGCTTGGGGTTGCGGACGAGCTCAAGGAAGTACCCGCAGTGACCGCCAAGATGATGGTCGCGCTCGGAGAAAACGGCGTAAAAACCGTTGAGGACCTTGCCGGTTGTGCCACCGACGACCTCGCCGGATGGACCGAGCGTAAGGACGGCGAGGCCACTCGCAACCCCGGATTTCTCGATGGCTTCGACCTCACGCGCGAGGAATGCGAATTGATCATCATGCAGGCCCGCCTCAAGGCTGGATGGATCACGGAAGCCGAGCTCGCCGCCCAGTTCCCGGTTCCCCAGGAGGCCGAAGCGGCCGCCGAGCAGCCTGCCTGAGTCGTTGTGACGGAGCATCATGCAAAAACTGGCGGAGCATGCCGTAACGGTCTGTGAGGCGCACACCGTTGCAGCGCCGAGGGAGCGATTGTGCATCGCAACCCGAGAGGTGCGCCCTGTCGGGGAACTGATGCGTTTTGTCGCCGGTCCGGATGGTTCCGTGGTGCCGGATCTCAAGAATCGGTTGCCGGGACGGGGCGTTTGGATCACGGCCCGCCGCCATCTCGTCGAGGAGGCGGTTCGGCGGCGGTTGTTTGGGCGTAGCTTTAAGGCCGACGTCAGGGTCTCTGCCGAGCTTGCGGACGAGCTGGACCGCCTTCTGGAGCGATCGGCGCTGAATGCCCTGTCGATTGCCCACAAAGCGGGGCTCGTCATCCTGGGCTTTGCAAAGGTGGAGACCGCCGTTGCGACGGCACCCCTGGTGGCCCTTATCCGGGCACGAGATGCCGGGGAGGAAAGCGGTCGCAAGCTTGCTGCCGCCCTGAGGCGCCGTGCGGACTATGGGGCAGAGGGAAAAATTGTCCAAGCCTTCCCGTCCGCTCAATTGGATTTGGCATTAGGCCGCCTAAATGTGGTACACGCTGCATTGCTGGCCGGTCGGGCGAGCGAGACGTTTCTCGCACGTTGGCGGTTTCTCGAATACTTCCGAGCTGATGACCCGGGCAACCGGAACCGCGGCTCACGGCAGCGAAATGGCACTACTCCGGAACCAGGATCGTAATGACTGAAACCAAGAATCCCGGCGAGAAGACCTTGACGGTCACCCCAACCAAGACGTTGACGCTCAAGCGCAGCGTCGAGCAGGGGGTGGTGCGCCAAAGCTTCAGCCATGGCCGAACGAAGCAGGTCGTGGTCGAAAAAGTGAAGCGGCGGACCATGGGTCCGGGCGATGGCAAAGTCGCCGAGACTGCGCCAGCGGCAACGCCGCCGGCGTCGGCGCCGCGGCGGGGAGCCGGCGGCAGAGGCGCTGCGGCTGGGGGCGCCACCCAGTACGCGCCGGGCACCTCCGGCGGCAAGCCATCCGGTGTCGTGCTGCGCCAGTTGACCGAGGAAGAGCGCACGGCTCGCGCTCACGCGCTTGCGGAATCGAAGGTCAGCGAGGCCGAGGAGCGGCGGATGGCGGAAGACGTCGCCCGCCGACGCGAGGAAAAAGAGACGGCCGAACGGGCCGACCGCGAGGCCGCCGAGGCGCGCAAGCACGAAGAGGACGAGCGTCGCCGCCACGACGAGGAGGCGAAGCGCAAGGCCGAGACCGAGGCCAAGAAACGTTTCGGAGATGACGAAACCAAGCCAAAAACCGCTGCACCGCCTCCCGGTACGACAGTCACGCCGATCAGTGCGCGCCGTGTTGTTCAAGAAGCCGAGGAGGAAGAGGCGCCGCGACCGGCACGTCGCGGCCCTGGCGCCCCCCGTCCGGCGCCTGCTCCAAAACCAGCTCGAGGCGGATCGGAGAGGCGCCGCGGGCGGCTCACGCTAGTGACCGCGCTGACGGCGGACGAGGTGCGTGAACGCTCAGTCGCATCGTTTCGTCGCCGCACCCAGCGCCTCAAAGGCCATGCCGCCAATGAGGCCAAGGAAAAACTGGCGCGGGAGGTTACGATCCCGGAGGCAATTACCATCCAGGAGCTTGCCAACCGCATGTCCGAACGCGCGGTCGACGTGATCAAGCTCATGATGAAGCAAGGCCAGATGGCGAAGATCACCGACACGATCGATGCCGACACCGCCCAGCTCCTCGCCGAGGAACTCGGCCACTCGGTACGACGCGTCGCCGAATCGGACGTTGAAGAAGGTCTGTTCGATCACGTTGACGATCCGGCCATGCTGCATTCGCGACCGCCGGTCGTGACCATCATGGGCCACGTCGACCACGGCAAGACCTCGCTGCTCGACGCTATCCGGGCCACCAACGTGGCGGGCGGAGAGGCGGGCGGAATTACGCAGCATATCGGCGCCTACCAGGTCACCTCGCCGCTCGGCTCGAAGATTACCTTCATCGACACGCCGGGCCACGCGGCATTCACGTCGATGCGGGCGCGCGGCGCCAAGGTCACCGACATCGTGGTGTTGGTGGTTGCGGCCGATGACGGCGTGATGCCGCAGACCATCGAGGCGATCCAGCACGCCAAGGCCGCGAAGGTGCCGATGATCGTCGCAATCAACAAGATCGACAAACCGGACGCGAAGCCGGAGCGGGTGCGAACCGAGCTGCTGCGACACGAGGTGCAGGTCGAATCGCTCGGTGGAGAGGTGCTTGACGTAGAAGTTTCGGCGACCAAGAAAATCAATCTGGACAAACTGTTGGAAATAATCGGGTTGCAATCCGAAATCCTCGATCTCAGGGCCAATCCGGACCGGCAGGCCGAAGGCACTGTCATCGAGGCCAAGCTTGACCGTGGTCGCGGCCCGGTGGCGACCGTGCTGGTGCAGCGCGGCACGCTTCGCGGCGGCGATATCGTAGTCGCCGGCGCCGAATGGGGTCGCGTGCGGGCCCTGTTGTCGGATAGCGGCGTGTCCGTGAGCGACGCCGGCCCGTCGACGCCTGTGGAGATTCTTGGCTTCAACGGAACGCCGGAAGCCGGCGACCGTCTGGCAGTGGTGGAAAGCGAGGCGCGTGCCCGCGAGGTGAGCGACTACCGTGCCCGTCAAAAGCGCGAAAAGGTCGCGGCGCGGGCGAGCGGCAAGCGCGGATCGCTCGAACAGATGATGAGTCAGCTCAAGACCTCTGGACGCAAGGAGTTCCCGCTCCTCATCAAAGGCGATGTGCAGGGTTCGGTCGAAGCCATTGCGGGTGCGCTTGAAAAGCTCGGGACCGAGGAGGTGGGCGCAGGGATAATCCTGGCGGGCGCCGGCGGTATCAGCGAATCCGACGTCACGCTCGCCGAGGCCTCGGGCGCCGCGATCATCGGCTTCAACGTGCGCGCCCACAAGGAAGCGCGCGAAATGGCCGAGCGCGATGGGGTGGAAATCCGCTACTACAATATCATCTACGATCTCGTCGATGACGTGAAAAAAGCAATGTCCGGCCTGCTGGCGCCGATATTGCGGGAAACGATGCTCGGCACTGCTCTCATCCTGGAGATTTTCAATATCACCAAAGTGGGCAAGATTGCCGGCTGCCGCGTCACCGAGGGAACAGTCGAGCGCGGCGCCAACGTGCGCCTCATCCGCGACAACGTGGTGATTCACGAGGGCAAGTTGTCGCAGCTCAAGCGCTTTAAGGATGATGCCAGGGAAGTGGTCGCCGGCCAGGAATGCGGTATGTCGTTTGAGAATTACCAGGATATGAGGGTCGGCGACGTGATCGAGTGTTACCGCGTGGAGACGGTGCAACGCACGCTCTGAGTTTAAAAGACCATGTCGCGCGGCCATGCCCGTGAGCCAGCCAAGGGGCCAACACAGCGTTCACTGCGCGCAGGCGAACTCGTTCGCCATGCCCTGGCAGAAATTTTGGTGCGCGGCGATGTCCACGATCCGGTGATCGAAACCCATCTCATCACGGTTCCGGAGGTCCGTATGTCGCCGGACTTGCGAATCGCGACCGCATATGTCCTTCCGCTTGGCGGCCAGGACGCCGCAGTCGTGCTTGCGGCGCTCGACCGCAACAAACGCTACCTTCGCGGGGAAATCGCCCGTCGGGTGAACCTCAAATTTTCGCCTGACCTCCGCTTTCGCATCGATGAACGCTTTGACGAAGCCGAGCGAGTCGAACGGCTGCTGCGGTCCCCACAGGTAAGACGCGATCTCGATAACGACTCAAGCGAGCAGGAATGAGTTCCATTATAGCTGATCCACGTCCCGCTGACGCTGACGCCGCTACCGATGGGCCGATGGTTGTCGACGGCGTCCCCCCGTCCGCGCCCGAGCCGGCCCCGCCGCTCGACCGTCCCCGTCGAGCCGGCAAAGCGCAGCAGTTCAAGCGCGAAAAATACGATGTCCACGGTTGGGTGGTGCTCGACAAGCCGATCGGCATGACGTCAACCTACGCGGTGTCGGTGATAAAGCGCCTCTTCACAGCCAAACGGGCCGGTCACGCCGGCACCCTCGACCCGCTTGCGTCCGGGTGCCTGCCGATTGCTCTGGGCGACGCCACCAAAACGGTGCCGTTCGTGATGGACGGGCGTAAAATCTATCACTTTGTGGTTCGCTGGGGCGAAGAGCGAGATACTGACGACGCCGAGGGACGGGTCGTGGAGTCGAGCGATGCGCGTCCAACGCCGGACGCCATCACGGCACTTTTGCCAGGGTTCGTCGGCGCGATCGAACAGGTGCCGCCGCGGTTTTCCGCGATCAAAATTGAAGGCGAGCGCGCTTATGACATCGCACGCGACGGCGAGGAGCCTGAACTCAAACCCCGGATCGTGAACATCGACCGCCTGACGCTGGTCGACATGCCGGATCCGCACCATACCGGCTTCGAGGCGGAGTGCGGCAAGGGAACGTATGTGCGGGCGCTGGCCCGCGATCTCGGCCGCGCCCTTGGCTGTGGGGGGCATGTCGCCGCCTTGCGTCGAATAGCCGTCGGCCCGTTCGCCGAGCGGAACATGATTTCTCTGGAAGAACTTGAGGCTTTGTGCCATAGAGCCGCTGCCGGTGAGGGTAGCCTTGCCGATGCACTATTCCCGGTTGCGACTGCGCTGGACGACATCCCGGCGCTAGCCGTCAGCAGGGCCGACGCGGCGAGGCTCCAAAGGGGCCAAGCCGTCTTGATGCGCGGACGGGACGCCCCCGTCGTCCGTGGCACGGTTTACGTTACGGCCTCAGGCAGCCTCGTTGCCCTAGCCGAAGTCGACCGCGGCGAAATCGTCCCCAAGCGCGTGTTCAACCTCGCCGGACTGCAAGGCAGAGCCGGCCGACAGGAAGGTCGTTAACGATGTCGATCACTGCCGAGCGTAAATCGGAAGTCATCAAGACGCATGCCAAAAAGGCCGGCGATACTGGGTCACCGGAGGTACAGGTCGGGATCCTGTCGGAGCGCATCAACAATCTCACCGAGCATTTCAAGAAGCACGTTAAGGACAATCACTCTCGACGGGGATTGTTGAAGCTTGTGTCCCAGCGTCGCCAGCTTCTTGACTATCTCAAGCGCGCCGATGACGGCCGCTACAGGGCTCTGATCCAGAGACTTGGTATCCGTCGTTGAGCAGAACTCGCTCGTTGACCCGATTTCCGCCGCTATCCGTCATTGAGGACGCCGGCCCCCTCCCTACGCTCCCCCACATGTGGGGGAACGTGGCGAGGGGGCGGCTGCGCAATTTTCAGCGGAGGCATGGTGCATCCGCTGTATTCGCCCCCACCCTACCCTCCGCCGCAGGCGGGGGACGGTAGGGTTGGGGGTGTTGGGCCGGGCGAAGAATGCCCGGCAGCCCCAGGCCAGAACGCCATGGCAGGATTGCCGGACACTGTGACCGAAACAAAGCCCCGCCGCCCCTCCCTACCCTCCCCCGCTTGCGGGGGAGGGTAGGGAGGGGCGGGGTTGCGCGCAGTGTCCCGCTATCTTGCTCATGGCATTCATGGCGCAAACCATGAAAGAAGTCGAAACCAATGTTTAACATCCATCGTGAGGAACTCGATTGGGGCGGGCGCAAGCTCGTCCTCGAGACGGGGAAGATAGCCCGGCAGGCCGACGGCGCGGTATTTGCCAGCTATGGCGAGACCACCGTCATGGCTACCGTTGTGGCGGCGAAGAAGCCTAAGGAAGGCATCGATTTCACGCCGCTGACCTGCAACTATCAGGAAAAATTCTTTGCCGCCGGCCGCATTCCGGGCGGCTACTTCAAGCGCGAGGGGCGCCCGACCGAACGCGAGACCTTGACGTCGCGGTTGATGGATCGCCCGATTCGTCCGTTGTTCGCGGACGGCTGGCGCTGCGACACGCAGGTCATCGCAACGTGCATGTCGCACGATCAGGAAAACGATCCGGATATCCTGGCAATGGTGGCGGCGTCGGCCGCCCTGACGCTCTCCGGCGTGCCATTCATGGGCCCGGTGGGCGCCGCCAGAGTCGGCTTCATCAACAATGAATATGTCCTCAATCCGCAAGTCGACGAGATGACCGAGAGCAACCTCGACCTCGTGGTCGCTGGTACCGGGGAAGCGGTGCTGATGGTTGAATCCGAAGCAAAGGAACTTCCCGAGGAAGTCATGCTGGGCGCCGTGATGTTCGGTCACCGGCACTTCCAGCCGGTGATCAAGGCAATCATCCGTCTTGCCGAAAAGGCCGCCAAGGAGCCGCGCGATCTGGTGGCGGTCGACAATACCGAGCTCGAAAAGGAAATGCTCGGCCTGGTCGAGCCGCAACTGCGATCCGCATACGCGATCCCCGACAAGATGGCGCGCCATGCGGCCGTGGATGCAGCCAAAGCAACCGTGATGGCGCATTTCTTCGCGGACGGCGTGGAGAGTCCACGCTACGACACCGAGCGGGTCGCCGCCACATTTAAGGAACTCGAAGCCAAAATCGTGCGGTGGAACATTCTTGATACCGGCCACCGCATTGATGGACGCGATCTCAAGACAGTGCGGCCGATCCTTGCCGAGGTCGGCGTGCTGCCTCGCGCCCACGGCTCCGCGCTGTTCACGCGCGGCGAGACCCAGGCCTTCGTGGTGGCGACGCTCGGCACCGGCGAGGACGAGCAGTTCGTCGACTCGCTGACCGGCACCTACAAAGAAAGCTTCATGCTCCATTACAATTTCCCGCCGTTCTCGGTGGGCGAGACTGGCCGCCTCGGTGCGCCGGGGCGGCGCGAAATCGGGCACGGTAAGCTTGCGTGGCGCGCCGTGCACCCGATGCTGCCGCTCAAGCACGAGTTCCCCTACACGATCCGGGTGGTGTCGGAGATCACCGAGTCGAATGGCTCGTCGTCGATGGCGACGGTGTGCGGCGCTTCGCTCGCACTGATGGACGCCGGCGTGCCGGTGCGCTCGCCGACGGCCGGCATCGCCATGGGCCTCATCCTGGAAGACCAACGTTACGCCGTGCTCTCCGACATCCTCGGCGACGAGGACCATCTCGGCGACATGGACTTCAAGGTCGCCGGCACCGAGAAGGGCATCACCTCGCTGCAAATGGACATCAAGATCGCCGGCATTACCGAGGAGATCATGAGGGTCGCGCTGACCCAGGCCAAAGACGGGCGGCTGCATATTCTCGGCGAAATGGCGAAGGCGATCACTTCGGCCCGCGCCGAGCTTGGAGAACATGCGCCGCGAATCGAGGTGCTTACGATCCCGACCGACAAGATTCGTGAGGTGATCGGCTCCGGCGGCAAGGTGATCCGCGAGATCGTCGAGAAGACCGGCGCCAAGGTGGATATCTCCGACGACGGCACCATCAAGGTCGCCTCTTCGTCCGGCGAGTCGATCAAGGCCGCCATCAACTGGATCAAGTCGATTGCGTCCGATCCGGAGATCGGGGTGATCTACGACGGCACGGTCGTGAAGGTGATGGACTTCGGCGCATTCGTGAATTTCTTCGGCTCGCGCGACGGCCTCGTGCACATCAGCCAGCTCGCGCCGCGACGGGTGCAAAAGACCTCGGATGTCGTCAAGGAAGGCGACAAGGTGAAGGTCAAGCTGCTGGGCTTCGACGAACGCGGTAAGGTTCGGCTGTCGATGAAGATGGTCGACCAGCAAACCGGCGAAGACCTCGAGGCCAAGCAGAAGGCGGAAGGCGAGACGCACCGCGAGGCTGCCAGCGGAGAATAGGTAACGGTTCCGCTCGCAGGGGCGACCCTTGTGGTCGTCCCTGTTGCCGATAGGGTAGGCGCAATGGACGATTTAAGATGCCCTGATCGGGCGACCACAAGGGTCGCCCCTACGTAAGCCCGCCTTCTTGCCGCGAACGGCTACCATGCGATCGGCCGATCCCAGTCGTACTTCCAACCGGTGAGCTGGCGATGGCGGAACTGCAGCCATAACCGCTGCCGTTCATGGACGATAAGGCCAGTCGCCAGAGCGGTCCTCTCCGTATAATACATCTCGGAATCCCGCCGGCCGGAAACGCGGGCCAGCGGACTCAGGAGGGCCGCGCCAGCAGCCTCCGGAGTCATGCCGAATGCGAACGGCAGCGCATTCGAGCGCACGCCGAAATCAAAATTCGGGCAGCTGGAAACCCACCCGACGCATCCCCACACAATGGCCTGCCGGAACTGCCGCATTGGTATAGCCCGATTTGCAAAATCCGATTGCGCTCCACTCTGCCCTCCCGCTTGCGAGGGAGGGCAGAGTGGAGCGATGGCGGCGCCGCAAATTTGTCGAACGTTGCAGTGGCCTAAGGACGAGTCAGGCAGACGCTGGTTCCGGGATCGGCCGCCCGCGCGGCTACCGGATATTTGTTGAGTTAGCCGACTGCCTTCCTCCAGGCAACACGACGACGCGGGTACCCACCGTAATGCGGCCGTAAAGGTCCTCGATGTCCTCATTCGTCAGCCGAATGCATCCTGACGACACGAATGATCCAATGGTGGAAGGCTGATTGGTGCCGTGGATGCGGTACAGCGTATTCCCCAGATAAAGCGCGCGAGCGCCAAGCGGGTTGCTCTCACCGCCCGCCATGAATCGCGGCAGATAGGGTTGGCGTTCGATCATTTCCTTGGGCGGATGCCAATCCGGCCACTCGGACATGCGGCTGATCTTTTCGCGGCCCGCCCACGTGAAGCCCTCACGGCCGACACCGATGCCGTAGCGCAATGCCTTGCCGCCACCGAGGACGAGGTACAAATGGGTATTGGGCGTGTCGATCACGAGCGTGCCCGCCGGTTCGCGGGTCGGGTAGTCGACCATCTGGCGACGGAACTGTGGCGGCAGTTCCCGAGGCTGTCCAGTCTCCGGCCGATAG
>Ga0257161_1000013_pt1 | contig 42140 bp, 37 predicted proteins | sample NR01A_FD_185954 | JGI IMG/M metagenome (GOLD analysis project Ga0257161, IMG submission 185954) | Soil microbial communities from H.J. Andrews Experimental Forest, Oregon, United States - NR-01-A | ecosystem: Environmental > Terrestrial > Soil > Temperate forest > Bulk soil | place: USA: Oregon... | reverse complement strand
CGCGCAATCGGCGCCGTTTGTGGGGGAGTATCGGCTGTTTGAAAGCGGCCTGCAAGCAGGCTCGCCTGTGCCCTCGTAGGAATGATCGTTGCCCCACAGCACTCAATGCATGAAGTTGTCGAGCACTGGCAGGCTTAATGCAATTGCCACGGCGATTAACGCAAAGCACATCCGCCGGAAGGTGATTTCGTTCGCGAGCCCGAACATGCGAGCGCCGGCGTAAAGCCCAACCCCATAGATGGGACCGGTGACTAATGCCAAGCCGACAACCGACGGGGTCAAGAGGCCGCCGGCGAGATAGACCGTGGTCGTAATTACGGTCGATATCGCAAAGTAAAGAACGATGTTGGCGCGCACGGTTTCAGCCGCAATGGGACGGCTGAGCCAGTAGGCGACGACCGGAGGCCCACCGATTTGCGCGGCCCCGCCCAGCAGGCCGGCCGCTGCGCCGACGATGACGGTGGTCGCAATTGTGGGCTTGCTGCGATAGCGCCAGCCCGACATCAACAGCGCGAGGAGGAGCATACCAAACAACGCGACGGCCCACCGAATCCACAATGGATCGGATTTGATCAGAACCCAAGTCCCGAGCGGTATCCCGGCGAGGGCACCTATCGACATTGTCCCGACATCACGCCTGTCCGCATGTCGCCAGGCGCCCGGGATCAGCCCGGCCGCGGCGACGCCATCGATGATCAACAGGAGCGGTGCGGCGGCCTGCGGTCCGATCGCGGTGCTTGCGAGCGGCACGAAGATGAGTGCGCTGCCGAAGCCCGAAAAACCGCGCGCCAGCGCCGCGACGAAAGCCGATATTGCAAGCAGCAAAAGCGCGCCGCCTGAATTGTCATGGATGCAAAGGTCAAACATCTGGATGGGGATGACGGCGCCGTCGTTTGAGGGAACGGACATGCATACGCCGGCGGCATCGCGCGGGGAATACCGCTAGACGGGCTTTTGTTGGATTGAATCTCTCGATGGCACCTGCGCCGCTTCCCTACGGTCGTAACGGCCGGTATGATGAGAGCCAACGTCAGATGGGCCTCCGGGAGGAATGAATGATGAGGACGCCGTTTTCGCCGACCGCCGTCGCCTGCTGCCTTTCGTTGACGGGCGTGGTTCTCGTCAATGCGCCAGCGGTGCAGGCTCGGGTCACCAAGGTCGTGATCGCCAAGACGGAATCGCCGACCTTCGGCGGCAAGAGCTTCGGTGCGGTCGGACCATATGAACGCATCAGCGGGCAGATCATCGGCGAGGTCGATCCAAAGGACCCGGCGAATGCGATCATCATCGATGTCGGCTTGGCGCCGAAAAATCCCAACGGCGCCGTGACATATTCCACCGATTTCCAGATTCTGCGGCCGCTCGACCGCACCAGGGGAAACAAGCGGCTCGTCTACGAGATCACCAATCGGGGCCGCACCAACGTGCTGGGGACGCTCAACGACAGCAAAACCGAAAATGATGTCGAATCCTCAGGCGACGCCGGCAACGGCTTCCTGATGCGTCAGGGTTATGTGGTGCTGGAAAGCGGCTGGGATTTCTCGGCGCCCCGCAACGGCAAGCTGTTCACCGCGACCGTTCCGGTTGCGAAGAATCCTGACGGCTCCTCCATCACCGGCCTCAACACCGAGGAATTCGTCATCGACAAGGGGGCGACGCCGGCGCAGCAACGGCTCACTTATCCGGCCGCAAGCGCTGATAAATCGAAGGCGAGCCTCACGGTTCGCAGGAACTACGCCGACACGCCCGTTCCGGTGCCCGCTGCCGAGTGGGATTACGTCGATGCGAAGTTGAACGCCGTCAAACTGACGTCGGGCAATTTTGGCGGGCCAGGCTCGTTCGGGGCGACCGCACTCTACGAATTCACCTATGAAGCGAAGGACCCGGTGGTGGCCGGGCTGGGCTTTGCCGCCATCCGCGACATCGCGACGTTCCTGCGCAATGCCGAGACCGACGACGCCGGGACGCCGAACCCGCTCGCCGGCGATGTGCAATTGATCTACTCGTTCTGCTCCTCCCAGCCGTGTCGGACCATGCACGACTATGTGCAACTCGGCTTCAACCAGCCTGAGCAAGCGGCCACCGCGGCGCCGAAGGTGTTCGACGGCATCCTCAATTGGAAAGCCGGGGGCAGCGGCCTGTTCCTGAACTATCGCTTCTCCCAGCCGGTGCGCACCCACCGCCACCATATTGGGCGCTGGACGCCCGAATACCAGTTCCCGTTTGCCGACGTGAAGGTCACCGACACGGTTACCGGCAAGACCGATTGGCGTCTGCGCCGCTGCGAGGAAAGCGGCACCTGTCCGAAAACCTTCGAGGCCAACTCATCCAACGAATATTGGGCCAAGGCGTCTTCGATCATGCAGACGGACAGCCAGGGCCGCGACCTCGATCTCAATGGCGCTGCCAATGTGCGCTACTACCTGCTTGCCAGCCTGCCGCACGGCGGCGGCAACGGGCTGGGCATCTGCGCGCAGCCACGCAACCCGCTGCGCCCCAACGCGGCGCTGCGGGCCCTGCTCACCGACCTTGATGCGTGGGTGACGGCCGGCACGGCGCCGCCCTTAAACCAGATGCCGCGCGTGGCCGACGGCACACTGGTGCCGCCGCTGCCGCAGGAGGGATACGGTTTCCCGCGCATCCCGGGTGTGGCCTACAATGGCGCGCACCACACCGGCGACCTGTGGGACTTCGGTCCCGGCTTCGAAAAGGGCTTCATCTCGGTGCTCCCGCCTAAGCTCGTCGGGACGCCCTATCCGGTCTTCGTCCCCAAAGCGGATGCCGACGGCAACGACATCGCCGGCATCCGTATGCCCGAGGTCGAGGTTCCGGTCGCGAGCTATACGGGCTGGGCGCTGCGGGCCGATGGGCTCGACGGCTGCGACGCCAGCGGCCAGAAGCTCGATTTCGCCAAGACCAAGGCGGCGCGGCTGGCGTCCGGGGATCCGCGGCCGTCGCTGGAGGAGCGCTACGCCGATCACGCTGCCTATGTGGAGCGGGTCAGTCGCGCAGCGCAGGCCCTGAAGGCCGAACGTCTCCTGCTCGAGGAGGATGCGCAGGCCTACGTGGCGGCCGCCCAGGCGGCGAGCGTGCCGTAGCGGAGCGCGCATGCCGCGACCGCGGGCGTCCCCCGCCCGCTCTTCACCTGGAGACAAAAGATATTGGAAACAAAAAGAGCGGGCGAGACGCCCGCGGTCCGGCCTATCGCCATCACAGGCACTCCGCCAGGCCGCGCTCCATGATCCATTCAAGGTCGTTGGCCGAGAGAAAATCCAGCTCCTCGGTCACATGCGTCACCGTCTGCCGGTAGCGACATGACGCTGGCACGCGGGTGATGTCGCTGCCCCAGAACGCACGTTTGGGCCCAAACGCCGCGATCACGCGGCGCAGCGGCTCGCGCAGGTTCCGGAACGGGTAGGGCGCGGTGGAAAAGCACGAACCACCGCGCTTCCGATGGAAACCTAAATCCGGTGAGTACTGGATGCTCCGCTTTAGTGGAGCATGACATACTGATGGGTGGGCGGCATCGCCTCTACCCCTTCGCATTCCACTTGGCGGACAGCGCCGCCCGCGGAATTTCCTGCCCGCGCAGATAGACCCTGTTGATCCGCCGCGTATTGGCGATGTCATCGAGCGGATTGGCGTCGAGCACGATGAAGTCCGCGCTCTTGCCGGCCGCGATGGTGCCGAGGTCCGTCAGCCCGAGATTTTCCGCCGAGTTGTGGGTGCCGATCACCAGCGCCTGCATCGGGGTGAGCCCGACTTTGGTCACCAGCAGTTCCAACTCGACATGGGAGCCGAGCCCGAAGAACTGGCCGCCGGTAACGCCCCCGGTGTCGGTGCCGAGCCCGATGCGGGCGCCGGCGGCGTAGAGCTTTGCGGTGTTGCGCAGATTGGTGGCCGCCATGGTGCGCCCTCGCTGCACGGCCTGCGGATCGGCTTTCGGATCCGGCGACAGCTGTTCGGCGAGTTGCTGCAGGCTTTCCGCCGTGAAGGCCGCGCGCAGCGCCGCCTCGTCGACCCAGGCGGGCTTGGCGGTGAAGATCGCGCGCCGCTCGCCCCACAGCGTCTCCAGGAAGAACACGTTGGGCCGCGCCTTGACGAGCGCGAGAAACTCGTCGTCGACATCCCGGTCGCGCACCATGTGGGCGAAGCCGTCGAGGCCGGCGCGCACCAGGTCCTTGGCATCGGCAAGCTCTGTGGTGTGCGCCATGACGCGCAGATTGTGCTTGTGGGCCTCGTCGATGATCGCCGTGTAGAGGTTGGGCTTGAGCTTCTCGACGGTGCCGTTGCGGTCGTCCACCCAGATCTTCACCAGGTCGGCCTTGTGGGCTGCCAGTTCCTGCACGTATTTGCGCGCCTGCGCCTCCTCGGTGACCCCGTAGGCGGAATCCCGCATGGGGCCGCCCGGTCCCGCATTGGGCATGCCGAAGCCGCTGCCGGTGGTGAGATAGCGCGCGCCCGTATGCGCTTCGGCGCGCACCCGGTAGGGCAGGTCGCCGCGTCCGGTTCCGGTTTCGAGGACCGCGGCGATGCCGTACCAGGCGTAGCGGTCGAGCATATCGAGCAGGTTTTCGCGGGTGTAATTGTCAGGCGTGAAGCTCGTGCCCCGCCGATAGCCCATGTGCACGTGATCATCGATCAGCGCCGGCATCACGGTCTTGCCGGTCACGTCGACACGCGCCGCGCCCGCCGGCGCCGCGACCTCGCCGCGGCGGCCAACCGCCGTGATGCGATCGCCGGTGACGACGATGGCGGCATTCTCGATCGGCGCACTGCCGTCGCCGGTGATGACCAGCGCTCCTTCGAACACGGTCACGGCGGCGGGAGTCTGCCCGCGAACCGGCGCGGCGGCCAACAGGAAAGCTGCGACAGCGGCGAGACCGGACGATGTCCATTTTGCGTGCGCCATAGCGCATTCCTCCGAACGTTCTTGAGTTGGGCTGTAGGATGGGTTGAGCTCTTGCGAAACCCATCACCACTGCGCCGCGGCAGGGTCGTTGATGGGTTTCGCTTACGCTCAACCCATCCTACGAGTCATTTCAACACGTCGCTCGCATCGGCGGCGGCGATCAGCGCCTTGGCATCGCCCTCCAGCAGAAAGCCCTCCGCGACCGCCTTGCGGGCGGCGGCTTCGACCGCAGCGACGTAGCTGGCGTGGTTGACGTAGCGTTCCTCCAGCGACAAGCGCGGGTCCTCGTTCGCGGTGCGCTCGGCCTTGGTCTTGGCGAAAGGAACCATGCCGCCCGCATAGTTGCAGATGTGGCCCTTGTGGAAACCCGCTGCGGTGATGTTCCAGCCGAGATAGGTGCCGAGCGGCGCATCGCGCAAGACCACCGGCACGCCGCCGAGCTCATTGCCGTCAGCATCGACCCGCGGCACCTTGAGCCGAATGACGTGCTTGATGCGGGGCGGCACCACGGTCTGCACGCCGGAGCCGTCCATATAGTTGAACTCTGGCCCGAAATCGTAATCGAGCGCTGGATTGACAAGACCGCTTGGCGCGTGCGGCGGCAGGCCCGGCACCGCCGGGAATCCCATCGCCTCGGCGGTGGCGTCGACCAGCGTCCCGGCGGCGAGCGTCGGGTAGCGGCTCGGCGGCGGCGCCACGCCCTTCATGACCCAATTGCGGAAGTGGGCCCGGATGGCATTCACTGTCTGGGTATGCGGCACCGGATTGTTGGGCAGCGCGCCGGTGCCCCAGCCAACGCTCGGGCACGAGGGCGGCGGCGAGGCCGCCGTGCTGAAGCCACCTGGGCCGCCGCCATGCTGCGTGCTCGGAATATAGTAGCGGCGCACACTGTCGGGCAGCGGCAGGTCGGTGTCACCCGCAGAGCCGACCCATTCGGGCGTGAGCTTGAGGCCCCACACTTCCGCGGCGCCGAAATGCTCGATGATCTTCGGGCAGGTGTGGCTCGCGTTGCAGCGATCGAGAATACCGGCGGCGGCAAGGCCACGGACCGGATCGGGCGCGGCGCCCCACCACTGCGGGCCTTCGCTTCCGGCCTCATAGAGCTTGAGCACGCCGTCCGGCACGGCGAAGCGGTAGTTCAGCGCAATCCGCCGGCCCGCGATGATGGGCCAGGCGCCCTCATAGACCTGCCGGCCGGCTTCGTCCTGGTTGAACCCCAGATGGATGAAGCCACGTACGAAATTGCCGGACTGCGAAACCCCGCGGGTGATTGCCCACGACACGCCGCCGGCGATCGGATTGGGCGTGCCGGCATCATCCTGCGCGGCGTTGCGGAAGAACGAGCCGATGTCGCGGAAAGCCGCAAAGCCGACGCCGAGCACCGGCGGGTCCTGGGCGGCGAAAGTCACTTGATAGAGCAGGTTCGCATCGAAGCCGTTCTTCAGGCAGATATGGCTCGGATCGGGCGTTCCGGGGAACGGGTTTTGCGCGCTGCACTTCGCGAACGCCCAGTCGGCAGGCGCGATTTCGGCGGTCGCCCCGATGGTGCCGTCAATCGTCTCGGAGGCATGCGTCGCAAGATTAGCTTCCTTGGTGTCCAGGCTCGCCGGGCGATAGGGCATCGGGTTGCTGTGCATGATCATCGGCCGCGAGTCTTTGCCGGCCGCATTCATGATGCGCGCCATGACGCGGCCGGTGATGGCCGAGCCGTCCGGATTCCTCGCGGTCGGCACCACGACGTAGTCATTGTTCGGTCCCGGCGCCGTCGTGCCCGAGCTGTCGCCCTGCCAGCCGCTGGAAAGACCGATATCGCCATTGCCGCGCTCGATCGGCACGATCGTGAGCCGGCCGGCGCGGTTGGGCACGTCGTGCCACATCAGGCGGCTCGCCTTCGACATGTCGACCGGCTTTACGATCTGGAAGGTCGCGGTGTATTCCACCATGCCGCGGGCGTTGCGGGGTGCGAGCTTGATGTCCTGGATGACGGCGTTATGCGGGTCGTTGGGATCGAGCTCGCCGAACGCCTTTCCGGCCAGCGTTTCGTATTGGCCGGCGCTGCCGAAGCTCGCCCCGTCGAAGGCGGGCGAGGCTTTTTTCTCGATCGCGATCCGGGTCACGCGCGCCTGCGTGGTCGCCGTCGTTGCGAGGACGAGCCCGACGGCGGTGAGGCAGGTCGTGGATATCAAAAGGGCGTTGGACAGTCGTTGCTTGGTGCTGAGCATAAAGTTCCTCCTGAATGTGTAGCGCCACGACGGCGGCTCTTCTTAATCCGCGCGTGCCACCACTTAAGCCCTCATCCTGAGGAGCGCGCTCCTGAGCTTGTCGAAGGATGCGCGCGTCTCGAAGGATGGCAGCGAGTCCCTGCCGTGCATCCATCCTTCGAGACGGCCGCCCAAGAGAGGCGGCCTCCTCAGGATGAGGTCGGAGGGGAATGACGTCCATCGGATCAAAGTTGTTGCACGTCCTCATTTACCCAAGCGATCCGGTCCCTTGGCGAGCGTCTTCACCCGATAGAGCCCCTCCCGCGCCGTCAGGTAAAGCGTCTGCTTGTCGGGTCCGCCGAACGCCACGTTGGCGGCCTGGCGGCCGGCCTTGATGGTCCCGAGATATTGGCCCTTCGCATCGAACACCTGAACGCCGACGACGGTCGTGATGTAAAGGCGGTCATCGCGGTCGATCGCCAGGCCGTCGGCGCCGCTTTCGGCGCCGGCGGGAATGTCGCGCAGCTGCAGGAATGCCCGCTTGTTCTTGACGCTACCGTCGGCCTGCACGTCGTAGGCGAATACCGTGGGATTGAGAGTGTCGTCGACGATGAGCGTCTTGCCGTCAGTGGTGAGCGTAAGACCGTTGGGCCGCGGCACGGCGCCGTCGATCAGGATCGGCGTCTTGGCGCCGGCGGGCAGGTAGTACACGTAGGTCGGGCGTCCCGGCACCACCGGCCGCGGGCCCGGATCGGTGAAATAGATGCCGCCTTTGGAATCCGCGATGAGATCGTTGGGCGCCAGCAGTGAAGCGCCCGGCGGCCCCTCGGTGAGCACCGCGATGGAGCCGTCGCGGTTGCGCTTGGTGATCCGTTTGCCGTCGCCCTCGGCGAACAGGAGTTCGCCGTCCCGCGTCAGCGCCAGCCCGTTGGCGCCGCTGGTGTTTTCCCGTGCGATGCTGATCTTGCCGCCGGCATCGAGGAAGTAAGTCTTGCTGACGCGGATGTCGGAGAAATAGAGGCCGCCGTCGGCGGTGGCGACCGGGCCTTCGGTGAAGACGTAGCCCTCCTGGACCAGCTCCGGCACGCTCCCCGGCGCCAGCACGCCCGGGATTCCCGCGGGCGTCTGCGCCACCACCGGAAGGGCGAGCGCCGCAATGATCACTGCGGCGCCCAAAGCCGCATAAGCTCGTATGTTTCCGCCAACCGGTCGCTGCCTTGCGGTCATCATTTCCTCCCCTGTTCCAGCGCTTGCGGGCCGGCTGCCGGAACTGCGCCGGATTGGGCTATTCTATCAGACCGCCGGCATCGCCCGGAAGACGGCAACCAGCGATATTAAGCGGACACCTTCGAAATCACATGCCCGCCGAGTCGCGGAGGGCCGCAACATCATCGCGCTTTGCCGACGGCTTCGCCACACACGGGCGGTGATGAAAGCCACTACTGGCTTGTAGCCGTAGCTGATATCATGGCTATTCACTCAGGCGAGTTTCCTCGTATGCGCGGCGGAGCATAGGAGAAGGCCATGAAATTTTCCCGCAGACGATTTCTGCATCTGGCACCGGGCGCTGCCGCATTTCCGATGGGGTCGCGCATCGCGAGCGCCCAGACCTATCCGGCGCGGCCGGTTACCCTGATTGTGCCGTTCGGAGCTGGCGGGCCGACCGACGTAATGGCGCGGATAGTCGCCGAGCACATGTCGCGGACGCTCGGGCAACGGCTTGTCGTCGAGAATGTTGCCGGGGCCGGAGGCACCACAGCGGCGGCCCGCCTGATGCGCGCCAATCCCGACGGCTACACCATTCAGATCGGGCATATGGGAACCCATGCGGCCGCGCCCGCATTCTACCCAAACCTTGCCTACAGACCGGATGCTGACTTCGCTCCGATCGGAGTGGTCGCTCTGACCGCTTACGTGATCGCGGCGAACAAGAGCTTCCCGCCCGACGATCTCAACGCGTTCATCGCCTACGCAAAGGCGAACCACCAAAGACTCAACATGGGGCATGCCGGCGTCGGCTCGAACACCCATCTGACCGGCCTGCTGCTCAATGCGATCCTCGGCTTAAAGCCGGTGCTGGTGCCGTTCAACAGCGCTGCCGCCGCCACCAATGCGATGATCGCCGGTCACGTCGACTACATGTCCGCCGCGATTGCTGACGCCGTCCAGCAGGTGAAGGGTGGGACCATCAAGGCCCTCGCGATCGCGTCGCCGGAACGCAATCCGGCTTTGCCAGACGTCCCGACTTCGCGGGAAGCCGGACTGCCGGAGTTCGAGGTGCGGGGCTGGAACGCACTATTCGCGCCAAAGGGCACGCCGACGCCGGTCCTCGACCAGCTGACCAACGCGCTCGACCGGGCGCTCGACGATGAGACGACCCGCAAGCGCCTGCGCGATATCGGAAGCGATATCCCGGAGAAGGCGCGGCGCGGTCAGGACGCACTCGCGGCGCTGGTCAAGTCCGAGATGGCGCGCTGGACGCCAATCATCAAGGGCGCGCAAGGCTGAATTGGACGAGCCAATTTCTAAAAAGCGTCTGATTTGGGTCGCAGCAGGCGGGAGTCATCGCCGGCCGCGTCATTGCCCTGCTATTCCGGCAACCGTCCGCTGTGCTAGAGTAGAAAAAAGAAACATGGCCATGCACCCGGAGAGGAATCATCTCATGATTGATCGCCTGAAGACCAATCGCCGCAAGACAGCTTACCACGTCACCCGCGCCACCAAAGGAGCGTCCGCAAACATCGTGGCCGGCGTCGCTGTCGCGGCACTGCTTGGTGCAGGGCTCGTGTTCCCGACGATTGCGCGCGCGCAGATGCCGCCGGACATCGCCGAGAAGATCGCCGCGATCGGCCGCGTGGTCGATCCTGAGAACACCGGCAAAATCTACACGCCCCTGCAGGAGAAGGAGCCGTATGCGGGCGTCAAGGTCACGCGCGACGTGAAGTATGGCAACGATGCGCGCAACGTCGTCGATATTTTCGTACCGGAGACCGGCGCGGCGGGCCGCCCGGTGCTGATGTTCGTCCATGGCGGCGGCATGATCCGCGGCAACAAGCGTCCGCCCGGCAGCGCCTTCTACGATAACATCATGCTGTTTGCGGCCCGCCGCGGCATGGTCGGCGTCAATGTCGAATACCGGCTGGCGCCGCAGTTTCCGTGGCCGGCCGGCAACGAGGATTTGGCCGCAGCGGTGCGCCTCGTCGCCGACAAGGCCGCGGACCTCGGCGCTGATCCGAACCGCATCTATCTGATGGGACATTCGGCAGGCGCCACCCATGTGGCGTCCTACGTATCGCATCCGGAATTCCATGGACCCAAGGGCTCCGGGCTCGCCGGTGCGATCCTCTCATCCGGCGGCTACGATTTCACCAAGGATGAACAGAGCGAGGGCAGAATTGCGTATTTCGGCAGCGATCCGGCGCTGCTTGCGCAACGCTCGGCGGTTGCGGGGCTCATCAAGACCAGCATTCCCCTGATGATGTCCTCGGCTGAACTCGATCCGCCGCCCATCGCGGCGCAATCCGCCCTGCTCAAGGATGCATTGTGCAAATCGGAACACGGCTGCGTGCGCAGCATCGTGCTGCCGAAGCACAGTCACATGTCGGAGTCCTACGCCATCAACACGGCGGATACGCAGCTCTCCGATCAGATCCTGGAATTCATCAAGACCCGCAAATAGGGCGATAGAATGCTCCAGCCCATCGTGCTGTCATCGCCCGGCTTGACCGGGCGATCTAGTAACCCCCGACCGATGGATACTGGATTGCCCGGTCAAGCCGGGCAATGACACTCCGGGATCTAATGACACTCCAGCATCTATCGAGGCCAACATGATGGCGGAACTCTCGCAATGGGTCGGCAGCTTGCCGATCAGCGCCGCGATGCGCCGGATCACCTGGCTCGTGCCGATGATGCAGACGCTGCACATCCTCTCGACTGGGATCGTGCTGTCGTCGGTCGTCATGATTGACTTGCGAGTCTGGGGAGCCTCGCGCTCCGGCACCGCGATCGCGCGCAGTGAGCGCTTCATGCCGTGGATGTGGGCGGCGCTCGCGGTCGCAACCCTCACCGGGATCGTCCTCATGCTCGGAGCGCCGCGGTCCTTTCGCGACGGCGCGTTCGTGGCGAAGCTCTACCTGATGGCGGCTGCGACGGTGGCGACGGCAGCGCTTCCGATCATGCTGCGGCGGAACGAGTGCGGCGGCAAGGACGCCGGAGTGCCGGCGCAACTGGTCGGGATCGCAGCCCTGGTGTTGTGGCTCGGCGCGACACTCGCGGGCCGCGGTCGATGGATCGCCGGAATGCTGGGCGGGTGAGCGTGGGCTCTTCTCCCTCTCCCCGCTTGCCGGAGAGGTGAAGAGGCCGGCGCGGATACGTAGCTACGCGGCGATGGCATAAGCCGCACGCAGGAGCAGAGATTGAAGGCGCTTACGGAGCTTCTCCACTGGGTCGAAACCACGCCGCTTGCGATCTTCGTTTCGCAATCCACCTATGGCTTCGCCGCGATCGACATGTTCCACGTCGCCGCTGTCGCGGTGGTCTTCGGCATGATCGCCATCTTGGATCTGCGCCTGACCGGGATGGCGTTTTTGGATTTCTCCGTCACCGATCTGTCACGACAAATACTGCCCTGGACCTGGGCGGCTTTCGTTATCGCGGCGATCACCGGCGTGCTCATGTTTACCGGCCAGGCGGTGAAATATGCGATGAACTTCGCGTTCCTGGTTAAGCTCGCCCTGATGGCCATCGCGGGTGTCAACGTGCTGGCGTTTCACTTCATCACTTATCAGGGCGTTGCGAGGTGGGATCATGGCGTCCCGGCGCCGTGGTCCGCCAAGCTCGCGGGCACGCTGTCGCTTATGATCTGGATCGCGGTCGCCGCATACGGACGCTTTACGGCGTATTACATGTTCCCGTAAAATAGCGCATGGTGGCGTCGAGCGAACCAAATGCCGAAACGAAAGCTGCGGCCCAGCCGGACGCGGTCCCGCGACGCGAGGTCATGTATCGGCACACCGTCGCGGTCCGCCTGACGCACTGGGTCAACGCATTGATCCTCGTCCTGCTGCTGATCAGCGGACTACGCCTCTTCAACTATCATCCGGCGCTGTATTGGGGGAATTACGGCTATCGCGGCGTGCCGCCCTTCCTCGCCATTGCGGCGCTGGAGGATATCGACACCGACGAGCCGGTCGGCGTGACCACCATCATGGGGCACAACTTCATCACCACCGGCGTATTGGGTGTTTCCTACGACGCCAGCGGTGAGCCCGTCTCGGCAGCATTTCCGAGCTGGCTGACGTTGTCGGACACGCTGGCGGGGGCGCGCGACGTGCATTTTGCAGCGGCCTGGCTGCTCGTGATCAACGGCCTTGCCTATCTCCTGTTCGGCCTGTTCACCGGCCACTTCCGCCGCGATCTCTTGCCGGATGCGGCAGAGCTCCGCCCGCGCCAGCTGCTGGCCGACATCTTCAACCACATCCGCCTGCGCCGGGCGCGCGGCGCGGCGGCGCGCCGCTATAATGTGCTCCAGAAGCTCGCCTACGTGATCGTGATATTTGCCTTGCTGCCCGTGATGGTGCTGAGCGGGCTTACCATGTCGCCTGCGGTGACGTCCGCAATGCCGTTCCTGTTCGACATGTTCGGAGGGCGGCAGTCGGCGCGGACGGTCCACTTCCTGGTCGCCAATCTCCTGGTGCTGTTCGTATTCATTCACATCATCCAGGTCGTCGTGACCGGACTGTTCAACAACTTGCGCTCCATGATCACCGGGCGCTACGCGATCCTGCCGGAGATCAGAAAATGAGTCTCATCACGCGCCGCTCGCTGATCGCCGGCGGTTCGGCGGCCGCCGCAACGCTGGTGTCTGGGTGTGAGCCTGTTGCGGTTTCTGACGTGGGGTGGCTGCGTCCGATCCTCGACTTCGGTCAGATCATGTCGATGCGCGCGCAGCGCCTCTTGCTGGCGGGCCAGCCACTCGTTCGCGAGTTCACGGAGGCCGACATGTCGCCGGAATTCCCGCCCAACGGCACCGAACGGCCGAACGGCATGGCGTATTTCCGGCACATGAGGTCGAACTTCGCCGACTTCCGTCTGACCGTCGACGGGATGGTGAGGAAGCCGCTGTCGCTCACGCTCGACGAGGTCAAGGCGATGCCGTCGCGCACCCAGATCACCATGCACAATTGCGATGAAGGCTGGTCGGCGATCGGCCAATGGACGGGCGTTCCGCTCGGCCATCTCCTTGGGACCGCGGAATTGATGCCGCAGGCGCGCTACATCGTGTTCCATTGCATGGACGAGATGGTGCGCACCGCCGACAACAGCGGGTTTTATTACGAAAGCATCGACCTGTTCGACGCCCTCCATCCGCAGACCATCGTGGCCTACGGGATGAACGGCAAAGCCCTGCCGGTCGCTCACGGCGCGCCGCTGCGGCTGCGGGTGGAGCGTCATGTCGGCTACAAGCACGCCAAATACGTCAACCGCATCGAGGCCGTGGATCGCCTTACCCACATCGCCCGCGGCAAGGGCGGCTTCTGGGAGGACCGCGGGTTCCAGTGGTATGGGGGGCTGTGAGGCTTCAGAGCGCAGGCGTCTCGCCCGTTCTTTCTTCAAAATCAGGAGCCGTAGCCCGGGTTGAGCGTCGGCGAAACCCAGGAACAGCGTTGCCGCTTTGATAGGGCGTTCCCGGATTTCGCTGCGCTCAATCCGGGCTACGGCTGCGGCGATTGCGGGGAGCGGGCGAAACGCTCGCGGTCTCAGCCGGCAATCGGTAAAGCTCCCTATACTTGCCGCGCAGATACTCCAGATATGGCCCGATCGTCATCGGGCCGCCGGCGGCGCGCGCGATCAACTCGTTCGGCTCGAACTTGCGCCCATGTCGGTAGACCTGAGCAATGAGCCACCGATGCAGCGTATCGAACTCGCCGCGCGCAATCTCGTGCGGGATTTCCGGATGCGCCTTGATGGCGGCCGCATAGAACTGGGCGCTGAGAATATTGCCGATGGTGTAGCCCTGGAAGGCGCCGCCGATGCCGCCGGAAAACCAGTGCACGTCCTGAAGGCAGCCGTCGCGATCGTCATCCGGCGCGATGCCGAGGTCGGCCGCGATGCGCGCGCGCCATGCTTGCGGCAGGTCCTTGACGGCCAAGCGGCCTTCGAGCAGGTCGAGTTCCAGGTCGAACCGCATCATGACATGGAGATTGTAGGTCACCTCATCAGCGTCGGTCCGTATCAGGGAGCGCTGCACCTTGTTGATGGCGCGGTAAAACGCGTCCAAGGGGACGTTGCGGAACGGATCAGGAAATTGGGACCGCAGCTGCGGATAGAAGTGCCGCCAAAATCCGCGGCCGCGCGCCACCACATTTTCCCACAGCCGCGACTGGCTTTCATGCACGCCTGCCGAAGTGCCGGAGCCTAACGGCGTACCGGCGAGCGCGGCGGCGACGCCTTGCTCATACATGGCATGGCCGCATTCGTGGACCGTCGAGAACAGCGCCTCGCCAATGTCGGCCTCGTTGACCCTCGTGGTGATGCGCACATCGCCGGCGGAGAACTTGGTGCAGAACGGATGATGGGTCTTGTCGATGCGGCCGCGCTCGAAGTCGTATCCGAGCCGCTTGGCCACCATGACGTTGAAATCCAGTTGCCTCGCCTCCACAAAGACGCCGCGCAGGCAGACGTCGTCGGCTGCGGGCTGATCGCAGATGGCGCGGACGATGGGCACCAGCTCGCGCCGCAGTGCGGTGAACAGCTCCTGCACCGATGCGGTCGTCATGCCGGCATCGTAGTCGTCGATCATCGGATCGGTCACGCGCCGATAGGGGGCAAAATAGCCGGCATATTCGCGGCTCAGTTCCACGTTCTTTTCGAGGAAGGGCCGCATTGCGCTGAAGTCGTTGGCCGGCCGCGCCTTGGTCCAGGCCGTAAAGGAGGCCGAGCTGTGGGCGCTCGCCCGCGCCACATAATCGCTCGGCAGCCGAATAGCCTTCTCGAAGTCGCGCCGCGCGACGCGGATCAGGCTGGCATCATCGCCATCATAGGGCAGCTCCCCGCCATGCGGCTCGATAGCGTCAAGCAGCCTGCCGATCGCCGCGTCGGTCGATCTTTCGTGCGCAAGCTTGCTCAAGAGCGCGCCCTGGCGCCCGCGCGCCGCCGCCCCGCCAGGGGGCATGTAGGTGGCCTGGTCCCAGCTCAGCACGGCGCCGGCGAAATTGAGGTCGCTGATCTCCAGGAGCCGGCGTTTGAGTTCGGCAAGCGCAGCTTCGGTCGATTGGCGCCCACGCGGGCGTGCCTTCACAGGCTTCTTCGACGCCTTGACCTTGCGTTTGATGGGACGGGCCATGCTTTTGGCCTTGTGTCGCTTGAGCCTGATGGATCTGGTCTTCGTTGTCTTGGTCATTGCGTGATTTCCCGCCTGGGACCGCGGGCGTTCCGCCCGCTCTTTCGTGGGCGGGACGCCCGCGGTCCCAGGAGGATCGTTGCATTGAAAATCCCGCCGCGGACAATACAATTCTCCGTCAAGGAGGTACGCCCATGTTCCTGAGAAATTTCTGGTACGTCGCCGCCTCGGACCACGAGGTTGCGCGCAAGCCGTTCGGGCGGATGATCCTCGGCGAGCCGATCGTGCTTTTCCGCAAAGAGGACGGCACGCCCGTCGCGCTCGAGGATCGCTGCGTCCACCGCCACCTGCCGCTGTCGATGGGAAAGCTCGTCGGCGATCATCTGCAATGCCACTACCATGGCCTGCGATATGACTGCACCGGCCGATGCGTGAGGGTGCCGGGCCAGAACACCATACCGCCGTCGGCGCAGGTCAAGAGCTATCCGGTGATCGAGCGGTATCGCTGGCTGTGGATATGGATGGGCGATCCGGCGCTCGCCGATCCGGACAAGATCACCGATTTCCATTGGCTCGACCACCCCAACTGGGGGGCCAAAAGCTGCTATCTCCACGTCAAGGCCAACTGGCAGCTCATCGTCGACAATCTGCTCGACCTGACCCATCTGGCTTTCGTCCACGAATCCACCATCGGCAATGCGGCACTGGTCGAGAACGCCGCCGTCAAGGTGACGCGCACGCCGAATGACGTGGTGGTGACCCGCTGGATCATCGACGCGCCGGCGCCGCCCACCTTCGTGAAGGCCGGCGGCTTCACGACGCCGGTCGACCGCTGGCAGATCATCGATTTCGCGCCCCCGGCCTTCCTGCGGCTCGATGTCGGTTGCACGCCGACCGGGACCGGCGCGCCGCAAGGCCGACGCGTCGGCGGCATCACCATGCGCAACCTCAACGCCATCACGCCGGAGACCGAGACCACCAGCCACTATTTCTGGGGCCAGGCCCACGACTGGGATGTCGGCAACAAGGCGCTCACCGATATGCTGGTCGGGCAGATTACCACGGCGTTTCTGGAGGATGTGGGGGTGTTCGAGGCGCAGCAGCGCAACATGACGATCCTGCCGAACGCGCCGCAGATCGACATCAATGCCGATGCCGGCCTGATCCAGGCGCGCCGCATTCTGGAGCGCATCCATAAGGAAGAGCTTGCCGCCGTGCCTCCTCCCTACCCTCTCCCGCGCGCGGCGGAGGGTAGGGAGGGGGTGGCTGCGGAATGACACCGATGGCCATCTTGTGGTCGTGACCGTCAGCGCTCATTTGAACGGGCATGTGCTTGGAGAATTGCAAATGACAAATGAACATGCCGCCGGGAAGGTAGAGGTGTCCGACCGGTCGGTGCTCGACCACATTCGGGAACTGGTGGCGGAAGAGCAGCGCCTCTATCAGCATCGTGCCCCGACCGATGCCGATCAGGAGCGGCTGCAAAAAGTCAAGATCGAGCTCGACCAGTATTGGGATCTGCTGCGCCAGCGCCGCGCCTTGGAAGAATTCGGTCGCGATCCTGCCGATGCACACCTTCGCCCAGCCCAGATCGTCGAGAAGTACGAGGGATAACTGTGGTGCGATAAGAATGGCGTCGTTCTGACGTTCATTCCCGTCGCACGCGGTGCCCATCCCGGCGCGCGCGGGCCGGGCGGGCGTTCCATCCCGGCTACGCCGCCTTTTGCTCCTCGTCCGGGCCAGACACCGCCGGCTTGCGGTCGGCCATCTCGGCGCCGGCATCGGCTGGCATCCTGGCGAACAGCAGGATCGAGCTTGCCGACACCAGTCCCACCAGCAGGAAGGCGGGCGGGAAATCTTGTGCGGTAAGCGCCGTCTGTCCCTTGATGCGCAACACGGTTTCGAGCGCGAGCGCACCGAGCGCGACGCCCACCGACTGGGAAAGCTGCTGCGCCACCGCGACGAGCGAGGTCGCGCGGCTCACGCGGGCCGGATCGACCTCGGCGTAGGCGATGACATTGACGCTGGTGAACTGCAGCGAGCGGAAAAATCCGCCGGCGAGCAGCACGGCGATCATGACCGGCACCGGAGTAGCGTGGGTGAAGGCCGCGCAAGCCGCGAGCATGACGGCAGCAACAAGCGCGTTCCAGGTCAGCACATTGCGGAATCCCGCCCGCCGCAGAATCGGCGGCACCGCGGATTTCATCATCATGGCGCCGACCGCCGTCGACAGCGTGACAAGGCCGGATTGGAACGGCGTCATGCCGAAGCCAAGCTGCATCAGCAGCGGCAGCAGGAACGGCAGCGCGCCGGCGCCGACCCGGAAGATGAATCCGCCCGCGACGCCGGCCCGGAAGGTCGCAAGCCGGAACAACGTCAGATCGATGACCGGCGCCGCCATGCCGCGGGCGCGCACGACATACGCGAGGGTGGCCATCGCGCCGCCTGCCACGAGGCCCACGGTGACGCTGGCCGGAACCAGCTTGATGCCGGTCACCGTCAACCCGAAGGCAAGCCCGCCAACTCCGAGCCCGACCAGGACCAGGCCCAAGAGATCGAACGGCTCGCTGATTTCAGCGCGCAAGTTCTCAAAAAAGAGTGACACCAGCGTGATGCCGAGAAGGCCGATCGGAATGTTGATGAGAAAGATCCAGTGCCAGCTCGCATAGGTGGTGATGAAGCCGCCGAGCGCCGGCCCGAGCATCGGTCCAATCAGCGCCGGCATGGTCAGCAGCGCCATGGCGCCGATCAGCTTGTGCTTGCCAACGGTGCGGATGAGCACGAGGCGTCCCACCGGCGACATCATGGCGCCGCCCATGCCCTGCAAGAACCGCGCGATCACGAAATGCCACAGCGACTGCGACAGCGCGCAGCCAATCGATCCGATCATGAACACCGCAATGGCGGTGCGAAATATGGTGCGCGCGCCAAACCGGTCCGCCATCCAGCCGCTTGCCGGAATGAAGATTGCGAGCGCCAGCAGGTACGAGGTGATGGCGAGCTTGAGCTCTAAGGGGCTCGAACCGATATCCGCCGCAATGGCCGGCAGCGACGTCGCGATGACGGTTGAGTCCATGTTCTCCATGAACAGCGCCACCGCGACGATCAGCGGGACAAGGCGCTCACGGGTCATGGGTGAAGGGCTCGATGCGGCATTAGGCAATTCATAGACACAGGTAAAGAAGAATGCCAGCGCGACGATCCTTCAGCGCTGACCTGCATTGCGCCGGCGCCGTCATTATCTACATTAGAAGTGGAATTCCTCGAACCTCGGCGCCCCGATGATCTATCTTCTGGCGATCTTCCTTCCCCCGCTGGGTTTGCTGCTGAACGGGCAGCCGCTCGCGGCCATCCTCAATGTGGCGCTGATCGTCCCATGCGTGCTGCTGGGGCTTATTTTCCATGTGCTGTGGCTGGTGCCATCGCTTCACGCCGTCATCTCTGTCTACATGAAGCGTGAGCAACGGCGCCATCGCGAGATCGTCGATGCCATCGAACGCCACGGACCGCCGCCCGGATGGCGTTGAGACGCTGTTTCCGGATCGTAGGGTGGGCAAAATCGCCTGCTCCAACCGATGAGCTCACATAGAGTCGCGCGCGATTTTGCCCACGCGGTCTGATCGAGATGGCGGACGGCGTGGGCAAGTTCGCATCGCTGAGAGGCTGTCGGCGGCAGATTTGTATTCGCCTGGCGATGCGAACTTGCCCACCCTACAGTTTCATTCCTACGGCTCGAGCGACGTGACCTCGGCCAGGTCGGCGACCGGCGAAATGCCGCTTGCCGCCATCATGCGGGCAATGTCGGGATCGTTGATGAGGGCGGTGCCAATGTCGACCTGGCCGTTCGCCGCTTCATTGCGCCGGGTTGCGACGGCCTGCCGTCCATAGAGTGCAAGGGCATCGCCGGGTTCGAGCGCCAGCGCGCTCGAAAAAGCCCGCAGTGCCTGGTCGAGTTCGCCCGCGAGGACCAGAGCCCAGCCGCGATTTGAGTGGGGCTGCGACCAATGGGGCCGCAGGCGGGCGGCCCGCTCAAAGTCGGCGCAGGCGCCGGCGAAATCGCCCGACTCCATGCTCACCCGGCCGCGGTCATTGTAGATATCGGCGGTCTCGCCGTCGACGTGGAGCGCCGCACAGAGGTCGTCATGGGCGCCGGCGAGGTCGCCGGTGGCGCGCCGTGCCAACGCGCGCATGTGGTGGAGGTTGGGTTGTCGCGGGTCGAGGCGCGCCCCCATGTCATAATCGGCGAGCGCACCGGCGACATCGGACTTGAGAAACCGCGCTGCTCCGCGGTCCACATAGGCGGCCGCGAAGGCCGGATCGAGGGCGATCGCCGCGTCAAAATCCGCCAACGCGCCGTCGAGATCGGCCTGCATATGCCGTTGTTTCCCGCGCATGCGATAGTAGGCCGCATTCGCGCACCCACGGGCCGCAAACGCTTCATCGTCCTTGCCGGGGTGCAGCTCCGGCGCTTTGCCGCAGGCCGCAGTCTCGTCTTCATTGGCTGTCATGAAATCGCTGTCCCTGCGCCCCTCCCAGCGCATAACACAAGAATCACGTTTGCGACCAGCTTTCCAACGCGCGCGCGCCGTGATATCGACCCTCGTCAACCTCAACGGAGAGACCTGATTCGCCGGCCGATGGTTCCATCTGCCGCGGCGGGCCTTATCTTTATCGCAAGTTGCGTCGCCCCGGCGGCGGCAGGGAGTTTGGCATGGCGGCAATGGCAAATGGCAGTCTCCGGGAAGCCTATACCTTCGACGACGTGCTGCTGAGACCCGGTCTGTCTGACGTATTGCCCTCCGAGGTCGATATCCGGTCGCGAATTACGCGCGATATTGCGCTCAATATTCCGATCGTCGCCTCCGCCATGGATACCGTCACCGAAGCCGCCATGGCGATCGCCATGGCGCAGGCCGGCGGCATCGGCGTCATTCACCGCAACATGGAGCCGGAGGTGCAGGCGGGCCTGGTCCGGCGAGTCAAGAAATTCGAATCCGGCATGGTGGTAAACCCACTCACGATTCATCCGGAAGCGACGCTTGCGGACGCACTGGCGCTGATGCAGGAGAACCGGATTTCCGGCGTCCCGGTCGTGGCAGGCGACAAGGCGCCAAGCCGCCTGGTCGGCATTCTTACCAATCGCGACGTGCGCTTTGCCACCGACCCGCGCCAGAAGATCGCCGACCTGATGACCAAGGACGGCCTCGTCACGGTGCACGAAGGCGTCAGCCAGGACGAAGCCAAGCGTCTGCTGCATCAGCACCGCATCGAAAAGCTCCTGGTGGTGGACGACCACTATCGCTGCGTCGGGCTCATCACCGTCAAGGACATCGAAAAGGCGGTGGCCCATCCGAATGCCTCCAAGGACGAGCAGGGCCGCCTGCTGGTGGCGGCGGCGACGACGGTGGGGGACCAAGGCTTCGAGCGGACCGAGCGGTTGATCGAGGCGGGCGTCGACCTGGTGATCGTGGATACCGCCCACGGCCATTCGACCCGCGTGCTTGAGGCCATCGGACGCATCAAGCGGCTCTCCAACGCCGTGCAGGTGGTTGCCGGCAACGTGGCGACCCACGAGGGCGCGAAAGCGCTGATCCACGCGGGCGCGGATGCCATCAAGGTTGGAATCGGCCCGGGCTCGATCTGCACCACGCGCGTCGTCGCCGGCGTCGGGGTGCCGCAGCTGACCGCCATCATGGATGCGGTCGAGGCAGCCCGGCAAACCGATACGCCGGTGATCGCGGACGGCGGCATCAAATATTCGGGCGATCTCGCCAAGGCCATCGCGGCCGGCGCCGATTGCGCCATGGTGGGCTCGCTGCTCGCCGGCACCGATGAGACGCCGGGAGAAGTATTCCTCTATCAGGGCCGCTCCTACAAGGCTTATCGCGGCATGGGCTCGGTCGCCGCCATGGCGCGCGGCTCGGCGGACCGCTACTTCCAGCAGGATATCAAGGATAACCTGAAGCTGGTGCCGGAAGGCATTGAGGGGCAAGTGCCTTACAAGGGGCCGGTGGCGAACGTGCTGCATCAATTGAGCGGCGGCCTGCGCGCCGCCATGGGCTACGTCGGCGCCCACACGCTGGCTGAGTTTCATCGCAAAGCCGAATTCGTGCGCATCTCGAGTGCCGGCCTGCGCGAAAGCCATGTCCACGATGTGGTCGTGACACGCGAGAGCCCGAATTACCCGAGCCGGTCGTAGGAAGGGGCCTATGTCAGTTCAGGCCATTCTGCTTCCAGTCTTTGCTCTCGTGGCGCTGACCTTCTCGCTTCTGTTCCTGACCGGATATTCACGGGTGGCGTCGGTCCGACGGGGCGAGACCAAGGTTCGAGACATTGCGCTCGGCCAACTCAATTGGCCGGAACGCATCACCAAGTTCGGCAACAACTACAACAATCAGTTCCAGCTTCCGGCGCTGTTCTATGTGGTCGTGATCCTTGCCTATGTGCTGCGCAAGGCCGATCTCCTGTTCGTGGTGCTGTCGTGGCTATTCGTGGCGACACGCCTTGGTCACGCCTACATCCATGTCACCTCGAATCGCGTGGGCCAGCGATTCAACGCCTTTGCAGCGGGATTTGCGGTGCTTGTCCTTATGTGGATCATCTTCGCGATGCGGATCTTGATCGGCCCGCAATGACCCCTGGCGCCCGTCTTTCCGCCGCCATCGAGGTGCTGGCCGATATCGAGGATCGCCGCCGGCCGGCGGCCGATGCTTTGAAGGACTGGGGGCTTGCCCATCGGTTTGCCGGTTCAGGCGACCGCGCCGCCATTGGCGGACTGGTGTTCGACGCGTTGCGCCGGCGCAGCTCGGCGGCTTACCTGATGGGGGCGTCAACGCCGCGCGCGATCCTCTTTGGGGCATTGCGGCTCGAGCGCGGCATGTCGGTCGATGCCATTGCGCGGCTCGCGGATGGGGTCCGACATGCGCCACCGCCGCCCGATCATGCCGAGGCGGACGCGCTGGCGGCGGCCGCCCTGCGCGATGATGCGCCTGCCCATGTGCGCGGCGACTATCCGGAATGGCTCGATCCCTGCTTTGCGGCGGTATTCGGCGAGGAACGGGCCGATGAGGGTGCGGCGCTGTCGCGGCGCGCGCCGGTCGATCTGCGGGTCAACACCCTCAAGGCCAACCGCGATGCCGCGCTGGCGGCGCTGGCGCATCTTGGCGCCATGCTGACGCCGTGGTCGCCGGTCGGCCTGCGCATCGCGTTGTCGGCGGATGCCAAGAGCCCGCCGCTTCTTGCTGAGCCGGCCTATATGGACGGGCTGATCGAAATCCAGGACGAGGGCTCCCAGCTCGCCGCGCTGCTATCGGCCGTGCGGCCGGGCGAGACAGTGGTCGACCTCTGTGCCGGCGGCGGCGGCAAGACGCTGGCGCTGGCGGCGCTGATGGCGAATTCCGGCCGCATCGTTGCAACCGATACGGACATTCGGCGTCTGGCGCCGATCCATGCCCGGATTGCGCGGGCGGGCGTGCGCAATGTCGAGGTGCGCACGCCGCGGGGCGACGCCGAATTGCTGGACGACCTTGCGGGCGCCGCCGACCTGGTGCTGATCGATGCGCCGTGCACCGGGGTCGGGGCATGGCGGCGCAATCCGGACGCCAAGTGGCGCGTGCGCCCCGGCGCACTGGAGCAGCGCATCAAGGCCCAGGACACAGCGCTCGATCGCTCAGCGCGATTGGCAAGACCGGGCGGGCGGATCGCCTACGTCACCTGTTCGCTGCTGGACGAGGAGAACGGCGCCCGTGTTCGGGCTTTTACGGACCGGCATCCGGTGTTTGCCGTGGTGCCGGCGGACGACGTCGCGGGCGCCCTCGGCGCCGAAAGGGTGCAGTTCCTCGCGGCCGTCAAAGTGTCGGCCGAAGGCCTGTTGATGACGCCGCGCCGCACCGGGACCGACGGGTTTTTCGTGTCAGTCATGCGGCGTCGGTGAACGCGATCATTGGTCGCGAGGTCACGCCACGGCCGCACTGAGCGTCTCTGGTCGTGGCCGGGCTTGTCCCGGCCACCCCGATTATTCTTGCTCCGTGTCCCGACATTCGGGGTCGCCGGGACAAGCCCGGCGACGACGCCGGCGTGTGGCACTCCTCACTTCGCCGGTGGTTTGAAATATTTCAAATTCGGCGGCGCCTGGTTCCTCCTGGTGGGCATCAGGAAGCCCTCGGCGCTGAGCATGTAGTCCTCATCGGCGATGGTGACATGATTGTTGGATTCGCCGCAGTTCTCCTCGCTCCATGCCGGATAGGGATCGGGACTCCGCCGGTAGTTCTTCATGACCGTCCAAGGCCGCGTCAGCGCGTTGTCGATCACCGTGACCTCATCATGGGCAATGTTGGGGTCATTCTTGTCTATGAAAATCCTTTCCTTGACGACCGTCTGATTGTCGCCATGCAAGGGAAGGCCGCTGGCGTCGAAAGAACGCGGACCCCGGAGACCGCGCGTTTCCGCTTCGAGAACGTCGTAGCGGCCATCCCCGTCCGTATCGATCCATTGGCCGATGGAATAGCCGAGGAGGGTCGGTACGATTTCCGCGGGCCAGGGGCGTCCGTCCGTGAAGATGCGGCGGTTGTCGTAGATGTGGTCGACCAGAATGTGGGTCGTCTTCGGCGTCACGACGAATTCTATCTCGCCATACCCGTTGGTGACGCGCGGCATCCCCGGCGAGAAGCACCGGTAGGTCTTGGTCGTGCCCTGTCCGCCGGCGGCCTGCTCCTTGACGTTGGCCTCGAAGATGGTCTGATACTCCGGCGTCAGCGGAGCCTGTTGTCCACGACCGGCAGGCTTGCTGATGTCAAATCGGCCAGGGCCGCCGATCGGACGCCATTGGCCGCTGAGGTCGGGATATGTCGAGTCGTCCCAGGCCCGCGCGTCGCCGCTGGCGACGCACAGAGCCCCCAAGACCGCCGCTGCGGCAATCGAGCTTCGATAGAACATGGCTGTTGTTTCCCCTGTGATCGCGCCGCGGGGTGTGCAGGGCGAAGCAGGCAAAAAGGACCGCCACGTACGCGCACAGGCCCCGCGATGATGAAACGCAATGAACGGTAGCCTCTCCGCGATTTCGCGGGAAGAGGCGGATCATTGCGATCGCGGCGGCAGGAAAACCTGGCGGCATTGATTTCGTTGGGAATTCCAAAATTAGTTCGTTTCCACAAAAGCCCACTCCAAGGTCGTTGAGGTATTTTTATACCTTACCTGGCCGCCGTCGGCGCGCGGCTTTCCAGTGCGCCGCGTAGAACATGCGGATATTCCCGCGCCGCGGACCGCCGCATCGGAGCGTCCAGTTCTCGGTGAGCCGACCGAAGTTCTGACCAAGCCCGGGGCTTGAGCCCGTAGCCTCCAATTGGACGTGAGGTCGAATGACCAGCATGGAGCTTCGATCAGCCTCGCAGCTGGTCTCCTTGGGACCTGCCAAATAACGCTCTCGAATTTGGCATTACTGCCACGTGACGCGGAAGACCCGAAGCCAGTTATCCATAGCTAGCTTGCGAACGGTCGCGGTGTCGAAGCCGCGGAGGCGTAGCTCGTCAAAAAGCCGTGGAAGCCCACTCGCATCCTTGATCGCCCGCGGGATTGCGGCTCCGTCGAAATCCGAACCGAGGGCCACACGATCTACGCCGAGCCGCCCAACGAGATAGTCGAGGTGACGCACAACTGTCTCGAGCGGTGTATCCTCATCGTGCTTCGCGTCAGGACGCACGTCGTTTACCGAGAGGTTGAAGCCGACTACGCCGTTCGATTCGCGGATCGCATCCAGTTGCCGGTCCGTAAGATTGCGCGTCGAGGGGCAGATGGTATGGGCGCAGGCATGCGTGGCCACAAGCGGCGCAGTCGTCATCGCTGCAACATCCCAGAAGCCCTGTTCATTGAGGTGCGAAACATCGATCATGATCCCCAGCGTGTTGCACCTTCGGACCAGTTCCTTCCCGAGTGAGGTGAGGCCGGGGCCGGTGTCGGGCGACCGTGGATAAGCGAACGGCACGCCATTCCCGAAAATGTTCGGACGGCTCCAGACGAGTCCAAGTGAGCGCAGCCCCGCCTCATAAAGCTGTTCGAGCTCCTCCAGATCAGGCCCGATCGCCTCGGCTCCCTCCATGTGCAGCACCATGGCGAACGCCCCTTGGCGCCGCGCCTCCTCGATCTCATTTACGCTTACCGCCCAGCGGATTTGCCCATCCGACCGCTCTACCAATCGGCAAAGCGCGTCGTGCTGTGCCCTGATTTGACGCCGAGCGGAGGCAGGATCTAACTCTCCTGCAAGGCGCACCTCATAGCCGGATTTTGTGATGGTGAGGTCATCCGCGGGTTCATTTTCGGGCTTGGCAAACATCGCAAACAGGCCCCCTATCAGGCCACCCTCGCGGGCGCGCGCTAAGTCCAGGTGGCCATCATCAGAACGCATCAGAAAATTGCGTCCGCCAGTCCGGTACTCGGACATATGTTGCACTGAGTCGTTGTGCCCGTCGAATATCGCGATGTCTTCGTTGCCTGCCATCTTCGAGCTCTTTGCACAATGCAGGTTTACATCAATCGCTCGCCATCGCAGGACGCAGGGCGCAATAAGCGCAGCGCATTGCGCCGCTTCATCTCAAATACGCTCGCTGAAGTCGCCCTCTGTCGAGCCCGCAGGCTTTCGCGCCGGACCAGCGCAATGCGCGGAGTTTATCATCGGGCCGGCCAAAGGCCGGACCCGGTGGCTTATTGCGCCCTATGCTCCTTCGGCTCAAGCACGGCTGATCGACGGCGCGGGCGACATGTCCGGATGACTCCGTCAGCCTTGCATCGACGCGGTGGGCCAGGAGGGACACCGCCACCTTCCAAACGCCTATGTAAAGGGTGTAGCATTTTGCGAGCGCTACCAACGCAACGCAATAAAAAAGAGCGCAGTGGAAAAGAGGAGGAGAGCGATGGATTTGCAGTGGCGGAATTTCCCTTTGGTATTCACGCTTGCGGCAGTGGTCGTGACGCCCGCCTTCGGGCAAGCGGCAGCGGCTCTAGCGGGGCCGGCCTATGGCGGGAGCGAAAGCGCCGAATCGATCCCGGACTTCTCGGGGTTCTGGGTGCATCCGCTTCCTGGGTTCGAGCCGCTGCCATCGGGTCCGACGGCGCTGGTCAACCGGGCGCGCCGCCCGAACGGCACCGGCGACATCCTCAAGCTTGCCGGCGATTACACCAATCCGATCTTGAAGCCTGAGGCGGTGGAGGTCGTGAAAAAGCACGGCGAACTCGGGCTCAATGGCATAGGCGATCCGAATCCGCGCAACCAGTGTTGGCCTGCAGGGGTGCCTTTCGTTTTTACGAATGGTCCAACGCAGCTGCTGCAACAGCCGGACAAGGTCACCATCCTTTATGGCTACGATCATCAAGTCCGCCACGTGCGCTTGAACCAGCCTCATCCGGCGCAGGTGACCCCGTCCTGGTACGGCGATTCCGTCGGCCACTATGAAGGCGACACGCTGGTCGTCGATACCGTCGGCATCAAGCTTGGGCGGTATTCCATGGTCGACTGGTACGGCACGCCGCACACCGAGGCTTTACACGTGGTCGAACGATATCGGCTGCTTAATTCCGAAGCCGCCAAAGACGGGTTTGCCAGGGACGCAAAGGAGCATAACGTCGCCCAGGGGATGAGGAACCCGAACGATCGGGGCAAGTATCTGCAGCTCCAATTCACGGTCGAGGATAAGGGCGTGTTCGCGACGCCGTGGACCGCGACCATGACTTATGGAAGCGGCGGCAGTGACCCCGCCGGCTGGATGGAACAGGCTTGCGCCGAAAACATCCTGTGGTACCCGGGAAAAGACGCCGATGTGCCGCGGGCGGACAAACCGGATTTCTGAGGTGAGAGCCCGAAGGGCGCAATGAGCTACGCTTCTTGCGCCCTACGGTCAGGATTTCCTCCCCGCCTTGAACGGCCGGCTCAAGAACCGAGACCCCGCCCACCCGTACCGCCACGGCAGATCGACCGCTTTGGAGATGCCGATTCGTGGCCCGGCGACAATCTCCACCGGCGCCGTCCGCGCAAATAGCGCGAACGGCGCGGTGTCGAGCGCCATGCCGTTATGCGTACCTGTGATGGCGAGCGCCTCGCACAGCCGGCCGGGTCCGGCACAGAGCTGCCGCTCGTCGCGCCCGCCGCGGCGGCGGCGCATCGCAGCGAGGCCAGTGGTCGGCATCAGGGCGCGAATCAGGACCGCGCTGGCGCTGTCCTCGGCTTCGCAGACAAAATTGACACACCAATGGACGCCGTAAGAGCGGTAGACATACACACGGCCCGGCGGTCCGAACATCACCGCGTTGCGCGCGGTCGGGCCGCCATAGCTGTGCGCTGCCGGGTCGCTTTGGTGATAGGCTTCAACCTCGACGATCGGTCCTCCGATACCATCGACGAAAAATGTCGCGCCGATCAGATCGGGCGCCACCTCGTGGACGCTGCGGGCGAAGAAGCCTGGCGCTAACTGCCGCTCCTCCAACGATTTTTTCGGTGGAGCAACATCTGTTGCTTTTCCGACACACGTTGACAACATTTGCGATCCCGGGCCTCGCCGCCCCTTTTCCGCCACAGCGGTCCACGATCTCCATACACGGTTAATACGGTGCGCAAAACCCGGTGCCGGTGCCACGCTCGGCCTTGTGCGCATCGAGATGCGGTGAGCGGTTCATGGAAGCCAAGACAAATCTCAAGAGCAGGCTGCCCAGCCGCCATGTGACCGAGGGTCCGGCGCGTGCACCGCATCGGTCCTACTACTACGCCATGGGGCTCACCGACGAGCAGATCCACCAGCCGTTCGTCGGGGTTGCGAGCTGCTGGAACGAGGCGGCGCCCTGCAACATCGCGCTGATGCGCCAGGCCCAGGCCGTCAAGAAGGGCGTCGCGGCGGCGGGCGGAACGCCGCGCGAATTCTGCACCATCACGGTCACCGATGGCATTGCCATGGGGCACGACGGCATGCGGTCGTCGCTGCCATCCCGCGAGGTCATCGCTGATTCGGTGGAACTCACCATACGGGGCCACGGCTATGACGCTTTGGTCGGCATCGCCGGCTGCGACAAGTCGCTGCCCGGCATGATGATGGCGATGTGCCGGCTCAACGTACCGTCCATCTTCATCTATGGCGGGTCGATCCTGCCCGGCACCTTCAAGGGCAAGGCCGTCACGGTCCAGGACGTATTCGAGGCCGTCGGCAAGCACTCGGTCGGGCAGATGTCCGACGATGACCTGGAAACCCTTGAGCAGCACGCGTGTCCGTCGGCTGGCGCTTGCGGGGCCCAGTTTACGGCCAACACCATGGCGACCGTATCGGAGGCGATCGGCCTCGCGCTGCCCTACTCGGCCGGCGCGCCGGCGCCGTACGAATTCCGCGACAGGTTCTGCACGACGGCCGGCGAGCAGGTCCTTGAACTCGTCAAGCTCGACCTGCGTCCGCGCATGATCGTGACCCGCAAGGCGCTCGAGAACGCGGCGGCCGTGGTAGCGGCGTCCGGCGGCTCCACCAATGCTGCGTTGCATCTGCCTGCGATTGCTCATGAATGTGGAATCGCCTTCGATCTGTTCGATGTTGCCGAAGTCTTCAAACGGACACCTTACATCGCAGATTTGAAACCAGCCGGTCGTTTTGTCGCCAAAGATTTATTCGAAGCTGGCGGCGTTCCACTGCTGATGAAGACATTGCTGGACAACGGTTTTATGCACGGCGACTGCATGACCGTGACCGGGTATAGCATGGCCGAAAACTTGAAGCGTGTGGCCTGGAACTCCGACCAGGAGGTTGTTCGTCCGGCTGACCGTCCGTTGACGGCGACCGGCGGCGTCGTCGGGCTGCGCGGCAATCTCGCGCCCGAGGGGGCGATCGTCAAAGTGGCCGGAATGGACAATTTGCAATTCACCGGTCCGGCCCGCTGCTTCGACGGCGAGGAGGCGTGCTTCGAAGCGGTGAAGCATCGCCGGTACCGCGAAGGCGACGTGTTCGTCATCCGCTATGAGGGTCCTAAGGGCGGCCCCGGCATGCGGGAGATGCTGGCCACCACGGCCGCGCTCTACGGCCAAGGTACGGGTGGCAAGGTCGCCCTGATCACGGACGGCCGATTCTCGGGCGCCACCCGAGGTTTCTGTGTCGGCCACGTCGGCCCCGAAGCCGCACTTGGCGGGCCGATCGGATTGGTGCGCGACGGCGACATCATCGCCATCGATGCGGATTGCGGCACTTTGGACGTGCAATTGAGTGATGCCGAATTTGAGCAACGCCGGGCGGCGTGGCAACCGCGGGGATCGGCGTTCGGGTCGGGGTATCTTTGGAAATATGCCCAGCAGGTCGGGTCGGCGCGCCACGGCGCCATCACCCACCCGGGCGGGGCGGCCGAGAAGGCGTGCTATGCGGATATCTGAACATATTTTGTCGGTTGCGTTGTTTGGCTTCGGCCTTGGATTGACCACGGCCTACGCCTTTGACGGCACCAAAAGCCCTGCCAATATCGCTCCGGTGGTCGGGGGCGTTGCGCCGGAAGGAGCCCCTATCCTTGGCGTCGGTCCGGCGCGCCCGGACGCGTTCCAGGCGTTTCAGACGGGTGCCCAGGCGCTGCGGGCTGGCGACACCAAAGCCGCAGTGGAAGCGCTTGAATACGCGGCCCGCAACGGCGAGGTTGCGGCACTCTGGAAACTCGGCCGCATGTATGCGGACGGGGACGGAGTGAAGCAGAACGATCCGCGCGCCTTCGACTATTTCCGCGCGCTTGCCGACTCCCATGCCGATGAGGCGCCGGGTACCAAGCCGGCAGTGTTCGTCGCCAAAGCCTTTGTGGCAATCGGTGGCTATTATCTCGCCGGCATCCCTAATTCGGACGTCAAGCCCGATGCCGCCCACGCCCGCGAAATGTTCTGGTATGCGGCGTCTTATTTTGGGGACCCCGATGCCCAGTATCGTCTCGGCCGCATGTATCTCGACGGCCAAGGCATCGCCAAGGATCCGAAGCAGGCAAGGCGGTGGTTGTTCACTGCTGCCGGCAAGGGGCAATATGAGGCTCAGGCCGTGCTCGGCGCCATGCTGTTTCGAGGCCAATCCGTGCCTCGCGACGCCGCGCGAGGCCTGATGTGGCTCATTCTCGCAAGGGACGCGGCTACTCCGAAGGAGACCTGGATTACAGACCTGTACAACGCCGCCGTGAAGCAGGCGACCGAGGTCGAGCGTAACGTGGCGCTGGTCCATGTGGAGCAATGGATCGAGCAGTCCCGCGGCGGACAGCGGACGCCGTAAATCGTCCTGATCTTACAAATCCAGTTCGATCCAGACAGGCACGTGGTCGGACGGTTTTTCCCAGCCGCGGGCGTGCTTGTCGATACCGACCGCGGTTAAGCGGTCGGCGGCCTGGGGCGACAGCAGCAAATGGTCGATTCGGATGCCGGCATTCTTCTGCCAGGCGCCGGCTTGGTAGTCCCAAAACGTATAGATGTCCTCGGCATCGGTGGTCGCCCGCACGGCTTCGATGAGGCCGAGGTGGAGAAGGGCGCGGAATTTCGCCCGGGTGCGCGGCAGGAATAGCGCATCGCCGGCCCAGGCGGCCGGGTCGCGCACATCTGCTGGTGCCGGAATAACGTTATAGTCGCCGGCCAGCACCAGCGGTTCCTCAAGACGCAATCGGGCATCGGCATAATGCAGCAGCCGATCCATCCATCTCAGCTTGTAGGCATATTTGTCGGTCGCGGGCGGATTGCCGTTTGGCAGATAGATCGACGCGATGCGCACCGCGCGGGCGCTTGACGTGACGACGACCTCAAGAAAACGCGCGTGGTCGTCTTCATCGTCCCCGGGCAACCGCACGGTCACCTCATCGAAGCGCAACTTGGAAACGACCGCTACGCCGTTGAATGTCTTCTGACCGTGCACCGCAACGTTGTATCCCAGCTCCTCGATGGCCTCGCGAGGGAAGGCCTTGTCGATGCATTTGGTCTCCTGCAGGCAGGCCACGTCCGGCTCGCGTTCCTTAAGCCAGGCCAGGACATTGTCGAGCCGCTGCTTGATCGAATTGACGTTCCAGGTCGCTATTCGCATCGCACTTTTCCGCCGAGTCCGGATCTTGCGTCCGTGTCATGGTACCGCTGTCGTCGCAGCGACCATGCAACCTCCACTCTAACAAACATAGTGTGAAACCAACGTGGTGAGCGGCCGTATATCCGTAATTTTATGCGCCACGGCTATTTCGGCTGGATGCAAAAAGAGGCAGAATGTGTTACCAAAATAGCAAAAATCATTGTCGGCGGTACATTTATAAGGCTCGAACGGCAAGGTACCAAACGGCGAGATCAAGGTCAGTGCGCCAGGTGCCGAATTTTCGGCGGAGTGAACGCTAGCCAGGGATCCGTGGGGCGGAGACGTGCCGCGGCGGGACACGTAGATGAGCAGGAGCAAGGTTTTATTTGGACTGTTGGTCGTCGCGGTGGCGGGTTGGGCGGCGGCTTCTGGGAGATTAGGCAGCACCGAAGAACTGGCCAAATGGTTTCCGCCCCTAAAGTGGTTCGCCGACAAAGCGGTGGCGCAGTCGCCGCAAAGCGGCCCGCCTCAACGCACCGTGGCCGTCGAGGTCGCGAAGGCGGTCAAGAAGAAAACCCCGGTGATACTCGACGCGCTCGGCAACGTGACGACGATGGCGAGCGTCGCGGTCAAGCCGCGTATCGACAGCGAAATCGTCGGCATCCATTTTGCCGATGGCGCCTTTGTGAAGCGCGGCGACCTTCTCATCACTCTCGATAGCCGGGCGATTGAGGCGCAAATCGCCCAGGCCGAGGGCAATCTCGCCCGCGACAACGCGCAGTTGGCAGGCGCAGAGCGCGACCTGCGGCGCGGTTCAGAACTGTTTGCCAAAGGCGCAGGAACCCAACTTAACGTCGAGAATACCAAGACGCAGGTCGACTCGTTTAGCGCCGCCGTCAAGGCGGATACCGCCGCATTGGAAAATCTCAAGGTCCAGCTCAGCTATTGCAGCATCAGGGCGCCGATCAGCGGGCGGATCAGCCAGGCAGCCGTAAAGGTCGGCAACTTCGTCCGTCAGGCCGACACGGCGCCGATCGCCACCATCAATCAGCTCGCGCCCATTTACGTCACGTTCGCGGTGGCGCAGCGCGTGTTGCCGGAACTGCGCATCGCCATGGCTGAGACCGGGGCGTCCGTCGGTATAACCATTCCGGGCGAGAAGCGTAGCGCCCGCGGCACCGTCGCGATGATCGAAAATGCGGTCGACGCCACCACCGGAATGGCTACGGTGCGTGCCAGTATTCCGAACGCGGACGAGCTGTTGTGGCCCGGCACCCTGGTTTCGGTGCGGGTTACGCTGCGGACCGAGGATGCCGTCGTGGTGCCGACGGCTGCCGTGCAGGTCAGCCAGCAAGGCAATTTCGTATACGTGGTGAAGGACAACGTCGCCACCGTCACGCCCGTCAAGGTGGCGCGGCTGCTCGGTGAGGAGACGGTGGTCGAATCCGGTCTCAGCGACGGCGATGTCGTGGTGACCGACGGACATCTGCTGCTGGTGAACGGGGCGCGGGTGACGGTGCGCGAACGCAAGACGGGGGTGTGACATGAACATTTCCGAGACCTGCATTCGCCGTCCCGTGATGACGACGCTGATCACGGCGTCATTGATCGTATTTGGTATCTTCGGCTACCGGCTGCTGTCGGTGGCGGCGCTGCCGGCGGTGGATTTCCCCACCATCCAGATCACCGCCACTCTGCCGGGGGCGAGCCCCGAAACAATGGGCGCCTCAGTTGCGGGTCCGATCGAGCGGCAGCTTTCAACAATTGCCGGCATCACCTCGCTGACCTCGACCTCTTCGCTCGGCATCACCTCGATCACGATCCAGTTCGACCTCAACCGGAACATCGACGGCGCTGCGCTCGACGTGCAGACGGCGTTGACCGTGGCGGCCCGAAAGCTTCCGATCGAAATGACGGTTCCACCGTCCTTTCGCAAGGTCAATCCGGGCGATTCGCCCATCATCATGTTCAGCCTGGTGTCGGCGACGCTGCCGCTGTCGGCGGTCGACGACTATGGCCAGATCACGCTGGCGCAGCAGATTTCGCAATTGCCCGGCATCGCGCAGGTCCAGGTGTTCGGCTCGCAGAAATTTGCTGTGCGAGTGCAGGTCGATCCGGTCGCGGCGGCGTCTCGCGGTATCTCGCTTGATGATGTCAAGACCTTCGTTGCCAAGACCAACTCCAATACCCCTGTCGGCACTGTCGCCGGGGCCAGGCAAAACACGATCCTTACGGCTACCGCGGCCATGCGCAGCGCTGCCGAATATCGCGAACTGATCGTGGCTTACCGCAACGGCCAGCCGGTCAGACTCAAGGAAATTGCCAACGTCGTCGACGGCGTCGAGAACGACAAAACCGCCAATTTGTACAACAACGAGCGATCGATCGTATTGGCGGTTTTCAAGCAGCCGGACGCCAACACGGTTAAAATTGTCGATTCTATCTATGAGCGGCTTCCGACCTACCGCGCCCAGATCCCGGCCTCGGTCAAGATGGAACTCCTGGCCGATCGGTCGGTTTCGATTCGCGCTTCGGTCGAAGATGTGCAGGTGACGCTGGCGATCGCGATCAGTCTCGTCGTGCTGGTCATTTTCCTGTTCCTGCGTTCAGCAGCGGCGACCGCAATTCCGGCGTTGGCGGTGCCGATTTCGCTGATCGCAACCTGCGCGGTCATGTATGTGTTCGGTTACTCGATCAACAACATGACCTTGCTCGCGCTGACGCTGTCGGTCGGGTTCGTGGTCGACGACGCCATCGTGATGCTGGAAAACATCGTCCGCCACATCGAAGGCGGCATGCGGCCGTTCGAAGCTGCGCTCAAGGGCTCGCGCGAAATCGGCTTCACCATCATATCGATCACCTTCGCGCTGATTGCAGTGTTCATCCCGGTGCTGTTGATGGGCGGCATGGTGGGGCGGGTGTTCCGCGAATTCGCCGTGACCATCACGGTCGCCATCGTGCTGTCGGGTTTCGTGTCCCTTACCCTGACGCCGATGTTATGCGCGCGCGTGCTGAAGGAACATCACGAGGGCGAGCACCAAAATTTCATCCTGCGGATGTTCGAGGCCATGTTCAAATCGTGGCTGCGCGGCTACGAACTCACCCTCGACGTGTTCCTCAAGTACAAGTCCCTCGTCCTCATCGCGATGGTCGGCACGCTGATCGGCACGGTGTGGCTCTATCTTGTCATTCCGAAGGGCTTTTTCCCGGTCGAAGATACCGGCTTCATCAACGCTACGACCGAAGGTCCGTCAGACATATCCTTCACGGCAATGTATGACCGCCAGTTGCAGATTGCCGAGATTCTGCGCCAAGATCCGGCGGTGGCTTATATCAATTCGACCGTGGGCGCCGGCGGCCCCAACCCAACCAACAACTATGGACGCTTCTTTATCGCTCTCAAACCCCGCCACGAGCGAGGCGAAAACTCTACTGCCGTGATCCAGCGCCTGCGCGGCAAGACCAATACGGTCACCGGGATGGCGACCTATTTCCAGAACGTGCAGAACATCAACATCACGGGCCGCATTTCGAAGAGCGAGTTCCAATACACGCTGCAGTCCAGCGATACCGAGACGCTCTATCGCGTCGGGCCGGAAATGCTGGAGAAAATCTCCCGGCTGCCGGGACTGCGAGACGTCACGGGCGATCTCTATATCAAGAATCCGCAGATGACGATGGAGATCGACCGCGAAGCAGCCGCGGTCTATGGGGTGTCGATCGATCAGGTTCGCCAGGAGCTCTATAACTGCTTTGGCGCCAGGCAGGTTGCAACGATCTATACGGCATCGAACGATTACCAGGTGATCCTGGAGTGCGATAAGAGAATCCAGGACGATCCGACCGGTCTCGGCAAGATCTATCTGAAGACCAATCTCAACGGACAAGCGACGGGCGGCGGCCTCGTCGCTCCCGCCTCCGGTTCGGGCATCAACGGCTCTACCACGCCGACCGGCCCGGTGATCCCGATCTCTGGAGTCACCAAGCTCACGCCGACTGTCGGCGCCCTGCAGGTCAATCATCAGGGGCAGCAGCCCTCGATGACGATTTCCTTCAACCTGGCGCCCGGTTATGCGCTCGGCGCCGCCGTCGACGCCATTCGTCAGGTTGAGGAAGAGACGCACCTGCCGGCCTCGATCGTGTCCGGTTTCCAGGGCGCCGCCCAGGTGTTCCAGGATTCGCTGAAAGGGCAGGGCGTCCTGGTGCTGGCGGCGGTGTTTGCCTCCTTCGTGGTGCTCGGCATCCTGTATGAGAGCTTCATCCATCCGATCACCATCATCTCGGGCCTGCCGTCGGCCGGCGTCGGCGCGCTCCTCGTGCTGTTGTGGTTCAAGATGGATCTTTCGGTCATCGCCATGATCGGAATCGTGATGCTGGTCGGCATCGTCAAGAAGAACGCCATCATGATGATCGACTTCGCCCTCCAGCGCCGTGCGGTGGGGCTCTCTGCCGAGGAGGCGATCCGCGAGGCCTGCCTGCTGCGGTTCCGGCCCATCATGATGACGAGCCTCGCGGCGATCTTCGGCGCGCTGCCGATCGCGCTCGGCGCCGGCGCCGGTGCCGAGCTGCGCCAACCGCTTGGCGTTGCGGTAGTCGGCGGCCTGCTCGTATCCCAGCTGCTGACGCTGTACATCACTCCGGTGGTCTATCTCTATCTCGACAAGGTCGATCTCCTGCTGCGGCGTCGCCTCGAGCCGCCGGACGACTTGGGGGAAGATCAAGAGTTCGAACACCGGCCGCAAGCGGTTGCGGCGGAGTAAATAGCGAGGTCGGATTACGTGGTTCGAACCGGTGCCCGATTCCGGGCACCGGTTCTTAACACTGACCCTTCTTCCATTCTCTACGTCCGGTAGACGGCCCTGCCAGTTGCTTCGCCATGTGGCCCGCAGCGGCTACCACAACGTCCGCACTTTGAAGTGACGGAACGCCGGATCGGCGGTTACCAGGGGAATGTCTTCGATTTCAGCCTGTGCCGCGAGCATGCGGTCGAATGGATCGCGATGCGGGCTGCGTAACGCTCCCGCGTGGCGCGCGTGCTCAAGGCTGAGCGGTAGCGGCTCGAAGCTGCAGGCGAACATGATGGCGACGAAGTCTCTCGTCAAGATTTCGGCTTGAGGCCATTTGCCGGTGCTGAATTTGTAGGCGATTTCCCACGCGGTTATGGCGCTCACATAAACCGCCGCGTCGGCGGCTTCGATTGCCTTGCGAGCGGATCGAGAAAGTCGCGCGTCGGCATGGACGAACCAAAAAAAGGTGTGGCTATCGAGCAAGACCCTCATCATCCCCGCCCTCCCAGAGCTTTAACTCTTCTTCGGGCAAGGGGTCGAAGAAAAAAGCATCGGGAATGTCCGGAAGGTGCTTCATCGCCCCGAACTGACGCTTGGGAGCTTGCTTTCCGACCGGCGTGAGCTTGACTGCGGGCTCACGACCACGGGCAATAACAATTTCCTCCCCCGCCTCTGCCCGGGCGATGAGTTTGGATAATTGCGTCTTCGCCTGATGGACAGTTACAATCGCCATGTGCTGGCCTTAGCTAAACACTAGCTAATCTAGTTGGCAATTTGTGGTTGTCAACCGGCGGCCCCCTACCGGCGGCGCACGCGTCCAACGGATATCACCAAGAAAGCGCAGCTACCGCTTGCGCCTTGGGGGAAGATCAAGAGTTCGAACACCGGCCGCAAGCCGTCGCGGCGGAGTAAATAGCGAGGTCGGATTACGTGGTTCGAACTGGTGTCCGATTCCGGGCACCGGCTCGAACTTAACGAGGACCTTGATCCGGCCGGATGTCCGGTGGATGGCGTTTGCGTCGCTACGGCCGGTGCGGCTAATTCCCGGCGGTGCCGCGGTTTCCCCACCCCAGAACGACCCTCAGGCGTTGCCTTTGGGGGTAGACACTCAAGCCGTCGCGCGGCGTATCCCTCCTGCGGGGGACGATCGCCTCACTCGCGGTCAGAACTTATAGTTCAACCGGGCCCGGACGATACTCAGCTGTTCTGACGAAGGCGTGAGCGACATCGCGTCGGTGGGGCGGCCTAGGAGGGTGGTGAGCGAGGTCTGGCCGCTCGATGTGAGGTTGATATACAGCCACTCGGCTCCGATCGACCAATTGTTGCTCAACGCCCAGTCGATGCCAGCACCGGCCGTCCAGCCAAACCTCGTATCAGAGATTGAGAACTGGAAAGACTCGATCGGTGTGGCGCCCACCGACGTGTTGACGACGCCGGTGACATCCTGCTGTCCCATGGCAAGACCAGCGGTGACGTAGACCAGGACGGTTGGGTTGAGGATGGATGTGGTGCCGAGCCGGCCCCGCAACGTTGCCACCCATGGCGTCTTGCTGCTGATCGAATTGCTGACCGTTGCGGACGGTGGCGGTATCGGCAACGCAACGAACGTCGAGTTGTTACTGGCCTTCCCGCCAAAAGACTCGATGTCCGCCTCGATGCCGACAACGACCGGGCCGGTAGATGGCCAATTATAACCCACTTGGCCGCCGCCGGCGAAACCGGTGGTTGACGACCCATTCAATGACGTTCCCCATAGCAGGGAGCTATCGAAAGGACTGGTGACTAATGTCGCCTGAGGGGCGGTGGCAAAAGATTCTCGCGTCCATCCGGCGCCAGCATTAAGGCCGATGTACCAACCACCCCAATTAAATGGAAAGACAGGAGCGGCTATCGGTGGAGCTGCCTTGAGCGGCACATCCGCCCCATAGGCCGAGCCGGTAAACGCCAAAGCAACAGCCGCAAGAGCGAGTTTCTTCATATGAGCCCCCAAGGTCGCAGGACAATAAAATCGGATGGGTCCTTGTCGATCACGAGGGCATATAGCTAGTTCTTGCGGTCATATCCGTACGGTAGGCGACATGGTCTGCTTTGCGGCGCGGCGCCTGTAGCCGATTTGCAACAAAGCGCTAATACCCCCGGCATCGCAGGGGGTTCGATCGTCTTCGCTGAAATGCTGAAATGCCGTGCGACTGGAACTCATGGCCGGGTAGCGCGAAGTCCACCCAGCAGAACACGTCAGTCCGTCACACCGAAAAACTCGTCCCGCACCCGCAGGACGCCGTCGCTACCGGATTTTTAATCCGGAACGAAGACCCGATCAGGTCGTCGACAAAATCGATCTCAGCGCCGGCCATGTATTGCACGGAAACCGGGTCGACCAGCACAGTGGCGCCGTCGTGGGCAAGCACGAGGTCGTCGTCCGCTTGGGCGGTGACGCAATCGAACTTGTATTGGAATCCGGAGCAGCCGCCGCCCGCGACGCTGACGCGCAGCATCGAGCCTGGCGGCTCGGACTTGAGAAGCTCGCGAATTCTCCGCGCCGCGCGATCCGTCAATTCCACTGAACTTGCCATCGCCTGCCGCTACCTGTTTGAGTACTGGATAATTAGGTACGAGCCGGGATGCAGTCAACGGCCGACCTGGATGCGAGGACCTGGACGCGAGGACCTGGACGCGAGGACCTGGACGCAAGGACCTGGGCGCGAGCGGCAGCATGGCGAGAACGTGGCAGTGAATGCGGGCCGGACCCGGGCGCCCTTCGCGGCGGATCCGGCTGCGAGCCGCGGCCGCCTCTATGAGGAGCCGCCGAGTGCGACGCGCAACGATTTCCGTCGCGATTGCGACCGCATCATCCATTGCACCGCGTTCCGCCGGCTCGCTCACAAGACCCAGGTTTTCGTCTACCACGAAGGCGACCACTATCGCACGCGCCTCACCCACACCCTTGAGGTTACTCAGATCGCCCGCTCGCTGGCCCGCGCGCTTGGCCTCGACGAGGACCTCGCCGAGGCGTGCGCTCTCGCCCACGATCTCGGCCACCCGCCGTTCGGCCATTCGGGCGAGCGCGCCCTCGACCAGTGCCTCGCGCACCACGGCGGATTCGACCACAACGCCCAGACGTTGTCGGTGGTGACCCGGCTGGAGCGCCGCTACGCCGGCTTCGATGGTCTCAACCTGACCTTTGAGACCCTGGAGGGACTCGTAAAGCACAACGGCCCCCTGACGGATGCAAGCGGCCGCGCCATAGGTCACCACGCCGCTCACGGCCTTGCCCAGGCAATTCTCGACTACAATGCCCTGCAGGACCTCGAACTCGCCCTCTACCCGAGCGCCGAAGCCCAGGCCGGGGCGATCGCGGACGACATCGCATATGACGCCCACGATATTGACGACGGCCTGCGCGCGCGGATGTTCGCCATCGATGAGCTCGCCGGGCTGCCTCTGATCGGCGACATTCTGGCGGAAATCGAGAAGGGCTCACGCCCTTCTCCCCCGGTCCCCTCCCTGACCCTCCCCCGCCCCCCTCCCCAACCCTCCCCCGCGAGCGGGGGTGGGGGGTGGGGGCAAGGCGGGAGCAGGGAGGGGGGCCTTGAGCCGGCGCGGCGCGTCCATGAGTTGGTGCGGCGGCTGATCGCCCGCATGATCGAGGACGTGATCGGCCATTCAAAACACCTGATCGGGCAGTGCAGGCCCGGCTCGGTCGAGGATATCCGCCGCGCCGCCGCGCCGGTGGTGTCGTTCTCGCCCGCAATGGCGCAGGCAGATCGCGCCATCAAGGCGTTCCTGTTTCCGCGCATGTACCGTCACCCGCGCATCGTGCGCATCATGAGCGACGCTCAGTCGGTGGTGACCGACCTGTTTGCGCGCTATATATGCGCTCCCCATGATCTGCCGTCGCGGGATGCGCCAGCCGAAGCGCCGATGGGGCCGCGCCAGATTGCGGACTTCATCGCCGGGATGACCGACCGCTATGCGTTGTCCGAACATGCCAGGCTTTTTGACTCGACTCCGGAACTGCGTTAGGCGCGTCGCATGAACGTGTTCACGCTCTTCACCGCGCACGTCCGCTCGGCCATCGAAGCTCTCGCTGCCGCGGGGGCGTTTCCACGTCCGCCTGAACTCGATCGCGTTGTGGTCGAACCGCCGCGGGATGCCGCCCATGGCGACCTCGCCACTAATGCCGCCATGGCGCTTGCCAAGGACGCGGGCCTGAAGCCGCGCGATCTCGCCGAGCGGCTAGCAGCCGAGCTTGGCAAGCTCCCGCAGATCACCAAGGTCGAGGTCGCAGGACCGGGCTTCATCAATATGACGCTCGATCCGTCGGTGTGGCGGCAGGCTTTGCGCGCCGCCATACTGGCCGGACCGGATTTTGGCCGCAGCGATATCGGCAAGTCCGAGGCCGTCAACGTCGAGTATGTCTCGGCCAACCCGACCGGACCGATGCACGTGGGCCATTGCCGCGGCGCCGTGTTCGGGGACGCGCTCGCCAATCTCTTGGCCTTCGCGGGCTACGCGGTGACCCGGGAATACTACATCAACGACGCCGGCGCCCAGGTCGATATGCTCGCCCGCTCGGCTTATCTGCGCTACCGGGAGGCGCTCGGGGAGAAGATCGGCGAAATTCCCGAAGGGCTTTATCCCGGCGATTACCTCAAGCCGGTCGGTGCCGCGCTGGCGACCGAGCACGGGCCATCTTTGCTGGAGCTTCCGGAAGCGAGTTGGCTGCCACTCGTGCGCGCCAAATCGATCGATATGATGATGGCGCTGATCCGCGACGATCTTGCCTGCCTGGGCATCGTGCACGAGGTCTTCTTTTCCGAGCGTTCGCTGCACGAATCCCGCGACGGCGGCCCGAGCAGGATCGCCGATACGATCACTTTCCTCGAGGCGAAAGGACTACTTTATCGCGGCACGCTCCCGCCGCCGAAGGGCAAGGTGATGGAGGACTGGGAACCGCGCGAACTGTTGCTGTTCCGAGCCAAGCAATTCGGTGACGATGTTGATCGGCCCATTCTCAAGTCGGACGGCAGCCCCGCTTATATCACCCCGGACATTGCTTATCACCGCGACAAGTTCGAGCGGGGATTTGCAAACATGATCGACGTCCTGGGCGCGGACCACGCCGGCTATATCAAGCGGTTGAATGCAGCCGTTCAGGCTGTGAGCGGCGGCAAGGCGACCCTGGATGTCAAAGTATGCCAGCTCGTTCGGTTCCTGCGGGATGGTCTGCCGGCAAAGATGTCGAAGCGTACTGGCGATACAGTCACAGTACGGCAGGTCGTGGACGAGGTCGGCGTCGACGCCGTCCGTTTCATGATGCTCTACCGTAAGAACGATGCGCCGCTCGACTTCGACCTCGCCAAGGTCATCGAGCAGTCGCGCGACAATCCGGTCTTCTATGTCCAGTACGGCCACGCCCGGGGACAATCGATTTTTCGCAATGCCCGCGACGTGATCCCGACCCTGCCCGAGGCCGATCGGGAACGCCGGCAGGCGCTCGCGCAAGCCGCGCGGCTTGATGACGCACTTGATGATTCCGCGGAACTCGCGCTGATGCGGCGCATTGCCTTTTATCCGCGCCTCGTTGAGGCCGCCGCAATGTCCCACGAGCCTCATAGAATTGCCTTCTATCTGTATGAACTTGCGAGCGATTTCCATGCCCTTTGGACCAAGGGAAAGGACGCGCCACATTTACGCTTCATTATGCAGAATGATCCGGAACTGACCTTGGCGCGCCTTGCGCTCGTGCAGGGCGTGGTGACGGTGCTTGCTTCTGGGCTCGCCGTGTTAGGAGTCGGCGCGCCCGATGAAATGAGATGATTTTCCGGCGTTGCCGGCCCCCCACCTTTCCCGCATTGCGGGGAGCGTAGGCAG